>WNGJ01009292.1_pt1 | contig 10466 bp, 8 predicted proteins | sample 5400611 | NCBI WGS metagenome assembly WNGJ01 (sample SAMN13153375, study PRJNA577476) | soil metagenome | isolation source: 40 cm soil or saprolite under Garry oak tree replicate 1 | place: USA:California | collected 2016-06-15
AGAGCACCATATTGCGCAAGGAGCCAGGAACACCGGTCCGTAGATAGGTTCCAAGCGGGGTAAGCGCAAAGTGGTGAGTATCTCCTTCGGTCAAGATACCAACGGCGCTGAGCAGGCGGAGAAGACGATAAAGCGAAGGCGCATGTGTTCCTGTGGCCTGCGCCAACTCCTCGCTGCTGCTGGGACCTTCTGAAAGGCGGTCCGCGATCCCGAGCTTGGCCGCGACATAGATACACTGGGTAATCTTGAAACCCTCAATAAGCTGCTGTAGGACGAGCTGCGGAGGGAAATCGTCAGAAATCATCGCTGTTCTCCTCTATTGGCTTTCTATTCTTATGCATGGAGGAGTGTTTGATGCTCCACTCCATCTACACGGTAAACGATGCGATGCAGTATCAAAAACGCTCTACCTCGTGACACACTTCGCGCAGGAGTTCACGTACTTTCGGATCGCGCAAAATGGCCGGCTGTGCGAGATAGCGACTGATATGTCGCTGCGTCAACGTCACCTGCTCTGCCCGAAGGTCCAACGCAATCCGCCGGATCTCTTCACGATATCCTTGCAACCGCTTTTCTCGCAGTTCTCGGCGATACGCTGTGAAACGCTCAGCAATCGCGTGGCAGGCTGCTCGATTGATCTTGTACAAGGTCGTTGGTTGATAGCCGAGGAGTTCTCCTACCTCTTTCAGTGAGGGAAGAGGATTTTCGGCTCTGCTCGCGATTTGCTCTAACTGATGGGAAATGCTCTCCTTGTTGATGGCGTTTCGTTTCCTGGACTGGAAGCGTGCTGGCGGCACCGGGTCTCTTAGAGAGGGGTGAAGCACTTCCTCCTCCTCAAACAGCACCTCACACAACGAGAGATCCAATCGATAACAGAGTCGTAAGAGCATATCCAGTTCTGGTATCCGCTTCCCCTGATGCCAGTTCTCGACGGTGCCCCTTGGGAGGCCAAGGGACCGGGCAAAGGCCGCGGTGTTTCCGTCCGCCAGGTGTTCTACGGCAACGCTTATTACCTGGCGAAGACGTTCTCGTTTCGGTTGGACACGTATCGCAGGAAGCCGTGCGACGACGGCCCCCAACGCATGCGTGACCCATTGCTGCCAGGCAAACTCATGGGAGTCAACGGCTACGGTTCGCACCCCATCTTCCTGCCTGGTGAATAGCGTGCCGGAACAAAACGCACAGTATCCTGGCCGGGAGCGCCAGGTCAGGTGAGGGAGGGATCTGGCACAATGAGGACAATGCGTCTGCAAACGCACCCCATGACGCGTACAGGTGGAGATTTCCTGAAACATCCACAGGAGAGGATCATACAGCATCTGCCCACTCTCCTGCCATTCCTCGTAACAGAGAGGACACCATACCAGGGTCTTCCGCGTCAATCCACGGATCGGCAGGACTTCTGTTAACGCAGTCAGCGCAAGACTACGCAAATCCGTGCGCAACGTCAGCAGTTCAAGCGCTGACATCACCGGGCGTGCGCGAGGGCTGGTCACATTGACCAAATGCGACCCGCTCCCATCACGTCTCCACAAAGGATGTTCTCTCGCCTCACTCTGATGCCGCTCCAGTTCTCTCATGAGAGGAACCAGCATCTGCTGGAGCAGCACGCCTGGGTAGACACAATGCGCCTCGGCCAGGCGGGCAAGGTAACTGGTCAAGCTTTCACATTCGGCGGTTCCTACGCCGATCGGTGCTGGCGCGTAGAGCGTACTGCGTTCGGGCAGGGTGATATCGGTCAGCTGCCACCACGGAAACTCCGAAAGCTGTGTCTTACCCATCGGTCTCCACCTCTTTCTTGACCGCATCACGCGTCGGGTTGCGTTGTCCCACGCGCCTACGGTGCGACGGTGCCGCAGGTGCGGACTGCTCTCCCGAATGTCCAGTTTGCACCTGACGGGTTCTTCGAGGGCCTAAGCCCAGACGAGCCAACAGTTTCTCTGTCGCTTCCGGGTCCACACGCAGCGCCTTCTCTCCTTCTTCGATATCCGTAATCATTTGATTGCACCGATCGATCGAAGCGGCATGAGCAGCTAAGAGACTGGGAGAAATGATCTTGGCCCCCGTTTCTAAGGCTTCGGCAAGGGCTGTGGTCAGCCAATCTTTGAGCAAGCCGACACAGCCAATGGTGTGCGCGTAGCAGGTCTTCCACTGATGAACCAGATCAGGTGTTTGTTCGAGCGGAAGATGCCGCTGAAACGTCAGCAGCGCTCGTTGAAACGCCTTGCGCTCTTCTGGAATGGTGGCGTCATACCGAGGAAAATGCACATCAATACTGCGGCGCGAGAGCTGGGCATTTAAGTTGCGGAAGAGCAAAAGATCGTAGGTTCCTGCCAGAATGTGAATCGTTTTGGTCGCAATTGCGAGCGATTTCACATGGTCGAGTTGATCTTCCAGCCGCGTGCCTCCCGCCGTTTTGGCAAAATGCTGGGCGTCATCAATGAGGATGGCCTCTGGTCGCCGGTATTTGAGCACCTGTTCCCACGACCGTTGCAGAGCGGCAGCATCCCCAACCAAACGAGGGGGCACATGTCTGCCCATCTTCTCATTAAAGACCGGCAGAACGGCTCCTCTCTCCACTTTGTAATCAATGAGCGGCTCGGAGACCGCCATCAACGCGCGCGTGTAGAAATCAGGCCAGCGGAACTGCCGAGCCGAAGGAGCCATCCCATCCAGCTTAATGACTGGCACGTAATCAGGATTGTGTGAAAGCTGAGCCTGAGCCAGGCGGAGCAAACGTTGCTCGATGAACGTCAACAAGGTCGTTTTGCCCACGCCTGTCGGTCCGATGATCAAAATTAACAAGGCCCCTCCCGGTTCACGCAGCGTGCTGCGCACCTTCGCGTCGGCTCGCTCCAAGAATGGATGAGCGACGGTGTATGCTTTGAAATAGCTGAGACGGGCCGAGGGAGGTTGGTCGAGTAATTCACGCGGAAAGCTCTGCTTGAGATTCCGCTCTTCTGCCTGTGCCATTAGTGGAACTCCTCATACTCGTCGAGATCCTCCAGGTCTCCATCGTCCTCGATGATCGCGGCTGGTTGCGGGTTTCGACTGCTTGTGGATTGTTGGACACGAGAATCGGTTTCTTCTTGTGAAGACTCCGTGTGAACGAGAGCGAGCATTGGCACGCGTTCCTCCTGATCGGGGGATCGAGAGACGCGTGCGTAGGAATCTTCCATTTGGGCGAAGACATCGCGAGCCTCCGCATCGTGCCAATGTTGCTTCAGAATGGTTTCGTGGCTTTCTAGATCGACCAAAAAATCGGCCAGGCGCTTCGCTGTGATCGCTGCATCCCGGCTGTGGTTCCGATGCTGCTTGTGTAGTTCCGCGCTGGCAAGTTGGAGTTCACGCTCTGTATGGCCACGCAGTTGCAAGTAGTGTTCAGAACGAGCCTGGACCCTGCGGCCCTGCACGTACGCATACGCCGTCCCCAAATCGAATAGATCGTACCGCACGGGTACTTGCTTGTTTTCGACTTCGCGCGCATCGAAAGCTTTCGCATGGTAATACACGTAATTGATCTTTACTCCCCGTCCCCGCTTGATTTGGGCCGTTTTCTTGCGGGTGCTGGCCAACGAGACGTAGCGAAAATCATCATCGTAGAGCGCCTTGAGATGCTCACGCGCTCCTCCTCGCGCGATTCCCATTGTGAAAGCCTCGCGCGGGCTCATCCCCAATGCTGGATGAATCTGCTGATCGTACACCTCGTAGGCCCAGATGCACAGGTAGGCGTACAGGTCCCCCAGAGTCCAGACCGCCTGCTCTCGCGGCGCGATGGATTTCGTCACCTGGCGGACCTGTTTCATGATCTGGGTATTGCCAGTCAGGTTGTGGACAAACTGGGTGTTGGCTGTCCCAAACAGGCGCTCAATCACTGAACCATAGCGGGGTTTGGCTCCAGGACGGGTCTTCTTCTCACACCCATAGTAGGTGACCAGCGTCTCAAAGTAGGTGCTCCGGAAATCTGGCCCACCATCGACGATCAGGGTCTGGGGAAGTCTTCCATAGCGGCTGACGCACTCACGAAGGGTCATCATACAGGAACGGTAGGAAGGTGGATCAAAGGTCAGGTACACAGCCAGCAAGCGACGAGAAAAGGCATCCGTCAGAAACGTCACCCACGGTCGGCCCAGAGGACGGCCCGTGCGCGCACTGACCAGCTCAATGTCGAGTTCGGTATGGTCCAGGTGAACCACATCCAGGGGGCGCGCTCCATGTCTTGGCGTGGTCAGTTCCAATTCCCAGTACCACTCCTCGACCTGGGCTGCTGCCCGTGGCCCTTTGCGTTTGCGGGTTTGCTCATCCAACGGGCGTTTGTTCAGACGATCAAGAAACGTCGGGTAGCTGGGAGCGGGGATCTTGCGCCGCTCTGCTTCCCGTTGTAGCAGCAGAAAGACCGCCTTCTTCGACTGCTGTTTGAGCGTCTCGTAGTGCTCGGTGATGAAGGTTTCGATGAGTGCTTCTGTGCGCTCATCGAGCCGGGAGCGCCGGTTGCCTCGGCTTTTGACTTGGGGCAGCAACCCAATGAACCCGTTGCCGTAGGAAGCCAGCGCTTCCGACCATTGCGCGCGCCATCGACGCACGGTACGGGCAGGGGTCTTCGTTGTTCGATCAGCTCCGGTAATGATGGCGTAGCGGCGGTTCGCTTCTTCTAAAGCTTCTGGACTGGCCTGAGTCAGAAGCTCGCGTCCCTCTTCATACTTCGGTGGAACTCCTGCCTCTTTGAGTCCTGTCAGCCGACCACTGCGGATCAGCTCTTCAAAGGCGTCATTGGGAACAGGCATGACCTGCTTGTCCTCCGAAAGCAGCAGCACTTCCGCTGCTCCGGGGTTGAGAACGGTCCATGCCTTTCCATCCAGAACGATGGGCGCTCCGATGGTAAGCTGCAAGGTCGATGGGTGAGGAAGAGACGTGGCGGTGGGTTGGAGAGCGGCATATGACTCGGCCTGGTCGCGATCTAGAAACACCTGAACGCGTTCGTAATCGGTCAAGCGAACGGCCTGGAGATTGACATGCAATTGATCGGTTAAGATGAGCTGGTAAATATCGTCAGCCTTTCCACGGTGTAACGTCGCGATCAGATTGAGGAGGCGAATCCCCGGCTGGCTCATCACCGTCGTGCGGATGGCCAGTGCGACATCCGGCGACACAGGGGGAGGAGAACCACGCAGGTAATCGCCCAGAAAACGCAGATTCTCGATATATGTCCAATCAACTTCGCGCGAAGAGAACAGCCGGTACGTCAGACCATACTGAGCGGCGTAGGCTTCTCCTGGCGGGCAGAACCAGGAACCATCAGGCCGCTTCTGGTAGCGAAAGGGCATCTTCTTTGCCAGACGTTCCAGATCTTCTTCCATTTTGCACTCAACCCAGCCTGCTCCATCCTCGCGCAAGACAAAAAAGTCTGGGGTATGCCTAGTCGTGACGTTTCTCGTATCGTCCTGGTTGCGATACCTGAGTTTGATCTGGCCTGCTGGCTGATCGTAAAACTCCAGAACCTGTGGGTCGTGGTCCATCAAGTAGACAAACGGGAGCTCGTCCCGATGGCTCTCAAACTGGATTGCGCACCCCATTTTGAGGGAGGGATATGTCCCGCTCACATTGCCAGCCCCGCTCTGGACATGGCGGGCAGGCGGCGACGTGCGGATCTGCGTAATGACCGCTTTCGCCTCAGCGGAAAGGCCCAATCGCCAACACCATTGCTCAAATGCCTCTGGGCTAAGCATCTCGGCGCACTCCTTTTGTCTGATCCCTTGCCCAAAGAGAACGGGAAAGATGATTCGTTCTAAAAATATCTTGTTACCTGTATCTCCCTCTCTACCAAATCATATCACACGAAAAGGATTCCTGGCCAAATTATGCCTAATTTTTGCACTTTCGGCCAGGAATTGCCATTCTGGAAGAGATTATATTCTGGCTGCTTGAGCATGAAAATTTCTCATCGCGGCCAAGTTATGCTTTTTTTGGCGGCCAATTAATGCTTTGAGTCACACATAGCATTGTCGTAAAGCAGAAGCCGAACACCCTCTCTCTCTGCCGCTCATCCGGAGTCTGACAAGATGCGCGACTCCGGGACTTTGTAGGTATTCACTTCGTGACAGTTTATCATATCGTGACACTGTTGAATAGACCAAGCACATGCAGAAAATTGTCTCTGTTTACAAAATTAAACACATCATTAGTTGAGATTTTCCCTGGAAAGATACACGGCACACTGACACATAAAATGGCTCATGGTCACTCTTGGGGCTTACTGCTCGCTCGTTGTCCTAATTTCGATGCCCCTCACGAGCAATCCTGACAAGAGATGACGGATATTCTGTGTTAAACTGAGGAAAAAGAGGATTTTTGGTGACGCGCTCTGGAAATGAATCATGCCGCTTGGAGAAAGAAGAAGGAACAAAGATGCTACGAAAAATTGATTGTGTCATGATCCGAGTAGAAGATGTTGAAGCGGCAGCAGCCTACTATGAAAAGGTCTTTGGGCTTCACCCACAATGGAGCGGGGACGACTCGATTGGATTAGCCTTTCCAGAAACAGATGCTGAAATAGTGCTTCACAGTGATCTAGATATTCCCTCCTCGGTAGAAGTTCATTATCTCGTCAATGATGTTGAGGCCGCCGTTGCCCACTTTGCGGCGCAAGGATGTCAGGTCTTGGTCGCTCCTTTCGACATTACGATTGGGAAATGTGCCGTGATTCGCGATCCTTTCGGTATACGGCTCTGCATCCTGGATCTGACGAAAGGGCTGCGTCCGCTCAATCTTGTGGGACCAACCGCACCTGAGGAGACGAAAGAGGCACTCTGATTCCCATCTATACGGCATGAAGCACCCGCTGGCGGAGCAGAGCAAAGCCAGCTCTGCCGTACATCGTTCGCTTGATGAGCTTTAACTTGGTCACATGCCCTTCGACCATTCCATTGTTGATTGGCCAAGTCAACCCGGCTCGCACGGCGTCTTTGTCCTTCTCTACTCCAGCTGCAAAGGATTGGATCTCTGGCAGCCCACTCTCCGCTACTCTGTCCAGCCAGGCATCTAACTGCTTCCCTTCGCGTTGGTGAACCATCGACAGAAAATCTTGCAAGAGAGTATACGCCTTTTTGAGAGCTGTACTCGCCTGACAAAAGGCTGCCACGTCTTCCCGCTCAATCTCATTGAGCTGTTTAGGATCGCGCACAAACAGCCAGATCGCCGTCAGCGCTGTATATTTTCGGAGGCGCTCTGGATTCACCGAAGCTCTTACCTCAGCTTGCTTAAGGGTTTTCAGGTAGCGGTAGACGCTCCTGTCCGTTCCAGCATAGCCCTGAGCCTTGATCTCTCGCCAAAGCACCAGGCCATTGCGCTCTCCCTCTTGCCAGCGTTTGAGAACATAGGGCGCAAATGTATCGAAAGAACTCTGCCGCTTGCGACGTTTTTGGACTTCAGGAAAGGTCCCTTGCTTAAGCCAGTCTCGAACGGTTCGATCACTTATCCCAAGATGCCCTGCAATCTCCTTTGTCCCCATCCCCTGCCTGCTGAGTTCTACAACCTGTTGATAGCGGACATATCGGCCTGCACGCCGCGCTAAGCGCACCTTCTCGACATATGCGGGCTCTGGAGGTCGCCATTCTTCAATGGAAATGATGGGTTTCTGTCGCTCATGCAGATCTGGCTCGTCGGGCTTCTGCTCCGCCAGAATCTCCGCCTGGCAACGAGCGAGAAGCACTTGAACCGCCTCCGTCAGATTTTTGACCATGTGGAACCGATCGGCACACTGAATCGCCTGGGGAGCGCCTTGGCGTGCGGCAGCGGCATATTCCCCTCCTCGATCACGACTCACCACCTTCAGATCTGGCTGATAGCGCATCCACTGGGCGACAGTCTCCGTCTGGCGGTCAGGTAAAAGGCCAACCACGCGGTGACTTTCCAGGTTCACGAGAATGGTCCCGAACCGGTAGCCGCGCCGGAACGCGAAGTCGTCGATGCCCAGATACACGACCGAGCCACCAGAGGCATCTGGCAGATCCATGATGCGACGCAGGATCGTTGGGCGCGTGGTGTGTATTCCCAGGCGATCAGCCAGTCTGGCTCCCCCTTTGCCACAGGTGGCTAACCCGATCGACGTGATTTGCTGGCAACAACGAATGGTCATTCTGGCCCATGGCTCGACAAAGGTGGGAAGCCGCTCGGTAAAGACTTTCTGTGCACAATACGAATTATGGCAGTAAAATTTGCGCACCGTCAGGATTAATTGAACCTGGCGTCCGGCGCACGGTGCATCTCGCAAAACACGGCGATAGTGACCCTTCAGGGCATCCGAGGGTTGCGCACAAAGCGGACAACACGATGTGGGATGGGTCGTCACGACTTCAATTACCAATTCATGCTCAGTGATCTGGATATCCTCGACGAGCATCCCGTCTGGCAGAGAGAGCAGAGACGTTCCCTCCATTAGAGCCTCCTACTTGTGAGAAAGCACGCATTCTGATGAGACTCTATCACCATTTGTCTATATATTTCAAAACGAGCGAGCAGTAAGCCCCAAGAGTGGCCATGAGCCAACTTATCAGTCAAACGACAGTGACGATTATGTGTGGATAAAGCTCATGATTGTGATGATATTGTGAAGCTCACATTATACATTGCCTATTGGATAGTTCTTTGTATCAGGAATCTGGAGTGATTGAGCGAAAATAATACGTTGGATCATTGGAGTGAGCCGCTCAGGCTGTTCGGGCCGAGAAAGGAGAAGCTGTTCTATGAAAAATAAGTTCTTGCTACCTGGGCTACTCGCTGCAGCTTCTGGCGCTTACTTGCTGCGCCGCCTGGGACGACGATGGGGAGCGAACGATGATGAAGTACATCGACCAATGTCAGGGGATGAGTTGATACCGCATCCTATGGTCGAAACGACTCACGCTATTACGGTCCAGGCAAACGCATCTGAGGTCTGGCCGTGGCAGTGGAGTTGTTTACAAATATGTTGGGGAGGACGAGTCGGTTGTCCAGTAAGCGTCAATTCTAACCTATCTATCAGTGTCATACCGAACGAAAGGGTGTCATGCTGACTGCTGCATGCTGACAAGTCGAGAGCGTTCTCCCTTGTCACCCAGGCTATCCCCTCCGCTTGTCATGCTGAGTGCAACGAAGCATCTCGGCCAACGCGCGAGATGCTTCGTTGCACTCAGCATGACAAAGCTCTCCTTGACTACTGTATGAAGGTTGATACGTATTGGGCGTGGGCGACCTTCATGGTTTCCCGGATCCTTGTTCATTTCTCGCACATTTCAGGTACAAGTTACGCTCCCAACCCTGCCCCCGGGCGACCATAAAGGCCCACCCATCCACCTTTCACCACCCTCGCCCCTACGGATGTCGATGAGATGCGTAATGGGCGGAGGCCCTTGCCAGGCCAGATGAAGCCGGAATTTGCTGATTTATGTTACAATGTATTTCGCCGTTGGTACCAAATTGTGTCAGCCTGGCAGGTGAATGCGTTGTAATATCAAGAAATCCGAATTTATTTTTGTGAGAAAAATATCATTCTACTATAAAGATAGGTTATGTATAGAAACCGTTCGCTTGTGTTGAAATTAAGCGCTTTTTGCGCGGCTTTGTTGCTCATGTTGACAGCATGTGGAGCGACACCTGACCAGGTTGCTCCTCAGCAGACAGTTACTGTTAGTAGTGGATTCCAGTCACAAGCTTCGCCGGTACCGACTATTCCCACATATCTTTGTGGAGCATGGTCGTCAAACAATGCCCCGGGTCCAAACTCGACCATTATTATTTTTGCCAGGATTACGAAAGATCTCGCGGGCGTCAGTGGTGCAACAGCTACAGCGGTTGTACATTTCCAGGGAGGTGACCAGACGCTCGATCAGCATCCTGCGAGTGATAAAGGGGGATATGTTTCGTTTACACTTGCTCTACAGGGGCGTCAACCTGTCAAAATTCCAGCAACGGTTGTTGTAACTTTCGGTTTTCCTGGAGTCACCTTGAATTGCACCCCTGCTTTCTTCACTCCAATGTAAGTTTCTGACAATTTGGACAAAAATGCGTGCTGCGTTGAGCGACTACAATGCGCTCGATTGGCGTGCCACAGCGCAGGCAAGGCTTCCCCTGTTGGTGATAGACAAGCACATGATTGTAGTTGTTGCCAGCTTCTCCCCAAAGGTCGCGATACTCACTGAAAGATGTCCCTCCATGCTCTATGGCCTGCGTCAATACCGAGACTATACCTTCATGTAGTAGCTGTACCTCAGCGGGGGTGAGCGAGTTAGCACGACGAAGTGGATGAATGGATGCATAATACAGCGCTTCATCGGCGTAAATGTTACCAAGACCTGCAATTACTTCCTGGTTTAACAGTACCTGTTTGATGGGGCTTTTGCGACCAGCTAGATTCTTTGCGAGGATTTCGGGTGTGAAATCTTCGCTTAATGGCTCAGTTCCCAGGTTCTTGAGCGCCTCCTGTTCGCGCT
>WNGJ01010488.1_pt1 | contig 10466 bp, 7 predicted proteins | sample 5400611 | NCBI WGS metagenome assembly WNGJ01 (sample SAMN13153375, study PRJNA577476) | soil metagenome | isolation source: 40 cm soil or saprolite under Garry oak tree replicate 1 | place: USA:California | collected 2016-06-15
CTGCTGGACCGCAGGCCGCAGGATGCGGCGGCGTGGCGGCGGCTGACCGTGACCGAGCGCACCCGGACGGACGTGGCGCGGCTGGCCGGCGAGGCGGCGGAGAGCGTCCGGCTCGCCATCGCGCTGCTGGCGGACCGGCGGGCCCGGCTGAGCGACCCGGCCCACGCCGACACCGCCGAGGCGCAGATCATCCTGGGCCAGACCCTGCTGGCGGCCGGCCACCCGGCCGCCGCCCGGCGTCACCTGGAGGAGGCCGCCGACACCCGGCGCAGCCGGTTCCTGCCCACCTCCTACCGGGTCCAGGAAGACCTCATCTGGCTGGCCAAGACGGCGCTGGTGCTGGGGAACGCCCGGACCGTGCTCGACCTGCTCGACGGCCAGGCGGCGCGGACCGACTGGTTCCGCGACCAGGTATCGTTCCGGCTCGGCTACACCGCCCGGCGGCTGGCCGCGATGGCCTGCGGTGAGCTCGGCCAGGCCGGGGAGGCGACCGAAGGGCTGCTCGCCGCGCGAGCGGAACTGGCCGGCTGGCCGCTGGACGATGGGCTCGATCCGCTGGTCGCGGACTTCGACCGGTCCCTCGCCGAGCTCGCGCTGATGCGCGGCGAGACCGCGGCCGCGGCGGACGCGCTGGCCCGGCTGGCCGAGACCGAGAGCGCGGGCGCGGGCGGGGGCGGGCCGCCACAGCCCGCGCACGGCTGGACCCTCGTCCTGCTGGCCCGCACGGCGGCCCGGCTGGGCGACACCCAGCGTGCCGCCGAGTGCTTCCGCTCGGTCACCGACCTGGCCGCCGCCGGAGTCGACCCGTGCCACCCGGTGATCCTCACCGCCCGCTGCGACGAGGCCGAGCGCCGCACCGCCGTCGGCGACACCAGGCAGGCGGCCAAGCTGCTGGCGCCGGTGCTGGACCGGACCCTGCTGGCGCATGGCCGACCCGCCCTCGGCGAGGCCCACCCGCTGCTGACCCGGGCCCGCACCCTGGCCGAACGGCTGGGCATCGCCGTCCCCTACACGCTGCCCGGCCTGGACGAGGCGTCCCTCGACCTCGACGTCTGAGCGGAGCCGCGCGGCCACCGGAGCGCGGCCGCGGCGAGGGCTGCGAGGGTACCCAGGCCGGCCACCGGGTAGGTCCACGCCGGCGCCCAGGCCAGCGGCCAGGCCCCGGTGGGGAGCACTGCGGGGAGCCTGCGTCAGGGGATGCGGATGTCGTGGTGCTCCCGGGCGGACTGGAGTTCGGCCTCGGTGAGGTCCTTATCCCGGACCGGCTCGCCGGCGGGCGGGGCTGGCCCGGGCCGGGAGGGACCGGCCCGGGCCGGGGTTTAGCTGGGGAAGCCTTCGAGCTTGTCGGCGGCGGTGGCGTACTTGTTGGTGTAGGTGCCGGCGAGGTTGACCGGACCGGTGACGTTGCCGACGAACTTCTCGATGGCCAGGACGGTGGCCGGGCCGCTGGCGGGCATCCTCCCGTTGGCGAGGAACTGGCCCTTGTCCTGGGCGAGTTCGGCGATGTAGGCGGCCTTCGTGGTGAGCCCGTTGGAGACGAAAGCGGGCGGCATCGCGTTGGCGATGTCCGCGGCGCTGTGCGTGCTGATCCAGTGCATGGTCGCGACCAGCGCGTCGACCACCTTCTGCACGACAGCCTGGTGCGAGGCAACCCAGTCGGCGCGGGCCAGCACGCCGGCCGCCGGGTAGGCGCCGCCGAGCCACTGCTGGGCGCCACTGGTGGTGGCCAGGTTGATCACCGAGCTCCCGATCCCCTGTGACTGGATCGCTCCGGCGGTGGGCTGGGTGGTCATGCCGCAGGCGATCCGGCCGTGCTGCAGCGCGGCGACGAAGGTGGGGCCGGCCCCGACGGCCACGCGGCTGATTTCCTTGCTGGTCAGGTGGTACCGGGCGGCCAGGTAGACGGTGAGCTCATCGGTGCCCGAGCCGATGTCGGTGACACCGAGGCTCTTGCCCTTCCAATCCGCCGGGGAGGTGATGCCGGAGTTCTTCGCGCACATCTCGCGCTCCCCCGGCGCCCCGGACAGCTGAACCACGTCCACCACGTCCTTGCCCTTGGCCTGGAAGTCGATGGCGTGCACATACCAGGCGCCGGCCATGTCGACCTGCCCCGAGACCATCGCCGTCTCGGCGCCGACACCGCCGTTCTGTTCGGTGGACAGCTGGACGTCGACCCCGTACTTCTTGTAGAAGCCAAGGTCCTGGGCCAGCTGGTACGGCAGGTAGATCTGCTTGTCGATACCGCCGACCATCAGCGTGACCGTCGGCATGCCGGACGCTGCGCCGACGTTCGAGCCGGTGGCACTAGAGCTACTCGAACTGGCCGGGCTGCCGCACGCGGCCAGGCCCGCCGCCAGCGCCGCGACGCCGGCCACGCTCGCGATCTTGATGATGGTAGGTCTGGACATAGGGGTACTCCTTTACCGGTGGGATGGTGAGCTCGGGCTTCCGGGGTCTCAGGCGTCGGCGGCCTCGGCCTGCGACGGCGGGCGCCAGGACAACAGGCGTCGTTCCAGCAGGCCGATCAGGCCCTCGGCGGTCAGCGCCAGGACCGCGATGATGACCATCGCGCCGAACACGCCGTTCGGGTTGAAGTTGTTCTGCGCGGTGGCGATCACCAGCCCGAGGCCCCGCTGGGAGCCGAGGAACTCGCCGACGATCGCGCCGATGATCGCGAGCCCGAACGCGACGTGCAGGCTGGCGATGATCCAGGTCAGGGCCGATGGGATCACGACGTGACGGGTAATGGCGCGGCGGGAGGCACCCAGGACACGGGCATTGTTGAGCAGGTTGCGGTCCACCTCGCGGACGCCCTGGAAGGCGTTGAAGAACACCACGAAGAACACCAGGACCGCGGCCAGGGACACCTTGGCGGCGATGCCCAGGCCGAGGGCGACGGTGAAGAGCGAGCCGAGCACGATCCGCGGGATGGCGTTGGCGATCTTGATGTAGGGGCTGATGACCTCGGAGACGAAGCGGAACTGGCCGAGCAGCACGCCGACGATCACCCCGGCTATCACGCCGACGACGAAACCGAGCACGGCTTCCTTGAAGGTGGTCCAGATCTGCAGCCAGATCGAGCCGTAGGCGGTGCCGTGGTGGACCCAGTCGTTCAGCTGGGCCACGATCCCGCTGGGCTGGCCCCAGAAGAACCGGTCGACGATCCTGGCGTCGGTCAGCAGCTGCCAGCCGCCGATCACGACGACCAGCGTGGCGAGGCGGGCGGCCCAGATGAGGATCTTCCGGCGAGAGGGGCGGACGCCAGCGGTGTCTTCAGCCTCGGTGTCCGGGCTGATCACGCTGGTAGCCGGCTCGCTCATGACCGCCCTCCTCGGGCGGCGCGGGCGTACGCGGCCTCGACTTCTTCGCGCAGGGACGCCCAGATCTGGTGGTGCAGCTCGAGGAAGCGGGGCTCGAACCTGATCTCCTGGACCGCGCCGCGCGGCCGGGGCAGGTCGATGTCGTAGACCGCCTTCACCGTCCCGGGACCGGCCGTCATCACCACCACCTGGTCGGCGAGCGCGATCGCCTCCTCCAGATCGTGGGTGACGAAGATGACCGACGGCCTGGCCTGTTCCCACAGGCCGAGCAGCTCATTCGACATGATCGCCTTGGTCTGCACGTCCAGTGCGCCGAACGGCTCGTCCATCAGCAGGATCGACGGCTCGTTGATCAGGGCGGCGGCTAGGCTGACGCGCTTGCGCATGCCGCCGGAGAGCTGGTGCGGGTGATGGTCCTCGAAGCCGGCCAGGCCGACCCGGCGTACCCAGTCGCGCGCCCTGGACTGCGCTTCCCTTTTCGGCACGCCGCGGAAAACGGGCCCGAGGGCCACGTTGGCGAGCACGGTTTTCCACGGCATCAGCGCGTCGGCCTGGAACATGAAGCTGGTACCCGCGGTGATCCCGTCGACCAGTTGCCCGCCCACACGCACCGCGCCCGCGCTGGGACGATCCAGGCCGGAAACCATCGTCAGCGTGGTCGACTTGCCGCAGCCGGTCGGCCCGACCACGGCGCTGAACGTCCCAGCGCCGATCGTCATGTCCACGTCGCGCAGGGCGGTGAACGTGGACCCAGCCGGGGTGGCGAACCGTTTCGTCACCCCGCTCAGCTCAATAGGCGCCGCCCGCCTGGTCACCGTGCTTACCACCGTCATCCTCCTCGGCTGGCCGGATCCCGCTCCGCTGAATTCGCGAAGGCGCCACCAAGGTAAAATGCCTGAAAACCCCTCACAATATTTATTGTGGTTGCGTTAATAAACCGCGTTTACCCACGTTTTGCGCATTCTGCTCGACTGGCTGAGCAGGCCAGCAGCGCTCATATTGCTGATATTGCTCGTTTTGCGCACGGATGCTGATCTTCAGTGCCAAGTAGGGCCGTTGTTACACTTCGGAAACACCCGGCGATGGTGCCGTGACGACGGCAGGGAACGATGAAAGCTCGCATCCGGCGGCTGCAGCGGCAGCGCCTGTCCACCCAGGTCGTCATCATGATGGTCGCGATCCTCGCGGTCACCATGGCGGCTGGCTTCCTCGTGGTGCAGTGGAACCTGACCCGGCAGCTCGACGAGCAGTACGAGCAGCGGGCGCTGGCTGTGGCACAGAGCCTCGCCTCCCAGCGTGGATTGCAGCAGGCGGTTGAGGCGGGCGACCCGGGCGGAATCAGCCCGCACGGCGTGGTCCAGGGCATGGCGATGGCGGCCGTACGCAGCACCGGGGCGAAGTTCGTGGTGATCACGAACGCCGCGGGCATCAGGCTCTCGCACCGCAACACACGGCTGATCGGCACGCCGGTCGACTACCCTGACCGCGAGCCGAGGTACACCGAGCCGTTCCGCACCGGCAAGGCGTGGATGGGCATCCAGCGCGGCACCCTCGGGGTGGAGGCCACCGGCAAGGCCCCCATCTTCGGCCATGGCCGGCTGATCGGCCAGGTGTCGGTCGGCTTCCTCACCGCCACGGTGGCCGGGCAGGCGGCCCGTGCGCTGCCAGAGCTGGCCGCGTACTTCCTCGCCGTACTCGCCCTGGGCGTGCTGGCGGCGCTGGGCCTGACCCGGCGGCTGAAACGGCAGACGTTCGGCCTGGAGCTCCGCGAGATCGCGGCGCTGCTGCAGGAGCGCGAGGCGATGCTGCACGGCATCAGGGAAGGCGTGCTCGGATACGACAAGAACGAGCGGATCGTGCTGGCCAATGACTTCGCCCGGCAGCTGCTCGACCTGCCGGCGGACTTCGTCGGGCGGCCGCTGCGCGGGGTGGTCCCGCCGGGACGGCTGGCCGACGTGGTGACCGGCGAGGTCGAGGGCACCGACCTGCTGGTACTGCAGGACGACCGCGTGCTGGCAGCGAACCGGATGCCCATCTGGCACGAGCGCCGACGGCACCTGGGCTGGGTGGTCACGTTCCAGGACCGGACCGAGTCCGAGGCGCTGAAGCGGCAGCTGGACGACGCGATCGGCCTGACCGAGACGCTGCGCGCCCAGTCGCACGAGTTCGCCAACCGGCTGCACACCCTGGTCGGCCTGGTCGAGCTGGGCCGCTACGACGAGGCGATCCAGTTCGTGACCGATGTCTCCGCCGCCCGCGCGGACCTCACCGAGCGGCTGCAGGCCAGCATCCCGGACGCCAAGCTGGTCGCGCTGATCCTGGCCAAGGTCTCGCTGGCGGACGAGCGCGACGTCCAGCTGCGGGTCATGGACGACAGTCATGTCGGCGGCGCGATCGGTGACGTCAGCGAGGTGCTGACCGTAGTGGGAAACCTCATCGACAACGCGATAGACGCGGCGGCTCAGGGCTCGCGGCCGCGCTGGGTGGAGCTGACAATCGTGGCTGCCGACCGCGACCTGCTGGTCCGGGTGCGCGATTCGGGTCCCGGCGTGCCGCACGGCATGCGGGAAGCCATCTTCATGGACGGCGTGACCACGAAATCCTCGGCGACCGGTGCCCGGCGGGGACTCGGGCTCGCGCTGGTCCGGCAGGTAGTAGAGAGCCGCAGCGGGATGATCAGCGTCGGCCACGACGGCGGCGCGGTGTTCACCGCGGTCCTGCCCAAGTGCGTCGGCCTGGACGACGCGCCAGCAGCGGCGGCGGGAACAGGAAAGGCCGACGTGACGCCATGATCCGCGTCGTGATCGTAGACGACGACTTCCGCATCGCCGGCATCCACGCCTCCTACGTGGACAAGGTGGAAGGCTTCCAGGCGATCGCCCGGGCGCACACGGCGGCCGAGGCGGTCGCGGCGGTGGACCGGCTGCGCCCGGACCTGCTGCTGCTCGACCTGTACCTGCCGGACGAGCATGGCCTTGACCTGGTGGCGAGGCTGCGCCGGGAAGGGCATCCGCCGGTGGATGTGATCGTGATCAGCGCCGCCAAGGACGCGGACAGCGTCCGCGCCGCCATGCAGGGCGGGGCCCTGCACTACCTGCTGAAGCCGTTCAGCTTCCCGGCGCTGCGGGACAAACTGCTGTCCTACGGGCAGATGCGGTCCCGCCTCGCCGCGCTGCATGAACCCGACCAGCGCAACGTCGACCGGGTCTTCGGCGCGCTGCGCGCCCCGGACCAGCTGGCCGGCGCGAAGGGCCGGTCGCCGCACACGCTGGAGACCGTCGAACGGCTCCTCGAAGCGGGTGCGGCGGAGATGTCGGCCACGGAGCTGGCCGAGATGACCGGGATGAGCCGGGCCACGGCCCAGCGCTACCTCAGCCACCTGCACGAGACGGGACGCGCGGAGATCAGGCTCCGCTACGGCAGCGGCGGGCGGCCGGAGCACCGATACCGGTGGCGGCGGGCGGGTCAGGGGTGACGCGGAGACCGCGGGATCACCATCTCGAAAGTGGCGCCCTGGCCGCTGGTGCTGCGCACCCGGACCGAACCATGGTGGGCCTCGGCGATGGCCTGCACGATGGGCAGGCCGAGCCCGAACCCGCCTGCCTCGCGGCTGAGGTACGGCTCGGCCCGGGCGAAGCGGCCGAAGATGTGGTCGAGGTCGTCCGGCGGGATGCCGCAGCCGGAGTCGGCCACGGCGATGACGGCGTTGTCGTCCTCGAGGCGGACGCTGACCTCGATGCGGTCACCCGGCTCGGTGTGCGCGACGGCGTTCTCCAGCAGCGCGTCCAGCGCCACGACGAGGCGGTCGGCGTCGCCGGGCACGGTGGCCTCGGCGGCCTCGCCGAGCCGCCAGTGTCGCGGCACGTGCCCCCAGCGCTCCAGCGCGTCCAGGATCAGTGAATCGGTGGCTACCGGCGCCACATGCAGGAAGCCCGGGGTCCCCGCCGAAGCCAGCAGCAGCAGCCGGTTCGTCAGGCGGCGCAGCCGGGCCAGCTCGCCGGTGACCACCCGGGCGTCCGCGGCCACGCCCTGGTCGGTGACCGCCTGCTCGATCAGTTCGGCGTGGCCGAGCGCGACCGTGATCGGGGTGCCCAGCTCGTGGGAGGCGTCCATGAGGAACTGGCGCTGCTGCTCCAGCAGGCGCAGGTTCTCCTGGGAGACCCGCTGCACCTGCTCCATCGCGGTCAGCCGTTCCTGGGTCGCCGCCAGCCGCCGGCGGCCGAACAGCACCATCACCAGGAACATCAGCGCGATCAGCGGGACCTCGGCCAGGTAGTCGGCGTCCTGCTGGCCCTTGATGACCTGCACGCCGATGATCCCGCCGGTGGCCAGGGTCACCGCGGCCAGGGTCAAGATGGTCGGCTGCAGGCGCCACAGCCGGACTCCGTAGATCGCGGTCAGGCTGACCCAGATGGCCAGGAACGGCACCGTCTGCCACGCCGGGAACAGCCGCATCGCGGCCAGGTTGAGGCCGGCGAACGCGGCCCAGACGATGTCCGGCGCCACCGGGCGGAGCCGCCGCAGGCCGCCGCGCGGCGCGGGGCCGGCCGCCGGCCGGTCGCGGGGACCGCCGGCATCAGGCTCGGGCGCCAGTGGCTGGTGCCGGCGGACCAGGTCCTGCGTCCCCACGATCCTCTCTCCCGACCCGCGACAAGGCGCAGCTTCTCGGCCAGGCAGCGCGCCACCTGGGGGAACAATCCGGCAAAAGCACTCCAAGCTTGCCCCGGTGCCCGATCCAGGTCAACCGCGGGCCGACCGCGCTCGGTAACGTGGGCCAGGTGGAGGACACACTTCCCGGCCGGCCGTCGCCCCTGGGCGCGACGCCGCGCGACGGCGGGATCAACTTTGCGGTGGCATCCAGCGTGGCCGAGGCGGCCGAGGTATGCCTGTTCGACGACGCGGGCCAGGAGCGCCGGTTCCGGCTGCCGGATTACGACGGCGGCGCCTGGCACGGGTTCGTCCCCGGGATCGGCCCCGGCCAGGCCTACGGGTTCCGCGTGCACGGGCCGTACGACACCGCCCGCGGGCTGCGCTGCAACCCGGCCAAGCTGCTGCTCGACCCGTACGCGCGGGCGGTCCGCGGCGAGGTCTCGTTCGGCCCGGAGGTGTTCGACTACTCCTGGGACGACCACGATGCGCCCAGCCCGCTCGATTCCGCCGGGCACGTGCCGCTCAGCCTGGTCACGGACGCGGCCTTTGACTGGGGCTCCGACGCCCCGCTGCGGCGGGACTTCGCGGACACGATCATCTACGAGGTCCACGCCAAGGGCTTCACCATGCGGCACCCGGACGTGCCCGAGGCGCTGCGCGGGACTTACGCCGGACTGGCCCACGAGGCGGTCCTGTCCCACCTCACCGGCCTGGGCGTGACCGCGGTAGAGCTGCTGCCGGTGCACCAGTACGTGCCGGACGAGTTCCTGCTGCAGCGCGGGCTGACCAACTACTGGGGCTACAACACGATCGGCTACTTCGCGCCGCACGCTGCCTACTCGGCCGCGGTGCGCTCCGGAGAGCGGGCCGGCGGTCAGGTGAACGAGTTCAAGGCCATGGTGCGCGCGATGCACCAGGCCGGGCTCGAGGTCATCCTGGACGTGGTGTTCAACCACACCGCCGAGGGCGGCGAGGGCGGCCCGTCGCTGTGTTTCCGGGGCCTGGACAACACCGCGTACTACCGGCTGAACCCGGGGCACCCGGACCAGTACTACGACACCACGGGGACCGGCAACTCGCTGAACGCCGGGAACCCGGTGGCACTGCGGCTGATCATGGACTCGCTGCGGTACTGGCTGACCGAGATGCACGTCGACGGGTTCCGGTTCGACCTGGCCACCACCCTGGCGCGCCAGGACGGCGGGTTCAGCCGCCTGTCCGCGTTCTTCGACCTGGTGGCGCAGGACCCGGTGGTGGCGCAGGCCAAGCTCATCGCCGAGCCGTGGGACGTCGGGCAGATGGACAGCTATGCCGTCGGCGAGTTCCCGGCGCTGTGGCGCGAGTGGAACGGCAGGTACCGGGACAGCATGCGCGACTTCTGGCGCAGCCAGAAGATCGGCCTAGGCGAGTTCGCCACCCGGTTCGCCGGCTCCTCCGACCTGTACGGAGACGACCGGCGGCGGCCGACGGCCTCGGTGAACCTGATCACCGTGCACGACGGCTTCACGCTGCGGGACCTAGTGTCCTACGACCGTAAGCACAACGAGGCCAACGGGGAGGACAACCGGGACGGCGCCAACGACAACCGGTCCTGGAACTCTGGTTTTGAGGGCCCCACTGACCATCCGGACGTGCTGGCGCTGCGGGCGCAGCGGTCCCGGGCCATGCTGTGCACCCTGCTGCTCTCGTTCGGCGTGCCGATGCTGCTCGGCGGCGACGAGCTCGGCCGCACCCAGGACGGCAACAACAACGCCTACTGCCAGGACAACGAGATCTCCTGGGTCGACTGGTCCGCGGTGGACTCCGGGCTGCTCGAATTCGTCCGGGGCCTGGTGGCGTTCCGCCGGGCCCACCCGGTGTTCCGGCGGCACCGCTACCTCACCGGCGTCGAGGCGTCCGAGCTCGGCTGGTTCACCCCGGCCGTGCTCGACGACGACTTCCTTGTCCTGGTCAACGGATGGTGGGAACCGCTGGAGTTCACCATCGGCGACTGCCGGCCGGGGCTGGTGTGGCAGGCGGAGATCGACACCTTCGATCCGGCCGCGGTGGCGGCGGCTCCGGCGCGGCGGGTCGGCGACCGGGTCACGGTCGGGCCCCGTTCGGTCCTGGTGCTGCGCGGCCCGCGGGCCGGCGGCTGACGTTCGCGGAGGGAACCGGTACACGCATGGAGATACGCAGGAAGCGCGCGGACACCAGGCCGGGGCCGCGGGAGTGGTTCACCGGGCAGGTGTGGATGGACGAGATCGCGACGCCGGTACCGCCGTCCCGGGTCAGGATGCTCAGCGTGCACTTCGCTCCCGGCGGGCGCACGGCGTGGCACCGGCACCCGTTCGGCCAGATCCTGCACGTGACCGAGGGTGAGGGGCTCGTGCAGCGCCGGGGCGGCGGACGGGAACCGATCCGGGCCGGTGACACCGTGCAGGCCGAGGCGGGTGAGTGGCACTGGCACGGGGCCGGGCCCGGCACGTTCATGACCCACCTGGCGGTGCAGGAGGC
>WNGJ01009293.1_pt1 | contig 10465 bp, 10 predicted proteins | sample 5400611 | NCBI WGS metagenome assembly WNGJ01 (sample SAMN13153375, study PRJNA577476) | soil metagenome | isolation source: 40 cm soil or saprolite under Garry oak tree replicate 1 | place: USA:California | collected 2016-06-15
TGAGATGGCGGCGATACAAAAGGAGAGGTCTGATGACTAACAATGGGATTGTCACCAAGGAATCTACAAGCCTCATCTCGCGTTCCGTCCTCGTCGTGTTCTGTTTAGCTGCGGGCTTTGCCTATCGAGCAAGCGTCTCGTTGATCCCTCCAGGCATCTTTGAGGATGCCTTTCTGTTCGGTCTCGCTGCTCTGCTCCTCACGGTCGCCATCCTCACAAGGAGGAGCCGAAGCCTTCAGAGATACTGGGAGATTCCCTTCGCCTTTTTTGTCTTCACGGTCGCAGGTTTTGCGGGGGATGTTTCGATCAGTCCGCTTCAACAGTGGTTCATTTATGACATTCTGCACGAGACTCCCAGCGTGAATAATCCACTCGCTTCCACCGTTCTGGGGACTGTTCTCGCTCAGGTGTTCGGCACGCTGAGCCTGGTTCTCCCGATCATCCTTCTCACAAAAGCATCGGGAAGCAGCTTGAATGCTCTCTTTCTCAATAAGCAGAGGAGTTGGGTGTGGCTTCTTGTCAGCATCATCGGCTTTCTGGTGTTCTTTCTTCTGGCCGCGTCCGGACGAAGCCAGGCATTCTTTCCAAACAATGGAGTGACCTTTTCACGCTTTCTTGCCCTCACGCCAGCACTCCTCGTTCTCGTGCTCTGCAACGGTCTCCGAGAGGAATTATGGTTCAGAGGGCTCTTCCTGAAAAAGTATGGGAGGTTTTTGGGGCCATTCTCTTCTAATCTGCTCGCAGCCATCATCTTCACCTCGTTCCATGTCCAAGTCCAGTATAGTCGAAGTCTGCCGATTTTTCTCGCTGTCGCGTTGATCCAGGGATTGATCCTGGGCTATCTGATGCAAAAATCTGAGAGCATTCTCGCGCCTGCAATTTTCCATGCAGGCATTGATATTCCCATTTATTTGGTGTACTTGTCGTATGTTTCGAGATGATGCAACTCTCGGCTCGGGTCCCATGGCTGCTTTGAGAACGGCTTCTCCGAAGTACGTGAGGCGAGCAAAGGGATCTCAATTACGGCCGTTTCATGAGACAGATTGCTCAGCTTTTCACGCCTTGCAACTCACCGTCTCCACAAGCGCGAGATTCCCCTTGACGAATCTCAAAACTTATCTCATAATTATGTGGAATACTCCCGCTATTCTCTGAAAACTCTTCAATAGGAAGGCGCTCGTAGTCCACATAATGCAAGTTATGTGAGAATTTTGCAAATTCCACATAACTTGCATCAGAATCTCAAAAGGTCGGGCCGTTGACGGCAAACATGAGACAAAAGGAAGAGCTGGCTGAATTTGAGCGTGATTTGATTCGGGAGCGTACCAATGCCGGATTAGCCGCGGCAAGAGCCAGGGGACGTGTGGGCGGGCGACCAAGAAAGCTCAAGACCAACGGAAAAGTGGCACTGGCTCGGCGGATGTTTGCTGATCAGAGTCATTCCATACCAGAAATGTGTGCCGCACTTGGGATCTCCCGCGCTACCTTATACCGTTATGTGAAAAAACCTCATCAACAGAGTAATTACAAAGAAATCAACAGCTTAATTCCAAAGTTAACACATATGGGTATGAAAGTAACGTGGAGACTTCTATGACGAAAGTGCTGGTTACTGGTGGCGCTGGGATGCTGGGCCGCCAAGTAGCAAAAGAACTGACTGCAACTGGCTATAGTGTGCGTATTATGAGTCGTAAGCGACAGCCTCTAAATGTGCTCTCCACGACGGAATGGGCGCAGGCTGATCTCGAAACGGGTCAAGGGATAGCTGATGCGGTGACTGGGATCGACGTGGTGGTACACGCGGCAAGCAGCCCATTCAAACACACACGGCAGATCGACGTAGGCGGGACGCGGTTCTTGCTCGAAAAGGCCCGTGCCGCTGGCGTTGCTCACGTGATCTATATTTCGATTGTCGGGATCGATCGCATTCCCTATGATTACTACCGCGCAAAGCTTGCCGCCGAAGAGTTGGTCCAGAAGAGCGGCATCCCCTGGTCTCTCCTCAGAGCCACGCAGTTCCACTACCTGGTCGATCTCTTCTTTCAGGCGGCGACAAAGGTGCCGTTGGTGACGCTCCTGCCCACCGATCTCCGATGCCAGTCAATAGCCGAAAGTGAGGTTGCCAGCCGTTTATGTGAGATCGTGGTCGCTGGGCCATGTGGTCGCCTGGCTGAGCTGGGCGGCCCAGAAGTACTGACGGCAGGTGAGATGGTGTATAGGTGGTTGAAACTCCGCGGGATGCATCGCCGTGTGCTTCCTTTCCATGTGCCAGGTAAAGTCGCACAGGGCTTCCGTCGTGGCTATAATACCTGCCCTGATCAGCCGGTGCGTGGGCGAATCACCTGGACCGAGTGGGTGCAAAGCAAGTATGAAGTGTAGGAAAATGAGGTGGGTAGAAAGCAAAGCGCAAAAGAAACCACATGAAAGAGGGGAGATGATGCGAATCTGGGGGTTGATTATCTTCAACACCCTCAGGCTCGCTGGTCTCTTCGATACCCTCAAAAACTGGCTGATCAGGCAGGCTACAGCAGATGTACGCGTGCAAGCGATTCTACTGGCCTGGGCCTTGGGCGCGCTGCTGGAAGGGTTGGTCGGTTTCGGCTATCCCTGGGCCGTGATCGCGCCGATTCTGGTCGCGCTCGGCGTCATTGAGCTGGATGCCATCCGTGTGGCGGCGATCGCCAACAACGCCCCGGTCTCCTACGGCGCGCTGGGAGCGCCGATTATCGCGCTGTCTGCTGTCACCGGATTGGGATTGTTGACCCTCTCGGCCTCGGTAGGCCGAGAGGTCGCTGTGCTGGCGCTGCTGCCACCCTGGATTCTCATCTATCTGGTTACTGGTTGTAAGGGCTTTCGCGAGGGCTGGCCGCTGGCTCTGGTGGGGTCGCTGGCCTATATCGCGGGGCAGTTGCCCGTGTCGCAATTCCTGGGACCCTACCTCCCGGATGTCGCCGGCGCGCTGGTCTGCTTTGCGGTGCTGCTTCTGTTGTTGAAGGTCTGGCAGCCCAAAACAGTGCTGGGCTATGGCGGCGAAGTACTCAGCGCAGAGGAGCAGCAAGCCCGAATGACCGCGAGCATTGGCGAGTCCTCGGAGCGGCATTCTATTTGGGCCGCCTTCCTTCCTTTCCTGATCCTGATCGTGGTCGTTGTACTGTGGACTGGCCCGTGGTCTCCCTTGCCGAAGGTGAGTTGGTTTAGCTTCAAGGTGCTGGCCACTTCTTCCATCAACCACAAATCCACGAATGTGGCGTTCACCTTCACCCCGTTCATTGGCGGAACCTCTATCCTGGTTTCCTGGTTGATCATGCTGGCGTTTATCCGCCCGAGCTTTTCCCTGCTAGGCACGGTCTTCCGCGAGACCTTCCGCCAGATGTGGGGTGCGCTGCTGGTTGGCGTCTTTATCTTCGGTCTGGCCTTTGTCTTTAACTACTCGGGCATGGGTGCGTCGCTGGCCACGGGCTTCTCGAAGGTAGGGCCCTGGTTTATCCTGCTCGCGCCGATCCTGGGCTGGATCGGAGTGGCGCTTTCGGGGAGCAACACTTCCGCCAACAGCCTTTTTGGCCTGGTGCAGTTTCAGGTAGGCAAGCTACTGGGTTTCCCTTTGCTGCTTTTCCCAACGCTGAACTCGGTCGGTGCGGAAGTCGGCAAACCAGTTGCGCCCCAGACAGCCAGCGTCGGCGTCTCAACCAGCAAGTATGTACGCGACGAAGGTCAGGTCATTCGCCACAATATGGGCTGGACGCTAGTGCTGCTAGGCTGGTTGATTATCGTCGGGCTGCTCTACTATTTCCTGCTCCCTGGCTTGATGAGCTAATCTGTGATTTGACAACGGTTTTGTCCTCCCTGGTGGCGCATAAACTGTCCAGAAGTTGGTCTGTAAAGCTGTTTGAGAGCTGTGCCTGAACGTGGTAACGCTCTGGCTTTGACGCATATCTGCGACTGCGGCGCTCTGTTTGAACCATAACGTGTCCTGTGGGTGCAGCTCCCGAACGGGGGTTGGGGCTTATCTGCGGGCTGCCTGTCTCTTGTACTTGCTCACCGCCAGTTCATAAGCCTCGGTAAGCCTCGGCCGCACTTTCGTTTCAAAAGTCTCGTCGCTGGGGTTGAGCACGCACACCCAGTACATCCGGCCATACACGGGGTGAGGCATCAGCTGATCCAGGGCGGTGAAGTCGTAGTCGCTCGAGTTATCGCCGCTTTCAGCCGCGCTGTCCCCGCCGGAAGGGAGCGAGGGCTCGCCGAAGAGCGAGCGAAACGTCTGCTTGCCGATGCCGATGTTCAATCGAAAGACCGACGGGCGGTTGAGGTTGGAGAACTGGTCATAGATATCGCTTGTCACAATCGTCACAAACGGAAACCTGTGATCCGGCGGTAAGTTACTATCCGGGTTGTAGAAGAAGAAGCTGTCGCCCGAAGCGACCACAACATCCACACCCTCAAACGTCTCGGTGATGTACCGGCTGATCTGAGCTTCGTTCACGGGTATTGGTCCTTTCCTGACTGGCTTTGCAGCGAATGTCCGACCTGATTGTTCTTGACTTTAGGCTTATTGTACAACTCAGATGCAAGATGAGCTTACCGATGGATTTCGCTTCAAAGATGGGCTCAGAGAGTTGCTTAGAAAAACTCTTCAACTATCCGCTGCACCACAATGGGACATGAGCCATTAGAAAGGCTCATCCCCAAGTAAGTGAGCCTTTCTAATTATCCATCAACAACATGTGAAGAGTCCGTTCTACAGTTGCGTTTTTTTGTTGAGCAGGCTATACTAAAAGCGGTACATTCTCTCTGCCCCATGGTCCTGGTCCGATTATACTTCTCCCCCTCTGGTGCAGAGGGGAAAGGAGAAAAACGACATGACGAGAGAGGAGATTCTCAACCAGATTACTCAAGCGTTCGGCTCGGTGCCACAGTGGCTCAGTGGACTACCGGACCCGCAGCTGGAGCATCAATGGGGCCTCGTCGCGTGGGTCCTCAGTGACAGCAAGCTGAGTGCACGCGACAAAGCCCTCGTGGCTTTCGGGGTGGCGGCAGCCATCCACTGCCCATATTGAACCCCCTTCCATACTGAGCAGTTACGGCTCAGCGGCATGGATGACACCCAGATCCAGGAAGCCTCAGCGGTGACCAGCGTCGTCGTCGGCTTTAGCGCGTACCTGCACGGCATCAACTACAGTGTCGAGCAGTTCCTGCGCGAACTCGATGAGACAGTGAGCTACATTAAGTCCCAACATCAGGCGTAGTCAAGGTATGGTTCCATCGGACCGGGAATGAGGCATGCAGTCGGCTACCAAGGCATCTCCAGTCTCCGTGCTAAGGGCTGGAGATGTCCTCTCTGGCCTGAAGAGGCAGCAAATGTCTCTTTTCTCGTTCTTTAATGGTCTTCCTCAGTATGTTGACGGATCTCTCAAAGCCTCTTTTTAGATAACCTGTAATCGATTGAAAAGTGCAGAACTATTGCGTATACTTTATGAGGTAAACAATTGGACACAGAGAATGCTTCTAGAGCTTGTTAGGGACTCGATATGATGAAGGAGAACCGACATGCTACGCTGCCAAAACTGTGGAACAGCCCTGCCCGAAAACGCACGATTTTGTGCTCAGTGTGGACATGCACTCAGTGTCACGATGGATACGCCGACATATTCCAGCAACCTCATGAATTCTGAAGGTATGATGCAGCCGTCAACTGGTGGATCAGGGAAAGAGGAAGAGGAAGAGGAGCAGCGTCGTGGCATGCTTCTGGGCTGGCCGTAGCTCCAGGCCAAGTGCAGCAGGTGACGATGGCTGTTCCCAATACCGTCTGTCCGGCATCAGCGACCTTGACCTTCACCTTCAAAGGCGGTGAGGACCCCGTAAGTGTGCGGTGGAGCTGCGCGGTCCCAGGAATATACTGGGATGGGGTGAGTTGCCCGGAGAGCAATGGATATTATGTTTGTCCTTATGTCCTGAAGGTGGCTTCAAGTTCTGAAGGTCTGGTACGTTGGACGGCCTTCGGTAATTCGTCTGACATTCTTATCAATCCTCAAAGCGGAACAATGGCACCTGGTCAGAGCCAACCAGTATCGGTCGCTTGGCCTGCCAATCCCTGTACCGACACTTCATGGTCTCTCAAGGATAGCGCGGGAAATATCTTTACCGCAAAGTTAATCTGCACCCCGCTGGGATAGAAGTGCTGTTGGCCTGACGCCCTTTGTGGATGAGCTTGACCTTACCTAATCGGCGCGGGAAAGCGCCCGTCATTCATGGCGGGAAGTGTCAGATAAGATAGGGGAGCAAGCGCGTAGGGGCCCAAGGGAGCGCCCCATCCACTAGGCACGACGGGCAGCCACAAGGGCCCCCGCACCGCTCCACTCCTCCCCTGCCCCTACGCGAGTTCCTAATATCCCTCTCAAAAAAACCTATCCTCTTTCGCTACACAGTCGATAGGCACGAGCCTACGCGCCTTCCTAAATATCCCTCTCAAAAAAACCTATCAGTGTAAGCCATTGTGGGGCCTTTGGCAGTGCCTGCTATTGTGAACGTTCCTGTGGCCTTCTCACGTCAGTTCATAGTGTACTGACTACCAGAGGAGAAGAGCGGGAGAATGGGCTTGTGAATGATTGCCGGGTGTTCTGTCACAAAACTGGAGTGGGCGGTGTCTTATATGTGCCATCGATGGGAAAGAGAGAAGAAGAACCTGCCGGGTCAACGGGCCAGGTTTGATTGAGGAAAAGAGGATGTTGTCAGATATAGAGCATAGGCCTCTCGTTGCCTCAGCTGACGAGGGGTCGTTTGAAGGCGTATTTACGCGCTATTATCCTCTGGTCTATGCGCTGGCCTATCGCTGTACAGGCCGGAGTGATGAAGCGGGTGATATTGCGCAAGAGGTGTTTTTACGCTTCTATCGCGTGCCGCCGCAGGCTACAAGCCCAGGAGAACTGAGGGCCTGGCTGTGCCGGGTGGCAACCAATTTAAGTTTGAATGCCCTGCGTGCCCAGCAGCGGCGCACGCACCACGAGGAGCGGGCAGCAGACACAACGATCCAGGAGGTCGGGGGTGATGGGGCACAATCTAGTCCTGAGCAGCAGGTGCTCGCGCTTGAGCAAGCGGCACTGGTACGGGACGTGCTGGCAGGACTTCCTGAGCGGCAGCAAACGTATCTGTTGTTACGGAGTATCGGCTTGAGTTATGCAGAAATCGCGCAGGCAACCGGCGTGGCCCCGGCTTCCGTTGGCTCATTACTGGCGCGAGCTGAACGCGAGTTTCGGAGGAAATATTATGAACGAGCAAGAACAACAGCAGAATAATGAGTGTTTAGATATGGGTACACTGGTAAGCCTGCATGATGGTGAGTTGCCTGCTGACGAGAGGGAGCAGGCCTTGGGCCACATTGCGACCTGCCCTGACTGCGCCGCCGATGAGCCGGCCGCGTCTGCCAGCAGTCGAGATGTGTATAATCTGTTCTCTCTGCTAGGCCCTGGGGAAGGTGAGATGCCGCTCACTGTGACTGCGTTGGCGGCAATGCAGGCCAGGCTCGAGGCAGAGGGTCTGCGTGAAAACAGGCGCGGAACAAAAACGCTTGCCTTACTGAAGCCGGGCAGTGCACGTCCTCTCCACTTCGTAAAGCAGCGGCGTGTGGGCTGGTTGGCAGCAGTTGTCGCCGCAGCCCTGATTGCCCTGTTGCTGCTGCCGAATGCCTCCGCGCTAGCGAATCAATTCCTCGCGCTGTTCCAGGTGCAACAGTTCCAGCCCGTGGATGTCAATCCGCAGAACTTCTCCCAGGCATTAGTGCTTGATATCACCAAATACGGTGATGTAGACCAGCAGGATTTTGATACCGGCTTGCAACCTATGAGCGAGGCTCAGGTGAGGCAGGCCATTCACTTTCCGCTCTTGCTGCCCAGCCACCTGCCGCCGGGCGTGGGCCAGACGGTGCGCTTCGCGCTCAACAGCGGTGGCCGGGTGACATTCGTCTTCAGGGTGGGGAAGGCACGCGCTTTCCTGAAACAGAACGGAGAAGGTGCTGTGCCTATACCGGCGCAGCTCAACGGAGCGACGTATACGATTACCATCCAACCGAGTGTCGTGGTCAACTACGTCAAGAGTTGTCCTCAGGGCACGGGAATCGATGCAGTGAATCAATGCAGCGGGGTTCCATTCTATGTAGCAGAAATTTCTAGCCCTGTGGTGCAGGGAGTCGGTAATGCTTCGCTGAAAGAACTGCGCGATTTCTTCATCTCCTTGCCCGGCAAGTCTTCGCAGATGCAGACGCTCCTGCGGGATATTGATCTGAACACCGGCACGGTTCCTCTGCCCATTCCGCCGCAGGTCAATGCGCAGCATGTCACGGCTCACGGAGCACCGGGAGTGCTGCTGACAGATAACTCTGTGAGCCTGGGAGCGGTACTCTGGCAAACGCATGGTATCATCTATGTGGTAGCCACGGCGACGAGCAACGCGACAGAATTGCTGGATACGGCCAACTCGCTACGTTGATAATGAGTAAGACTGCGGGGGTGGGAATGGCCCTTTACAATAGGGAGGTTTTTTTGGGAGCGAATAGGAAAACGCGTAGGGGCGGGAGTGGCGTGGATGTGGGGACGCAATCCGGGGGATTGTGTGTGGGGCCCTTGTGGCCAAGACATTTCAAAGAAGACGTTTTGCGAGTCAAACGAAGCCGATTCACGAGTGTCATCCTGAGCGGAGCGAAGGATCTCTCGCGGGAGAGAGATCCTTCGCTCCGCTCAGGATGACAAAGCGAGATGGTCTTGTATTTGAAATGTCTTGGCCCTTGTGGCCGCCCGTTGAGGATGAGGAGCACCGATGGCGGCACATCGATGGGTACGGCGGGCAGCCACAAGGGCCCCTACCCCGCACAACACCGCCCCTGCCCCTACGCCTGACAATGACCAACTAGTACGAGTAGATAAGGATGAACAGGCATGACGGTTGAGGTGCTTTCGGGGACGACAGGAGAAAGGGGAAAGACCGCCAGAAACAGGCAGAGAAGCTGAGCTTCCTGAGAAAGAAGACCTCTGCCATCTCAAGCCGAAGCTCCTTGTCATCGGTACAGGCAAGCCGCTTGGGTCTTCTACCGCTTCTACCCGTACTAGTTGGTCATTGTCAGCCCCTACGCGAGGGGCCGAGCGTTCCGTTAGGTTGATGCATATTGGGGGTGGGAATGGCCCACCCTTGCTAAGAGGATGAGTTAGTATGGGAAATGACAACTTAGTGCCTGCAATAGAGGTAAAAGGGTTACGTAAGGTCTACAAACAACTGGTGGCGGTAGAGGATGTGAGCTTCACCATGTATCGCGGCGAAGCTTTTGGCTTTCTGGGCCCGAACGGTGCGGGCAAGAGCACGGTGGTGAAGATGCTCACCGGGCTGGTTGCGCCAACAAAGGGGAGCGTGCGTATTTTCGGACAGCCTGTCTCCGCTAGAGAGGCCCGCAGGCGCATCGGCTACTTACCGGAACTACCCAGTTTCCATCGCTGGCTAGAGGCAAAGGAGTTTCTCGAATTTCATGGTCGGCTCTATGGTCTACGTGGAACAGTGCTAGAAAAACGCTGCCGGGAGGTGCTGGCCCTGGTCGGATTGGCAGGCAGGGATCGCCAGAAGCTGGGAACGTTCTCTAAAGGCATGATGCAGCGCATTGGATTGGCTCAGGCTCTGATCAACCGGCCAGACCTGGTGCTGCTCGACGAGCTTGTCTCCGGACTTGACCCGGTAGGTCAGCGTGACATGCGCGATCTGCTGCGGCAATTAAAGGCCGAGGGCATGAGTATTTTCCTCAACTCACACCAGCTTGCCGATGTGGAGACGCTGTGCGACCGGGTGGCGATCATCAACGAGGGGCGGATTTTGAAGGTCGGTGCGCCGCGTGCGCTCTTCGACGAACCACTGGTGCTGGAGTTGCGCGTTAGCCCTATCAACCAGGAATTGCTCCATCGACTTGGCCTGGTAGCTCTTGCCGTGCGCCAGGATGGAGACACTCCTTGCTCTCTGCTGATTGAAGTGCGGGACGAGGAGGGTGCTGCCGATGTCGCCGCTGTGGTGCATGAGTGTGGGGCACGCTTGTACAGTCTAGCAGCGCATCACCGCTCACTGGAGCAACTGTTCTTGCAGACCATCGACGCATCGCGTCGCCGCGAATAAAGAAATGCAGGGGGAGATTATGGGATTATTGTTGATTATGCGCTTTACGTTACAAGAAGCGATACGGCGTCGGCTCTTCCTGTCAGTGGTGATTCTGAGCACCTTGCTGTTAGCAGTATTCGCCATCCTGCTCAACATCGCCGTGAACATGGTGCAGCCCGATGGCGGTACTAGTTCAAGACTGGAATTGCTGGGTGCAGGTGTCGTCGTCACTATACTGGTGACCTGGCTGGTCTACCTACTGAGCAGCCTGCTGACCATCCTGCTAACTGTTGGCATGATTTCCAGCGAGGTCGAGGCGGGCACCTTCTCGGTGATTGTTCCGAAG
>WNGJ01012250.1_pt1 | contig 10465 bp, 17 predicted proteins | sample 5400611 | NCBI WGS metagenome assembly WNGJ01 (sample SAMN13153375, study PRJNA577476) | soil metagenome | isolation source: 40 cm soil or saprolite under Garry oak tree replicate 1 | place: USA:California | collected 2016-06-15
CCAGCCAGCAAGCGCGGAGCCATGGATGCCCGGCCTCGAACCGGAGGTGCTGTAGGGCCGGCGATCCGCGAGCGTCTCGCGCGTCTCATCATAGCGTGATGCACGTGCATAAGCACGGGCATTTGCCAGCGCGCTAGCACGCCCGTCTGCACGTACGCTCGCGATGAGCGACTTTTGGCATGACGGGACCGGCAGCGGCCGGAGGATGTCCGGGCTTCGGCAACGGCAACGTGACCTGGCCGAGCCCGACCAAGGCAGCACGGGGCACCTCCGGGCCGGGCGCGGCCGCACGCTGCGCGGCTGCGCGTCAGAGGTCGGCGCGGATGGCGGTCAGGATGCCGGGCGTCCGGTCGGGGGGCGGGGCCTGGGCGCACAGGCGTTCCATGTTGTCCAGGTACCGGTCAACGTCGCTGCGCTTATCCAGGTAGATGGCACCGGTCAGGTGCTCGAGATAGACCACGTCAGGCAGGTCCGGCTCGGGAAAACGCAAGATGGTGTAGGCGCCGGATTCGGCGGCGTGACCGCCGAAGCGGAACGGCATGACCTGCACGATGACCTGGCCGAGCCCGGTCTTCTCGATAAGTGCCTGCAGTTGGCCGCGCATGACACTGGCCCCCCCGATCGGCCGCCGCAGGGCCGCCTCGTCGATCACGGCCCACAGCCGCGGCGGGGCAGCGCGGCTGAGCACCTCCTGGCGGGCCATCCGCATGGCGACCCTGCGCTCAGCCTCGGCATCGTCGGCGCCGCGGTTGCCGGCGGTGATCACCGCCCGAGCGTAGTCGGGTGTTTGCAACAGGCCGGGCACGAACTGGACCTCATACGTGCGCACCATGCTTGCCGCCTCCTCCAGCCCGAGATAGGGCTGGAACCAGTCCGCGAGCACATCGCCGTACCGGTGCCACCAACCGGGAACGTTCGCGGCATTCGCCAAGGCCAGCAGCGGCGCCCGCTCGGCCTCGTCAGTGACCTGGTACAGCGTGAGCAGGTCGGCGACATCGCGTTCCTTGAACGGCACCCGGCCGAGCTCCATCCGGCTGATCTTCGACTCCGACGCCCGGATGGCGTAGCCGGCCTGGTCGCGGGTGATCTCCCGGGCCTCCCGCAGCCTGCGCAGCTGCGACCCGAGCAGGATGCGCCGTACGGTCGGCCCGCTTCCTGGTGGCGCTTCGCCCGTCACCCGCGTCCCTTCCGCCCGCTCGCTATTCGGTGATGATTGTGCCACTTCCCCCCTTACAATGGCGACCTGGCGCGATATGATGCACGTGCATGTGCGCGGGCATATGGTCTGTGCAAACGGCCCTGCACGACGGGAAGAATATTCGGAACTCTGGCAAGAGCCAGTGAGGAAGCGTTGTGGCGAATCCAGCCGTCTGCCCGGCCCCCGCTGTCGCGCCCAATGGGGCCAGCATCGCCTCCCTGCCACTGGGCCCCGCACCCGGCTCCGCCAGAACCGCTCGCGAATTCACCGCTGCGGTGCTGTGCACCTGGGGGCTGGGTGGCGTCCTGCCTGATGCCCGGCTGGTGGTCTCCGAACTGGTCACCAACGCCCTCCGGCACGGCCTGGCCCCGGCCAGGCTCGGCGCACCGGGCGCCTGCCGCCATCGGCTCCCGCCCATCGGGTTGCGGCTGCTGCGCGACCCCACCGGACTGCGCTGCGAGGTAACCGACCCAAGCGACATCATGCCTACTCGCCTGGCCCCCGACGACGACGCAGAGATCGGCCGCGGCCTGTGCCTCATCGCCGCCCTGAGCCACCAGTGGGGCGCCATCCCGCTGCCCGCCGGGGGCAAGTGCGTCTGGGCCGACCTCCGCCTCCCGCCTTGAGGCAGCCGGCGCTGACGGGCCGGAGGCCGGCAGAAAGATGACCGTCAGGAAATGGGAACGGCGTTCTATGGCTTACGGCCAACGCCAGCGTAGTAATACGCGCTGAGCGGATCTGCCTGCGATCCGGGATCCGGCCGCCACGCCAGCACCGGCACCACCCCAGGCTCAACCAGCTCCAGGCCGGTGAAGAAACCTTCAGTCTCGGCACGGCTGCGCGGCACGAGGGTGATGCCGCCGTGCTCCGCAGCGGCCACCGCCCCCGCCATCGCCTCCTCGTTGAAATCGGCCGTCGGATGAGTCACGGTGAGATAGCTGCCCGAGGGCAGCGCATCGACCAGGGTTGCCACCATCCCCTGCGGATCATCTTCATCCCGGAAGTACATCAAGACCGCCACCAGCATCAGGGCCACCGGGTGGCCCAGGTCCAGCGTCGCGGCCAGCGCCGGGTCCGCCAGGATCTTCTGCGGCTCGCGCAGGTCGGCCTCGATGAATGCCGTCCTCCCGGCGGGATGGCTGGTCATCAGCGCGCGTGCGTGCGCCAGCACGATCGGGTCATTGTCGACATACAGCACCCGCGCATCCGGCGCAGCCCCCTGCGCTACCTCGTGGGTGTTACCCGCGGTCGGGATGCCCGTGCCGATATCCAGGAACTGCCGGATGCCCGCCTCCGCCGCCAGGTAGCGCACCGCCCGGCCCAGGAACATGCGATTGGCCCGTGCCATCACCTGGATCGTCGGCACTGCCGCCTTGATGGCGTCTCCCAGCGCGCGATCGGCCGCGAAATTGTCCTTGCCGCCCAGCCAGTAGTCATACACCCGCGCGGGATGCGCCACGCTGGTATCGATGTCTGGCGGCACCCAGCCCCGGTCCGCATGCATCCACGATTCCGAATCGCCGGCTTCCGGCATCATCGCCTCCTCTAGCTGGCCAATCCCAAGCCTTTCAATGAGCCTAGCGCGACTGGCCGGCAGGCGGGACAAACCCCACCGAAACCGCAGGCCACCGTCGCAGCCGCCACAATCGCCAGCCACCCCGATTCGACCCCGCGGCGCGGGGCCGCGGCGTCATTGTCAGGACTCCAGCCACTTGATCGCGGCGATGATCCGGCGGGTGAAGTCACCGGGAGAGAGCGCGATCTGGTTCGTCCAGCCGACTGTGCCAGGCCGGCCGTGCCAGTCCCGGACGGCCTGCCAGCCGGTCTGTGATGATGTGTTATTTCAAGCATGGGCTTGCCGGTGATAACCGAGCGAACCGAGAGCCATTCGCCGGTCACCGTATGTGATAGCAGGATGCACCTGTTCTTGCATCGGGTCCGGGGCACAGCCTGTGCCACGTAGCCGTGGGACTATCGGGTCTCGCCATCCGAGCGTAGGCGCCTGGACACCGAGACCAGGGTTCCGTAGGCGAGCCAGCCGTCCTCGAGTTCGGTTCCGCGGCCGGCGATCGGGACGCGGCCGGGCACGAGCCGCACCCCGCAGACATCGAAGTCTGCTGTCACCATGCCATCCTCGCCGGGGCGGGGTGACAGCGGCGGCCACTGGCTCGCGATCTGAGTGCCGCGGTGACCGGCACAGGCCGCCAGCGCCGCGAGCGCGAGGTCAGGCAGCGGGCCTGTCGCGGAGATGACGCCCTCGACGTGTCCCTGAGTGTGCTCGCGCTCGTTGGTCTGCAGGCGCACGTCCGCGGTGATATCGCTCATCTGGCCTCCGTCCCGCAGGAATCGCGGGGAGTCGTTCACTTCGCAACCTACGCCCCGGCGGGCCGGCGGATGGACTCGGCCGGGAAGCTTCCAGCGGTCGGCCGCGCCGGCCACCGATCGCTCCTGTGCAGCGATGTCCTCCGGTCCGGGGTCGAATCCGCGCCCGGGCGGGTTCAGGAGGGTCACATCGCCTGGCACCCGGCCGGTGTGTCGTTCAGCAGACGGCCGCTCCTGGCCGCGGCCAGATAAGCATTGCGCGCAATCTGCTTGGCTTGGCAGGCGAGCAGGACGAGCATCTCGTCGACCCCCACCCGCCGCCCACACTCACAGAACTGCTCGAGGACGCCGGCTTCGCGCTGACCCAGCGCACCGCGATCCCGCCACTAAACGCCGGCCACGACCCGAACACCTACAGCGCCGGACTGATCGGATTCATCGCCGCGTTCATCCCCGGCCGCCACGGTCAGCCGCCGACGCGGCGGCCCGGCCAGCCCCGGGCGCGGCCTTACCCGGCCACTGGAGGGCATCAGCAATAGGCGCCGCTGACGACGGGTGCAGGGCCAGCCCCTGCTTTGCGGTGTTACGAGGGTCAGGTTCGCGAAGACATCGAACTTCCCCATCGCCCCGGCCTGCCGGACAGGCTGCCGCCACGGCCGCGCGACGAGCTTCTCGGTGAACAGCGGGGTGCCGTCTGGCCGGGTCGCCGTCACGACGGAGGAGTACAGCTCGTACTCAAAGAGCTCGCCCGCACCGTGATATTTGCGGCCAGGCATCAGGATCTCGGCGCTAAGCAACGTCGCGCTATCGGCAACGGTTGCCTGAATGTACGTAAGGAACCGCGAGTGCCGGTGCGGGATGGCTGATCATGTACACGCACGGCAGACCCGGCAGGCGCTCGTCCCAGTACAGTGCCCGCTGGGCGTGCAGCGGCGCTCGCCGGGCAATGCGCGCGAGCACAGAGCGGTCGCCGTCGCGCGCAAAGGACAGGTTGAGCAGGCCGTTCTTGCCCGGTGATCCGCTGGGCAGCTGTGCGGGCTCGTCCCGGTAGGGAGCCAGCTCGGGTGCGTCCAGCGGAGTCACCGCGCCGCCTCTGGCGCGGTTGGCATGTCGAAGAGCACGTTGTGCCTGATGAGCGAGACGACTTCAGGAACGCCGTCGCCTGTGCGGCAGTTGGTGAAGATGAACGGCTTGTCTCTGCGCATGACCTTGGAGTCGGCTGCCATAACGCCAGGCTCGAATCGACGTAGGGCGCTAGATCGATCTTGTTGATGACGAGGATGTCCGAATGCGAGATCCCCGGGCCGTCTTTGCGCGGGATCTTGTCCCCGGCGGCGACGTCGATCACGTAGATGAAGAAGTCGACGAGGGCGGGGCTGAAGGTCAGGGTGAGGTTGTCGCCGCCGCTTTCGATCAGGACCACGTCGGCGTCGGGGAATCGCTGCTCCATCTCCTCGACCGCGGCCAAGTTCATGCTGGGGTCCTCGCGGACGGCCGTGTGCGGGCAGGCGCCGGTCTCGACGCCGACGATGCGGTCTTCGCCGAGCACACCCGTGAGGGCGCGTTGCACGTGCTTGGCGTCCTCGGTGGTCACGATGTCGTTGGTGACGATCAGGACCTGCAGGCCCATAGCGATCAGCTGGGGCGTCATGGCCTCGACGAGTGCCGTCTTCCCGGAGCCTACTGGGCCGCCGACGCCGATGCGGGTGGTCCTTGTCACCATGTCACCTCAGCTCATGAACATGCGCACATTTGACTTGACGTGGATGGCGCTGAGGATGTCAGCCATCGGCGCGAAGCTTGCCATATCGGACAGGGCGGCGCCGCGGATGTCGGCGTAGTCGCTCTCGACTTGGCCGTTGACGGCATAGAGGATGGCCTGGGCCTTGCGGTGGTCGAGTCGCATCAGGCGGAGCGCGGCGCCGAGCGTCGTCATCGCCACGCCGTACTGGTGGATCGCGAATGCATCTTCCTCCGGGGAGCCCAGCTCGGCCATGAGGACGCCCAGGCACACGGGATAGGTGCCCGGCGTCAGGCCTTCGCGCACCTGGGCTAGCCAGCGGCCGAGCACCGGGGCCTGGACTGTCGCCTCAGCGACTTCGGCGAGCTTGCGGCCCATCCGGACCGTCATGGTCCGCATCTCCTCGCCGAGCTTCCGGTTGAGGACCGCGTGGTCGGCGTGCGTGATCTGGTCCAGGTCGTTGGCGCGGGCGGCGCGGAAGGAGTGCACGAGCGCGACGCCATCTGATGTCGCGGCGCGGCGGGTAGAGGTGCGCACGAACTCGGTCAGGGTCGCGGCGTCCCGGACGACACCCTCCTGGACGGCCGGCTCGAGCGCGTTGGAGAACGAGAAGGAGCCGACCGGCAGAAGGGAGTCCCCGAACTGCAGCAGGCGCATGGCACGGGCGATGCTCACGGTGACGCCTCGCTGGGCTGGCTGATGTGCTGGTGCCCTTCAGCGGCTCCGAAGATGACGGGTGGCCAGTGCTGATTCCCGAGCGCGTGCCCGAGCTCGACGCAGGTGACCATCGCTACCTCGGCTGGCATGGCCGCGAGCCCGCTCAGATCGATGACGAGCACGTCATTCAGGTCGACGCGGGCGACGACGGCAGCGCGGGCGGCGCCGTTCCAGGCCAGGACGTGGCCGTCGCGGACCTGCGCTCCCCGGTCCAGGGCAATCGCCACGTCGGTACCGCCCTCGGTTGCCTTGGAGGCCCGTTAGCAGCCAGAGCGACGCACGCCGGGCTCGAACGCTAGGCGGCTATAGACTCGATGCTTTATTTCAAGCATCGGCTTGCCGGTGCCGACCGAGCGAACACACGGTGACCTGTTGCTCACTTCAAGTAACCAGTGGGGGTGCTACCTGCACCCGTCATCACAATTGCTGACGACACCACCCGCCTCGACCCGCCGCCCCGGCGGGACGCGACCACCCATCCAGCAATGCGGCCTGTCAGCGACTTGAGAGGTGACGTGTGAACGACGCCACAGACTTCTCAACCTGACTGCACTGGCGCCGTCTCGTCCCGGTTGGTCCCGTCGATGCCGCCCGGCACCAGCCCTCCCGCAGCGCCCCCCAGGCGTCCGCTCACCCCTTAATCGCAGCCGCCGGCCGAATCCGGACATCCCAGCCGGAACTTCCCAGCTGGCCATCATCCGCGATCCGCGCCCCGCCACCCGCTCCATCCCAGCAAGATGGGAAGTTCTGCTCCCGGGCCACAACCCTCTTAGTTCATCCGGCGCCGATTGCTGGAGCAGGGCGAGTCCTGTTGACGCGCACCTACGGCTCGTTCTGTACTTGAATCGGCGGCGGCGATCGGCGGGCCGGCGTCGGGCGCGATCGCCGAACCGCCTCGACCGCTCCATATGTCCGATCAGGTGTTCCAGTACTCCAGGCCGGCCTGCTCAAATCGGGTGTCAAGCGCTTCCAGCCCGTGCTCGATCTTGTACTGGCGCTCGGTCGCTGTGATCGGCAGCAGCCACAGGAGATCGACGTGAAGATCTCCGACGTGGCAAGTCTGCAACCCGGGGCCGAAGGGGTAGGGCAGCGACACCAGCAGGTGATCACCCGCCGATCCGGGCAGCCAGGGCTCGCCGATCGGGAGGGTGTGGCCCTGGCCGAGCAGCCATTGTGGCGGCCGAGGCATCTGCCCCTACGTGCACTGCAGTCTCTGCGGCAACGGCCGCGCCGACGGCAGCAGGAAATGCGGCAACCGGGTCAACAAACTCGCAAAGGGATACCGCTGATGCCCAAGCCACCCAAGCCATCACTGATCGTCTCTGACGACTTCGACGCGTACGCCAGCGGTCGGCTGGACGCGAGCGAGGTGACGTGCGCTCTGTGCATGTGCGCCCCGTGCCGCTGCCCGAAGTTCGGTACGCCCGGGTACCTTGCGCTCGTCGACTTCCGGCACGGCCGCAGGCGCTGACGGGGCGCATGAGCTGGGGTCCCCTGCCGACTACTTTCCCCGGCAGGGGACCTCTCGTCGCCGAGCCTTTGCGACGGCGCGCGGGGTTCTACGCAGGGACGCGGTCTGTTGGACCTATCGGGGCCGGGCCGCCGGTGCTCGCTTACCACGTGCCGTGGATCTCGGCACCGGGGGTCCCGGTTGAGGACCTGCCCACGCTGCCCATCGCCGGGATCAAGGATTCCTCGGGCAGCGCCGACCGGCTGCTCGACGAGCTCGCCCTGTACGACGGGGCGACCTACGTAGGCTCGTCTGCGCTGCTCGCCCTGGCCGGGCCGATGGGCGGGGCAGGTGCGATCCTGGCCCTGGCCAACGTGGAGCCCGAGACCTGCTGCCGCGCCTTCGGCGGCGACGCCGCCACCCCAGCGCGAGCTGGCCGACATCCACCTGCGGGTGCGCGCGGGCGGTCCTGCCGAGCTGAAGCGGATCCTGCGCGACCGGGCCGGCAGCTGCGACCTGAGCAGGGTGCGATGAGCCAGCCACTGGCCGGGCCCGGCTGGCCGATCGGGTTAGGCGTTGCGCTCCCGGCGGAGCCGCGCCCTCGCCACCGCTGCCAGCGTCCGGACCCGGCGCTTGTCAACCTCCCGCTGGTCTGTCGCGTCCAAGTGACAGTTTCCCCGTAGCGCCGGCCTGGCGAGGCGGCGCGCAGGAAACCTGCGAGGACAGGTGGTGGACGTGATGACCAGCCCGTGGCGCCGGTGCGGCCGGATCTTGCTCGTGGCGGCTGTGCTGCTGGGCGCGACCCTGGCGGCCTGGCCGGGCGGCGCCCAAGCGGCCAGCAGGTCGCTCGCCCCCGGCACCCGGCTGTGGGTGAGCCGCTTTACCGCGTTCGATGCCGACGCGCGGGCCACCGCTGTCGCCCCTAGCCTGGACGGGAGCACGGTCTTCGTGACCGGCTTGTCCCCGACGGGCTCGGTCAGGCACAGCTGGGTGACGATCGCTTACAACGCGAAGTCCGGGACGCAGCGCTGGCTGACGGTGCGCGAGCATGTAGACATCGCGCCCCGCGCGATCGCTGTCAGCCCGGACGGAACCAAGGTCTTCGTCACCGGCGTCAGCCCTGGCACCACGCACGGCTTCATGACGGTCGCCTACGACGCGGCCACCGGCGCGCAGCTTTGGATCAGCACGTCTAGCATTGCGGCGAACCCCACCGCCATGGTCGTCAGGGATCCCAGCGTCGTCTACGTGACCGGCGCCACGGCAACCGTCAATGGCGTCAGCCCCGATTACCTCACGATCGCCTACGACGCGGCCACCGGCGCGCAGCAGTGGGTCAGCCGCTACGACGGCACGGCGCACGGCCCGGACCGGGCGGCCGGCCTCGCGGTCACCCCGAACGGCGCGGCCGTGCTGGTGACGGGCCGGAGCGAGGGCAAGACCACCGGTGCCGACGCCGCGACCGTCGGCTATGACGCCGCGACCGGCGCGCAGGAGTGGGTCAGCCGCTACAACGGCGCGGCGAACGGAGGCGATTTCGGCAAGGCCATCGCGGTGAACCCGCGCGGGCATATCGCCTATGTCACCGGCGGGAGCCAGGGCAAGGTCAGCGGACGTGACCTGGTCACCATCGGTTACAGCGTGGCCACCGGAGCGCGGCTATGGGCCAGGCGCTACAACGCCGGCCGGAAGTCCAGCGACCAGGGCGTGTCCGTGGCCGTCTTCCGCACTGGCGGCCCACTCCTCCACTTGACGGCTTCTCCTTTAACCCGGTCGCGATGGTGCTCGGCCCCCTGGCGGCGATCGGCTACGTCGCCGGCAATACCGGACTGAGGTCGCATGAGGTTGGCTACGGCACGGTCGCCTTCTCTCTCGACGGGTCGGTGGTGTGGCGAAGCCACTATGCCGGCCCGGCCGGCGGAAACAGCTTCCTGCGCGGGCTGGCCATCGGCCCGCAGACTGGGGGCACCCTGTACGAGACCGGAGCCAGCGACAACACCGCTGGCGTGTCGGACTTCGCCACGATCGCATACGTCGCTAAGCCAAGGTGACCGGGCAGCCAGCGGGCGGTTAAGGCAGCGTCAGTATCTCGTGCCCGGTCTCGGTGACCAGGACCGTGTGCTCGAACTGGGCCGTGCGCTTGGGGTCCTTGGTCACGGCGGTCCAGCCATCGGCCCAGACGTCATACTCGATCGTGCCGAGCGTCAGCATCGGCTCGATCGTGAACGTCAGATCACGCCAGAACCGGCAAATCTGTGCTACATCAAACGCGGGGGAGGGCGACCCGAAGAGCTGTACCCGAAACGTCGGTTGGCGCGATCTGGCTTATGGCGGCGGGGTCACTTTGGGTGCCGGCGCTCGCGTTATTGAGCAGGGGGTGTTGCTCACGTAATTGACCAGGGCCTGACCTGGTTTTGTTCTACTGGGCTGGCTCATTTCCTGTCGTGGTGACACGCGGTGGACCGGCCGGACTTGTATGGCCGCTCCTATGCCGAGCTGGCCGCCCACCACGGCTGCCTGGTCGACCCGGCCACCTGGTGTCATGGGCCAGGTTCGCCCCCAAGGCGAAACAATCGGCCGGCAAGAACAAGCCAGGCTCCACCGGCAAGGGCAACCCCTGGCTGGCCGGCGCGCTCGGCGAAGCCGCCATGGCCGCCACCCGGACCAAGACCTTCCCCGGCTCCCGCTACCACCGGATCGCCCGCGCCGCGGCAAGCAGCGCGCCCTGGTCGCCGTCGGCAACTCCCTCCTGGTGATCGCATGGCACCTGCTATCCGACCCCGAAGCCCGGTTCACCGACCTCGGCCCCCACTGGCACGACCGGCTCGCCCCGCTGCGCCGCAAACGCCAGCTGATCGCCGAACTCGAACGCCTCTGCGGCCACAAGGTCATACTCCAGGAGTCCGCCGCCTGACCCTGACCCCACCCCGACCCGGCTCCGCTAACGCTCCGCCGGGAGCTGACGCGCGCCAGGCTGAGCACCGATTTTCGATTCAGCCATCTCAACCTCCGTGCCGGCTACGCCTTCCCCGCCCCA
>WNGJ01009298.1_pt1 | contig 10463 bp, 11 predicted proteins | sample 5400611 | NCBI WGS metagenome assembly WNGJ01 (sample SAMN13153375, study PRJNA577476) | soil metagenome | isolation source: 40 cm soil or saprolite under Garry oak tree replicate 1 | place: USA:California | collected 2016-06-15
TGCCGCTGGTGAGCGGTCAAATCGGTAAAGTATTCGATGCCCCAATGTACAAAGGTAATCACAAAATCGGCAGATGGGCGGGCCTGGGCAACATCATAGCGCAGATCAGTCTCGTTGAGCCAGGCGTGCCCAGGGGTAGTATCTGTGGCAGCAAAAGAGTATGGAGCAATCTCATCATAGGCCAGGAAGGCGATGGTGGTCCCCTGCACAGTTTGGAAGATGGGCGTATGCGCCTGCTGTTTGTTCCTGCCACCTCCAATAGGGACAAAGCCACGTGTAGGGAGCGTGAGCCATTCATCGAGGAAGGCGACTTTTCCATAATCGCCACTGTGGTTGTTGGCGACAGAGACCAGGTCAAAACCGGCCGTGAGCAGGCGATCAAAAGCACGAGGATCGCCACGCAGGATATACCCGGGTGGCTTGTCAACCGGCGTGCCCAGATCAGAGATCACGCACTCCAGGTTCCCGATAGTGAGATCGAAGTGGCGCAAAAAATCGCCAGTGTAGGTAAACGGAAACGGGTCGTTAGGTGCGGTGGCGAGCATGTGGGTGTTCACTGTGCGCCCAAACATAACATCGCCCGTAAAGGCGAGCGTGATGGGCCTCTCTTGTATAGGAGTAGGCGACACGCCGCTGGTGGGGGTCACTGTGTTGCGACTCGTCTTGTGCGAAGTACTCTGTGTCTCGCAGCCTGCCAGGGTCAGGAGGCCAATACCGCCCGCCGCCAGCACTTCGCGACGGGTCCAGTTTCTTTCTAGCGCCTCCGCGCCCTTCATCCGTTTCTTCATGTTCACACCCCAATTTATCAACCGTTTTATCCTTGTCTTCTCACCATGCCTTTCTAACTAGTAAAACTGCCTTTTGCCCACAAGAGTAACACAATCTCATGCCTGGAAGTAGTATCTAAAGAGGGGGTGAGCGTACGATTTTTGCGTGGGCTCCAGGGCGAGGACAAGCCATCGCCCCTACTATGGACGAGCTTCGCCAGAGGATCCAGCGTAGCATAGTAGGGGCAATGGCTTGTCCTTGCCCTGGGGTGGGGCTACACGTAGCATAGTAGGGGCAATGGCTTGTCCTTGCCCTGGGGTCCCACACCTCACTGATTCGTGGTAATCGTCCCGCTTGAGTTATTGACTTGAATCGTCACATTCGTTAACGGAGTTTGGGCAGGACCCTGGACAACAGCCCCCCCTTTGGCCGGATCGAAAACGGCTCCATGGCAGGGACACTGCAAGAGCTGGCTGCCCGGATCATAGCTGACCGGACACCCCGCGTGCGTGCAGGTAGCATCATAGGCCACGAATTGCCCATTATTGAGGCGCACTAACACACCCGGGTCACCGTTGGAGACAAGGGTAAAGTTAACCGAGCTATTGTTCTGTACCGCGTTGACCCTGGCGATCTCTGTTGAGCCTGAGGTCCCGGTCCCAGTAGCGGTCGCCGTCCCGCTCCCATCGGCCGTCGCTGTAGCAGAGGGAGTAGATGACCCCGTGCTGGAACTGCCACCCTCGGTCTCCCTGCCTGGCAACAGATGCAGGCTACTGCCAAACCATAGCAGCACGGCAACGCCGGCCCCACCGGTCAGCAGGCCCCATAAAAAGTTGCGCCGGCTCTGCTGCTGAGCCCGCTGCAGCTGTCCATATCTATCTTGCGAACGCTTCTGGCTGGCGACTTGCCTCCCCTGGCTTGTGAGGGCAGGGGCAGGCGCGGGCACCACAGCGGGTGCTGGATTGATGCCCAGAAAAAAGGCGATTGCAGCAGCGTACTCTCTACGCTGCTCCTCTGACAGGACACGTTGGACAAACCATTCGTCTAGTGAAGGCAACCCTGTATCGACCGGGCCTGCGAGGAGCAAGGTGAGCCAGCAGAAGATAAAGACGATGTCGGAGCCGTAGAAGTAGGGATAGACGTGCCAGGTAGCCGACAGGAAAAACACCAGGTTGACCAGGATGCCGAAGAAGGCGGCCGGGCGGAAAAGCAGCCCCAGGAGCGCTCCCAGACCAATGGCGATCTCTCCATAAGCGACCAGGGCCCCGAAGAGCGCGGCATGGGGGACGAGCCGGATGAGCAAGACGTGCAGGGGAGAGCCGCTGGCAAAGGCAACGATCTGTTTCCCGATGTAACCCCGTGCCGCCGGGTTAAAAAACTGCGGATCAGCCAGTTTTTGCACACCTGCATAGACGAAAGTGATCCCCAGAAAGAGGCGCATTGGCAAGAGCACCCATGGCGCCAGCGATCTCGTCGCTGGCTGTTGGGGCGCGTTGACCTGCTCCGGTCGATAAGGCGGCTGGGGTTGATGCGTCGGAGAGACGCGTCCGGGCTGGTTAGACCGGTTAGGTGTTGTTCTCATAAATGCTACGTGCAGACCCTCTCATATCTTCGTGGAGAATTAGATAAACACTCAACAAAAACCTTTCTCGCTAGACGTACTATATCGTATCTTCCTCGGGAAAGCATCAAGAAAGTGTAAAAAATCTGTAAGGGAACCGAACGGGGTAGCAGCCTGTGCAGGGCGAGGACAAGCCATCGCCCCTACTATGCTACGAGCAGGTCGCCATGTCGTCCATAGTAGGGGCGATGGCTTGTCCTCGCCCTGGAGCCCACGCAAAAATATGACGCTCACCTATGATCTGCTTGGGACTTGACCTTTGCCTTTTTCTAGGATACTCTCATCTATATATGAGATTTATACAGAAAGGAGAAACCTAATGAGCAATCAGGAGACCCTGACCTGGCAGCTTGGGACAACTGAGGAGACGCCACTACCACCCCTGGTTGATCCACGCGATCTGACCGGGCAAGACAACCTCTTCCTTCAACAATATCGGAAACTGGGTCCCGTTTTTCGTCTTCCACGACCGGGCAAGCCGCTGACCGTGCTCGCCGGGCCCGAAGCCAATGTCTTCATGGCCCGCCACGAAGATGAGTTTTTCACCACACGCGAGCAATGGGAAGATTTCGATACAGTCCTGGGCACCGGCAGCATCGCCACAGCCCGCGACGGACAGGCCAATCGCCAGCGACGTGCCCAGAGCAGTAAGAGCTATTCTCGAGCCAGGGTCCTCGACCAGCTCCCACGTATGATTGAGATTACCCGCGAGTTTAGCCGCTGGCAACCGGGCGAGAGCATCGCGGTCCGCCCCGGCATGCAGCGCGTCATCGCCGAGCAGCTAGGACGCCTCCTGGTCGGTTTTGGGCCGGGCGACTATCTCCAGGACCTGGTCACCTACCTGGATACAGCCATTATGACCTCTCTAGACCGTGGGAGAGACCTGCAGGACTGGACTCCGGAATCCGCGGCTGCCCTCCAACGTGCGAAAGAACGCACTTATGAACTGGCGCGTGCCATTGTGCAGGCACACCTGGAACATCCCATGCCCAACGGCAAGCCGGATATGATCGATGAAGCCCTGGCCGAGACTGCCAAAAACCCGGGGCCCAATGCACAGAGAAGAGCGGGAGGAGCTGCCATAGGGCCGTTCCTGGCCGGGCTGGATACCGTTGCCAATTCGTGCAGCTTTATGATCTATGCGCTGCTGGATAATCCTGGTACCCTCAAACGTGTGCTCGCTGAAGTAGACGCCACCTTCGCCCAGGGACCGCTGACCTGGGAGAAGCTCAAAGACATGACCGCCTTGCATGGCGCGGCTATGGAGACCCTGCGCCGCTACCCGGTAGCTGGTGGTCACATGGCGAAAGTGGCCAGTTCGCTCACCTTTGCCGGCTGCCGCCTCGAACCGGGCGATGACATCTTTATCGCCATGACCGTTCCACACTTCCTGCCGGAATTCTATCCCGAGCCGGAGAGGTTCGACATTGATCGCTTCCACTCCCCACGCAACGAGCATCGCAAGCCGGGGGCCTATGCCCCGTTCGGGTTAGGCGACCACACCTGTCTGGGCGCCGGCATCGCCGAGATTCAGTTGATGGTGACCATGGCCACGATCTTCTACGACTATCACCTCGAGCTTGACCCACCTACTTACACCCTCACGATCGAATACGAACCAACACCAGCGCCGAGCAGGGATTTCCGGGTCAAGGTCGTTGAAAAGCGCGGAGGGGCATAGACGAGTGGAGCTATGCGTGAACCACCCAGGATTCTAGAGGAACACCTTCGAACCTGTTTCCAGGAACAGTATGACCTTTATCCCGTCACGCTTGAGTTTCTTCCCCGGGGGAAGGATTACCAGGCCGGAGTGTATCGGGTGGTGAGCGAGCAGGGAACTGCCTATCTGCTCAAGGTCACGTCGAGACCGCTCTACGAACCGAGTTGTCTTGTTCCTGGCTATCTCAGCAGTCAGGGGATCACATCAGTCGTGGCTCCCGTTCCCACGAAGAGCCATGCCTTGTGGACGAAGCTCGTGGATTGGACCGTGATCGTCTACCCCTGGATCTCCGGGGATACAAGCTTGACGGGTATGACCAATGAGCAGTGGAAGGAGGTGGGAACCATCTTCAAGCGGATTCACCAGGTCCGGCTTGAGCCCATAGGCGGTCTGTCACTGCGAAAAGAAACCTTTGATCCGACAGCGTATACCCGATGGGTACGTACCTTTGAGACTAGTCTCGCTGTTGCCGAGACCCAACACCTCCATTCGCGACACGGTGGAAGTGGATCTGAGCGCGCTCTTCGCGCCGACTGGCGGGCGCATCAATCCACGATTCACGCGGGAGTGACCTCCCTGGAAAAGCTGGCAGAGGTGCTCAAGGCGCGCCCATTCCCATACGTCATCTGTCACGCGGATCTGCATCCAGCCAATCTGCTCCGTGATCATGCTGGTCACGTGTTTGTGATCGATTGGGATGAGGTGATGCTGGCACCCAAAGAGCGCGATTTCATCTTTGTCAGGGAACCACAAGCCAATGCGTTTTGGGAAGGCTACGGACAGGCGGAGATCGATTGGATGGCACTCACATACTACCGCTGGGAACGGGTCGTGCAAGATCTGATCGAGTGTGCCCAAAACGTGTGTTTCAGGGACGATTTGGGAGAAGAAAGCAAGGCTGATGTCGCCCAGATGTTTCATGAGATCTTGGCTGAGGAAGGGAGCAACATCGCTGCCGCCTATGCTGCTGCGGCCCACCTCGCCACGTGACCTCACCGTTCACACCAGGGATATCTCTTGACGACAGAGAACTGGTTGAACGAGAGGAACAGGATGTTTGATGCGCAGGCATTCCCGCAAGAAATTCGGCCAGGCATCTCTGGGCATGATAGGCACCTCTACTTTGCTACACAGACTACCTACAGTATAGCTTACAATTGTGCATTTGTCGGTCCGCCGTTGGCTCACCAGAGTTCATAGAACTGGTCCGTGCCCAAGGTGGGAATGAGTTCATCTGCCAACTTCGCCACAGGTCCCGTTCGCACCAACTCCAACCAGCCGTCGATACTTCCTCGGTAGCACATCCGCTCCACGCCGAACCGTCGCTGCGTCGGATCGAGGAGAGTGAAGCGCAACACCGGCGTGTACTGGGCGTGACGCTCCTCCATGGCCCGCAACTGCTCGGAGAGGCCCGGGCGCGACAGGCCAGGCAGGTGCAGCTCACTAACCACAGCTTCGTAATCAGGGCCGACTCGCTCGTAGATCTCGATCCGGTCATTCTTGACGGCGACCCGGTACCGGCGCGCCTCAGGGTGCTGCTGCACCGCTGCCTCGACGGCCACCTCCTCCTCTGGCTGGATCGGTGAGGGGCGGTCTTTGACCAGGGAGACCACGCCGTTGACGCTCTCGCTGATCGTGAAGCCGGGTGGTAACTCCGTGACCGGCTCACCTTGACTCTGGTCCGCACGACCAAAGTAATAGCGTGGCTTGCCAGTCCTGGTCTGTCCCCGGTACAGCGTGTACGTCAGGCCTTTGCGATTGGTGTAACTGACCGGCATCCTGCCCTCCTGGTGCTGCCCTCAACACGGTGGCGCTGAGGAGCAGGCCTATCTTCATGATACGGCCGAGCTATCGCTCGGCAGCGGCACGATAGTGCCATTTATCGCTCAAAGTGACATCAAAGTCCCGGTAGATAGCTCTGAGCATATTTTACCGTATTATACCATACTCATCTTCCAAACCAATGAAGAGATGTTGCCTCATAAAAATATAAGCCTGGCGACTGCAAAAGTCGCCAGGCTCATATCGTGCCACACCTGATCATAAATATTGTAGCAAACCTCGTGGCTGCCAGAAATACGATCACCAGGTATAATTCACAGATCCAGGATACTTAGTAACGCCTGTCGCGATACCCATCTCTACTGCCGCCGTCTGGACGGCGACCTCTACTCTGGTAACCGCCACCACCACCGCCACCACCCCGATTACGAGGCTCTGGACGTTCATGCGCTTCGTTGACGATAATTGTCCTACCCTCTACAGTAGAACCGTTTAGCTGATCAATTGCAGTGCGTGCTTCCTCGTCGTTGCTCATTTCGACAAAGGCAAAACCTTTACTTCGTCCTGAGTCACGATCAATAATCACGTTTGCTGAAAGTACCTGCCCAAACTGTCCGAAGATATCAGCAAGGTCCTCGTCTGTTGTTTGATAGGGCAGTCTTCCTACGTAAAGTCTCAAATGCATCTACTCCTGTATCGACGTCCACATACCTATTACTGCCGGTGGACCCAAATCCACACAAGGGGCACAGCAATATCTGACGTCATACTATCAATGTAAACCACCGCGCATAGTTATTTATTCCCTGAAAAACAGCATTCTGACAAATCTCCAAAAACTGCTACTTCTGCTTGCCGCACTTGATAAAGTGAAGCCTGTTTTTACGGCGGTAAACGGAAGATCTGTTTGACACTCTTAACGCCCTGTGCTACCATACAAGTAAGGTAGTGTACAGAAGACACTAGGTACGGTCGGTACTTAGCACCTATATTTGAAAGAAATGAAGGATCCCACCTATGGGAACACTCCCCATCTTTATTCTGGTGACGCTAGCTATCCTCTTTGGCATTCTCGTTTTGGTACTCTGCTTTTTCCTGGGACCAAAGAAGCCATCACCTGAGAAGCTAGCCCCCTACGAATGCGGTATTCAAGAGATTGAAGCGCCCAAACGGCGCTTCCCTGTTAAGTATCTCTTGACAGGGATGCTTTTTATCGCATTTGACATCGAAATAGTTTCTTTTTATCCATTAGCTATCCTCCTTCACCAGCTTAAAGTCTACGGGCTGATTGAACTGCTCGTCTTTCTGCTGATCCTGATGGTTGGCTATGCCTATGTTTGGCGAAAAGGTGCATTTACATGGGAGTAAAAAACCCCTGGGAGCCGGTCCAGTCGATTTCGAATACACAGACGCCCCGGCGGCGAGAACTTCCTATCAAGCATGGGAAGGATGGCCAATTTGGCATTTTGACAACCCAGGTCAACAAGGTGATTGGCTGGGGACGCAGTTCCTCTCTCTGGCCGGTTTCGTTCGGCCTGGCCTGTTGTGCTATCGAGATGATGTCTGCGAGTGCCGATCGCTTTGACATCTCACGCTTTGGGGCCGAGGTATTCCGTGCCTCACCCAGACAGGCCGACCTGATGATCGTTGCGGGTCGCTGCTCGATTAAAATGGCTCCCATACTGCGACAAATTTATGACCAGATGCCAGATCCCAAATGGGTTATCTCTATGGGAGCATGCGCATCTTGCGGTGGCGTCTTTAACAACTATGCTATTGTTCAAGGAGTAGATAAAATTGTGCCGGTCGACGTGTTCATTCCCGGCTGTCCTCCGACACCTGATATGCTGCTCTTCGGCTTAAACGAGCTACAAAGAAAAATCCGTGAAGGTATTCCCAATCCTCCCGATCCGCTGCAGGCCAGTGGCCTGAAACTGGTAGGCCCGATTGGAGAAGAATTATAAATTATGGCCATAACAGCAGCATCAACGGTTGAGACGGTGCGGGAGAAATTTCCGCAGGCGCTCATTGAGACGGTCAAGTTTCGTGGTGAGCAGACAATCGTACTCAAGCCGGAACGGCTGGTAGCGGTTTGCAGCTACCTTCAGAAAAATCTACAATACACCTTCCTTTCGAGTGTAACAGCGGTGGATTGGTTCGAGCGCGTACCTCGTTATGACGTGGTCTATCACCTGCTGTCCATCCCGCACCGCTGCGAACTGCGCTTGAAAGTACGCGTTGGTGAGCGGGGCGAAGAGCATCCCTCGGTGCCAACAGTGGTTGGAGTCTGGCCAGCGGCCAACTGGTATGAGCGCGAGGTATACGACCTCTTTGGTATTACCTTTGCAGGCCATCCCGACTTGCGCCGTATTCTGATGCCCATGGACTGGACGACCCACCCGCTGCGCAAGGACTACCCACTCTCCGGCTTTGACCTGCCTGAACCCCATTGGGGCGGCCAGGTCCCCTACGATACCGACCCGGGCGTTGGTAGCCAGACACTGCGCACACCTGAAAGTCGTGAACTCAACGAGAGCCGTAGTAGAATTAGCCACAACCAGGAACCTGGAACAGAAAAAAGCTAATGAACGCTATACAACAAACACCGCGCTAAACATATCGGTCACGCTCAGAGGTAGGACATATATGCAGCAAGAGATAGAAAATACATATAGCATCGCAGATAGCCAGGTCAGCGAGGATGGGCAGCGCGTCGATACCATGACCATCAATATGGGGCCACAGCATCCCAGCACCCATGGTGTCCTGCGACTCATCTTGACTATCGATGGTGAAACCGTCGTCAAGGTCGTGCCCGATATTGGCTTCTTGCATACAGGCATCGAGAAGACTGCCGAGGGGAAAACCTATCACCAGGCGCTGGTATTGACTGATCGCATGGATTATCTGGCTCCCCTCTGCAATAATCTGGGTTATTCACTGGCTGTAGAGAAACTGCTGGGCATCGAAAACGAGATCAACGACAAGATCAAGTATGCGCGCGTCCTGCTGGCAGAGCTCCAGCGCATCGCCAGCCACCTGGTCTGGCTCGGAAGCCATGCCATTGATCTGGGCGCGATGAGCGTCTTCCTGTATTGTTTCCGTGAACGCGAGATGATCCTGGACGTCTTCGAGCTTGTCTCGGGTGTGCGCATGATGACCAGTTATATCTGCCCTGGTGGACTGCAGGCCGAACTACCGCCAAAATTTGATGCCAAGGTACGCGAATTCACCAGTATCTTCCCAGCGCGCTTGCGGGAATATCACGACCTCTTGACTAACAACCAGCTCTGGCTTGAACGCACCAAAAATATCGCTCTCCTGAGCGCGAAGGATGCCATTGCCTATGGTGCCAGTGGCCCTGTACTACGCGGCAGCGGCGTCGTCTGGGATATTCGCAAAGCATTTCCCTATAGTGGGTACGAGAAGTTTGACTTTGATATCCCGGTCGGTTCCAATGGCGATGTCTACGACCGCTACCTGGTACGTATGTTGGAAATGGAACAGAGCCTCAAGATCGTCAACCAGGCACTTGAAGGTATGCCGGCAGGGCCCTATCGCGTCAGTAACCCTAAAGTTGCGCCGCCGCCCAAGTGGCAGATTACGGGCAGTATGGAGGCACTTATCCATCACTTCAAACTGTTTACAGAGGGCTATCGTGCACCGCAAGGCGAGGTGTTCGTACGTACCGAGTCACCCAAAGGTGAGCTAGGATTCTACATTGTCAGCGATGGCAGCGCCAAACCCTACCGCATGCACGTACGTGCCCCATCGTTCGCTAATCTTGAGGCCCTACCGTTGATGATCGAAGGAGGTTTCCTCGCAGATGTGGTAGCAGGCATCGGTAGTATAGATATTGTGCTTGGTGAGGTTGATCGATGATTTCAGAACAGGCGAAACAGCGTATGCGTGCCCTGGCATCACGCTACCCGGCAGCCCGGTCGGCAGTTATGCCAGCGCTCTACATTGCCCAGCAAGAAGAAGGCTATATCACCCAGGAGGCCTTGCAGGCGGTAGCCGAAGCGATTGGCATCACCGTCGATGATGTCGAGAGCGTAGCCACCTTTTACACGATGTACTATCAACAGCCTCCTGGCAGAAAAGTCATAAAGGTTTGTACCAGCATCTCGTGCTACCTGCGCAACTGCGATGCCCTGCTCAAGCATCTTGAGCAGCGCCTGGCCATTAACCGTGGCGAGACGACAACCGATGGAAATTACACGCTAATGACCACCGAATGTCTTGCCTCCTGCGGTACCGCACCAGTTCTCCAGGTCAATAATGAGTTTGTTGAAAATGTCACACCAGAGATGGTCGATGCTCTGATCGACGAATGGAACAGAGAATTAAACGCAAAAAAACTTGAGTCAAGGACCGAGATACGTTCGTAGGGACCCGATTTATCGCGTCCCGCGGGAGGTGGTGGATGGGCGTAGGGACCCGATTTATCGCGTCCCGTCCCCACGCACCCTCTCTAATATCTTATTTATAAGGAACCATAGGCTATGCCGGAACTAATTGTTACAAAAGATATAGATGTGCCAGGTATAGATACCCTCGAGGGTTATCGGC
>WNGJ01017399.1_pt1 | contig 10463 bp, 9 predicted proteins | sample 5400611 | NCBI WGS metagenome assembly WNGJ01 (sample SAMN13153375, study PRJNA577476) | soil metagenome | isolation source: 40 cm soil or saprolite under Garry oak tree replicate 1 | place: USA:California | collected 2016-06-15
CCCTGAACCAGGACACGGTGTGGCGAACATTCTTCCGGATCGTTGATTGATGACGATGAATACTACGTTGTCGCTTCTCCCAGATACTTCTTCAGCCAGGCATAAACTTCCTGGTACCAGTAGCGGCTATCTTCGCCTTTCAAGATCCAATGGTTCTCCTCGGGCCACACAATCAGCCGGCTGGGAATCCGCAGCCGTTGCAGTACGCTCCAGTTTTCCAGCGTCTGATTGAGCGGGACACGAAAATCATTCTCGCCCACGGAGAGCAGGATCGGCGTGCGGAAATTTTTGGCGAACCGAATCGGATTCTGCTCGCGCCAGATCGGGCCTTGTTCCCAGACAGGTCCGCCATTACTGATTTCACGCGAATAGATCGTATCGCTTGTCCCCCATTGCGATTCGAGATTGATCAAACCAGCGTGACTGATAAGACATTTGTAGCGGGTGGTCGATGCCTGCATCCAGTTTGCCAAATGTCCGCCATAGCTTGCACCCGCTGCTGCCTGACGATTGCCATCAACAAACTTATAAAGGCGAATTGCTTCATCCGCGGCTTCATTGATCTCATTGCCCGGACCAACGAAAGGATCGCCCTGAATACTTTGCGCAAACTTTTCGCCGAAACCCGTCGAGCCTGAATAGTTGGTGAGCAGAACAACGTAACCCGGACGAGTCAGCATGTAGTAGTTCCAGCGCAGTCCCCAGTTGTCCCGCCACATGCTGTAAGGCCCGCCATGCATGACCACCAGCAACGGATATTTCTTGTTCTCATCAAAATTTGGCGGCAGCGCGATCATGTTATGAATGCGCTTGCCGGCCTTGCTCGTAAACCAAAAATGACGCAGCGGTTGCCAGTCGATTTTTGCTAACTGGTCCGCGTTAAAGTTTGTGAGCGCTGTCTCTGTTTTGGACTTCAGATCAAGCCGGAAAACTTCTGGCGGATTCATCGCGCTTTCCCAGTTGGCGATTAGGATTGTCGACGGCGCCTTCGATGGAATCTTTAGACCCGTATAGACACCACGCGTCATGTCCATCGCGAGAGTCACCGCGCCTCCATTTGCGGGCATAGCAAAGAGCTTTTCGTTGCCGGCCTCTTCGGCGGTTAGGTAGATCGATTTGCTGTCGGGTGTCGGCGCGAAACTGCTGACCGCGCGATCGAAGTTTTCAGTGATGATTGCCGGTCGGCCGACGCCAGGCCAGGTAAACATTGCCAGACGATCCAGATTGTAGGCCTTGCCGTTTGCTTCAATGTTGAAGATTGCATAGAGAGCTTTGCCGTCTGGTCGAAAAAGAGGCCGGCTGAAACTATCGTCCCCGGACGTAATCCGTTCGGGCTCGCCGCCGGTGGCCGCCACTTTGAAGAGCGATGTATTCGTGGTTGAGTAGGCGGCAGTATCCCTATTGGTAGTGGCAACAAAGATGATCGATTCGCCGTCGGGTGTCCAGACGGCCTCAAACTCTTCCCCCGAATCCTGGACGCGACCAGCAAACCCCCGTTCGGAAATAAGTTTCGTTCCGGCCAGCAGGTCTTTGGCTTTAGCATCGGGCTCCAGTCCCTGAACGAACAGGTGCGACTGCATATCCTCAACCCACTTGTCCCAGTTGCGTATCGGAAACTTCTCGTAAACGCGGGCCCTGTATTTCAACGCCTTGCGTTCGGCAGCGATCTTCTTGTTAGCCTCTTCATTGGCGGCGCCGGGAAATACTGTGCTCGTGAAAAGGAGCGCCTTACCGTCAGGGCGCCATTGCGGCGAACGCGCGCCGGTAGAAAGCGAAGTTACACGGACCGCTTCACCGCCCTCAGCAACATCGAGAATGTAAATCTGGTTTACATCGTCGCCCTCGCGTTTGGCTGAAAACGCCAGCCGGCTGCTGTCAGGGCTCCACGCCACCCCGCTCTCGCTGCCTTTAGTGAATGTCAACCGCCGCGGTTTTGCGCTGCCATCTACCGGGACAATCCACAAGTCGGAAACCTGATCCTTTTCATCGTAGGCAGGTTCCACCAGCGAGAAGACAACCCACTTGCCGTCGGGACTTGGGTTCGGTGCGCCGACGCGTTTCATCAGCCACATCGTTTCGTGTGTGAGCGGCACCTTGCCGACGGCAGTTTGGGCGCGAAGCGACAAATTCGAGGATGAATAGGCCACCAGGGCGACGCCGATTACGAATACACGGGACCAGCGAACAGAGCAACGCCAGCTTTTGGGAATATCAGACATTCTTGGTCTCCTCTGCGACTACAGAAGTTCACAAATAATAACTTAACCGCTAAGCGCGCGGGAAGATAATGCTTGATAACTTGCTAGGAATATAGGTGCGGCCGACTCGATGACGCTTGACCTCCTAGCCACTCTTGCTAAGAATAAACACATCGGAAGGAACGAGAAGTTGTGACCAGTAATATTAACCAATCACAGTCTGATGCCGAGGATATCGTAGCAGCCAGGGCAGACGTGCTGCATCGAGCCGAAATGCAGGGCGTCACACCATTCAGCTCTTTCGAAGATTTTGCGGGCGATCCAGAAATGACTGCCGACTTCGATGTCGACAAGTTTTTACGGCAAGTACGTGAAGACCGCGACCGATCCTCAATCCGGAGCATTGAGTAGTGGCAATCCGAGTCGTTGACACGGATGTTTGGTCATATATCTACAAAGGTCGCGACGAAGGTAAACTTTATCAACGCCATCTCTTTGGTAACATCCTGGTGATCAGTTTTCAGACGCAGGCGGAATTGATCCGATGGGCTGTTTCTGCGGATTGGGGGCAGTCGCGGCGGCAACATCTCGAGTCGCGCTTACAAAAATACGTAGTTGAACATTCGTCACATGCGTTGAGTTTACGTTGGGCGTTGAGTTTACGTTGGGCTGAGGCGATGGAAAGCGCGAGACGAAACGGACGACCAATCAGTGCGGCGGATTCATGGATTGCCGCAACTGCATTGCTCCTGAATGCGCCTCTTATAACGCATAACAAGAGTCACTTTATGGGCGTTGGTGGTTTACAAGTGATTTCTGAAAGCTAATCCTGCCCTGGCTGGGTGATCTGTTCAGTAGTTTGTCAGTATCTCATTGGGTTTGAAGCCCATCTGTCCCAGGCGATCGCGAGTTTGTTCGATCATCTCCAACGATCCGCAGATTAGCGCGACTGGTGAATTCAGATTCGGCAGCACATGGTCCAGAAGCGATTGCACGTAACCGGTTGGACCTGACCAGTCGTGGCCGTCGGGTCTGGAAACAACCTGGCGCAACTCCACCCCGCCATCCTCCCAATTATCAGTTTCATCGCGAAAGCAAAAATCGTCTGGCGTGCGCGCGCCATATAACACTACCAACTCGCCAAATTCTTTCTTCCGCTTCAACACATGGCGCAGCGCAGATCGCAAGGGCGCAACGCCGGTGCCCATCGCCACGAATACCAGGTCTTTGCCCTTCTGCTCATCCAGAGCGAAACCGTGTCCGGCAACCTCCAACAATTCAATCCGTTCGCCCGGCTTCATCTCGAAGATCAAATTGCTGGCGCCCATCTTTTGTTTCACCAGCACCTCCAGTTCGGCATCTTCGGGCGCGCTGGCAAAAGCAAAATATGCCGGCGGCTCGCCTGCGACTGACAAAACTGCAACCTGGCCCGGCACAAACAGCACACCATGCGTAGCGTTGGCATTCTCGGGCATGAGATCGAAGGAGCGGACAGCACGGGCCTGCTCGCGGACTTTCGTTATTATCAGTGAAGGCACTGCCTCTCCATTTGCGGCAAAGTAAAACGCCGTCAGTTTAGCAGCTACTTTAGCAAAGCAGGTCTTGGATTATCAGGGCTGGTGTTACAATGCCTGCGAACGGACTACTCCCGAGATCTACCATGCCCAAACGCTCGCCGACCTTTAGAGCCGTCTATGCGGTGTTCTTTCTGACGCTGCTGGGATTTTGCGCGTTGGCTGTTGTAGCGCAGTCGGGCCGTCGGGTGCGGAAGTCAACTCCGCTGCCTCCGGTAGCAACCCCCGAACCGACACCGACACCCAACAAGCCCGCCGAGCGATCTAAGCCGGCACTCACCTTCATTGTTGGAATGGATCGTTTTGGCGACTTCTCAAGAATCCCTTTGTACGTTTCCAGCAACGTCATACGTACGTGTGCGAACCGGCTTGATGATCCCGATTCCGTCAAGGTTGAAACAGAGACGCGCGACATTTCACGCTCCGACGCAATTCTTCGCGCCAAGTCGGAGAAGGAAGCTTATGTCGTTTGGCTCAATCTGGTTCCTGACAACCTCAACGGACAGGCCAACACTAATAATAACCCGTACAACGTCTATATTGAGTACTGGGTATTTGCTCCGACTACTGCGAAACGAGTCACTTCCGGAAGGGCTTTTCCGGGAGCGTATCGACAGGGAGGCGTGATTGTGAGTCCGAGAACTGCGGGAATCGCGGGCGACTATTATCTTAACCAGGCTGCCAAGGAAGTGGCTGATCGCATTCTTGCACATTTTCACGTCGGGACGACAAACACACCCCTTCAATGAAGATTTAAGCTGTCACTGTTCCGCTTCGTGGTAGAGCGCGTCAATCACCTTGCGATATTTTTCGTCAATGACGCGACGCTTCACTTTCAAAGTCGGAGTTAACTCTCCACCCTCGATAGTCAATTCATTTTCCAAAAGCGCGACCTTCTTTACTCGTTCATACTGGGCGAGATCTGTTGTCAGTGCGGCAATCTGCCGTTCGAAAAGATCGACGAGGCGGGGATGTTTGCAGAGTTTGGCGTGATTGCCTGCTTTGATGCCTTTAAGTTGCACGTAGGATTCAACGCGCTCCCAATCAGGCACTATGAGCGCCGCGGGAAACTTACGGCCATTGCCGATCAGGACAACTTGATTTACAAAACGCGAGCGCTTGATCATTTGCTCAATCGGCTGCGGTGCAATGTATTTGCCGCCTGACGTCTTAAAGAGCTCTTTCTTGCGATCGGTGATGTGCAGAAACCCGTCATCATCTATGGCGCCGATATCGCCTGTCTTAAACCAGCCATCGTCGGTAAAGACTGCGCGCGTTTCATCAGGCCTGTTGTAGTATCCACACATCACATTTGGGCCACGTGTCTCTATCTCGCCATCACTGGCAATCCGCACTTGAACGTTCCGTATCGGCTTGCCAACAGTGCCGACGCGATTGTCTTCCACAACTCCGGCAGTGATTACTGGAGAAGTTTCCGTTAGTCCATAACCCTGCACAATTTTCAACCCAGCGCCAACATAGATAAGCGCCAGTTCCTCAGGTAAGGCCGCGCCTCCGGAAACCAACAAGCGAATGCGTCCACCGAGAGCCATACGCAATTTTGAGAAGATGAGCTTGTCAGCAATCTTGCGCTTTAATTCGAGCCACGCAGGGATCTGCTGATGGCGTGTGGAAAGTAGCGCCCATTGTTTTGCCACCGTGACGGCCCAATTAAGGAGCGCCACATTGAGCCTTCCCTTCTCGGCAGTTTTCTCTTTAACGCGCCCGAAAATTTTCTCGAAGATTCGTGGTACACCAACAAAAATGGTTGGCTTTACCTCGCGTAGATTCTGTCCAATAGTTTCAAGCGACTCGCCAAAGTAGGTGGCCATGCCGTGGTAGAGATACATGTACATCGCCATGCGTTCCAGCACATGCGATAGCGGCAACACGGACAAGGCACTGTCGTCGTGGGCAAATGAAAGATGTCCTGACGAGTCGATTAGATTCGAAACGAGGTTTGCATGCGTGAGCATCACGCCCTTGGGTTCGCCCGTGGTGCCGGAGGTATAAATGATCGTCGCCAGCTCATCCGGTTTGATCAGGTGGGCACCTTTGTTGATAAGGTTGGCTTCGCTTTCCTCAATTGTGCGCCCGCGCGCTTCAACTTCAGCCAATGTGAGGCCGGCTGTTTCATCCGAAGTCTTTTCGAAGAAGATCAAATGCTCCAGTGCCGGGCAGTCCGCGAGTATCGCGCGAACCTGAAGAAATTTTTCCTCATTCTGAATCACCAGCGCGCGGGCGCCGGAATCTTTTAAGATGTACCGGACTTGCGGCGGCGTCAGCGTTGGATAAATGGGAACGTCGATCGCGCTTGCAAACAGGCAGCCTGCATCGGTCAGTGTCCATTCGGGCCGGCTCTCGGAAAGAATTGCGACGCGATCGCCACGCCTGATACCGAGCGAATACAAACCAGCAGCGATGTGGCGCGCACGGTTCAGCATTTCCTCTGAAGAAATCGCGATCCAGCAACCATCGCGTTTGTAGTTAAGCGTGTCAGGACGCGGATGAATACGATCTACATACTCAAAGACCTCGACCAAAGTAGTTGGCTCATCCGGAGTCAAGGCAAGACGTTTGGCCGGTCTCTCTTCAGAAACCACGTCTGAATCCACTGCCATTGTCGCGGTTTCAGTGACTTGATTCACTTGGCGCTAACTCCGTTTAGGAAAATATCGAGCACCTGATCTGCCATGGGCGCTAACTTGTAGCGGCGTTTGGAGAGAATCCAGTTGGTGGCCATTTCGTCGAGGGCGCCAAATAATATTTTCGCCACCACTTTGGCATTCAGTTCCGCACGGAACACACCGGCGCGCTGGCCTTCTTCAAAAGTTGAACGAATAAAGTTGAGGTATTCAGCAAAGCCGGCGGCCGAGAATTCCTCCATGAATTTTGTGGAGCCACGCAATTCCACCTGGAAAACAACGGCAAGGTCGCGGTCGGCGCCAAGTCGCTCGAGGTGCAGCAGCGCGATGCCGCGAAGTTTTTCCCTGGGATCGGTAATTTGTTCCAGCTGTTTTCTGCCTGCGGCTATTGCTTCTTCCATGCTGCGATCGAAGATGGAATGAAGAATCTCTTCCTTACTCTTGAAGTAGAGATAGACAGTGCCGTCGGCCACACCGGCCGCGCCGGCAATGTCGGCAACCTTGGAGTTGAAATACCCATTGTGGGCAAAAACGCGGATCGCGGCGCGCAGAATTGCTTCGCGTTTGTCGATGACAACGGGACGATCTGAATTAAGTGAACGAGCACTTCTCATTTACGATTTCCAATTTCCAGTTGCCGGTTTCCGCTGCTCCACACGCGGAACTTAACCAGCGTTTTTCGCAGTATCCATCGCCAATACGGCAGCGGGGGGTGACGCGCTGAATGAATAGCCACTCAGTCGGGTAGCCTACCCCTTAAGCGCGCAAAGGCGCAACAGCGGCTGTCGCTGTCACTCTTCGCGGTAAGAATCTCTTTTGCCGAGATGTTCTCTGGAGTGTGGGTCGTCTGCGGTTACTCTTTCTTCTGCGATTAGATCGTCTCTAATTTTAGAGAGGTCCTGAGCCTTCAGTAGGAACTCCTGAGTGGGATAAGGAATCTCGATGCCACGCTCGCGGAAAAGTCGCTCGATGCGATAGTTGATGTCACTCTTGATTTGCGGATGGCGGCTGGGTTGGCGGGTCCAGACCAGCAAACGAAAGTCGAGCGAGTAGTCACCGAATTTCAGGAACTGCACCTTTGGTGGCGGATCGGTAAGTACGTTCTCAACATCCCGGGCAGCCAGCAGCAGCGTTTCGGTTACCAGATTTACATCGGAGGTGGTGGCCACGCTGATGGGTATCGCAATTCGCGCACGAGGATCGCCATATGACCAGTTGATAACGCGCTGGCTGACCAGCCTCGAATTCGGAACGATGATGGCGATGCGATCGTTAGTGTAAATGATGGTCGTTCGCAGTTTGATATTCTGCACGTCACCTTCATCCTCGCCAATGGTGATGCGATCGCCGACACGAATAGGTCGCTCGAAAAGCAAAATAAAACCAGAGGCAATATCTGCCGCAATGTACTGCAGGCCGAAGCCAATGCCGACGGAGAGCGCTGTGAAGACTACGGCAATAGAAGTCAGATCGAGCTCGAAGGCGCCCTTGAGCACGGCCACTATCCCGATGACGCCCAGCAGGTATCTGAGGAGCCGCGCGATCGTATAACGCAAACCGGCATCGATATGCTTCCGTTTGGCAATTCGACCTTCGACAAGCGTACTAAGCTTTCCCGACAAGACTAACACCAGCACCAGCAGCGTGATGCCAATCACCAGCCTGAAGGCCGACACCTTCATATTGGGAGAATCGACGAAGCGGAAAAAGAGGTAGGACCAAACGCGCCGGAATAGACTAAAAGCATCCTGCCAGAGTAATGCGACAGCCGCCACGAATTCTCGATTAGTTAGCAGCAGCGAATCCAATTGATCTGACTCCAAGATTCATCGGTTGCGAGCGCTACCTGACGCACGAACTGCCTGGTGAACGGTCAACTATATTAACCGAGATGTGGAGTCGTCAAAGTAATCTCTGGGAAGGGTGCATTTTGCAAACAGCCGAAAAACCGAAAATGATTGTTACCACGGAAGTGTGCGTTCGAACTCTTTACGCTCGCATGAAAAGCGCGGACCATGAACCAATTCACGCAATCGTATTGCTCGGCTGAGTCGAGTAACGCAAATCAGCCAGCTATCAAACACTTCGGTTTATGGAGAGGGCGTGAAACCCGTCAGCGGGTTGCCGTAGAAGGCATCAGTCTTCCACGCTGCTCGATCCCACTGTCCGTCGGAGTCTCCCATTACCTGCACCGGCACAATGATGCGTTTGTTGCCAAGCTTGTTCGAAGTGGCAATGCCATTGTCTACGATTTTGCCTTCGGCATCGACAGCGAATTTGATCGACCGCACCAAATGACCGTTATAGATGATTTTGATTTCGTAATCGCCCGGATTTTCACTCATCAGGTAAAGCGGACCGAACATGGTCTTGTTCTCTTCGCCCGTCTTGTTCCAGGCGCGGATGTTTGTGAAGTTACATTTCCAGCGCGTCCACTTGAACTGGCCCTCCGGTGAAGTGATGTGCGTTGGATTATCTTCGATTTCGGTGGTGCCACAACTAGGCTTTCCAACCTCCTCGCCTTCATAAAACAACTTGCCGACTTCCTTGCCACCATGAAAGAGATGCGGCTGATAAGGAGAGTTATATTCGCCGCGCGCCCAGAACGCGAAACTAAACGAAGGCTTATTCCATTCGGCGATATCGTCGGGCTCATAAAATACGTAGCCGATTGGCAGGTTCCAGTCCTGATCGACGTAATAGACGAAATGATTCACGTAGTTCGGGCCGGTTTCGTTGGAATGGACCTTCGCCACTTTCATCTTGCCGGTGAAGAGCGTCACGTCGCCGCCCGCCAGTTCGTTCCGCATCTTGATCGCAAAATTGACCGGACCGGTGTAAGTGATGCCTTTATCTTCAGGAATGCCGTCACGGCCCCCGCACTCGGGTTGCCACCAACGGCCGGCCTGAATCTCCTCGGTTTTGCAATCGAACTTTACCCACGGCCCGATGCCGGGCACGGTGAATTCCACATAGAGCTGACTGCCGCTGGCGATTGGCCCATTGACGCGAAACTGGGTCCTGGGCACCCAACTGAACGTTTTGAAATCCCCCTTGTAAGAACTGAGTGTGAAAGCCGTAACCTGAACAGAGTCTTTAGCGATCGTTGACTGGTCCTGCGCCGCGGAGGTCACCGCGGAGACCAGCACGACCAGCAAGGTCATGGTCAAAAATGAGAAAGCCGAAGCGGTAACAAGTTTCTTTATCAAGACGCACCTCCTGATTGTTTTCATTTTTGCGCGAGCGCCGACAAGTTTACCTCCAAGCGCGATGGTTAGTTAAGAATTTTTGCAACTAGGTAGTGGTGCGTTTGAGGCCGGAAGTTCAGAGTCCAGCCTTTAGGCTGCCGACTTGGCATGCAAACTAAAGTTTGTACTCTAAACTGCATCAGTGCCTACAACTACCACCATCGGTGGCTGGAACGAGGTCTCGCCATTTTCGGCAGAGTCTAAAACTCCAGCTTCTGGTCGCGAATCGAACGGGCACAAGTGGGATTACCGCTTAGGTTCGCGTACCCATCTCTCGCCGTAAAAGCTGATGTTGGCGGGCGTGGCTTCATACTGGTCCCCGAGCAGGCTGAGCACGGTCGCGCCGTTGAGTGCTGTCTGATAAGAAAGAAAGTGATAGCGCGAGAGCTTGCCGCCACGCTCGCGAAAACCAATAGTTCCCGGTCCTAATTCAACAGTTCCGACGCTGTTGCCCCGAATAATCTGGCGGTTTGTTATGCCGGCAAACTGTGATTTGTAACTTCCATCGGAGGCGATGGTGTAGCTGGCGCCATGCGCCACGGTAGAGCTGCCGGCATAGGCACCACTAGAGGTAACGTAGTTTAAGCTGCTGTCGCCGCTGCTGCGCCACTCGCCGACCAAGTCGGCAACGGTGATCGAGGTCTTCGCGGGCTGCGCCTTTAGCGGCAGTAGACGCACGCCTTCGACAAATAATGAGATTACGGCTTCCAGACTGTTGAAGGACTGGCGGTTCGGCGTGACTACGAGTACTGGTATCACGCTCTCGCCGGCCTCCAGCACGTATAAGTGCACATATTG
>WNGJ01026314.1_pt1 | contig 10462 bp, 8 predicted proteins | sample 5400611 | NCBI WGS metagenome assembly WNGJ01 (sample SAMN13153375, study PRJNA577476) | soil metagenome | isolation source: 40 cm soil or saprolite under Garry oak tree replicate 1 | place: USA:California | collected 2016-06-15
GCCAACCCCGTGCTGGTCGGCGACGCGCCGGCAGGAGCCGAGGCGTTCCGATACGTGGAGAGCTCACTCGTAGCGCTGTGGGGGATCGGGCTCCTCGTCTTCATGGCCTGGCAACTGGCAGGGGCGAGCTACCCGCGCCGCCGCTTGCTGGCGCCGGCCTTTGCCCTTGCCGTCCCCTTTGTCGGCGTCTTCACCTACGACGCAGTGGCCTCGGGTCTGGCCGGGCATTCGGCGGGTTACGCGACCCATGCGATCTTCGTCGGGACGCGCATCGTGTTCCCGCTGGGGTTCATCTTCGCGTTGCTCTTCGCCCGCGCCTACGCCGGAGAGGCTCTGGCCCACATGTCGAGCCGGCTCATCGGCCGGCCGTCGGTCGCGGCCGTCGAGCAGCTCGTGCGGAGCGTGCTCGACGATCCGCTCGCCCGGCTCGTGTTCTGGCTACCTCGGCGCGAGCACTTCGTCGATCGCCACGGCAACCTGGTCGAGCTGAACCCCGAGGACGCCGGGAAGACCTGGCGCACGTTCGGTCACGGCGAGACTCGCGTCCTCGCCATCGTGCACGACCCGATTCTCGGCGAGGACCCGGAGCTCGTAGATGCGGTCGGAGTCACCGCATTGCTGACCCTCGAGAACCGGCGCCTCGAGCAGGATCTGCTCGACTCCGTCGGGGCGCTGCGCGCATCGCAGCGGCGGCTCGTCGCGGCCGCGTCGTCAGAACGGCGGAAGATCGAGCGCGACCTCCACGACGGCGTGCAGCAGAAGCTCGTCGCGCTGAGGATCCACCTCGAGCTCGCCCTCGAGCTTGTCGGCGAGGAGAACAATCTGAGCGGCAGCCTTGCGCGTCTCGGCACCGAGTTCGACGAGGCGCTGGACGACCTCCGGTCCGTCGCACACGGGATCTACCCGCCGCTGCTTGCCGAAGGTGGGCTCGTCGCGGCCCTCCACGATGCGGCTCGCCGGTCGACCGTGCCGGTCACGACGGAGATCGAGGACGTCGGCCGGTTCTCCGAGGACTGTGAGGCCGCCGTCTATTACTGCTGCCTCGAGGCGCTGCAAAATGTCGCCAAACACGCCGGAGACGACGCCGCCGCGACGCTGCAGCTCTGGCGGAACCGGCGAGTGGTGCACTTTCGTGTGAGTGACGACGGAGCCGGCTTCAGTCAGCGCTCCGCCGTCGGAGGAGCAGGCCTCACGAACATGGCCGATCGCATAGGCGCGGTCGGCGGTACCCTCGCAGTGATGTCGACGCCGGGAGACGGTACGACGGTCGAGATCCGCTTCAGAGTCGGGGCGAGGGATGGGGTGCGTAGCAATGTCGTCCACATCTGAGCCCTCGGAGAAACAGGTCTACCGGCTGGTCGTGGCGGAGGATGCCTACCTCATCCGTGAGGGAATCCGGAGCGCGCTCGAGCGGGAGGACGAAGTCGAGGTTCTGGAGTATTGCTCCGATCTCCAGTCGCTCCTGGATGCCGTCGAGCGGCACCGGCCGAACGTCGTGATCACGGACATCCGGATGCCGCCGACGAGCACGGACGAAGGCGTCCAGGCGGCGGCGACTCTGCGGGAGACTCATCCCGAGATCGGGGTCCTCGTCATCAGCCAATACGTGAGCCCTCACTACGCGCTCAAGCTGTTCGAGCACGGCTCGGCCGGGCGCGCGTATCTCCTGAAGGAACGTGTCGGACATCGCATCCAGCTCATGGAGGGGATACGCGAGGTTGCGGCCGGCGGGTCCGTGGTCGATCCGAAGGTCGTCGACGTGCTCGTGGAGGCGCGGATGCGTGCGAAGAACTCGCACCTGACGCAGCTCACGAAACGGGAGCGCGAGGTGCTCGCGGGCGTCGCCTCGGGAAAGTCCAACGCCGCGATCGCAGAGTCCCTGTTCCTCACGAAGCGCGCGGTCGAGAAGAACATCAACTCGCTCTTCGCGAAGCTCGGCTTCACCGACGACAAGACCGTGAGCAGGCGCGTTCAGGCTGCGTTGCTCTTCCTCGCCGAGTCCGAGGTCGAGGCCGGGGTCGAGTACTAGCCGCCCCGGTCGAAGGCGGCTGACACGAGATTGAAACAACTGTGGTGCATGCACCACGGTAGTCCCACACGTAGCGGAGAAGCATCCTCCAGGGGACACGATTGACTGCGGATCAAGTCGAAATCGGGTCGAGTGGACGTGCACGCGTGGTCGTCGTCGACGACTCCGCCGAGGCGCGGGCCGCGATCGAGGCCACGGTCGCCCATACGAACGAGCTCGAGCTGGTGGCATCGGTCGCGTCCGGCGAAGAGGCGCTGGCGGTCGTGCCTCGAGTCGACCCGGAGCTGGTCCTGCTCGATTTCCGGATGACCGGGCTGGACGGTCTCGAGACCAGCCGCCGGCTTCGCGCCGGCGGTTCGCGTGCCGTCGTCGTCCTCGTTTCGGCGCTCGGCCGGGGCGAGCTGCCGGACTATGTCGACTCGTGCGGAGTGACGGCGGTCCTCCACAAGAGCGAGATGTCGCCGCATCGTCTCAGCAGTCTGTGGCGGAATCTGCAGTCCGATCGCGCTGCGGGCTCAGGTCAGTCGAGCGGGCAGGACTGACCCGGCCGCAGCACGCGTACGTCGACCGTAGGGGTGACATTTGCGGCGATCTCCGCAAAGGTCATCGCACTCGTGTCGGCCCGGCGGGGTGGTCGCCACGGCGCATAGGTTCCCCAGTGGATGGGGATCGCGATGCGCGGCTCGATCAGCTCGAGGGCCTGCACCGCTCGCGCCGGGTCGAGGTGGCCGGCGGGAAGCCGAGGTCCCCAGCCGGCCACAGGGAGGAGGGCGACGTCGATCTTGCCGAGATCGCCCATCTCCCGAAACAGGTCGGTGTCGCCGGCGAAGTAGACCGTCCGGCTTCCGGCGATCACATACCCCACGGGCTGCGTCCGCGCCGTACCAATGCGGCGTGCCGACGCGTGTTCGGCGTGGGTCACTCGTACCTGTACGGCGCCGAGGTTCACCTCCTCACCGCGTACGACCTCCTGGACGAAACGGAATCCGCGCCTGCGCAGGAGCCCGCCCGCACCGGCGGGCACGAGCACTTGGGCGTGCCGGTCGAGCCGGTCGAGCGAGGGGAGGTCGAGGTGGTCGTAATGGACGTGGGAGATGAGGATGACGTCGGCGCCTTTCAGCTCAGCCGGATCGACCGAACCCTTCCGCCGGAGGTGGGCGACTCGCGCGCGGACAACGGGGTCGGTGACGAGGAGGAGATCGTCGAGGCGGACCGCGGCGCAGCTGTGGCCGAGCCACGTCAACGCGGCAGGCGCGTTGTCAGGCTGAGCTCGCAATGCCGCCTTCTTCAGCCGAACGGGAGCCAGGGCGGGTACGCGCCGTCGAGCGCGTCCACGGTGTCGTCCGACAGCGAGACCGTGACGGAGTCGGTGCCGATCGCGACGACCGAGTCGATCGGGATCGCAGCCGCGCCTGTGTTCCACAGGTGCGTGCGTTGCATCACGACGTGCGTCAACCGCTGTCCCTCGACGAGCAGGCCGTCCACGTTCCCGAGCGTCTCCTGGTTCTCTGCCACCACCACGCTCTCGCTACGGAGCTCGGCCGAGCCGCTCGGGATCGAGTCGTAGGTCAGTCCGTAGGCACTCTCGAAGTCGCCGGCGTAGTCGCCGAGTGCAAGCTCACCGAAGCTCGGTATGACCGTGACGTCCTCGACCCCGATGTCGGTCCCCTTGCCGGCGTGGGGGCCCTCGGCGAAGCCGACGTACGAGAACGACCGGATCGAATCGAAGGCCGCGAAGTCCGCGCTGCTGCACGCGAGGACGACCACACCGCCCGGCGTCCGCTCCTGGACGAGAAGCTCGGCGGGCACGAGACGAGCCTTGCCGGCTCGATCCTCCACGACGAGGTGAGTGACGCGTCGCGTATCCGGCTGGACGACGAGGTCGGTGAGCTTGCCGAGTTGTCCGTCGTTGCCCTCGACCGGCCAGCCGAACCGGAGGGGCGTCGTCTCTGGCGCTGTCGCCTCCACGGCAACGCTCAGTTCGCGCACCAGAGCCCGGCCTGCGGCACGGATGTGGCTTCGTCGATCAGCCCCAGCTCGACCGCCCGCTCGATCGCTGCGCTCCGGCTGGTGACGCCGAACTTGCGGTAGACGGCGATGGCCTGGGTCTTCACGGTGTTGCGAGAGACGTAGAGTCGCTCACCGATCTCGCGGAACGACAGATGAGTCGCGAGGAGCGGCAGAAGACGTCGCTCTGCCGGCGTCAGGCTCGAGGCCCAGCGTCCCTGGGGCTCGGCGAGAGCCCGCGTGCGCCGGTCGAGCTCCGCGGTGTGTTGTACGACCACACCCAGCCGCGGTCTGACGCGAAGGACGTCGGCGACCCGTCTCAGGAGGGCGCGCGCTCCATCGGAATCCGCAAGAGCGAGCCGGACGTGCACGAGCTCGAGCAGGGCGAGCGTGGCGATCCACGGCACCGCGGGAGTTGCGAGCTCCAGCAACTCCTCGGCCCGTTCGAGCCCCCTGGCTGCTTCGCCGAGGTCACCGCGCTGCGTGCAGTTGCGTGCTTCGACGGCAGCGAGCAGCAGGGCGGCGAGCGATCCGGACGGTGGCTCGGCCACCGCGATCGAGACCGCCTCGTCGGTGAAGGCCTCGGCGTCGGCGCGCTCGTTCTCACCGACAGCGAGAAGCGCGCGGAGGCAGAGGCCCACGATCGCCAGCTCGGTTGCGCCGGCCGCGGTGGCGATCTCGATCGCCTCGATGAGCTCGCTCTCCGCCGCCGGGGTGTCGCCGGCGAGCAGGAGCGCAGCGCCTCGCGCGAGCACGGCTGCAGGCCGCCAGGTGTCGCCGGCCGGGAGGTTCCGACAGGCGGCGTCCGCGTCGGCGAGCATCTGGTCGGCGCCGTCGCGGCAGCGAAGGCCCTTCAGGACGTGGAGACGGGCATCCCCATCCTCGAGGCCGCGTGTCGCGGTGTCCGACCAGTGCTGCGCGTCGCCGGCACGACCTCGAAGTGCATAGAGCCACGATGCGGCGATGCAGAGGTCAGGGCGAGACTCGACCAAGTCGCGATCCCGGAGAAGATCGAGCCAGGGCTCGAGCGCGTCCAGTTTCCCGCGGCCGCACGCCGAGAGTGCGAGCTGCTCGGCGAACTCTGCGACATCGGCCAGCTCACCGGCCGCCGCCGCGTGCTCGGCCGCCTGCTCCGTCGCGCCAATCTCGGCAGCCTGCGCCGCTGCCAGCCGGTGCAGAGCGCGCGACTCGTCGGGCTTTGATCGCTCGAGCTCTGCCCACATGTAATCGCGGACCACGCGGGGGTAGCGGTAGCGGCGGCGCTGGTGGTCGAGCGGCACCAGCACGCCCGCCCCTTCGAGCGAGGAGAGCATCCGACGCGAGTCGGACCGTTCCAGGAGGGAGTCGCACGTCTCCGCCGTCAGCTGCTCGAAGACCGACGTCTGGGTGATGAAATTCCGTTGAGCGGTCGAGAGACTGCCGAGGTGCTCGGCCTCGAGGAAATCGGCGAGGAAACGGTCGTCGCCGCTCACGGTGGAGGAGTCGGCCCCGTTCCGCAGGGAGAGCGCGGCGAGGTAGAGCGCCGCCGGCCAGCCCTCGAGCCGGTCCGCGAGAGCCTCGGCTTCCTGTCGAGGCAGCAGGACTCCGGCGCGGCGGATCAGGGTCTCGGCGTCTCGACCCCGAAGCGCGAGCTCGTCCGGCCCGATCTCGAACAGGCGCCCTTGCGCCCGCAGACGGGCGAGCGGCAATTGCGGCAAGCGTCGTCCAGCCAGCCCGACAGTCGTCCCCGGGGCGAGGCACCCGAGGAAGTGCTCGAGGGTGTCGAGCGCTTGCCGGGAGCGAAGGACTTGGACGTCGTCGACCAACGCGAGAAGCCCGGGCTCGTCGGCGACCGGTCGCAGGTACTCGCCGATCGCTTGCGCGTCGTCTGCGTTCTCCTCGAGGTCGATCCAGACCACCGGCCGCGGGTCGCGCTCGGCCCATTGCGACAACAGCGTTGTCTTCCCGTAGCCCGCCGGCGCGACGATCGTTGCGATCGTGCCGTCGCCTGCAGCACAGAGCTGGTTGAGGAGTGCGGTCCGAACGACCGACCGCCCGGCCGGCGGTACGGCCGAGCTCCTCGGCGGCGCCTCGAGCGTGCGTGTCAGGGGTTCCACGAAGGCCACTGCAACCACAGTGCTGGCGACAGCGCGGTGGGCACAGGGGGCAGGCCGGTCGAGAACAAGCAGGTGGGCCATACCCGCCGGGTGATCCGCACACCCCGTCGCGAGGCCACCGAGCAGGGCGGGTGCGGAGCTCGTTCAAGCGGGCCAGGTCCTCGGCCGGCGAGCTGCTTCCCTGGGCGGAGCCTCCACCCGTGTCGTATGCGTAGCCGGCGCTGCCTCCACGCATGAGCGTGTAGGTGAATGGGCCGATGATCGGCAGGAAGACCATGAAGATGAACCACCCTGCCTTCGCCGCACCGGAGTGGTCCGGCCGACGGAAGTTGTCGACCATCAGCATGACCACCCAGGTCAGGTACAGGACCCAGGCGAAGAAGATGATCATCGTCCACATCACGTCCCAGAAGGTGTAGGCGGCGAGCATTCGGAGCTCCTCTCGTTTCGTCGATGCCGGGGCGTTACCCGGCCGTGCGTGGTCGGATCCGGAAGGCGGTCACGAGCTGCACGATCCCGTGAGCGAGCGCCGAGGCACCCACCCACACGACGAGCAGGAAAGCCTTGTGCGCGAAGTCGCCGGCGGCCCAGAAGGCGAGCAGGATCTGAACGACACCCGAGACGAGCCCGGCCCACCAGAGCTCGGCGGGGCGCGCGAAGAGGGAGGCGGTGATGTCCAAGACCCCGCGCACGAGCAGGTAGAACGCGAAGAGCGAGGCGAGCGCCTTGAACGTGTTTTCCGGGTGCAAGTACGCCGCCGTTCCGATCGCCGCGAACAGGATCGCCACTCCCACGTGCGTGGCTCGCCACCAGCCGTGGCTGGAGGCCGCTGCGAATGCCTCGAACAGCGCCGCGGCAACGCACACTGTCCCGATGAGGACAGACATGGCCGACACGCTCGTGTAGTCGAAGCGGAAGACGATCAGACCGAAGATCGACCACAGGGAGCCGGTGACGAGCAGGACCCACCACAGCGGGTCGCTCGGCTGCTCTGGCTCGGACGCTGCGTACATGCCGGCGACCTGTTCGGGCGGAATCTGAGGTCTCCTCTACGCGGGCTCGGAGGCCGCGGGCTTGTCGGTCGCGGCGTCGTCGGCTGCCGCGGCGGGGACGGGCGCTTCCGTCTCCGGCGGGAACTCCTCCAGGGTCTGCCGTCGCAGGGCTGCGACGCCGAGCGCCACCAGCAAGCCGAGCAGGAGGATGCCCCACCAGGTGCGGAGGGCGTGCGTGCCGCCCCAGAGGATGGCGAGCAGGTAGAGGAAGCCGACGGCTCCCCAGACGACTCCCGGCTGCTGGTTCATGGTGGGCGCGAGACTCCGGCGCAGCCGGGTCGCGAGGGTGGTCGGCCCGGCCAAAATCGCGCCGAGGGCTGCGATCGCACCGTAGAGAAGCGTCGCCTGGCCGATCTGCCCGAGGATCGACGTGCCGATCAGGTACAGCCGGTGCGTGGCAGGCTCGTAGCCCGGAGATGCGAGGGCGTCGGTCAGGTAGTTGCCGAGCAGGTTCCGGATGACGAGGACGAGGAGCCCGACGATTGCCAGTCCGAACGCCGCGTTGCGCAGGGTCGCCCGCCTGCGGCCGCGCGCGAGGTAGATCGCGAGCCCATAGAGGACGAACACGGCCACCAGGAGCCAGACGCTCAGGACGTGTATGGCCTGGACTCCGGTCTGGGCTGCCGAGAGCTGGCTGGACTTCATCAGCGTGACCGTCCCGGCCTTGGCCGGAAGCTTCGCGAGCGCGCTCGACGAGAGCCCGAGCTGCGTGCCGAGCTCGACGACCAGCTCGTGCAGGTCGAGCGTGACGACGCCGCTGCCGGTCGAAATGCCGTAGCCGGTCTTGTTCTCGAGAACGTTGACGAGCCTCTGGTGGGCGGCGGCGCTCGCGTTGATGAACGCCTGCTGCACGCGGGGCCGCTGGAGGAGAAGGGCCACTCCTCGCGCCGCCGGTTGCTCGAGCGCACCGGAGATCGTCGGGGCGAGCGACTGGAGCCGCGGCGGCAACCGTTGCTGCAGCGCCGCCGTCACGTCGACGTTCTCGTACAGCTGGTTCACCGTGAAGTTCCCGATCGCCGACTGCACCTGCGGGTCCTCGATGACCTGGGTCGTGGCCTTCTGCCAGGCGGTGTTGTCGAGCATCTGCCGGTTCACCCAGGTCGTGAGGATCGAGACGAGGGCCAGAACCGTCGCCAGGACGACCAGCGTCCAAATGAGGATCCGGCGCTTCCGGCCGACATCGGCTCCTGAGGAGCCTCCGTCCGGCGGCGGATCACCAGCTTGCGGATCTCGGTTACGACGAGGGGTGCGAACGCGGACACGATGCAGATCAGCCACTGGTGCAGCGTCAGCGGCGTCGTGTGGAGGATCCTGTTCAGGAGGCTCAGCTGGGGAGCGAGGATGATCGCGAGCACCGACGCGCCCGAGAACATCAGGAACCTCCGGTCGCGCAGGACGTCGAGGCTGAAGACGGACTCCCGCTCGTCGCGCTCGCAGAACGAGTAGAAGAGGTTCGCAATCGCGAACGAGGTCATCCCCATCGTGCGGGCGATCTCCGTCGTGTAGTGGCTGTCCGCCCAGGCGAGGACGCCGATCGTCGTGGCGCCCATGACGCCGCCCACCAGCGCCAGCCAGAGCAGCTTCGGACGCGGCAGGATCTGTGCGTCCCGGTCTCGCGGCTTCCGATCCATCAGATGCTCGGCCGGCTCGCCGTAGCCGAGGCCGACCGCCTGGAACACCTGCGTCGAGAAGTTGACCCACAGTGTCTGGAGCGGGATGAAGGCGACGCCACCGACGACGTTGCCGATCGCCGCGCCGAGGAAGGTGAAGACGAGCCCGAACAGCACGCCCATCTGGAAGCGGATGTACTTCGTCAGGTTGTCGTACAGGCCGCGGCCGAGCTCGACGGCGCGCACGATCGTGGCGAAGTTGTCGTCCGTGAGGATCATCGCGGCTGCCTCCTTCGAGACCTCGGTGCCGGTGATCCCCATCGCGATGCCGATGTCCGCCCGCTTCAGCGCCGGCGCGTCGTTCACGCCGTCGCCGGTCATCGCGACGATCAGGCCCTTCCGCTTCAGCGTGTCGATGAGCCGCACCTTGTGCTCGGGCGTGACCCGGGCGATGACGCCGATGCCGTCGATCTGCTCGAGCAGGTCGTCGTCGCTCAGCGCACCGAACTCGGCGCCGGTGATCGCCCGGCCGGTGATGCCGAGGGTATCGGCGATCGCGGCCGCCGTGACGGCGTGGTCGCCCGTGATCATGCGCACCTGGATCCCCGCCGCGTGCGCGGTCGCGATCGCGTCCTTGGCCGTCGGCCGGGGCGGGTCGACGATGCCCACGAGCGCCAGCACGGTCAGCCCGTCGAGCAGCGGCAGGAGGTCCGCGTTCGGGTCGAACGAGGCCGGATCGAAGTCCTTCCGCCCGGTTGCGAGGACGCGGAGGCCCTGCTCGCCGAGGCGCTGGTTCTCGGCCTCGTAGCGCCGGCGCAACTCGTCGGTGACGTCGACGGGATGCAGGTCGTCGGCCGCGAGCGTCGTCGTGGCGCGGGTGAGCAACTGGTCGGGCGCCCCCTTGACGAAGCAGCGCACGACGTCCTTCCCGGACTCGTCCTTCATGTTGTGGAACGTCGCCATCAACTTGTACGCGGCGTCGAACGGCAGCTCCGCGACGCGCGGAAACGTCTCGCGGGTCGTGACCGTGTCGAGCCCGCCCTTCTCTCCGAGCACCACCAGCGCGCCCTCGGTCGGGTCGCCGATCAGCTCACCGTCGTGCACGACGGCGTCGCAGGCGAGGATCAACGGCTCCATGAACTGCTCGAGGTCGACGTCCGTCTGGCCCGCGACCTTCTTGATCAGGCCCTGGGTCGAGTAGCCGTTGCCGTCGATCGAGTACCGGCGGCCGGGGATCGCCATCTCGACGGCCGTCATCTGGTTGAGCGTGAGCGTGCCGGTCTTGTCGGAGTTGATCGCGGAGGTCGAGCCGAGCGTCTCCGTCGAGCGCAGCCGCTTCATGATCGCGTTCGCCTTCGCGAGCGTCTGCGTGCCCATCGAGAGAATCGCCGTGACCACCGCGGGCAGGCCGGTCGGGATCGCGGCGATGGCGAACGCGATGGCCGCGAGGAAGACTTCGTTGAACGAATGCCCGCGCGACGTGTTGATCACGATCGAGATGACGAGCGCGGTTCCGGAGATGACGAGGATCTGGCCCGTCAGCTTGTTCAGCTGCTTCGTCAGCGGTGAGGCCGCCTCGCTCTCCTGCGAGAGCAGGTGGGAGATGTGGCCGACCTCGGTCGCCATTCCCGTGGTGGTGACGATCAGGTCGCCGGCGCCTCTCGTCAC
>WNGJ01009300.1_pt1 | contig 10461 bp, 8 predicted proteins | sample 5400611 | NCBI WGS metagenome assembly WNGJ01 (sample SAMN13153375, study PRJNA577476) | soil metagenome | isolation source: 40 cm soil or saprolite under Garry oak tree replicate 1 | place: USA:California | collected 2016-06-15
CGGTGGCCGAGCCGGCCAGCCGTGCGGCGATGTTGGTGGTCGGCCCCGAGGCCGTGAACGTCCAGCGCTCGCTGCCGGCGCCGCCGAGCTTGGTGGCGCCGACCAACGCCTCGCCGCTATTGATTCCCATGTGGAGCTGAATGGCCGGGAACACGCCGCCGTACTCCTCGTTGAGCGTCCCCACCCGCTGGCGGATGGCGAAGGCCGCGCGGGTGGCGTTGACGCTGTGGTCGCCCGTGGTCCGGTCGGCCTGGAAGATGACCATGAGGCCGTCGCCGGCCGTCTCGTTCACGTCGCCGTGGTGGGCCTGGATGATCTCGAGGAAACTGGAGAAATAGAGCTGGACGAGCTGGTTCAGCTTCTTGGGCTCGAGCTGCTCGGACAGCTTCGTGTAGCCAGCGATGTCCAGGAAGAGCACCGCGACATCGACGGTCTTCTTCTCGAGCTCGGTGGCGTTCGGATTCTGCTCCAGAAGCCGCTTCACCGAGTCGGGGACGAACTTTGCCAGCTCGCCCTTGAGCTGCTCGAGCAGCGCCAGCCGCTGGCGCGACTCGTGGACTTCCTGGAGCGCGCTGGCCAGCTCGCTGTTCTTGCCCTCGAGGTCGCGGTAGGCCTGGGCCAGCCGTTCTGTCATCTCGTTGAACGCCGCGCCGAGCTGACCGAGCTCGTCGCGCGAGTCGACGCAAGCCCGCGCGTCGAAGTCCCCCTGGCCCACCCGGCGGGCGGCGATCGCCAGCTCGTTGATCGGCCGGATGACGATTCGGCTCATCGCCACCGTCATGACGGCGCCTGCGGCGAGGATGGTGAGCAGGCCGATCAGGGCCTGGCGGTTACGCTGGGTCCGCACCTCGGCCATCACGGGCGCCATCGACGTCGCGACCCGGACGACGGCCCGGACTTGATGGTCGCTGCCGTGGCAGCCCTGGCACTTGTTCTGGTTGAGGATCGGCTGGTGCAGGACGAAGTACGGCACGCCGTTCTCCTCGACCAGGTTCTCCTGGGGCTTGAGCGTTGCGATGGCTTGCTGGAAGAGCGGCCCGGCCATCGTCTTGCCGGGGGCCCGGACCATCTTCTTGATGTTGTCCATGACGTCCTTGGCCAGCCCGGCGTTCTTGTTGACCTCCATCATTGTCGTGAGATCGGTGAAGGCCTCGACGCCGTTGCGCCGGTAGATGGTGAGCTCTTCCACCGGCGATGACGCCTTCAGCTCGTCGAGGACGGTGCGCGTGACGTCGGGGCGCTCCTGCAGCATCGCGCCCTCGATGCTCGCCACCAGCGTGGCGGTCAGGCGCCGAACCGCCAGCTTGTTCTGGTCGACTAGGAGCTGAGCCTCACGCTGGATCGTCAGGATCGTCGACGCGCCGAAGCCGATGATGAGCACGACGACGATGAGGACGGTGATCTTGGTGGCGAGGCGCGCGCGCATCGCGGGCCGATCCTATCACGCCCCCGCGGACGCGCCGTTCAGGCTCCCAGCAGTCGCACCACCCGCTCGGAGAGCTCTTTCAGCGACAGGTTCGCCTTCACCCAGTAGTCGACGGCGCCGAGTTCCATGACCTCAGCGACATCCTGCTCGCGGGAAGAGTTGGACAGGACGAGGACGGGAATGCCCTTGGTCGCCGCGTCGGCCTTGAGCGCGCGCAGGACCTCGATGCCAGGCAGGCGCGGCATGAGCAGGTCGAGGAGAATGAGATCGGGCGTCTCGCCGCGAGCCAGGCGCAGTCCTTCTTCGCCGTCCATGGCCGGGACGACGGTGAAGCCGCGCTGCCGGAGACTCGCTTCGCAGGCTCGACGGAGGAAGCGATCGTCCTCGACGAGCAGGATCTTCTTCGTGCTGGCTGCCATCACGCCACCCCGCTGTTAGGAAGTGTGAACACGAACGTGGCTCCGCGGCCTTCTTCGGAATCGCACCAGACCCGGCCGCCGAACTGTTCGATGATGAGTCGCACCAGGTAGAGGCCGAGGCCGGTCCCCTCGGTCTCCACCGCGAACACGTTGTCCGCGCGATAGAACTTCTCGAAGAGCCGGCGCTGGGCATCCCGCGGAATCCCGATGCCGTTGTCCTGGATCTCCCAGCGAACCCGGTCGCCAACGCGGCTGATTCGGATGGCGATCTCGCCCGACCGCGGCGTGTACTTGATCGCATTCGAGATGAGGTTCAGGACGACCTGGCGCAGGAGCTGCGGATCGGCGATCACCGTCGGCGCGTCGTCGACGCCCGTCACCGAGATCCGGTGGTCGTGCGTCCGGACGAGGCCGGCCACCTCTTCGAGCACGCTGGCGGTCAGCGCGCCCAGATCGGTGGGCTGCGGGCGGATCTCCAGCCGGCCTCGCTCGAGCCGCGAGATGTCGAGCAGGTCGTTGACCAGGTTGATCAGCCGCTCCGAGGCGTCTCGAGCGTCGGCGACGTACGAGCGAATGTCGATCGGGATCTCGGCGTCGGCCACCAGCTCCAGCATCCACTTGATTCCGGACAGCGGCGTCCGGAGCTGGTGCGTGACGAAGGAGACGAAGTCCGTCTTCATCTGGTTGACTTCACGGTCGCGAGTCACGTCCTGGAACGTGATCGTCAGCCCGACCGCTCTGCCGCCGCCCTCCGTCGTCGGCTGGGCAACCCAGCGCAGCACGCGCTTGAGCCGCGGCAGCGCCAGGTCTCCCTCTCCGCCCTCGGTGTGGCTGAAGAGCGTCCGCAACGACAGGGGCAGCCCGTCCTCGGCACCTGCCTCCGCGATCCGATCCTCGAGCAGATCGAGGAGGTCGCCGCCGATCATGGCGTCGGAGTCGGTCCCGAGCAGGTCTCCGGCCTGGCGATTGATGGCCTCGATGCGGCCCTCCTGCGTGACGAACATGATGCCGTCGGAGGTCGAATCGAAGATCCGGCCGAGACGCTCCCGCTGCGTCGAGGCCTCCGCGTAGAGCTGGGCGTTCTCGTCCTCCCGCTGGCGCGTCTCCGAGTAGAGCCGCGCGTTGCGCACGGCGATGGCCGCGTGGTCGGCCAGGGTCGACAGGAGCGTGACCTCGCGCAGCGCGAAGTCGTCGGCCGCGCGCCGGTAGACGACGAGCACGCCATAGGCCTCTTCACCGCTGACGATCGGTGCCGCCAGCGCCGCCTGCAACCCGAGCGCTGTCGCCGTCTCCGACGCGTCGGGCGCGTCGTCCTGCAGCGACCGGGTGAGCTGGCGTGTCCAGAGCGGCTTTCGTTCCTTGAGCACGCGTCCGGCCAGCCCCTGCCCCGGCTTCACCACGACGTGCGAAATACGCTCGATCGGCATTCCGGACGCCCGGTAGGCGACGAGGCCGTCGCGGCCTTCGTCATAGCGCCACACCGCCGCGGCATCGCAGCGCAGGAGCTCCTTCGCGCTCCACGTGATGAGATCGAGCACGCGGTCCAGCTGGAGGCTCGACGCGAGGTGGGCGGTGACCCGCGCCAGATTGGTGGCCTCGCGTTCACGCTCACGCGTTTCGGCGTACAGCCGCGCCTCCTCGAAGGCCACGGCCGCCTGGTCGGCGAAGGCCGACAGGAGCGCCACGTCATCGGGTGCGAAGCTTCGGGCCGCACGCCCCCAAACGCTGAGAACGCCCACGGCCCGGCCACCGACCTTCAGGGGCACGCCGAGGTAGGCGTGGTAGCCGACCCGCAGCGCCGCCTGCCGTTGCTCGGGGTCCTGGACCGTCTCCTGCTCGATGTCCTCGACGATCAGCGGCTGCCCGGAGGCCACGACCCGACCGCTCAGGCTCTCGCCCACACGCAGCGTGGGCCTCGTCATGAGCTGGGCGGCCGCTTCCGTGCGCGCCGAGATCACCAGATCCTCGCCCTCGAGCAACCGAATGCCGGCCGCCTCGAGCCCGAGCAGCCGGGCGGCCTCGTTCACGACGGCGTTCAGCACGCCATCCACGTCGTGGACCGAGGCCAGACGCCGGGACACGGCGTAGAGCACCTCGAGCCGCGCGCGGTCGCGCTCGGCCTGCTCGCGCGCCTCGGAGCGGACGATGGTGAACGCGGCGTGATCGGCCAGGCGCTGCATCAGCTCCTTCTCTTCGACGGAAAACTCGCCACGCTCGCCGAAGACGATGGCCAGGACTCCGAGGGTGCGATCACCCGCCATCAGCGGCAGCCCTGCGTAGGCGTGAAGCCCGGCGGCTTCGGCAAGCCTGCGGTTCTTCCATCGCGGGCTGGTCCGGACGCCGAAGATGAACTCCGGGCGGCCGGCGGTGAAGGTGCCTCCGGCCATGCCGCTTCCGTAGGAGATGACCTCGTACTCGGTGAGCGGCCGCTCGAACTCCGGATCGAGCCCGTACGTTCCCCGGACGCGAAGGACCTGGGCCCGCGGGTCATCGACCCAGACGTGGACGAGGCGAGCGCCGAGCAGCATCGTGGCGGCGCGGGCCAGTGCCTTGAACACCTCCTGGGTATCGCGGGCCGACGTGATCAGCCCGCTCAGGGCGCTCAGCGTTCGCAGCTTCTCGGTGAACTCCTGCTGCTCGTGGCGACGGCGATGCCGATCTACGAGCCGCCCGATGAGGCCGCCGGCGCGGGCCGCGTTCACGGGCTTCACCAGGACGCCCGCCGCCTCGACCTCGAGCGCGACGAGGCCTGCCTCGGGGGTGGCCCTCTCCGCGACGAGGACGACGTCCGGAGGCGCCGAGAGGAGGCTCGCTCGCCGCGCCAACTCAGGGCCACCCATGTCGGGCAAGGTCACCGCGAGGACCAGGATGTCAGGCGCCTCACGCTCGATGGAGGCGAGCGCCTCGGCAGCGGTCGCCGTGATCGTGACGGCATGGCCCAGGGCTCTCACGGCATCGGCCATGGCAGCCGTGTGAGCGGAATCCGGATCGACGATGACGACGGTACCGCCCTCACGGACGCTCGACGGCCGCACCGGCAACTCGCCGAGAGCCATCAGGCCCTGAGGCCCTTGGCGAGAAGGGCCACGACACGCGAGCGAAACTTCTCGATCGCGAACGGCTTCTCGAGAAAATCGTCGGCGCCGCACGCCATGACCTGGTCGCGCACCTGGCCTTCCGGATGCGCCGTCACGGCCAGGATTCTGATCGACGCCGTCTCCTTCTTGGCCTTCAGCCGACGGCAGACTTCGAAACCGTCGAGCCGCGGCATCCGGATGTCGAGGACGAGGACGTCGGGGCGGAAGGCCCCGACCTGGACCAGGGCCTCATAGCCGTCAGTGGCGACCGCCACGATGGCCTCAGGGATGACTTGCTCGATGGTCTCGCGCAGCGCCGCCAGCAGGGATGGGTCGTCGTCGACGACCAGGATGCGCGGCCGCGTCGAAACAGGCGCCCGAGAGTTCTCGGCCAGACGGGCGTGGAACTCGAGAAGGTCAGACTCCGAGATCCTATGGTGTCCACCCGGGGTCTTGAGAGCCGGCAACCGCTCCTCGCGGATCCACGCTTTGATCGCATTGATCGTCACGCCGAGACGAACGGCCGACTGCCGGGTCGTGAGATAGCGTGGCTGACCTGTCTTGACCGTGAGGCGGCGCGGCATACCTGGTGGTAGTGACAGATTTGACGGTTTTGACGTTTGCGTCAAGATTTAAAATGCTGGCGATGGCTGAACCTGACGCGTTCGGCGAGTTCGAGGCGACGAGCCTCTTCTGCCCTCGCTGCCGGAGGGCCACTCCAACCCGGAAGAAGCTGCTGCTCGTGCTGCCCACAGGGCACAAATACGACTACGTCTGCGGGGAGTGCGGGACCCCCGTCGGTGGCAAGAGCGACAACGACTCACGCGACTTCTACCGGACGATCCGGCCCCAGGTACCGACCCGCAAGTCCTCTTAATCAAAGGCGTTTAACCACCGCACCTGGTGGTTTTGGCGTCTAGTGCATCTAGCCCTTGCGGGCGGGGGTCCCGAGGTGGGATCATTCGCCTGGCTGCACATTCGATCCTTTCCCTTCATTCGGCCGTGAAGTTCAGCTCCTGACTTCGGTTCTCGAATCGCGATCTCGTGTTCAAGGAGGCTGAGGAATGAGCCAGCACAGCAGGACGCTCGCGATCCTGGCGTTTGGAGTCGCGATCGCCGTCAGCGGACTGGCCCTCACGAAGCAGGTCATCGCGGTGGCCGGCGAAGCGGATGCAGAGCGGCTGAACCGGGCGATCCTGATGTACATCGCCGAGAAGAATCCCCAGGCGCCCATCAAGGCTTTCCAGGGATTTCCTGAAATTCTGGTCGCAGAAGCCCAGCGCAGCAACCTCGACCACTGCATGAGCCTGGCCCAGGCCGAAGTCGAATCCGAGTTCCGGTACGACGCCGTCGGCTCCGCCGGAGAGATTGGGCTCTTTCAGATCCTTCCCAGCACGGCCGCGCTGTTCGAGTCACGCCTTGGCCAGTTCCGCCGGCCGGTCTTGAACAAGGCGAATCGAGACCTCGGAGACCTGGCCAGCCCGATCGTCAGCACGAAGTTCGCGATGGCGTACCTCCGCGACATCATGTCCCGAAGGGCGACGGTTCGAGAAGTCCTGACCGAGTACAACGGTGGCCCATCAGGCCGCCATCCCCACTACTACCGGATGGTGATGGGCGCCTACGTCGAGGTGCTCCAGCATCCCGAGCTGAAGTGCCGGTTCCGGGAGGCTCCCAAGCACGTTCCTTTGCTGACGCTGCTAACTCGCGTCTAGGCCCGTAGCGCCTAGCGTTCGATCGGAAAGAACCGGCCACGGGCCGAGGCAACCAGGCGGCCCGTGGCCAGTTCTTCGAGCCTTCCCTCCGCATCTACGTAACGCCCGTGCTCCAGCGTCACCCGTCCATGCCCGATGAGTGGGGTCTCCAGGGGAACCGGTTTCACGTAACGGACCGCGAGCTCGCCGGTGACCGCGGGTCTTCCACGGAGCCGGGCGACCGCCGCGCCCAGCACCTCGTCCAGATACGCTGCGACGATCCCGCCCTGCGCGGCGCCGGGCGGGCCCTGGTACTTTCGCGCGATGATGATCGGCGAGGCAACACCCTCGGCCGTTTTGAAGCAGCGGACGTAGAGACCGTCCGGATGGCCGGCGCCGCACCCGAAACACTCGTCGAAGAGATCCTCGGATCGGTCGGCGTGCCGCTGCTCTTCCAGGTTCCCGAAATACGAGTGGAAGACGTTCGGAAGCTCGGGCTGCGTCCTCACACCCGTTCGAGCTTCTGCAGCGATCGGATCTCTCGGGGCGGATTCTCCAGCGATCCGAACGCCGTCCACGACACCTCCGCCACATAGAAGTCACCCCGCGAGTCCACTGCGCAGGCGTGGGGCGCCATGAACTCACCCGGCTTCTCGCCCTTGAACCGGCCGCCGACGTGGGTGATGACGTCACCCTTGAGGGAGACGACACTGACCCGGGCCCCGAGGTTCGCCACAGCCTCGTTCACCGCCATCTGCGATGGCAGTTCGCCGACGTAGAGCAGCCCGCCGTTCCGGCGGTCACAGGCGAGGCCACAAGGCCGGTGGAGGTTGTTGAGCTGCGCCAGGTAGCGCCCCTGGGCATCGAAGATCTGCACGCGATGGTTCTCGCGATCGGCGACGTACACGAGGCCCTCGCTGTCGGTGGCGATGTTGTGCGGCAGGTTGAAGCAGCCGGGATCGGTCCCGGGCTCGCCCCAGGAAAGAAGGTGCCTGCCCCTCGGATCGTACTTGTGCACGCGTGAGTTGCCGTACCCGTCGGAGATATAGATGTCGCCGGTCTTCGGGCCGAAGGCGACGTGCGTGGGCCGGTTGAAGGGCTTGCCGCCCTGCAAGGTGGACGGAGTGTCGGGATCACCGATCGTGAGCAGCAGCTTGCCCTCGGGAGTGAACTGCCGGATCGTGTGGTGCAGATCGTCGGTCAGCCAGTAGGTCCCGTCCGGTCCGACGGTGACACCGTGCGCGCGCCGGATCAGGCCCTCACCCCACGAGCGCAGGAATTTGCCTTCTCGATCGAAGACGATCACCGGGTGCTGGCCCCGGTTGAACACGATCACGTTGTCGTTGGCATCGACGGCAACGCTCGTGGCTTCCACGTACGACCAGCCCTCGGGCAGCCGGCCCCAGCCGACAACAGGACGATAGTTCATGGACTCTCCATGGCGCGACCCGCGCGCTGCGGATGGGTATACTGCGGGCCACATACTGCCACAGCCTCCATGACCTCGCCTATCGGCACCTCGATCAAGCGCCGCGAGGATGAGCGTCTCGTCACGGGGCGAGGTCGCTATCTCGACGACCTGCGTCTGCCCGGGATCCTCCACGCGGCGATCGTTCGGAGCCCGCACGCCCATGCGCGTGTCACGCGAATCGACGGCGCCCCGGCCCGCGCGTTGCCCGGAGTGATCGCGGTGCTCACCGGCGCCGACATCCCCGAATGCACCGGAAGCGCCGTGCCGCCGCTGGTGCCCTCGACCTCCATCCGCCCATATCGCCATCCCGCGCTCGCCGCCAGCCTCGTGCGCGCCGTCGGGGAAGCCGTCGCGGTCGTCGTCGCCGCCGATGCAGCTCGCGCGGCCGATGGCGCTGCCGCCGTCGTCGTTGACTATGAGCCGCTCGCCCTCGCCGCCACGGTGGACGCAGCGCAGGCGACCGGAGCGCCACGCGTCTTCGACGAGTGGCCGGACAACGTGGCCGGACTGACACAGGGAGACGTCGGCGACGTCGAGCGAGGATTCAGCGAGGCCCAGGAGGTCGTGGAGATCGAGCTCGCGGTCCCACGTGTGGCGCCGCTGCCGATCGAGCCCCGTGGCGTCCTCGCGGTTCCCCAGGCTGCGGACGGCCGGTTCACGGTCTGGACGGCCAGCCAGGTCCCCTACTCCGTTCGCACGGCGGTCGCAGGAGCCCTGGGGATGGGCGAGGAGTCCATCCGGGTCATCGCGCCCGACGTCGGGGGTGGCTTCGGCGGTAAAGGCCACGTGTATCCGGAGGACGTCCTGATTCCCGCGGTCGCGCGGCGGCTCGGTCGCCCGGTGAAATGGGTGGAGACGCGGACCGAGCACTTCACCGCCAGCGCGGCCGACCGGGATCAGCGGCACGTCGTCCGGCTCGGCGTGCGCCACGACGGCGAGATCGTCGCGCTCGAGACGACCTTCACGCGGGACCACGGCGCCTACCCGATGCTGAGCGACGTCATCACCATCAACACCATGAACCACCTGCCGGGGCCCTACCGGGTCCCGAACTACCGAGCGCGCGCCGTCAACGTCGTGACGAACAAACCGTTCACGGCCGCGTATCGGGGCGCCGGCCGACCGGAAGCAGCGTTCGTGATGGACCGCGTGCTCGACCGCGCGGCGCGCGCGATCGGGATGGATCCGGCCGCACTACGCCGCCGGAATCTCGTCCGGCCTGACGCGATGCCGTACCGGACGGGCCTGACGTATCGCGATGGTGTGGCGATCGTCTACGACCCTGCGGATTATCCGGCGGCCTTCGACCGCGTCCTGGAGCGTTTGGATTACGACCGATGGCGCAAGCAACAGCAAGAGCGGCGAGGGAGCAGCCGGCCGATCGGGCTCGGCCTCTCGGCGTACGTCGAAGGCACGGGGATCGGTCCGTTCGAGGGCGCCGATGTCCGAGTCGACACCGACGGGACCGTCAAGCTCCTCATCGGAGTGGCCTCCCAGGGCCAATCGCACGAGACCACGCTCGCCCAAATTTGTGCGGCCGAGCTTGGCGTGCCGCCCGAGCGCGTCATCGTGATGGGAGGCGACACCAGCGTGATCGGCTTCGGGATGGGCACCATCGCCAGCCGCGTCGCCGCCGTCGCCGGCCCCGCCATCGCGCGAGCCAGCCGCGACGTTGCTGATCGTGCGCGACGGGTCGCCGCCGAGACGCTCGAGTGCGCGCCGGACGACGTGGTCCTGGCCGGTGGACGTGCTCACGTGGCCGGCTTCGTCGGGCGCGGTGTGGCGCTGGGCGACCTCGCGCGCGCGGCCGTACGAAGCAAAGCGCTCGCCGCCGCTGGCAGCCCCGGCCTTCATGCCTGCGCCTTCTTTTACCCTGGCACGGTGACGTGGGCGTTCGGCGCCCACGCGTGCGTGGTCGAGGTGGACGTCGAGACCGGCATGATCCGCGTGCTGCGTTACGCCGCCGTCCACGATTGCGGGCGTCCGATCAATCCCATGGTCGTCGAAGGTCAGCTTCACGGCGGCGTCGTCCAGGGCATCGGGGCCGCGCTGAGTGAAGCCCTCGTCTTCGATGCCAACGGCCAGCTCCTCACGGCCAGCCTCATGGACTACGGCGTGCCGCGCGCCGATCAGATTCCACCGCTCGACGTGATCGCCCTCGACCACGCCTCCATGGTGAACGAGCTCGGCATCAAGGGCGTGGGCGAGAGCGGCATCATCTCGCCGCCCGCGGTCATCGCCAACGCCGTCGAGGACGCGCTCGCCGACTACGGCATCGACATCAGGACGCTGCCGCTGACGCCCGCACGCGTGTGGGATGCGCTCCGGCAGGGAGGTCGACCATGCTGAAAGAGTTCAAGCAGTTCGCGATGCG
>WNGJ01009301.1_pt1 | contig 10461 bp, 9 predicted proteins | sample 5400611 | NCBI WGS metagenome assembly WNGJ01 (sample SAMN13153375, study PRJNA577476) | soil metagenome | isolation source: 40 cm soil or saprolite under Garry oak tree replicate 1 | place: USA:California | collected 2016-06-15
GACCCCCGCTGCGAGTCCCGGGCACGGGAAGAGCACGATCGCGCCCGGACAGACGAAAACGACGACCGTCGCCGGCGGCTCGCATGGGAAGAGCACGGTCGCGCCCGGACGGACCAAGACGACGCCGGCCTTACCGGCGGGACACCGGCGTAGCACGGTGGCGCCCGGGCAGACGAAGACGGCCACCATGGCGGGCGCCTCGCACGGGAAGAGCACGATCGCGCCCGGGCAAACACAAGAGACGACAACGGCGCAAACGACGGCTACGTCAGTCGGCCGGTCGAAGAAACCGTAGATGCGCGAAAGCACAACCCTCAGGCGCCTGCGGGTTCCGGCGCACTGGCGCCTGGTCAGCTTCTGCTTCGTCGTTGCCGTCGTCGCGATTCTGTTCGAAGGAATCGCCACCCACACCGTCGGCCCGAGTGCCGAGCCGCGTCAAGCGCTCGGCGGTCCGGCGCCACTCGTGCACAGCCGGCCGATCCTCGCGGCGAGCGGCTCGCATCTCGTCTCGACGCAGCCGTCCCCGGGTCGCCGGGTCGCGCTGACCTTCGATGACGGCCCCGATCCGCGTTGGACGCCGAAGATCGCAGCGATCCTGCGCCGCAATCACGTCCCGGCGACGTTCTTCGTTATCGGCAGCGAAGCCGCCCGCCATCCCGATCTCGTCCGCCTGCTCGTCAGGGACGGGAACGAGCTCGGCAATCACACCTTCACGCATGTTGCGCTCGCGAACGGGTCCGGTTGGCAGCGGCGGCTCCAGCTCGACCTGACCGAAGCGACGATCGCAGGCATCACAGGGCACTACACACGACTCGTGCGGCCCCCCTACTCGGCGACTCCGGACTCAGTCAGCCGCCGGGACGAGCGCGAGCTCGCCACGCTCGCCGGCCGCCGCTATCTGATCGTTCTCGCGAACTACGACTCGGAGGACTGGAGCCGCCCCGGAATCGCGAAAATCGTCAGCGCCGCGAGCCCGCCTGGAACAACGGGGGGAATCGTGATGTTCCACGACGGCGGCGGCGACCGCAGCGAGACTGTCGCCGCGCTGAAGCAGGTGATCTCGCAGCTGCGCGCACGCGGGTTTCGGTTCGTCACCGTCTCGGAGCTTGCAGGCCTCTCACGAAGCGATGTAGCGCCGACCGCACCCGGCTGGGAACGACGACGCGGCGCGATCTTTGCAGCTGCCGTTCGCTTCGGATTCGTCCTGGTCCGGGTGCTCCTGTTGCTGGTCGGCCTCGTCGGGATCCTCTTCGCCGCTCGCGTCGCGCTCGTAGTCGGCCTGGCGGGTCATCAGTTTCGGTCGAAGAAGCGTCGTGCCCCGAGGCCCGACTTCCTGCCGCAGGTCGTCGTCGTCGTTCCGGCCTACAACGAGTCCGTCGGCATCGAACGAGCGATCCGCTCGCTCACGGCGAGCGACTATCCCGATTTCGAGGTCATCGTCGTCGACGACGGCTCGACCGACGGCACCGCCGAGGTGGTCGCGCGGCTTGCACTCGAGCGCGTTCGCCTTCTCCGCAAGCCGAACGGCGGCAAGGCCTCTGCCCTCAACGCCGGCATCGGCGCCTCGTCGGCGCCCGTCGTCGTGATGGTCGACGGAGACACCGTCTTCGAGCCCGAGGCGCTGCGGCGGCTGGTGCAGCCGCTCGGCGATCCGACCGTCGGTGCGGTTTCCGGAAACACGAAGGTCGGCAACCGCGGCGGTCTGCTCGGCCGCTGGCAGCACATCGAGTACGTGACCGGCTTCAACCTCGACCGGCGCATGTACGAAGTACTTCAGTGCACACCAACCGTGCCCGGCGCGATCGGCGCGTTCCGTCGAGAAGCGCTTGCGGACGTCGGCGAGGTCCCCGGTGACACACTGGCTGAGGACACCGACCTCACACTCGCGATCGGCCGCACCGGGCGACGCGTCGTCTACGCCGAGGACGCGCGTGCCTGGACGGAGGCTCCTTCGTCTCTCGGCGATCTCTGGCGGCAACGCTACCGCTGGTCGTACGGAACCATGCAGGCAGTCTGGAAGCACAAGGGCGCAATGCTCACGCGCGATCCGCGCGAGCGCCGGATCGGCCGGCTCGCGCTGCCCTACATGATCCTCTTCCAGATCGTTCTGCCGATCGCTGCGCCGTTGATCGACCTGTTTGCGCTCTACGGGCTCCTGTTCGGCAACGCAGCGCCCGTGCTCGTCTTCTGGTTCGGTTTCAACGCCCTCCAGCTCCTCCTCGCGACATTCGCGTTCAGAGTGGACAACGAGTCGCTGCGGCCCCTTTGGGCGCTACCCCTCCAGCAGTTCGTCTACCGGCAGCTGATGTACGTCGTGATCATCGAGTCGACGGTCAGCGCCCTCGTGGGTGCGCGCGCGCGCTGGCGCCACCTGACGCGCACGGGCAAGGTCGAAGTCAAGACCGCTTGATCTCGAAGGCGGCCGTCAGCGCATGAGGGTTCAGTAGCTCGCTGCGTCCGTCGGTCTCGAGCGCGTGCCGCGTGTCCTCGGGGAGACGGAGAGGATCGCTCCCGGGTGATCTCCCAGAGCCAACCTCTCGCGTCCACGCCGGACGCTCGTGCCGCCCGAGGTTCGCGCTGATCTCCCAACTCACGAACGCAAGACTAGGAGGTCACTTGCCGCCCCTCCGACGCAACCGTTGATTGCTCGGCGATCAACGCAAGCGTCTTGCGCAGATGACCGGACAGCAGTTTCCTGCCGGCCACCATCATCATCGGCGCGAACATCAACCCGCGCCCCTTCGGCACCCGGTCATTCACGACCGTGATCCGGCTCCCGCCCCTGCCGTCCGGCTCCGCACGAAGCTCCCAGGTCCCGCGCCTGAAGACGTTGGAGTCGACTACGGTGCCGCGGATCGAGGTGTCCGCCCACTCGTAGCGCTCCCGCGCCCAGATCCCGCCTGCGACATCCGAGCCCTCGGTGCACTCACACCAGCCCTCACCCTGGTCGTGCACCTTGTAGAAACGACGGGAGAGATTCGGCCACAGATCAGGACGACGCTCCGTGAAGTCGGTCGCCGCCGCCATCACACGTTCGGGCGGCAGGTCGCTCTCTACGCGAAACTCGATCCTCGGCATCGAGACAACCTTAGTACTCCGCCGCGCATTCGCACAACGTCGCCCGGGCTTAGACAGGACAGTTCTTATGCGGGGGAATGCACCTCGTCGTAAGTGGGGCCGCCACTGTCTTCGACCCAGTACCTGCGCGCCCAGCCCACTCCCTGCCAGGTCTTGACGTTCAGCGGCTTGAATCGGAAGAGCCAGCGCGGCTGGTTCAACGTCGAAGTCAGGTACGTCGGGCCGTTCTCGCCGAGATACCGAAGGGCCATCCGCGTCGCCACCTCCACCCAGGCGCCGCCAACATTCGGCTCCTCGACGACTTCGGCGACCCCGTCGCCGATCACCTTCTCCATCGTCGTGTCGTCGTCGACGACGAACGACAGGCGACCGTCGTCGCGAAGGAGCTCGGCCCAGCGCGAGCGCTTCCTCGGAACGAGCCAGAAGTACCCGTCGTGCCAGTCGTGCCAGCAGACGGTGATGTACGGCGAGCCGTCCGGGTTGAGACAGGCGAGTCGCATCACCATGCCACGCGCGAGAAACCGCTCGCGCTCGCTCGCGGACATGCCGCCGACCTTGCCCCTCCAGCGCTCCTCAGCCATCGCTCTCCATGCGGTGCGCAGACTACAACGGCGGACGCCGCGCCACGCTGACTCCGCTCGCACACCTCGAGTCCCGCTCCTGAACGACGACCCCGCTTGACGCACCGGCCGGACGTGCATTAGCGTCGTCACCTACATGAACTGCTGTTCACATATGTGACTCCGGTGACGGTGACGTCCTCGCCCGTCAAGTCCGCTGACCGCGTACTCGACATCTTCGAGCTGCTCGCGTCGGAGCCCGACGGCCTGACCGTCTCGGAGATCAGCAGCAGGCTCGGCATTGCGCGCAGCAGCACGCATGGACTCGTTCAGACCGTCGCCCGGCGCGGGTATCTGCGCCGCGATCACCGCGACGGACGACGCGTTGCGCTCGGCGCGTCGGTCGTCCAGCTCGGTCTCAGCGTCACCGACCGGCTCGAGCTGCGGACGATCGCCAGAGGCCCGCTCGAGCGGCTCGTCGCCGCCACCCACGACACGGTGCTCCTCGCCGTTCCCGATCACGGGAACCTCATCTACGTCGACAAGATTTTCAGCGATCAGCGCGGCTTTCGCACGGACCCGCGTGCCAGCGCCCGCAGCCCGCTGCACGCGAGCAGCCTCGGAAAGGCGCTTCTCGCCGCAGCGGGTGCCGAAACCGTTGCACGTCTCGACGGCGTGCGCCTCGAGTCGGTGACGGAGTTCACGATCGTGGACGTCGACGCGCTGGTCGCCGAGCTGCGCCGGTCGCGCGAGCGAGGCTACTCGACCGACGAGCAAGAGGCCGTGCTCGGCGTCTGCTGCGTCGGCGCGCCGATCCGTGATCACACCGCACAACTCATCGGCGCGATCAGCCTCTCCACGATTCGCGAGTTCTACGCACCCGACGAGACGGGGCCGGCCGTCCGCGACGCCGCGCTCGAGATCTCGCACTCGATGGGTTGGAAAGGCGACGTGAACGAGCTGTACACCGCACCGCCCGGGTCGCTCAAGGCGATTCTCGGTGTCGATCCGGGGCGAACGCTTTCCGCTGCACGGACTTGAAAGGAAGCTGATGTCCGCAACGACCGAAGCCCAGACGACACCAAGGCTACTGCGAGACCAGTGCCATTTGTTCTTCGACCCGAACGAGCCGCCCCAGATCCGGGTTCCGCCGGGAACCCGACTCGTGGTCGAGACCGAGGATGCCCACATGGGCAGCATCCGCACCGAGCAAGACGTCTACGCGACACTCGCCAGCGTCTTCGAGCGGCTCGGCGGAGCGAATCCCGTCACCGGGCCGATCTACGTCGAAGGGGTCAAGCCCGGCGACTGTGTCACCGTGACGATCGAGGACATCGTCCCGGGTGCGGTCCAGGGACAGGGCTACACCGTGCTCTCACAGGGCCTGGGCGGACTCGTGAGCAGCTACACGCTCCAGGACGGCCTCGAGCCGACGACGGTCATCTGCCCGATCCGCGATGGCAAGGTTCACTTCCCGGCCGGCGACCGAACGATCGAGATCCCGATCTCTCCGTTCCTCGGGACGATCGGAGTGGCGCCGGCAGTCGAGCGGCGCTACTCCTTCGTCCAAGGCGCCGATTTCCTCGGCAACACCGACCTGCCGCTGAACGGCATCGGCGCGACGATCGTCATGCGCGCGAACGTCGAGGGCGGCCTGATCTCGTTCGGGGACGCACATGCCGTCCAGGGCGATGGTGAGATCTCGGGCGCCGCGATCGAGTGCCAGGCCGACGTCACGGTCGTCGTCGATCGCATACCGGCTGACGAGGCCCAGTACGTCTCGCTGCCGCAGGTGAACACGCCGGAGTTCATCGGTTCGATCGCAGGGTTCACCGGTGTCAATCTCGGCGACGTCGTCCGGTCTGCCTACGTCGACGTCGTCAGACGCCTCGTCCAGTTCCACGGGTTCTCGCTCAAGGACGCATACCTCCTCGTCTGCCAAACCGCTCGAGTCCGGGTCGGGCAGATCGTCGACCCCCTCTACTGTGCGGCCGTCACCATCGAGCGGCGATACGTCGCATGAGTACTGCTGTGGAGAACGACGATCTCGTGCTCGAACTCGACGCGGGCAAAAGCGCGGGCATCGCGCTGTTCGCCGGCGGCACCACCGGCCTCGTCCTCCTCGACAGCACCGGCGACCGGGAGGCGTTCTGGACGTCGCTCGGTGAGCGGGCCGAGTGGGAGGGCCTGAGTGCCCTCGGCTTCGCCGGCTCGGTGCCCGGTGACCCGGCCGATGCGGCCGTTCGGGCCGCGCACCTACTCCAGCGGCTCGGCGCCGACCAGCTCGTGATCGCCGCGGCAGGCGCGGATGCGGCCGCGGCGCTGCGAGCGGCCGGCACCGGAACCTTCGCCGCACTCGCGCTCGTCGACCCGGCGATTCCGGACGACGAGCTCGAGCCGCTGCTCGAGGAGGCGCCCATGCCCAAGCTCGTGCTCGTGGTCGACAGCGATGCGCAGGCCGGCGCGATCTACCGACATGCGATCGGTCCAACGGTGATCCGGCATTTGCCGACCCCGGACGCGCGCCGGGGGAAAGAAGTGCTCGCCGGAGAGCGGGCCGACCTCGCCGAAGAGGCGATTCTCGGCTTTACGGTCGGCGTGTGCGGAGACGGGAGGCAGGCATGAGCTGAGCTTGCCTCGATGGATTCACGCCGGGCCGGGGCTCCCGGCTCTCTCTGTTGGATCTACAGGAAAGAGAGGGACACATGACGTCTCAGGGTAGTCCTGAGTTCGAGAACCTCGTCGGGGCTCTCGAGCAGAACCTCATCTCCCGCCGGCAGTTCGTCGCGCGGGCGGCAGCCCTCGGACTCTCGCTGCCGGCGATCTCGGGGATTCTCGCGTCGCCGGGCGTCGCTGCGAGAAGCCGCAGGACCGGACGGGCGGCCGCCTCTGCGCCGCGCGTCGGCGGGACCCTGCGTGAGGGTTACGACCTCGACTTCTCACGGATGGATCCGATCAACACCAGCTGGTACGACCCGGGCTTCTTCGCGCTCTACGAGGCCTTGATCACCCTCGACCCGAAGGCCAAGTTCGTCCCGCAGCTCGCGCAGAGCTGGTCGGTCAGCGCCGACGGGAAGACGTGGACCTTCAAGATCCGCAAGGGCGCGAAGTTCCAGTCCGGGGCGCCCCTGACTGCTGCGTCGATCGCGGCCGTCTACAACGCGATCGTCAACCCGAAGTCAGGCAGCCCGCAGATCGCGATGTGGGCGCCGGTCATCAAGTCGGTCGCGACCGGTCCGACGACCCTTCAGATCCACCTCAAGCACCCATACGCCAACCTGCCCAACGTCGTCGCGACCGGCTATTCGCGCATCGTCAACATGGCGGTCCGGTCGAAGCTCGGCGCGACCGATTACGGCAAGAAGGTGATCGACGGCTCGGGACCGTTCCGGTTCGTGGACTGGGTCCCGGGCGATCACGTCTCCGTCAAGCGTTGGGATGCGTATCCGGGGTCAATCACCCCGTTCTTCAAGAACAAGGGCAAGGCCTACCTCGATGGCATCAACTGGAGGTACATCCAGGAGGCGGCCAGCCGCGCCCTCGCGATCGAGAACGGGGAGCTCGACGCGCTGCACGGGCCCGCTCCGCAGGACATCGGACGGCTGAAGGGCAACAGCAACATGGTCGTCACCCAGCTTGGCGAAGAGTCCGTTTGGTTCATGGGCCTCAACTTCGACCGCATGGAATTCGGCGATGTCCGCGTGCGTCAAGCCGTCTCGCATGCGATCGACCGCGACGCGATCGTCAAGAAGCTCGTCTTCGGCTACGGCACACCCGCCTTCGGCCCGCTGCCGACGAGTGACCCCACCTACTACAAGAACGTAGAGCAGTTCAATCAGTTCGATCCTGCGAAGTCGAAGGCGCTGATGTCGGCAGCAGGGTGGACGGCGGGGAGCGACGGCATCCTCGCAAAGGGCGGAAACAAGTTCAGCTTCGAGCTCGCCGTCACCAACGAGTCGTTCAGCACGCAGCTCGCGTCCGTGCTGCAGGCTGCGCTGAAGGACATCGGCATGGACGTGAAGGTCAACGCCTACGACCGGGCAACGCACTTCTCGAAGCTCGGCTCGGGCGTCGACTCCTTCACCTTCAAGTACCTGTGGCCCAACCCGTACGACGTCTACATCGTCCTGACGGCCTCGTCGGCGATCCCCATCCCGAACTGGGAGCACGCGAAAATACCCGCGCTCGATGCGGCGCATGCGAAGTTCCAGTCGGCCCGGACACCCGCGCAGCTCCTCGCAGCGAGCCGAAACGGTCAGATGGTCGGTGCGGAGCAGCTCCCGTTCGTGCCGATCTTCACCCCGTCGAATGTCTGGGTGAATACGAAGAAGGTTCACGGCTATCTTCCGCTGCCGTGGAACCTCTACCCCTACTACAACGACGTGTGGCTGGAGACCTGAGCCGGCTCGTCGAGCAACAACGTCCCCTGCACCTCAGGGCGCGGCCGGCCAACGGGCCGCGCCCTGAAGGTCAGTCGCAACTCTCGGAATGATCGGCTTCATCCTCAAACGGCTTCTGTACACGATCGTCGTGATGTTCATTGCGTCGGTCGCGATCTTCTACGCCCTGCGAGTCGCGCCGGGAGACCCTGTCAACGCGATACTCAACCCGACCGCGATGGAGCAAGCCCGTGCGGCGCTGCGGGCGAGACTCGGGCTCGACCTGCCGATCTGGGAGCAGTACTTCGTCTACGTGAAGCACATCTTCCAGGGGGACACCGGCGAGTCGCTCCTGACGGGCAAGACGATTCCGCACGTACTCGCGACGTACGGCTTACGATCGCTCGTCCTTGCAGGCACAGCGCTCCTGATCGCCTACGCGATCGCGATCCCGCTCGGCGTGCTCGCCGCCGTCCGCCGAAACTCCATCTGGGATCAAGCGGCGATGTTCTTCGCGAACCTCGGCATGGGCATTCCGAGCTTCTGGCTGGCGCTCCTGCTGATCCTGCTCTTCGGTGCGACGCTCCACTGGCTGCCGATCGAGGGCTCTGGTGATCTCAGGCACCTGATCCTTCCCGCCTCCGTGCTCTCCGTCGAAAGCCTTGCGGTGACGATGCGGCTGATGCGCTCGTCGATGCTCGAGCAACTGGGGCAGGACTACGTGCGCACGCTGCGCGCAAAGGGGGTCCGCGGACGTCGCATCATCTGGGTGCACGTGGTGCGAAACGCTCTGATCCCGATCATCTCGCTCACCGGGCTTCGGATCGGCTGGCTGATCGGTTACGCCGTGATCGTCGAAACGGTCTTTCGCTGGCCGGGTCTCGGCTACGAGCTCGTCGACTCCGTGATCAGGCGCGACTACCCCGTCGCACAAGGACTCTCGCTGCTCCTGACCTTGGCCGTCCTCTCGGCCAACTTCCTGGCCAACATGGCGTACGCAGTCGTCGACCCCAGACTCAGGAAGGGCTGACGCATCTCCACACCAGGCCTCACAGTCGCCGAGACCGACGTCCCCTACTCGACGAGCCGCGCGCAGACGGCCGCCGGGGTGTGGAGGCGACTCGCGGCGAACCGCCTCGTCCTGCTCGGCACCGTGATCACGGTCGTGATCGTGACGCTCGGGATCCTTGCGCCCTGGATCTCGCCGGACGACTACGCGAAGCAGGACTTGCTCAGCTCGCTGGAGCCGCCCCTCTCGAAGGGCCATCTGCTCGGCACGGACCAGCTCGGGCGCGACACCCTCAGCCGCATCTTGCACGGAATCCGCCTCTCCATCTTCGTCGGCTTCGTGATCACCGCCATCTCGCTCTTCTTCGGCGGCCTCCTCGGCCTCGCCGCCGGTTACTACCGCGGCAAGGTCGATACGGCGATCAGCGCCGTGATCGACATCTTCTGGGGATTCCCGCTGATCCTGGTCGCGGTCCTCCTCGTCGGCGCTCTGGGGCCGGGGCTGCTCGCGCTGATGCTCGCAGTCGGCCTGATCAACTGGGCCGGGTTTGCCCGCGTGATGCGGGGTGAGGTGCTCGCTCTGCGGGAGCGAGAGTTCGTGGAGGCCGCGCGCGCGCTCGGCATCAACGACCTGCGCATCATGTGGCGCCATGTCCTGCCGCACGCCGTACCGGCGACGCTCGTCCTCGGCTCGTACTACGTCGCCTTGGCGATCATCTTCGAAGCCGGCTTCTCGTTCATCGGCATGGGCGTACAGCCGCCGAATCCCAGCCTCGGTCAGATGATCGGCGAAGCTCGCAACTACATGCTCGTCGATTCCTGGCTGATGACGATTCCCGGCGTCACGATCGCCGTGCTCGTGATCGCCCTCAACCTCCTGGGCGACGGCCTCCGCGACATCTTCGACCCGCGGCTCAAGGACAATTGAGCGTCGAGCAGACAGCCGTGACATCGCGGGACCGCGCTGAATCGGGGCCCGACTCGCTGATCGACCTGCGCGGGTTGAGCGTCGAGCTCAGGATGCGCAAGCGCACCGTGCACGCGGTGAACGCGGTCTCGCTCTCACTCGCGAAGGAAGAGACGCTCGGGCTCGTCGGCGAGTCGGGCTCCGGCAAGACGATGACGGCGCTGGCGATCATGGGGCTCCTCCCCGCTCCGTTCGGCAAGGTCGTCGCAGGCGAGGTGATCTTCGACGGGAAGGATCTAACGGCACTTTCGGACTCCGAGTTGCGGAAGATCCGGGGCAACCAGATCTCGATGGTCTTCCAGGAGCCGATGACGTCGCTCGACCCGCTCTTCACGATCGGCTCGCAGATCGTCGAGGCGATCCGCGCCCACCGTGACCTCGGCAGGCAAGAGGCGAAGGAGCTGGCTGTCTCGATGCTCGAGCGTGTTCACATTCCCTCGCCGCGCCAGCGGTTCGACAGCTACCCCCA
>WNGJ01009302.1_pt1 | contig 10461 bp, 13 predicted proteins | sample 5400611 | NCBI WGS metagenome assembly WNGJ01 (sample SAMN13153375, study PRJNA577476) | soil metagenome | isolation source: 40 cm soil or saprolite under Garry oak tree replicate 1 | place: USA:California | collected 2016-06-15
GTTTCTGATTCCCTATGGAGGTTGGGGTTGTCAAGCGGGCTGGTGGGCTGGCTTGACGTTGGTGGCCTGCCGGCCAAGACTGGCCGGTGGGGAGGGCCGCCTCGTTGCGCCTTGAGCGCCACTTTGATGTCCTGTGAGGACTTGCTGAGGGGCCTTCCCCCTTGTCTTGCGGCTGCGTCGCCGGTGGCGGACCTCCTCGGGCACGGTGTAGCGCTCGGCGATGATCTGCCTGGCCTCATCTGGGGTGACCGGGGTGTTGTCGGTGTCGCAGATCACCTACGGCATGCCGCGGTCCATGACCGTCCAGGCCCGCTCTGCGAGGTGGGCGGCGACCACACAGACGGCGCCGAGGTGGTCCTTGCCGCGCTGGACCATTTGCACGTAGTAGATGCGGGCGAGCTGGGGGTCGAGGTGGCGGGCGGTGTCGGCGGCACGGTGAAGGGTGGTGCGCAGCAGCCGGTTGCCGGCCTTGGAGATGGGCTGGCTCTTGCGGTCGCTGTTGCCAGTCTCGGACGCGCGTGGGGCAAGCCCGGTGAAGGATCGGAACCTGCCGGCGGTAGGGAACCGGTGGGCGGGGCCCATGGTGGCGGTCAGGGCGGGCCCACCGATCTGGGCCAGGCCGGGCAGGGAGCGGGCCAGCTTGAGCGGGCCAGGCCCGGCGGTAGCAGTACTCCCGCTGGGCGGCATGGCGCTCGAGCTCAGCTTGGTGGCCCTGAGCAGGCGGACCTCGGTTTGGACCTCGGCGGCCAGGTCGGTGAAGGCCACCGCGGGGTGGTCGTCGTACAGCTGCAGCGAGGCGTGGGCGGCGTGGAGCCACTGGGCGGCGCGACCGGTGTGCTGCTGGCCGTGTGAGGCCGTGCGGATCAGCCGGCCAAGCCGGGCCTGGCCACACCGCAGCAGCGCATGAGGGTCGGCGCCGGTGCGCTCCAGGACCGCCAGGTCGGCGCGGCCGAGGTCACCGGTCAGCGGACTGGTGGGCAGCAGCTGGCGGACCAGGGTCTTGATGCGGCGCTTGTGATCGGCCGCTTGCTGGGTGAGCCGGTCGCAGGCGCGCACGCGGCGGTCCAGCGCCACCCGCTCAGCGCTGGGCAGCTGCAGCGCGTGCAGCCCGGCCGGGTCGACCAGGGGCAGCCGCGCGAGCGTGTCGGCGTCGATGCCGCCTGCCTTGGCCTGCCGCGACAGCACCCGGCGCAGAGCATGCGCACAAGGCCCGAGCTGACGCGGTAGAGGGTGTGCCCGCGGCTGGTGAAGAACACCGCGATCGGCAGCCAGGAGGGCCCGGTCGGCTCCAGCACCACCTCCAACCGCGTCCTCGGCGTGGCCCCTTGAAGGGCGGCCCGCTCCACCTCGACCAGGCTCGCAACGGTCGGCACCGCCTTGCGCCGGCAGACCACGCTGCCATCGCCTGCCAACACCCGCACCGTGTGCGCGCTGCTGCTGCCCAGGTCGATCCCGACCCCGATACCTGACCATGACCGACCTCGAAGCGATGAACCAGTCCAGCCGGAGCATAACCGACATCGACTGGCGTGCTGCCGACCCTGCCCGAGAGCGCTTCCGGGGCTCTTCCGAGACCCTTCCAGCCGTCTTCCCACAGCCGTCCGGAAGCGGTCCGGGTCCTTGCCGGAAGCGGCCTGCGGAAGGCTTGCCTGGCACGGCATTCCCTGGAGCGACAGCGCGCCCTGGGGACACCACGGCACGAAAGGCAGGCGATGGCGTGGCAGAGCGGCAGGGTCCGACGAGTGGCGACGACCATGGGCCCGCACGGCACAGGCTGACACCGCGGGTCGGAATCGCCGGCGCCCTGATGGCTGGGACGCTTGGGGTCAGCCTCACTCCAGGCCTATCGGAGCGGGTCAGACTGATCGCCGTAGCCCTCGAGATTGTCCAAGCGGGAGGTTGGGGTTGCGTCTGGTTGCTTCTCCAGCGCCAGAGCCAGCGGATGGCGCTTGACTACCTCCGCACCATGCCGGATCCCAGCTCGGTGATCGTGCGGGCCGACGGCTCGATCGAGGTCCGTTCCAGGGGTCGCTCAGGTCGACGGTGGCGCCGCGGGAGACGGCCCTCCCGTCGGCGGCGTGGTCGGGGCGGCAGGAGACACGGTCCGCCCGGACCATGAAGGTGATGCACGGCCTCCGGTCGGAGCTCCCCAAGCGGTCGGAGGAGGTCCCGAGCTGTTCGCGCCGTCGTCCGCGGTGCTGCTGCTGCGTGGGGTGCTGGGTGGCGGAGATGATCCCCACGCCAAGCGCGCGGCCCAGAGTGGCGATGCGCTCCAAGGTGGCGATCGCGGTTGGTGAGTCGCACAGGCGGCCCTGCTCGTCGATGACGATGACCAGCGCGGGCCGGGTGAGGCTTGGCTGCCATTCTTTAGCGCCGTCGTGGGCGAGCAGGTCGCCGTGGGCGTTCATGACCCGCTCGGCGGCCCGGAGGAGCTGCTCGGCGTTGGCGACGGTGTCGGCGATCCGGCCGGGCTCAAAGACCGGCTCCCAGGCTTTGAGCTCCAGGCCGTGCTTGAGGTCGATGCCCCACAGGACCGCGTCAGAGCAGGCGGCCAGCCGTCGATGCACACGTACCGGCGGTGCCGGGTCCTGCACGCAGATCGAGGCGCTGTGGCTTGAGGTGCAGTCAGTGCAGTCAGTGCCTTCCGCCTCTCTCATTCCGTGCGTCCAGGCGCTTCCCGCCGGCATGGTCGGCGTGCTCCACGTCAGGGATGGGGAGTCGATGCTCGACCTCGGCCGCGCTAGTTTCAGCATCAATATCAACGCGGGTCACCGGCCGCAAGTGGGCACCGAGGCCGGGAGCGTGCTGATCCGGCTCGCGGCCGCGTGCGACGTGCAGACGGCGGGGGATGGGGTGGACCGTCGTGCGGGGCGTCCGGCGCTTCCAGGTCGAGGGACCCCGCGGCACGCCCACGGTGGCCGACGTGTTCCCCGGCGGCTGCGTCACCTACCGGCCGGGGCCCAGCGCGGGCGGGTCGGCCGGGTTGCTGGACCAGGCCGAGCGCGCTGTGGTCTTCCGGACCCGCGACGACCTGCGCGAGGCCCTCGGGCGGCGCTCCGGCGGCAGGCTCGAGCTCGACTCGAAGGGGCGTAAGGGCGCGTAGAGGAGTAGCTGGGCCATGCCCCGACCGTCTGGGACAAATCCGTAGTCAAGCAGCCCAGCACGCCGGAGAGCAGACCCATGGGCCAGGGATCGCGCTAAGCGGGCTTGGGAAGGCATCAGCCTGACTCAAGGAAGTGAACACTTTGCCACGCGAGTGTTCGCGAATGACCCTAGAACTAGCACGTTGCCGAACCCCTGGAGTCCACGTGGCGCGTCCACGCCTTGACGGCGTCCGCGCCTTGACGTAGGCGTGTGCTCGGCGGCCGGCGGCTGCCAGTCGTTGTGGCATCCACGCATGCGGCATCCATGACCAGGGCCATGCCCGTTCGCCGTTGGCTGCCGCCGCCTGACGGCTTGGCCTTGACCGGTTGCGGTGCCGACCAGCGCTCGGCTGCGCTGCTGCGGCGGCGCCCGGGGTGCCTTGGCGCATCCGTCGAATCCGATCGGCATCGAGCAGTCCCTATAGGGGCTAACTTGTTTCCTACCTTCGGGAGCACTAGCGTAGTCGCCCATGTACGCACCTTGGCCCTGTAGGAGGGCCTTCGCGGAAGTCTTGCCGTTACCAGCCGATCTGCGCGGGATGGCATGTTTGTAACGGGTGCAGATGGAAGCGACGCCCGTGCCGACGACATGGCGAAGCGCTGGACCGCCCAACTGGCTGGGCCCCTCCTGCTGGTCGCCGCCACTGCCGGGCTGCTGCGGCAAGGCGTTTACTATCCCTCAATGCAGCGGTTCGTCGGCCTGCTCATCGGCGCGGCGACTCTGCTCGGGTTGGCCGCATGGCCGCTGACCAGAGACGACGTCCGCCTGCTGCCAGTCGTTCCAGCGTTGGCCTTGGCCGCCTGGGCAGTCCTTGATGCCGCCTTGGCGGGCGTTGCCGATGCCGGTGCCGGGCCGGCGCTGCTGCTGGTCGGGGTCGTTGCGGTGCTGCTGGTCTGCCGTCGCCTCCGACAGCAAGACCGGGAGATCGTGCTGGCCGGGGTGACCTGCATCGGCCTGCTGGTGGCCCTGACCGGCTGGCTGGGGGTCGCCGGCCGGGTCGGTTCCTGGGCATTTCAAGCCCAGGGTCTGTGGCGCGCCTCGTCGACGTTGACCTATCCCAATGCGACGGCTGCGGTGCTGGCGCCCATCAGCCTGCTGGTGCTGGGGCGACTGGTGGGGACGCCCGGTTCGGTGCCACTGACGTTGGCGGCGACCGGGCTGCTGGCCGGGCTGGCCGCGACGATGAGCCGGGCGGGCGCGCTGGCCCTGGTGGTCGGCTTGGTGGTGCTGGCCGGGCTGCGGGGCCCTCGTGCGGTCGCGTGGGCCGCGGTCGGCCCGTCGGCGGGCGCCCTGGTGGCACTGGTCTGTCTGCTGCCGTCGATGCCGGCCGCCGGCCCGCCCCGGCCGGCGCTCGCGCTGGTTGGCCTGTGCGCCGGGCTGGCCGTTGCCGCGATGGTGGTGCGGGTGCGGCGGTGGCCGGCGCTCGCGCTGCTGGGTGGCGTCCTCGCCGTCGGCGTGGTCGGGCTGCTTGCCACCGGCGGCGGGGTGGGCGGCGCCGCCCACACGGTCGCCCAGGCCCGGGTCAACCTCGCCTCCCGCGACCGGACCGGCGCGCTGCACGGGGCCCTGCGGCTGGTCGCCCAGCACCCCCTGACCGGCACCGGACCCGGACACGCCCAGCTGCGATGGAAGGGGCAAGGCCATGGGGCCCAGCTGTTCGCCTACGTCCACAACGAGTATCTCCAGGTCGCGGCGGAGCTGGGTCTGGTGGGCCTCGTCCTGCTCGCGGTCCTGCTGGTGGCAATCGCCTGTCTGCTGTGGCGCGCGCGCCACCGGCCGCCCGGGTGCCACTTGGGCTGGCGCGGCCGCGGCGGCGGCAGCCTTCGCCACCCACAGCGGCTTCGACTTCGTCTGGCACCTACCAGCCATCGTGCTCACCGTGACGCTGCTGGTCGGCGCCGCACTCCCGACATCCGACACCGCTCCTTCCCCCCAGCCATCCCCACCCATGTAAAGGAACCCAATGAGAACCAACCTGCGCATTAAGGTTGCCACCGCGGTAGCCGCCGTCCTTGTCGGCGGCCTGCTCGCGTGGTTTGCCACCGCCGGTCCTGCCGTGGCGTTCTTCTCCGGAGGGCTGTTCCTCGACGTCCAAGTCAAATCCCCGGCGACGCTGCTCGCCAAGGGAGCCGCCGTGCAGGTGCCGGTGGAGGTCACCTGCAACGCGACCGGCACCGTATCTGTCTCTGTCACCGTGACCCAGAAGTCGGGATCAGGCGTCGCTCGGGGCTCCGGCTCGACTCAGGTTGGCTGCGCCGGATCGGGTGAGCAGATCACGGTCCTGGTCCAAGCCACGGCAGCCAAGCCGTTCAAGAAGGGCGACGCCGTCGCAACCGCCGAGATCTTCGGCTGCAACAACGTCACCTGCGGCAGCGAGACAGATAGCGAGGTCATCCAGATCACCACGACCGCGGCGCCCACCACGACCGCGGCGCCCACCACGACCGCGGCGCCCACCACGACCGCGGCGCCCACCACGACCGCGGCACCACCGACCACCGCGGCACCCACCACGACCGCGGCGCCGACGACCACCGCGGCGCCAACGTCCACCGCCGGCTAATCCCAGCGGACCTGAGTTCCCCGCGCGTCAAGTCCGTGTCCTCAAGCCGTCGCGTCCCTGTCCCGCCAGAGCATGACCACTGCCTACCACAGGGACAGCCCGCAGTTGACGCAGGAACCTGTAGGCCAGGTGGTGGGTGCTTCGGATACGTTGGATGCCACGTTCAGCCGCGGCGGTCACCTCGGCAAGGGTGTCACCGGCCAGGTTGGCCAGCTCTACCCCTTTGAGGCTGGACCACAGCGCCTCGACCGGGTTGAGCTCGGGCGCGTAGCCGGGCAGTGGCTCCACCACCAGCCAGTGTCGCTGGCACCGCAGCCAGCCGCGCATCCGTTTGCTGCGGTGGGCGGGCAGCCCGTCCCACAGCAGGGTCGCCTTCTGCCCACCGAGGAAGCGGCGCAGCCCCTCCAGCGCGCCGATCAGGGTGTCGGTGTCGTAGGCGCCTGGCTGGTGGTGGAACGCCAGCTGTGCGCCACCACCACCCGACCCGTAGCACAACGCCGCAGCCATGGACGCCCGCTGCCATTTGAAGTGGTAGCGGATGACCGGGGTGCGGCCGCGTGGCCCCCAGGTGCGTCGGGTGACGGGGACCAAAGAGACCCCGGCCTCGTCCCAGAACACGATCGCGGCCCGGCGCCGCCGGGCGTTGCGCCGATCCACCAGACCAGGTCGTAGTCGGCGCCGTAGCGGTGGGCGTACTCGATCGCCAGCTGGGTCTTGCCGACCCCGCCCAGCCCATGCACCGCGCCGGCCTGCACCACTGCCCCAGTCGACTTCTCGGTGAGGTGTCGGCGGAGCATGGGCAGCAGGTCGCCGCGGCCGGCGAAGTGCGGGTTGCGTGGGGGGACGTTGAAGATCGCTGGGCGGCGGCCAGGGAAGGACGCTGCGCCCGCTCTGGCAGGGGCACCCGGGTAGGGACGCCGGCCGGCCGGCTTGGCCCGGCCGTGACCGAGCCCGGCGCGCAGCCGCTCTGCGGCTGCCTGCTCATCCAGGCCCACCAGGTCGATGTAGACCCGGGTCCGCAACAGCCCCGGCGGCGCACAGTCCTCGATGCGCACCGGCACCAGCAGCCCCGCCTGCGGTGGGGTCCTTGGCGAAGACCGCATGCCACTCCGCCGCCGCGAACACCGACGCAAGGTAGCGTTGCGACAGCACCGCGATCGTCCGCTTGGTCTGCTGGATGGCCTGGTGCATCTACTCGACGAAACCGCTGCCCAGCCGGAAGTCCCGGGCTTGCAGCAGCGTAGTGTGCCCGTCCTGTTCCAGGGTGTCGGCGATCCATTCGGCCCAGGCTTGGTCGGCGCCGGTGTAGCTGATGAAGAAGTCGCGCTGCTGGTCCCACCTGCCCACCCCGACCGACCTGCTTGTGTCTGTGCCTGCTGCGGCGCTTGTCCTATCACGTCCCGTCGGACTCTGGCAGGGCGGACGAGACCAGAACAGGGAACTGTGGGTGAGGCAGTGACCAGCAGCGAAAGGCCGGTAGGTAACCCTCTGGTGTGTAAACGCTTGAGCACGCGAGGGTTCGCGGATGTCTCCCGAACGCCGCGTTACCGCCGTATGGTGTAAAGCGTTGCTGTCCTGGTGATTGTGCGGCAGCGGACGACAGGCTGCAACCTCAGGGCTGGTGGTCAGGGCTCCGGCGTTCGCTCGATATGCCCGATGATGCGGTAATGACCGATAGTGTGGAGCAGGCAGGAACTTCCGAGATCATGCGGTTCTCACAGCCTCATGACCACGGTGGAAGCCCCTGCCTGCCGCGGCCGCGATGAGCTGCCGCAGGCAATCAACCGTGATCGGAGGATCGTCATGGCACCACCAGACGTTTCCTTGCCGCCCTACATCCGCCAGGCTGGCGAGCATCAGCGCCTGGCCTATACCGGCGGCCACGAGCTGGCCGTCGTCCTCGACGCCGTCATCACCGACGGCCAGCTCACCGTCATCGACGTGCATGCCCGGCGCGGCGACGCCTCACCGGTCCACATCCACAGCCGCGACGACGAGGCGTTCCTGCTCCTGGACGGGGCCATGACCATCTGGGTCGGCGACCAGCGTCATCAGCTGCGCCCCGGCGGGATCGCGTTCCTGCCCCGCCAGATGCCGCACGCCATCCGCTACGACATCGCCTCCCGGGCGCTGGTCCTGTCCACCCCGGCAGGGTCCCAGGAGGGGGTGTTCCGGGCGGCCGGCTGGGACCTGAGTCAACCCAGGCCCAACGGCTGGCAGATCCCGCCGGAGGCGCTCCGCAAGGCAGCGGAGCAAAACGGGGTCACCCTGACCGGGCCGCCCCACGGCCTGGACGACTGAGCGCCTTACGTTCTCTGAGAAGGCTCAGCGGTGCTGTCTGCGCCGGCCTCCCGCCGCCGGCTCCGCCCGCCCAGCGCGCTGCCGGGCCGGACGCGAGCGGGGAGACCTTTGCGGCCGCCGATCGGGTGGACGGTGGGCAGCGCCCAGTGCGGGCGGAGCGGAAGTGCAGGTGCCCGGCGAGCTGGTTCAGGCCGAGCAGGCCGGCGGCGCCGGCCGCGCTGAGGGCGGCCAGCGCCAGGGGGGTGTCGCGGCGTCGCAGTGCCGCCACCACCAGGCCGAGCAGGATCACGATTGGGATCACGAGCAGGTACGTGGCGGCAAGCAGGGCGGCAAGCCGGAGCGGCTGGCGCTGGGCGATGCGGTTGAGGGCCTCGACGGTGGCGCGGTCAACCTGGAACATCGGCGGCCTTCTGCTGGTCAGCCGGCGTTGCAGGTCGTCCTCACCGGGGCGACTGCGCCGCACGCGTGGCACCGAGGCAGCCGCACTCGTCGGAGTCCTCGCCAGCCGGAAAGGCGCTCGCGGAGCACGCCCCCGCTTGCCTGTGCTCCTTCTGCCCGGAGCTGGCGGGGATGTGCCGGCCGTGATCACGCTCGACCATAGCCGTGCCGCGATCGCGCTGATGGGGCGCCGGTCGAACAGCGGCGTCCGCAAGGACAGTCTCGGCTACGCGGAGGCGACCTCGGACCTTCGGCCGGTGAGAAACCAGACACCGATCGCGCAGAGCACCGCAACAACAATGCCAGCGATGGCCCGCTTGATGTGGTGGTGGGTCGACCCAGCCAGATACCCCGGGAACCACGTCGGCAGCTTGCCGGACGGGGTCGCGAAGTAGTAGATCCCGGCCACCAGCGCCAACAGGCCGATGATGACCAGGACGACCACGATGAGCTGGGCTGATGAACGTCTCCCTGTTGTCGCCATCGCGTCCTCCTCTTGGACGGAGCGTTCGGCGGAATCTACTACGGGACCGAGGTCCCGCGACGCATGGGCCCCGACGCGAACGCCCGGGGCGCGCAGTCGGGGCGCGATGCTCAGCGGTCGCCGTGCACCGGGCGCGCTGTCTGCCCAGCGACGTTTAGCTCAGGAGAGGTGAACGCTTTACAACGCAAGACTCCACAAATCACCCTAGACGGCGTATCCACGCCGTAAAGCATTAACCGGCTACTGAGGATTCTCCAGCGCCGATACCACCGCCGCAAGGTTCTCCCGGTGCTTGAGCGGGTCAAGCCGCTTCGATCAGTCTGGCCGTAGTGGTGAGCTGCCCGGAAGGTCGAGCTCGAACCAGATCGTCCTCCCCGCCAGGTCCTCGCGAACCCCCCAGCGGCGCGCCAAGGTCTGCAGCAGCTGTAGGCCACCCCGCTGGGCGACTGGAGGTCGGATGCGGTGCCGCAGCCGAGCAGGGCCGCCGTCGTCCGACACCTCGACCCGGAGTCGGTGATCGACCACGGCCAAGGCGACCTCGAAGGTGCCATGGCCCGGCCCGGCTGGCGTCTGGTCAAGGATGCTGGTGACGGTTTCGCTGACTAGTAGGCGGGCCGTCTCCCGCAGCTCGGAGCCGCGGGGTAGGGTTTCGGTGACGAACCGGCGGGCGGCGGCGACCTGGTCGTGGTGCCGCAGAAATCGTTTGCGCCTGGTAGGTGCGGTGTCAGCGTCATCCGGTCGCATTGGCCCTCTTAGGGGGGTCGGAGGCCATCTGCCGGAACCATTCAAGCCATGTCATATCCGCCCTGGCGGTCCCCGCAACGCACGTCCGAGCGGTCGGGGCCGACAGTCGGCAGCTATGAGCGGTTTCGGTCGAATCGGCTGTGCGTCCCGGCATGATCGGCAAGGACATTAGTGCAAGGCTCCTCGCCTGGGTCGGGCGGCCCGGGCTGGGCAGGTTGTGCGGCTCCTTCGTTCAGGCTGGTGCCAGCGACAGCTCAACGACCACCCGCCCCTGCTCCCGGCGGTCGCGGGCGCGCACCCCGGTCAGCGGGCGGCCGAGCAGCTCGCGGACCGGCGCGTCCAGCACGCCAGCAAGGTCACCGGCCCGTCGGCCAAACGGCCGGTCCAACCGGCTGAGCAGGGCCTCCGACGGGTCCTCCCGCGCGTCGGGCGGCGACGGCTCGGCCAGGACGACCCTGGCGTGGGTGTCGTCCAGCGCGACCGCCGCCGGTTGCAGCGCCAGGCCGGTTCCCGCCGTCCACAGCGTCGCCACCGCATCGGCGAGCTGCTGGAGCGGCTGCTGGCTGTCGAGCTGGCCATCGGCCCGGGTAGGTAGGTCGAGCGTGGCTGCGGTCATCTCGCACCTCCTCGTACCTTCGTTGCCGCTTCGTGCTGGGGTTGTGACCTACCCGTGACCGATAGGCATCACACGCATCATCGGTACTTGTACCTACCTATTCCGCAAAGCGGCGTTACCAGGACGATATTCTGTTCTCGGATGATCGGGCGTGGTCGAAGAAGCCGATCA
>WNGJ01009304.1_pt1 | contig 10461 bp, 10 predicted proteins | sample 5400611 | NCBI WGS metagenome assembly WNGJ01 (sample SAMN13153375, study PRJNA577476) | soil metagenome | isolation source: 40 cm soil or saprolite under Garry oak tree replicate 1 | place: USA:California | collected 2016-06-15
ACATCCAAACGTATTGATAAGTGAAACATCCGGCACACAGTACTACGGAGGCGGGTGCTCGATGTATGAGATGGAAGTGAATCCGACTCAGCACATTTATTAATGGATAGGAGTATGCTTAACTATGGCAACAACTGGAGAATTATGGACAATTATGCAGGAATTGCATTTGATCGACGTTGGCGACGCTGCCAGCTACCTGGGGGAGGAAGCTACAGTCGAGGAGGAATCACCGGTTTCTGTACAGCTTGCACCTGCGCTCATCTCTGAGACAGGCGTTCTCGTCATGTGTGACTCTACCGCGCGGTGTCGTGTCACCCCTTTCTAGTGGCATCCCCTGGGAATGACCACTATGTTCGTTTTGTGGTGTAGGCTCTAGCGCCTGTCAATTTGGGGAGGCAGTGCGCTCCTACGCCACTTTTATCTATACCCTGTTAAGTTATACATCCCTTGATGGTTAAATTATATATCCTTGATGCACGAAAACTCCGTAGCTGCGCGATTTATCGCGCCTTAGTATCGGGCCTCCAACAACGTCTTGATACGCTTCTCCACATTAGGCATGCCGCTGCTTTTAATTTGCTTCACCACCTCTTGAACGTCGTAGGCAACCCGCCGGATCTCTGCCTGCCAGGTACTGTCCTGCCGGCTCAGAATCCCATAGGCGGCCCGCAGGTCTTCATCGCGCGGCAGCCCGCAGCTGGCAACATCAACCAGGAGCAGCCGTCGCCAGCGCCGCGTATAAGCAATGTGCAAGTGTCCGAAGGCTAATGCACCAATGCCAGGTTCCAGGTCGCCTAAAAAATGCTCCAGCGTGCTATCAGGCGCATTTGGAAAGATGGCATCCTCCAGGTTGAGGGGATTGGCGTGAACGATCAAAAGATTGCTGCCGTTGGCGTTAGCAATACGATGCGAGAATGGTAGAGAAGCCAGGTAATCAATCCCTGCCTGCCCGATCTGCTCGCGTGTCCAGCCAACAGTACCACGTTTCTTCTCGCCCTTTTCTACTGCTTTAGTGACTATTTCCGCGTCCACATTGCCCTGGATGACCGGGCAGTGTAGCCCTCGTACTGTCTCCAGTACCTGGTGTGGGCAAGGCCCGTTCAAACACAGGTCACCAGCAATTACCAGGTGATCCACCGCTGCCTGGTGTGCCAGGTCCTGCAACACTGCTTCCAGGGCTATTTGATTCCCATGTATATCCGATATAACCGCAACGCGCATATGCTATCCTTATGAGAGACTGGTCGTATAAAACTATTGATACTATACCCCACTCGAAGGATGGAAACCAGGTTGTTGCATCGTATCGGCATCATCTCAGACACCCACATCCCGCATTTCAAACAGTTGCCCGCAGTCACCTGGCAGCACTTTGCGGGAGTCGAACTCATCATACACGCGGGAGACCTCTCTATCCTGGCAGTCATCTCCGAATTAGAGACTATTGCGCCCGTGGTGGCCGTGCAGGGTAATATTGAGCAGGAAGAAGTCGTCTTGAAACTGCCCATTAAGCGCGAGATTGTCATAGGCGGTTGTAGAATCGGTATCATACATATCCTGGGCGATGGGAAATCACATGCGCGCGTAGCCCGCCAGGAATTTCCCAGTGCTCGCGTTGTCGTCTTCGGGCACAGCCACATTCCCTACAATCAAGAGCATGATGGTCAATTGCTATTCAATCCAGGCAGTGCTACAGACCGTCGCCGCCAACCAGCCTGTAGCCTTGGCCTGTTGCATATAGATGATGAAACACGCGAGGTGCAAGGGGAGATAATATGGCTGTAAGACCCTCTTAATGGCACTATGCATCATATTTCTGGATTTGCAACTCCAAAGCTCCCTCTCCCGTATACCCATAAAGAAAGAGTCAGAACACAGCGTCGATCTCGGCAGCATAGCTGCTTGAGACTGGCGCTTGATTATGAGGAGAATATTCTTGTCTGGAAATAGAGGCTGTATAGCCAATTCGCTGCTTTTCCTGGTAATCGTCTTCATACCCGTCGTCGGTCACATCATCGAGACTGTGATGCTCTTTGAAGATGAACATTCTGCGGCAGGTACCATACTCTGGCTGGTCGTCATCTGGACAACGCCTTTTCTCGGTCCGCTCATTTACCTGCTCTTCGGCCAGCGACATCAACGTGTGATGTTTGGCCGGCCGAGCTACGGTTTCTAGCAGCACACGTTAAAAGCCCTCACCTCTGGCAACGGTAGGGCTTTTTTAGAGTGTGTTTGACCTGAAGATCAAAAGAGTTATAGTTCGCTCTGTGGCGGTGTCACTATGTGTGGCGCCGGCAGCGGTGCTACCAGGCGAGCACGCCTGCGCAGCCATACAAACCACGCGATTGCTGCCGCTGGTACGATATAGATGCTGAACGTCAATAGCCAGATGAACAATGTAGCTAACGTTTCGCCAAATGCCAGTGATGCCGACCAGGCATCTTGCAGTGTCTTGAACCCACTCCAGGTATTGTTAGGCGGAGGTGGAGGGGGCGTAAATGCAATTGGCTGCAGGCTGATACTGACCGTGTAAAACGTGGTCTGGCCGCTTAACGCGTTGATATGAGCCTCGGTATCCTCGATCTGCCCCTCGACATCTGTCAGCCGCTGCTCGATAGAGAGGATATCGCCCAGTGCAGTTGTGTTACCGAGCAATGTCAGCAGGCGCTGCTGTTCGCCTTTCAGATTCCTGAGCCGTGACTGCGAATCAATAAAGTCGTTCGTCACATCCTGTACCGTCTCGTGCAAACTGAGGAGTTTTCCACCATGCTGCGTCGTGTAATCCTCGAGGTAGAGCTTAATTTGTGTGTAATCCACTGCTCGTACCTCGAATTTCATCGCGACGCTGTAGAGGTTGTCACCGACCTGTTCGTAATCAATACCCGCCGATGAAGAGCTGGGATCGGTTGTACTGATCCATCCCTGCAGGTCGGCGGCCACGCGCCGTGTATCCTTGACCTCCATATTGACGGCAAGCGACTTGATCAGGTACTGCGCGGCTGAAGGAGTGCCGCTCTTGCCCGTTGTTGGCGTGCCCGGTACAGAAGCGCTCCTATTGACATTTGCCGAATGCTGTGCTGGCCCGTTGATAGCAGAAGAAGGGGCACCGCTGGCTGTGGAAGTTGCAGCCCCACCACAGGCTGCTACAAGCAGCGCGAGGATAATCAAACCTGTCGAGAAAAGAGCTAGATGGTCACGTTTCTTTGTTTTTGTAAAAGTGGTAATGGCATGCGGCATAGACTCGATTCCTCCGAATTTCCCGGCCCGGCAGGACCGGAATTGAGCTGGATTAGCTAACTTCATTCGCTGGTAATGACGAGCTATATCGAGGAAAAGTTCCCATACCACATGCAGATTCACTGCTTGAGTGCCAGTATCAATGCTGGCAGCAATACTGCTGTATTAGGAGAACCAAAACCGGTCACTGCATCCCAGCCTGCTGCCGCTTTATAGCCCTTCACATCCACCGATCCGTCACTGATACTATTGTCCCCGACGGTAATATCGTGAAACGCTTGCGTATAGATGTTCGACGTTCCCACTTTGTAGAGCCCAGGATTGATAAACCCCAGTGGATGCCCCGCTAACTGGTTGGCAATGGCGCCAACTGCCGCCCAGGCAGGTGTACTGGCGCTGGTGCCCCCTATCATCGTCCATCGCCCGTGGACATAGTTAGCCAGTGCAGTAGAAGGATCAGCATCCGCAGCCACGTCGGGCACGCCACGGCGATTCTTGAAAAGGCCTTGTATAGAGGCTGGTAGTGTCTGCTGGTAAGAAGGAATAGGATGGAATGCGCTGAAGCCTCCTCCACTATTGTTCCAGGCAACTTCTTGAGGATTCGGTCCTTTACTCAGTAATGACGTGCCACCCACACTCGTTACCCAGGGATTGTCGGCGAGAAATGCCGTGGTGGGGTTTGGCGCGAGCTTCGTTGACCTCATGTCGGTAAAGTCACTGGCGCCCTGGTCACCGGAAGCTGCAAAGAACGTAATACCCTGCTGGGTGGTGGCTCGCTGCAATAAGGTATTCCACTTCTGAAGCTCCTGCTGCCCTGCCTGGTCCTTCAGCGTGGCTTCAGATGCACCCCAGCTGTTCGAGATGATGTTACCCAGGTGATGGTCGATTGTGTACTGTACCAGTTGCCGGAATTCAGGCAAACCAAAGGTCCCCTCTGTCTCAGCAACAGGGCTGGTCAACACGACAATGCCCGCGTCAGGAGCCAGGGCGTGAATGATTTCTACATCTAGTGTCGTTTCTTCGCCCCAGCCTGCCTTATCCCCATATGGATCAGACTCCTTCTCGTTGAGAGGTGAGATAACCTGGATTTTAATGGGAGGCAAACCGAACTGTTGATCATAGGCATCCATATCCTGCTGCAAGGTGGGACTGCCGAAAGAAACGATATCGACGACCGTCTGTCCTTTGCCTGTGAAGCCATGCTCTATGAGGGATTCAATACCGTAGGCAACCCGCATACTATGTGGTGTCTGGCAGTGTGGAGATGTGGCTAATTGCTGCGGGCACGTGTCCACTGTGGCGTTATTAGGTGTCGCAGATGGCCCTTGTGGCGTCGCCTGGGTTGGTACTGCTGTAGGTGTTGTGCTTCCCCCACCCAGCCCTCCTATTGGACTGCAGGCAACGAGAAGTAGACATAAAACTATAATCGTAGTGGCACCTCTTGCGAGTGCCAGGCTACTGTGCCTGGATGTAAACATCAGTAAACTCCTGCTGAGTATGAAGTGGCTAGACAACTATCGTACATGCCCGATTCACGACTTGAGCGCTGTAATGAGATCAGGAATGAATTGACTGGCAAGCGGTGTACCCCATCCAGTAACACCATCCCAACCCGTTCTTGCCTGGAAGCCCTGTACCTGGACGTTTCCCTGGTGAACGCTATTATCCCCACGGGTGATATCGCGAAAATCTCCCTGTGCATTTGCTGATATCCCTAGTTTGTAGATGCCAGCATTGATGAAACCCAGCGGATGACCCGCCATCTGATTTGCAATAGCGATAATCCCAGCCCACAACGGCGTGCTGGCGCTCGTCCCTCCAGTCTGGCTCCATTGCCCATCAAAGTAGAATGCCATTCCAGTATCAGGATTGGCATCGGCGGCAATATCCGGTAAGCCACGATGGCCCGCCAGTAATGATTGTACCGCCTGCTGCATCCCCTGTTGGAAGGTCGGTTCGCTATAAAACTTGCTCAGGCCACCGCCACTTCCTGGCCAGGCAGTCTCATCATATCTGTTTGCTGCCCGTACCAGGTTGGTGCCCCCCACAGCAGTCACCCATGGCACGTCTGCTGGAAAATTGACCGTAGGTGTGGGCGCAAATTTGGTCGCGGCAATATTCCCCCAATCGGTCGCACCATTATCCCCGGAACCGGAGACGACGGTGAACCCCTCTTGAGTTGTGATCCGCTTATAAAAATTGCTATATGTCTTAACGAGTTGCTGTCCTGCGCTATCTGCGAGTGTTGCTTCCGAGGCAACATAGCTTTGTGAAAAGATGAAGCCAAGGCGGTGTGCAACGGCATACTGTTCTAATTTCAGAAATTCTGGCAAGCCGATTGTACCCTCCGTCTCGTCAACGGGACTGGTCATCACTACAATGCCCGCGTCCGGTGCAATGGCATGAATAATTTGTACGTCAAGTTCCGTTTCAGCCGCCCAGCCGATCATATCCCTCTTTTTGGCATCGAAAGGAACTGTCCCCAGTGGCGAGACCACTTGAATCGTAATCGGTGGCAGGCCAAACTGCTTGTCAAACACATCCATATCTCGCTGTAACGTGGGACTGCCGTATGAGACGATGTCGATCACTGTTTGCCCCTTGCCTGTGAAGCCCTGCTCAGTGAGGACCTCTACGCCATAGGCAACCCGTAAGGCGTGTGGCGTATAGCAGTTCCTATTTTGACTTGACCTGCCAGGGCAGAGGTCCGCCGTATTGACCATTGTAGGCAAGTGCGTTGGCGTTCGTGTCGCTACGCTGGTGGGACTACTACCTGCCGGACCAGTCCCAGGAGGACTGCAAGCCGTGAGAAGTAACAACAGCGCAATCAATGTATACAAGTGAACTTTGGACGGCATCTCAACGCTCTCCTTATTGAGATCCACTCAGAACCAGGAGTGCAGGGGATTCAGTCTGTATGGGTTACCATCATCGTGACCCCTTCCGCGTACCTACATCGTAGACCACCAAGCAAACCGTGATGCTTGCTTCCAGGGGGAGCGCCAGATTCTCCCGGTGGCTACGATGTAGGTACACACCCAGGGTTACGATGTGAGTAACTCATACACAGTCCCCTGCCGGAGCGCGAGAATACCTATCCCCCGGATAGTGGTGCCCTGCCCCCGGGCAGGGAATCCTCGCTCGCTCTCTCCCCATTAGGGGTGCAGGGGACCCCGTCCCCTGCCGGAGCGCGAGGTGTCCTCGCTCACTCTCCCCCCCCAAGCGGGCCGCAGGCCCGCCAGAAGCATGATGAGTGGATATCAGTCTCCTTAGAGAAATATCGGTATATAAGTACCTTTATTATATACTTAATACACACCGAGATTAAGCGAGAAAATGCGCTAAAAGGCGGTTTCGTAGGAGTTGGTTATGGCAATGAGCAAATTATGCGGAGTTCTCAAATCTGTGGTGAAAAAGAAGCGAGCGATGTTGGTACTATTATCCTATACTCAACCTCAGATGCTTGACCTATCACCTGCTGGCGGTTACATTCTGTTTTAGCGGTTGTATTTAGCCTTGCATATGAGAGAACGAGAACGTTAAGTACCGGGGTAGTTGCAAAACTGCCTCTTGCAACTCTACTCGATTGGGGAAATAAGTATGTCGTCTGCTGATCAACGTCAGAGTAGTGCTACAAACGGACGGGAAGTAATCAAGAAGTCTTTCAATTTATCCGGCCGCGTCGATTCACCCGTAGAACAGTTGCCTTTTTCTGAAGAGGCTCCGTCAGCCGTTGGATTACTTCGTTCAGCAAAGTACCATACATCCCCTGGCATGACTCGTCCTTTGTCTGAACCTGTTACACCGCCTGATTTGTCTCTTCCTTCGACAGGATCTATTGCACCGGTCAGGTCTCCTGGTGTAACCCGCAGCCTGCCGGAATATACTTCTCCATCTGCAACTCATCCGCTTGATTTGCAGACGGCCATATTACCCTACATAAAGGACACTACGACAACATCATTGCGCCAACCGGTCGTGATCCGTGGCACTGGCAAGAAAAGTGCCGGCCTGAAGCGCCCTCCCCAGGGACGCCGCTGGGTCGTGCAAATCGCTGTAACAAGCCTGATCCTGCTAATAACCATCACCACCCTGTTGACCGTTGTACCTATCAATAACGAGGGTAGTCATTTCTTTAACCCGATTCAGTCCATCAGTTACCTGGTACAGGTCAATGGCGGTAATCCAAGCTTAGTCGCACAGCAGGCTGCTACGGCCACCGCCATTACCCGGCAGGACGGTTTCGATCCTGGCGCGAATCAGGCGGGTGATGGCAATAGTAACAATTTCCCTTATGGGCAGTGTACCTATTGGGCTGACTACCGCTATCACCAGGTAACAGGACACTACGTCCCCTGGCGCGGCAATGCGTATGCATGGGCGTCTGGTGCCAGGCAGTTCGGGTGGAATGTCTCGTCGAAGCCGCACCTGCATTCTATCATCGTACTCCAGCCGGGCGTGCAGGGAGCTGGTGGATTGGGCCACGTAGCTTTTGTAGAGAAGGTGAACTCCGACGGTAGTGCTTATACCAGCAACATGAACTGGTACGCCGGTGGCGGCTGGGGCCGTGTCAGTTACTGGACCTTCTACCCCGGCTCCGGCGTCAGTTTCGTCTGGCGCTGAACAGTATAATGTAGCTCATAAACTACATCACATCGTGAAGGAGCCTCGCAGTTATGGCTGCGAGGTTTTTATATGGTCAATAAGCTCAGTATGAGTTGTAGTGTTCAGGCATGCTAATGGTAGATTTTGTATCTTTCACACTACTCCAAAGTAGTATGAAATATTTGCTAAACAGAATATCAAGGCATCGGAGTACTATATCGACATACAATATGCATTGGAGATAGGTATATACTTAAGATAAGTATGGATAGTTTTGTCAACTTCAAAACTAGCGATGGGTATGGAAATGACAATGTCTTCTTTACGTCAAAATGTTACGTTATACTGTTTGTTGACATGATATTAGACAAGATGATATAGTGGGTAAATGCAAGAAAGCAGCGTAATATGTATAGAATATGCGTATTTCTAGTATTATCCGAGCAATTTTAGTGCGTCTATGAAGTGACAAACTCAACTTCTATCCGTTAGGACATATAGGTGTTGATGGTATTAATTACACTGTTACGCCTTCGACACCCTCAAATTTTATTTGGTAGGTGTAGTATGTCTATAGCTATTCCTGAAGCAAATTCGGATACAAGTGAAGCCGCCGACGAAACCTCTACTCTTGAACCGGCGTTTGAAACTACTCTCCATTCTACCCCTGTAAACCTCTATGAGATCAGGGATAAGCGAGAATCTGAAAATGCTTCGTGCTTGTTTGTGAGGAATCATTTAGGTAAGGATTTCGTTATAAAGCTTCTACATAAATACGAAGATTCTCGCTACAGTTTAAAAAAGTTTGGTGAGCGGCAACGCTGCCAACTTGAGGCATTACGATCAAATAGAAGGTTTGCGCCTCAAGTATATTTTGGGATGGCTCGTCTCTACGAGTGGGATGACCATAGAATTTCTATTGGTGAGATTATGCAGAATCCTATCCAGGAAGATATCGATCCTGGCGAAGAGTATGTGCTTCTAATGGAGAAGTTGCCCGACGATAGGCGTTTAGATCATTTATTACAGAAGCAGAATGAGGAGATTCTGTGGCAGCAAATACAGCTATTAACTGATTATGTAATCGGAATTCATATGTATAAACATTTAGCGGCTCCCACTCCTTCTCATGAGAATGGAGCGCAGTGGGGAAGTTGTGTACAGCTAAGTGTTAAACTAGAGCATAACTTAGGTTTGTTTGACCTGATGCTTGCTGTAGACAAAGATCGGTATAGTATTTATGCTGAGCTTAAGGAAACGCTTAAGCGGATATTTAGGGGTGAGAGTCAGTATCGAGAGTATTTTGAGCAAAGAATGCTCAATCAGCGTATCAAGCATTGTCATGGTGATCTAAAGGCTCCAAATATCTGGATTTTGCCGGGTTATTGCGAACTTGAAACAGAACCCTGGAAGCATGTTTGGATACTTGATGCCATTGATTTTAATCCTTCGTACAGAAATATTGACATTCTTAGTGATTTTGCTATGCTCGCTGTTGATATTCAGGCACGCACAAAATCTATTGAGCTTGCCCATAAGATGATAAATTATTATCTGGAGCATACAAATCAACAGGATAAGGCTGCTAAATCGGTGCTAGAATATTACCTCGTTGAAAAGGCCATTGTAGGTGCTGCCGTAAGCATCGTCTATGATCGCTTAACTGAGCTTGGCTTAGCTTATCTGGAAGTTGCTCAAGAGCGTGCTGATAAGTTGAAGCTCCGGTTAAGTTCACTAGAGGATGATACATCCGATACTATGATTGCTGTCTAGCATCATTACAGTTCCGAGAATCTCCTTCCTGTTCCTTAACATAGGCCTGCAAGAACCAGGCCTATGCTACCATTTTAATCACTCCAAACCGTTTTTAAAATTCTTTTTCCCCTTTCAGTACACATAGCTCTTGTATACAGCTATATTGCATTTAAGTTATTAATCTACTACACTTATAATAAGCTCTCCTAACATACTGTCAAAGCATCTGGAAGATGTTTCTTGTAATTAGATGTTTTAGGAGAAATCTCCTGCTACTATTCCTGAGATAATGTGGCCAACGTGATGTTATGTTTGCTAGAAAAATATACATCGTATTTTTCTATGGTAAGGATTCTTGTATGGAGAGAAATACTGAAGAGAGCCAACAAGCTTCCCCACACATTCGCCCACAACACAGTAAACAAACAAGTATTTTTCTCTTCTTCAAGCGGCTTTTTGAGTCTCGCTCTCACCAATTTCTTCCCTACCTCATAGAAAAAATCATTGATTCTTCATCCGCAACGCGGATTTTTTTTATACGCAGCCCACGTTCTCTTTGGCAATGCTGCTTGAAGGTTTGGCAAGCCTGTGATAATGAACTCTATAACACTTTAGATAAGACCAAATGGACAGATTATGTATTAGAAGGTTGGAGATTCAACCGGCGGTTCGCTAGAGGTGTATACTTAGGAATAGCACTGGTGAGACTTCTCGAAACTAATAATATGCTTGAACTGAGTGGATTGATCAAGATGCCAAATGAGAAGAGATTGAGGATGAGGCAATTGGAAGCGCAAGAACAATATGCACTTGTAATGAGATGTCTAGATGAAGACTGGCGGCTTGATGGTCAACTAAAGC
>WNGJ01012707.1_pt1 | contig 10461 bp, 9 predicted proteins | sample 5400611 | NCBI WGS metagenome assembly WNGJ01 (sample SAMN13153375, study PRJNA577476) | soil metagenome | isolation source: 40 cm soil or saprolite under Garry oak tree replicate 1 | place: USA:California | collected 2016-06-15
CCGAGATGCAGCCAGACCGCTTCGGCCTCTGTGATCAGATAGCCGATGGTCAGCACCAGCCCGTCGTCGATCAAGACGCCGTTGCCGGCGCGCTCAGTACCCAGGTTATCCGCGCTGAAGGCGTCGCCGGGGATGATCGAATGCAGGCCGACCACCGACGCAAGCACGCGATCGAGATCGAAACTGTAGTCGCCGGCGCGGGGCTGCGACGCCAGCGGCACTTTCCATTCAGTCAAAGAGGCCATGAGGGTCTCCTGCTCGACGATCGCGCCTGAGCGCTCAGGCATGATCGGAATCCATAATGGTCAAGGCATGACCGTCTTATGAGACTTATAACAGTGAAACGATCGTCGAGCGAGATCGGAAGTAGCGACACCTCCTTCGCGCCGGCCGCATGGCTGGTGCTCCGAGCGGCGCTAGGCGGGGTCTGGCGAAGCTGATAACGATTTCACTGTCACAGGGATCGGGGACCGGGATGGACAACCGCAGCGACATTTGGCTTGGCGTTGACGCGATCAAGCCACGTTTCATCGCCTTGAGCGACAAGGTCTGGGCGATGCCCGAGGTGTGCTACACCGAGGCGCGCTCCTCCGCCGAACATCTGGCCGAACTGCGCCATCAGGGTTTCCGCATCGCAGAGAATGTCGCAGGCATTCCCACAGCCGTGATGGGCGAATGGGGTGAGGGTGGCCCCGTCATCGCCTTCCTCGGCGAATACGATGCTCTGCCCGGTCTAAGCCAAGAGGCCGGCGTGGCGGAGCCTCGCCCGCTCGAGGTGGGAGGCAATGGCCACGGCTGCGGCCACAATCTCCTGGGCTCGGCCGCGCTGCTCGCCGCCACGGCCGTGAAGGATTGGCTGGCTGCGCACAAGGCGCCGGGGCGCGTGCGTTATTATGGTTGCCCCGCCGAGGAGGGCGGTGCCGCGAAAACCTTCATGGTGCGCTCAGGCGCCTTCGATGACGCTGACATCGCCATCACCTGGCACCCGTCCAGCTTCTGGGAGGTGGCGGTGACGCCATCGCTGGCAAACACGCGCGCCGATTTCATCTTCACCGGGCGAGCCTCGCATGCTGCGGCCTCGCCCCATCTGGGCCGCAGCGCTCTCGACGCCGTGGAACTGATGAACGTCGGCGTGAACTACATGCGCGAGCACATGCCAAGCGACGCCCGCGTCCACTATGCGCTGCTCGACACCGGCGGCATCGCCCCCAATGTGGTGCAGGCCCACGCCCGCGTGCGCTATTCCATCCGCGCCCGCGATCTGCCCGGCATGAACGAGTTGGTGGAGCGCGTTGGCAAGATCGCGCAGGGCGCGGCGCTCATGACCGAAACCAAAATGGAGATGCGGATCATTTCCGCCGTCTCCAATGTCTTGCCCAACACCCCGCTCGAGCAAACCCTTCACAGGATCATGGAGGATCTCGGTCCCCCGCGTTTCGACGAGGCGGACGAGGAATTCGCCGCGAAAATCCGCTCCACCCTGACCGAGAAGGACATCGCTGCCGTCTATCGTGCGATCGGCATGGATCCCACCGAGCGCCCGCTGGCCGATTTCATCGTGCCGCTTGACGCCAAGCGTAACCCTCTGATCGGCTCGACCGATGTGGGCGACGTGAGCTGGGTGGTCCCGACAGTTCAGGTTCATGCTCCAACCGTGGCCATCGGCACCCCGTTCCACACCTGGCAGATCGTCGCGCAGGGCAAGAGCCCGGCCGCCCACAAGGCCATGGTGCAGGCCGCCAAGGCCATGGCAGGGCTCGGCGTCAAGGCGCTTAACGAGCCGGACCTGATCGCCGCCGCCAAGGCCGACCTCAAGAAACGCACCGCCCGCACGCCCTATGTCAGCCCGCTGCCGGACAATGTCGCGCCGCCGCTGGACATGTCCTTGACCTGAACCTGGACCTGATTTGGCGAACACATTTTTCGCCTGAGAGGCGCGACAAAATCCGCGGGCAAAGCTTACGGGTCGAGCTCGGTATCCCAGTATAAATAATCCAGCCAGCTATCGTGCAGATAGTTCGGCGGGAACAGCCGGCCGTTGCGATGCAACTGATGCACCGTCGGCGCGAACGGCGGTTGCCGCGGAAACATCCGCGCCTGCTGCGGCGTCAGGTTGCCCTTGCGCAGGTTGCACGGCGAACATGCGGCGACGACGTTTTCCCAGGTGGTCTGGCCGCCCTTGCTGCGCGGAATGATGTGATCGAAGGTGAGATCGTCGTTGGCCGAGCAGTACTGGCAGACGAAGCGGTCGCGCAGGAACACGTTGAACCGGGTGAAGGCGGGATGCGTGGTCGGCTTGACGAAGGACTTCAGCGACACCACGCTCGGCAGCTGGATCTCGAACGAGGGGCTGCGCACCGCGCGGTCGTAGTGCTCAACGATATTGACGCGGTCGAGGAACACCGCCTTGATCGCGTCCTGCCACGACCAAAGAGACAGCGGATAATAACTGAGCGGCCGGAAGTCCGCATTCAGCACCAATACCGGCCAACCGCCTTGCGAGACATGTGCGTTCAAGTAACGCTCCTGACTCCCGTTTTAGCTGCGAAGCAGCATGAGTTGACATACTACAGGCAGCGTGACGGGATTGTGAAGAGCGTTCGGGGGCTTATCCAGCGGGGCTGGAACCGCCGGCACCGGCGGAAACAGCGTCTAATGCGTAAGAAAACCCCGGAGGGCCACATGCGCAGATTGCTGACGGTTATGGTCGCGGCCCTCGTTGGCCTCGCAGGGACCGGCATGGCCGCCGCGCAGGGCTATCCGACGCACGCGATTACCATGATCGTGCCGTTCCCCGCCGGAGGCGCGACCGACACCTTGGCTCGCTTTCTGGGCGAGCGTATGCGCGGAATTCTGGGTCAACCCGTGATCATCGAGAACGTTGCCGGTGCTGCCGGCAGTCTCGGCGTCGGGCGTGCCGTTCGTTCAGCCGCCGACGGCTACACGCTGAGCATCGGCACCTCGACCACGCATATGCTGACCGGCGGGCTCTACGCTCTTCAGTTCGATCTGTTGAAAGATCTGGAGTCGGTCATTCAAATCGGCAGCGAACCGCTTTTGATTGTCGGCAAGAAGAGCCTGCCGGCGGAAGATCTGAAAGGGCTGATCGGGTATCTCAAGGCCAATCCGGACAAGGCGTCGGTAGGCATCGCCGGCGTCGGCGCGACAGGTCATCTCACCGGAATCTCGTTTCAGAAGGAGACCGGAACCAGGTTTCAATTCGTGCCGTATCGCGGCAACGCGCCGGCCATGCAGGATCTCCTGGCGGAACAGATCGATTTCATGATCGAACCGTCGTCGAATTTCAAATCGCTGGTCGGCGCCGGAAGCGTCAGGCCTTACGCGATCACGGGCCGGACGCGGTTGCCCTCCTCACCGGATATTCCGACGGCGGACGAGGCGGGTCTTGCCGGCTTCTTTGCCTCGCTCTGGTATGGACTTTGGGTTCCCAGGGACACGCCGAAGGATATCATCGCCAGGCTGAATGCGACGATGGTGCAGGTTCTTGCTGATCCAATGGTGCGGAAGCGTTTCGACGAACTCGGTATCGAGATCACGCCGCTCGCACAGCAATCGCCCGAAGCCCTGCGTGCGTTCCAGAAGGCCGAATCGGAACGATGGTGGCCTATCATCAAGGCATCCAACATCAAGGCGGAATGAAGAGTCGGGCTTTTCGGCAGGCCTGCTCTCGGACAGCATCGCGAAATCGGCGCATTTGGCTGGTTCTTGGCCGTCATGAAGGTGCTCGCCATTCAGACCGGGTTCGTCCGCATCAAGACCGCGCAGGTCGAGGGGCAGGGGCACGGCCTGCCGCGGCGGCTTGCGATTTTTGCCGACCGGAACTGGACCGGCTGGCTGCCGACTTACGCATGGGTCATCGATCATCCGGAAGGCATCATCGTGGTCGACACCGGGCAGGGTGCGCATCTGCTCGAATCAGGCAAGTCGCTTCACCCTTATGTCCGGTGGGAAGTCGGGTTCCGCATCGACCGCGAACAGGAGATCGGTCCGCAGTTGCAGGCGCTCGGCATCGGGCCGCGCGACGTGAAACGCGTTGTGCTCACCCATTTGCATATGGACCATGACGGCGGCCTTGCGCACTTTCCGAACAGTGAAATCCTGGTCGCGCCCGGCGAACTGCAAACCGCAAGCGGATATGCCGGCCGCATGCGTGGCTATCTTCCGCATCGATGGCCGTCCTGGTTCGATCCGAAGCCGCTCAATCTGACAGCCGAATCGTCTGGCCCCTTCGCCATGAGCCGTCGGTTGACGGAAGCGGGCGACGTCATCGCAGTCGCGACGCCCGGCCACACCGCGGATCATATCTCCATCATCGTTCAGGACAGCGAGATCACGTATTTTCTGGCCGGCGACACCTCTTATAACGAGCAGTTGATGCTCGCCGGCAAGCTCGACGGCGTCAGCGCGAATGAGCAGGTCACCAGCGCGACGCTTGCGGCGATCCGGCGCTTCACCCAGTCCCGTCCAACCGTGTATCTGCCGACGCATGATCCCGGCTCCGCCGAACGTCTGGCGAAACGAGGATTGGCCGCGGTCAGAGAAGGGCTGCTCTCCAACGCGCCGGCGTGAGCGTGCTTCACGCTAGATTTTCTCCAGCTTCTGCAGGCAGCGGACCACCGCGGGCATCGGCGTGTCCGGAAAGCTGGTCTTCCAGTTGGTGACGCCGACTTCGCCGACATAGATGTCGCCCTTCGAATCCAGCGCGATGCCGTGTGGCGCGAGAAATTTGCCGGTCTCGAGGCCGGGACCATTCTCGCCGCCGAGCCGCGCGATGCGCTTTCCTTTTGCATCGACGATGGTGAGGCGCGGTCCCAAATTCGGCGCGTTCCGGTTCACCGGCATGCCGGGACCGAGCTCGCCGACGATGAAGTTAGGCTGCTTGCCGCCGCAGCAATGCAGTGCGCAGGGCCGGTGCAGATTATTCCATTGTGCCTCGTATTTGCCGTTGCCGTCGAACACCTGCACGCGGTGGTTTTCGCGGTCGGCCACGTAGACCCAGCCATCCTGGTCCGTGACGATGTTGTGGACGATGTTGAACTGGCCCGGATCGGTGCCGGGCTCGCCCCAGGTTTTCAGCAGTTTGCCGTCAGGCGTATATTTGTGGACGCAGGCATTGCCATAGCCGTCCGACACGTAGATCTCGCCCTTGGGCGACAGCGCCGTGTGGGTGCAGCGGTGAAACGGTTCGCCGCTCATGAACGGCGCGGGCTTGTTCGGGATGCCGATCGTCAGCAGCACCTTGCCGTCGGCCGAGCACTTGCGCACCGTGTGGTCGCCATCGTCGGTGCAATAGAGATTGTCGTCGGCGTCGATGTGCAGTCCATGGGCGCGGTTGAACAGGCCTTCGCCCCAGCTTGTGATGAAATTGCCCAAGCGGTCGAGCACCACCATCGGGTGGGCGCCGCGATTGAAGACGTAGACGCGGTCCTTGCTGTCGACCGCTACGGAGGCGACGTCGGTCAGGTTCCAGCCGTCGGGCAGCTTCGCCCAATTCTCCATGACGCGGTAGCGATGCTCGTCCGAGCCGAGAATGGTCGGCATGTGGTTCTCCCTGGAATTGTTTGACTAAGGACCGTCATTCCGGGATGGTCCGCAAGGACCAGACCCGGAATCTCGAGATTCCGGGCTCGCGCTTCGCGCGCCCCGGAATGACGGGATTCTGCAATTCACTTTAACGCCGCGTCCGTCTCAGCCGAGCGTGCAACCCGCGGCAACAACCCTTCCTCGACCGCCTTGATCTGCAGCGCGAGATATTTCGAGTTGATACGGCATTGCGCGAGGCCTCCGGCGATGAACCACAGGCCGGACTGGCGGGTGCGCGTATACATGTTGCGCAACTCCTGGGTCTCGCCAAACCCCCAGATCGGGCCGATGCGATCGACGACCTTCTCGCCGAACAATTTCCGAACCAGTTCTTCCTGGCGTTTGTATCCGGTCGCGAGCACGATCAGATCGGCGGCAAGCGTTTCGCCGCTCTTCATCCGCGCGCCGTCGGCGACAAAACCCTCGATATCGGAAAATTGCTTCAGGGCGATCTCGCCTTTGACGATCAGATCGGAGCAGCCGACATTGAAGTAGTAGCCGCCGCCGCGGGTGAGATATTTGAACTGCCAGCCGGTGTTGCCGTCGCCGAAATCGAGCTTGAAGCCCGCGCCCGCGAGGCCATCGAGCAATTCCCGGTCCAGTCGTTTCGAGCGCTCGGTCACCATCGCATGGCTTTTCCTGGCCAGCGCAAGCGGCATCGAGGTCGCGATGAGATCGTTGTCCTCCAGCGTGCCCTCGTTATACGGCGCGTAGACCAATTGTGCCGACGGCTCGATGCTGACGATCAGCGTCGAACTGCGCTGAACCATCGTCACAGCGGCGCCGCTCGAATGCAGGTCCTGCGCGATATCGTGGCCGCTGTTGCCGGTGCCGATCACCAGCGCCTTTTTGCCTTGCCATTCCTCGCCGTCGTTATAGTGGCTGGAATGCAGGATCGTACCGGCGAAGTTTTTCAGGCTGGGAATATCGGGCACACTCGGAATCCCGCTGACGCCGGTGGCCAGCACGACATGCCGCGGATGCATCGTGCGCTTGCTGCCGTCGGCCCGGCGCAACACCACGGTCCAGCGTTCTTCCTGTTCATCATAGCTGCCGCTCTCGAACTCGGTACCGGTCCAGTAGTTGAGCTCCATGCTTTCGACATAGGTCTCGAACCAGTTGGCCAGCTTGTCCTTGGGAATGTAGGTCGGCCAGTTCGGTGGAAACGGCATGTAGGGAAGGTGATTGACCTGCACCTGGTTATGCAGGGTCAGCGCATGGTAGCGATTGCGCCAGTTGTCGCCGATGCGCGCCCAGCGGTCCACGATCAGCGTGTCGACCTGCAATTGCTTCAGGCGCGCGGCGATGCAAAGTCCGGACTGTCCGCCGCCGACGACCAGAACGGCCGGATCGCGGTCGGCATATTCGGCCGCGGCTTTCCGCAGGTCGAGCCAGTTGGGGCCGCGAAAATCGCGCGAATAGGCCTGGCCGCGGGGCCGCGATATTCCGAGTTGCTCTTCAAAACCTTTCAATTCGTCGAGCGCCGTGAGCAGCGTCCAGGCTTTGATGGTGTTGTTGTCGCCGGTATCCGGAACCAGCCGCAGAATCCCGCTGCCGCGGCCGTGCGCCGTTTCAAATTTGAAGATCGCCTCGATGGCGTTGGTGCCGGCGCGCATCACCTTGCGCGGCGCGGCCCGATCGGGATCGATCGCAAAACCGGCGGGCCGGGCGCGCCCTGCCTGGGCTTTCAACTCCGTCAGGATTGCATCGGCGCCGTTGATGGTCTGAATGTTCCAGCTTAGCGCCAGCACATCTCGCCAATAGCTGTCGGGATGAAACAGGGTCTTGAGCAGCGCTTCGTCGCGCGTCGTCAGCGCGGTTTCGAATTGCGCCAGCCAGTTTTCGGTGGCGATCGAAATATCATCGGTTCTATCCAGCATTCGCTTTTCTCGCACCAGCCGTCTGCGCGGCGTTTCCCGGGCATCAAGTCTATACCGTTTGGGGTCACGCAGAAAGGGCGGGCTCGATCGGGCCGGGCTATCTTCGCAGCCCGCCCCGTTCTGGCCGTCGATGCTTCGCTGCTCGCGCGGGAGTTTGGGGCTGCGCCATTTCGAAGTGTTCGAGCGGCAAAGGCGCGCCGGCCTTGAGCGTCTGAATGGCAATGTTGCTGCGTACCTCACGCACGATCGGCAGGTTGAGGAGTTTGCCGACCAGAAAGCGCTGATAGTCACCGAGATCGGGTACCACGACCTCGAGGAAATAGTCCGCTTCACCGGAAACGAGGTGGCACGCAACAACTTCGGGCATCGCAACGACGGCTTTCTCGAACTGCAGCGCGCGCTCGTTGGTATGCCCGTCGATCTTGACGCCTATAAAGACCGAGAAGCCGAGCCCGATGCGCTCGCGCCGCAGGGCTGCCCGATAACCTTCAATGTACCCCTCGCGCTCCAGGCGCTTGACGCGACGCAGACATGGCGATGGTGACAAACCGATCTTGTCGGCCAGTTCGACGTTGCTCAAACGTCCATTGGCCTGCAATTCGGCAACAATCCGGCAGTCGGCGGGATCAAGATCGGGTTTTGGCATATCAACGAAGTCTTCAGGCCAAAAAAGGCACATCATTGCGTTTTTATCGCCGATCTCAGCGTCTTTCGCAAGGACATGCCTTCGTATCGCGTGCCACGATGATGGCATCAGCCCTCGAAAACCCAGTGAGCCCGTGATGCCCGACCATGCCAGCTACCATTCCTTGCTTGACGCTGTTGAGCGCTACTTCGACCTGATGTTTGACGGTGACGTGTCACGCTTCGGCGATGTATTTGCGCCGAGCGCCCAATTGCACGGATTGCGGGATGGAAGTTTGCGTCTGTTGTCGGCGCAGGAATTCAAGAACGCGCTCGCTGCCGGACCTTCGCCGAAGTCCAGGAACGCCCCGCGCCAACAGGAGCTGTTGCTGGTGGATTTCGCGTCTCCCGCTCAGGCGCTGGTAAAGGTTCGCGTCAGGATCGATACACTTCTGTATCTCGACTACCTCTCGTACCATCGCGTCGATAGCGCGTGGCTGATCACGGCGAAGTCGTTTCATATCGAGCAGAGATACGATGTGCCAAACAACTGACGCATCGACGTCCGTTGCGTGGAGAACGGTTGCCCGGCGCGAAGCGTGCATAGCGTCGTCCGCTCACTCCGCCAGCGACAGGATGTGCCCCTGTTCCGGCGGAACGCGGCCGTTCAATGTATCGAGATAGACCTGCTTCACCGTCGCCGGCCCGCGGCCCTCGGTTATTTTGAGCCATCGATCCAGCATCGGGGCAAAGCCCGACCAAGCCGCGCCGAAACGCAGGTTGATTACGCCCGGGCCCCATTCTTTCGCGCGCTTGCCAATCTGATCGGGCGCGGAGAACCACGACGGCGTGGCGCCCGGCAATTCCGGCTCGTCGGGCGATGAGCTGCGATGGGTGAGCCCGATGCGCAGCGTGGCGCGCAACTCGCTGTTCCCCGCCATGTCCACCAACGCAACCGGTGAATCCGATGGCAGCGACGTCACGCGGTCATAGGTCACCACGTCGTCATAGCAGCCGAGCGATCGCACGAAATCGGTGTTGGCCGCCGAGGTCAGTCCGATCACCCTGATATCCTTGCGCAGCGTATGCAGGAGATGGGCGAGGCCGAACGCGGTCTTGCTGGAGGCAGAGGAGAGCATGACGCTGCGCGCCCCGTAAAACTCATGTTCCGCCAGGTAGTCGTCGACCAGGAACGACAGCATGAACAGAGGCCGCAGCAGCGCCTGATAATCGCCCTGTCGTCCGGCAAAGGCAGGATCGCCGCTGACCCGCGCATAGGCGTTGTAGACCGGCGCCACGCCCTGGCGATGTGCGGCGGCGTCGCGCAGGCCGCGCTTGCTGACGTCGGCGGCTTCGATCACCAGATGTGTCGCCATCGGGAAATAGCCGAACAACCGCTCCCCGATGGCGATATCAGGATGATTCGAGGCGATCACATCGCCGAATCCCCACACCGGAATGTTGCCGAAATCTTCCGGTGCCGGAAATAGCTGCCAATATTTCAACTGATCGCCGAGAACCGCGTAAGTGATATTGTTGGCGGTAAACGCGAAGCGATCGATTTCGATCAGCAGCGCGTCTTCCGGCAGCGCGGTCGCGTCAGGCAGGCGCGTCTCGATCGATTTGCATTGCTGCAAATCATGGCGTGCAACGATGAAGTCGGTGGAGTTCATTTTTGTGATCCCGATGCTTTTGCAGCCGTGATCTTTGCTTTTCCCGATGACCGTTTTGCAACAGCAACATTGTTTAAAACGGCGTTCGGTTTTTCCTGTGCTCCGATCACGCCCTCGCGCTTCTTCAGCGCCCGGTAATAGGTCCACCACAGATGCGCCGCGGCGCCGCGCATCGGACGCCAGGGGTCCGCCAGCGGCGCCATCTCCTTCGCGGTCGGCCGGGTCTTCAAACCCAATCCGATCTTGACCGCTTCCTGCACCGCGAGATCGCCCGCGGGCCATGCGTCGCCATGGCCGAGGCAAAACAGCAGATAGACGTCGGCGGTCCACGGGCCGATGCCGTGCAGGGCCGTCAGCGTGTTGTGCGCGGCGTCGGCGTCCTCGTTCGCCAGCACTTCGAGATTGAGTCGTTCCGCGACGAGTTCGCGCGCCAGGTTTTTCAAGGTCTTGATTTTCGCCGCCGACAGTCCGAGCCGGCCCAGACGGTCGGCGCGGGCGCGGCGCAGCGCGTCATGGTGAAACGGATCGAACGCAGCGCTGACGCGGGCCCAGATCGCCGCGGCGCTCGCGGTCGATACCTGCTGGCCGCAGACGATCGCAGCCAGGCCGGCAAAGCCGGGGTCGCGCCGCCGCAGCGCCGGCATGCCCGCAAGCTGAAATATGGGTTTGAGCCGCGGGTC
>WNGJ01015712.1_pt1 | contig 10461 bp, 10 predicted proteins | sample 5400611 | NCBI WGS metagenome assembly WNGJ01 (sample SAMN13153375, study PRJNA577476) | soil metagenome | isolation source: 40 cm soil or saprolite under Garry oak tree replicate 1 | place: USA:California | collected 2016-06-15
CCCGGCTCGAGTCCCGGCAAGGGGCCCGACCGCTTCGGGATCTCCTTGGACGGATCCATCAGCACCGGCGTCACAGACCTGACGGGCGGCAACATTCAGGCCCGCCCGTGATGGAGGACAGACCATGACTCGCCTGACTCAGACGCTCTTGGCGTTGGGCCTGATCAACGGGGCCCTGCACGCGCAGACTGCGGTCAGCGGCCAGGCCCTCGGCGCCTCGGTGCGGACGCTCGCGACCAACCTCCAGAGCGGACGGGTGACCCTGCCCGCCGGGGGCGGCTTCGTCTCCGCGGACGTGGATGCCCTCGGGGCACCGGAGCTCGCGGTAGACGCCCTCACCACCATGACGTCGGGCATGAGCGACGTCCAGGCCTCGACGGCCCAGAGCACCGCGCATTTGCAGAACGTCAACATTCTGAGCGGGCTGATCACCGCGGAAACCGTGATCGCCGCGACCTCGAGCTGGGTGAGCGGCGCGGCGGGGCGGAACGCCCTAGGCTCCAGCTTCACCAACCTCGTGGTAAACGGCGTGCCGCTCGGGAGCGGGGACTACCTGCCAGCGCCCAATACGCGCGTCGATTTGCCGGGCGTCGGCTACGCGGTGCTGAACGAGCAGGTCGCGAGCGGCGCGTCGGGGATCACGGTGAACATGATCCACGTGGTATTGCGGGATGCGCTCACCGGCCTCACCACCGGGGAGATCATCGTCGCATCGGCGTCCAGCTCGGTCGGTAACTAGCAGTTCGGCGGGAGTATTCCTCCTCTAGATCAGCGCTCTGATTTCCCTGAGAACCAGCTCGACCTCGTCCGGCCGATTCATGATCCCCGCCGCAACGCGCGCGTACGAGACTTTGTACGGCGAGGTGGTGGTACGAATCTTCTTTGCGGCGAGCCGCGCCACAACCTCACCGACGGCCATGCCACGAACTTCAAAACAGGAAATCCCGGCACTCAAATTTGGATCGCGTGGTGTGTGCAGCGTAACACCCGGGATGCGTGCGGCACCATCGCGGAACGCCGCGTTCAATTCTGCTATGCGGGCCGCGATCCGGTCGCGGCCGATCGTGCGATGCAGCTCTACGGCCGCCGGGACCGCGAGCAAATGCTCGAACGCCATGAAGCCACCGGGTGACACGAACGCGGCCTGGGTCGGCGGCAAGTCCTTGCGGTCCACATAGGCCGCGAACGTCGCGTCGAGCGCATCGGGATCAAAGCTGGGAATCGTCGGCCGGAGCTCGGGCCAGGCATCACTCTTGCCCCACAGGAACCCTGTGCCGCGCGGCGCAAACAGCCATTTATGGGTGCCGCTCGCGAAGAAATCGGCGCCCAGGCGCGCCACGTCCACGTCCTGATTCCCAAAGCCGTGCACGCCGTCCACGAGCAGCAGGCAGCGGTCCGCCGGCGCACGGCCGCGATTGGCGCGCGCGACGACTTCAGCAATGCTCGCGATGGGAAGCTTCACGCCCGTCGAAGAATGCACCCAGGTGACGCCCACCGCGCGCGTTTTCGCCGTGATCGCTGGCGCGACGCGCTCCGCGATCTGCCCTGCATCCGCGCTCGCCGCCGTGTCGTACAACCGGATGTAGCGCACGCCGGCGCCGGAGCGCGCCGCCGCGTAGCGAATCGATTCATGGTGTGAGTAGTGGTCGTGCTCAGTCGTCACGATTTCCTGGTCGGGACGGATCCGCAGCCCGTGATACGCCATCGCCAGCGCGGTGGTGGTATTGGCGGTCAGGCACAGCTCCGCCGGACTGCCGCCGGTGTAATCGGCCAGCGCGCGTTTGACTGCGGCGAAGGGCCGGCCCTCCGCGTCGCTCACCCACGCGATCTCGACCCAGAAGGGATCCGCATCGAGCTTCTTGCGAAAGCGCTCGATCGCTTCTGCCACCGGCTTGGGATGCGACACGAATAGGAAGCTGGACAGATGGGTCCAGTCAGGTGCCAGTGGGAAGAGATCGCGGACCGCGAGCCAGTCCCGCAGGTCGCGTTTGGCTGGGACCGTGCGGATCCGCGGCATACCCATCGACGGAAACAGCGAAGCCGCGACAAGGGTCTTCAGCAGCTGGCGGCGTTGTATCATCGCGCCTTCTCCGTGTTTCGCGTTTCTTGCTGGCGGGTGGCAGCAATGTAGGTGACGGTGTCCCACGCGTTATGGATGCCAATGAACAGGAGGAACAAGGCGACGCCCCCAACGGTAAACAACGCCCACGTCTGGTCGTGCGACATGCCCGCGGCGCCGACGAAGAGCGCCGCATACGCGATCAGCGGCAGCACCTGGTGCCACACCCAATCCTCGAGCACCGGCTTGTAGCCCGTTTGCTTCAGCATGCGCCGCAGCACGATCAAGACGTACACGACCCCGGCGATCGCGGTCGCGCCGATGACATGGGCGGGATCCCGGAGCTGATGCCAGGGCGCGCTGAGAATCGCTGAAATCAGGAGCGCGGCCACAAAGTGGATCACGTTCGGCGTGCCGAACGCGCTGAGCGACTCCTCGGTGCGCGGCAGGTTCGAGTCTGCGGCCAGGGTGATCACGACGAACATCAGGCCGGTCAGGCCGCCGGCCGAGGAGCCGACGATGACGTAGAAGCTTTCCCACTGCGAGAGAATCGTGTGCGCTTGTATTTCCATGGGTCCTCGCGTTTAACTTGAGGCATGTCGTTGGCTGTCAAGCACTGACATCTTGCGCGCTCGCGGTCGATGTGACTAGAGCCGGCCCAGAAGCACAGCCTCCCAGAGTCTAGGTCTCGATAACGCAGCGGCACGTTCGCTCGCAGCGCGCCTCCTGCTCGCCGCGAAACTCGAGACGTTGGCTGTCAACCTAAAGGCATCCATGTTCGCCGTTCTCGTGATGTTGGGTTTGGCGATGCAGCATCCCGAAGCGATGTCGATGACGATGACAGATCCGCTCGGCATCTCGATGGAGCGCATGGGATCAGGCACGACGTGGATCCCCGATGCGGTGCCGCTGCCGGCACGCCATAAAATGGTCGGGTCGTGGCTCGTGATGCTGCACGGTTTTGGATTCCTGCAATACGACAAGCAGGGCGGCCGGCGTGGCGATGACCAATTCGGATCGCTCAATTGGGCGATGCTCATGGCGAGCCGGGACCTGCTCGGCGGCCGATTGCAAGCTCGAACGATGTTGAGTCTCGACCCCGCGACCGTCACCAACCGTGGCTACCCGCTGCTGCTGCAAAGCGGCGAAATCTACCGCGGCCAGGCGCTCGTCGATCGGCAGCATCCGCACGACTTCTGGATGGAATTAGCTGTGATGTACGAGCGCGCGCTCACGCGCAATATCGGCGTGACGGTTTATGCCGCGCCCTCCGGCGAACCGGCGCTCGGCCCCGTCGCCTTCATGCACCGGCCGTCGGCCATGGATAATCTCGCCGCGCCGCTGTCGCACCATTGGCAAGACGCTACGCATATCAGCTTCGGCGTGCTCACCGCCGGGGTTTTTGGACACCATTGGAAGCTCGAAAGCTCGGTCTTCAACGGCCGCGAGCCGAATGAGGAACGGTGGGGGTTTGATCCCATCCGCTTGGACTCCTATGCGGGCCGATTCACGGCGCACCTCGATTCGAATTGGGTTGTATCGGCCGGGTACGGGTTTCTCAGGAGTCCGGAAGCGTTGCATCCGTCCGAGTCGGTGCACCGCGTCACGGCGTCGGTGTTGCACGGCCGGAAACTCGGCATGAACGGTCAGATTGCGACAGCGGTCATCTGGGGTGCCAACCGGCTGGCTGGGAGGACGATGCATTCCGTCCTTGCCGAGAGTGAGGCAGTACTGGATCGCAGCAATACGGTCTTCGGACGGCTCGAGATCGTGCAGAAGACGGCCGAGGATCTGGCGATATCTGATTCGTCGGTCACCGTCGGCGCGTTCTCCGTCGGGTACATTCGGGAGGTCGTTCGTACTTCGAAGGCAACGATCGGTGTGGGACTCGAGGGCACTCTTAACGCGGTCCCAGCTTCGCTTGATCCAGTCTACGGATCACGGACGCCTGCGGCCGCGATCGTTTTTGTTCGCATACGTCCGCTGCACACGCCGCACCACTCCGGGGCCCATCGCGTGACATAGGGAAGCACGCATTCCTCCCGTCGAGACCTTGCGGTATGTCATTACGATGAGAACCTTCCGGAGACTTGACTCTCCTCCACCGCTCGATTGAACCGCGCGTCGCGGCCAACGGCGGCCGCTCCGGATTCCGGCTGCTGCCGACCGGCCTCGACGCGTTCGTCGCGCGCGCGAACCTGATCGAGCTCGCCGAACAGACGCTCGACCTGCAGTACTACATCTTCCACGCCGACACGACCGGCTCCCTCGTGATCGACCGGCTCATCGCGGCCGCCGATCGCGGCGTCCGGGTGCGCCTGCTGCTCGACGACTGGGGCACGCTCGAAAAGAAGGATGACGATGTGGCGGGACTCGATGCCCACCCCAGCATCGAGATCCGGCTGTTCAATCCCTACCGGCATCGCTCGCGTCTGCTGCGGCTGGCCGAGCTGCTCACGAGCTTCACGCGGGTCAACCGCCGCATGCACAACAAGCAGCTGATCGCGGACGGCATCGCCGTGGTGCTGGGCGGGCGCAACATCGGGGACGAGTACTTCAGTCTGGGCGAGCTCGACTTCCAGGACATCGACGTGCTGGGTGGCGGTCCCGTCGCGGCCCAGTCGAGTCGCAGCTTCGACGCGTACTGGAACAGCAAGTTCGCTGTGCCGATCTCTCAGCTGGGCCATTTCACCCCCGACCCCGCACTGTTCGCCACTCGCCGGCGGCAGCTCAGCAACCGGTGTGAGCTGCTCCAGGAAACGCAGTACGCGCGCGCCCTCGCCGGTTCGGCGCTCGCGACCGAGCTGCGGACGCACACCCTGCACCTCGACTGGGCGGACGCCAAAGTCATCGCGGACCCGCCCGACAAACTGACCACACCCGCAGGCACGCGGAGTGATACGTATCTCGGAGGCCAGATCTCCCCCTACGTGCGCGCGGTGCGGTCCGAATTGCTCGTCGTGTCGCCGTACTTCGTACCAGGCAAAGAAGGCGTGGCATTCTTTGGCGAGCGGCGTAAGGGCGGCGTGAACGTGCGCGTGTTGACGAATTCGCTGGCCGCGACGGACGTGTGGCTGGTCCACGCCGGCTACATGAAGTACCGGCGCCCCCTGCTCGACGAAGGGGTCCGCCTGTACGAGCTGCGGCCCGAGGCCGCCGGCGGAGGAACGAGACCGCGGGCCAAGGCGTTCATCGGCTCCTCCCGCGCCAGCCTGCACGGCAAGACGTTCGTGTTCGATCGCACGTCGGTCTTTATCGGCTCGGTCAATCTCGACCCGCGCTCGCTCGAATTGAATACCGAAGACGGCGTGCTCGTCAACAGCGAGGAGCTCGCGGGCCACGTGGCGGAGCTGTTCGAACGGTGGTCGAGCCCCGCCCTGGCGTACGAAGTGACGCGCGGCAGGAATGGCGGCCTGCAATGGACCGGCGGCTACAGCGACGAACCCGAGGCGGGATTCTGGCGGCCGATCGGCGCGAAACTGTTTTCGCACTTGCCCATCGATTCCCTGATCTAACGGAGGCGCATGCTGCCCCTTCTTCTATTACTCCAGACAACGGCACCGCCAAGACTGACGGAATTCCTGCAACACAGCATCGGATTCGACAGCGCGCAGCTCGCGGCGGTCGAGCGCGGCGAGCCGGTCGTCAAGGTCCTCGAAGCGCGCGACCGCCGCGATGTCGCCGTGTTCGGCATCATCACGGTCGCGGTGACGCGGGATGCCTGGGCGAGCGCCGCGCGCAACTTTCCCGCCGCGCTGCGCACCCCGAATCGCACCCAGCTCGGCATCTTCAGCAATCCCGCGACCCTGGGCGATGTTGCCGCCGTCACGATCAACAACCGCGACGTCGGCGAGATGCGAGACTGCAAGCCGGGCGATTGCGTGGTGAAGCTCCCCGCCACCGACATGCGCCGCATCCACGACCAGATGAACTGGTCGGCGCCGGCGCCCGATCTGCAGGCGCAGCTGAGCGCTTACGCGCGGCGGCGGCTGGTGGAGTACGTCACCGATTACCGCACCCGTGGCGACTCAGCGATGGCGATTTACGATGATCGCGGCAATCTCAACGTGCACGCGAGCGAGGCGTTCGCGGCGCAGCTCGCGGAATCGCGGTTCGTGTATCAGACCGTGCCGTCGCTCCAGAAGTATCTCGCCGGCTATCCGCACGATTCGTTGCCGGGAGCCTCCGAGATCATCTTCTGGTCCGAGGACGTGCTCCCCCATCTCCGGCCGATTCTCAGCGTGACGCATCTCGTCGTCTACACGCCGCCCGAGCTTCCCGGGATGACGCTGGTCGTCGCGAAACAGCTCTACGCCAACCACTACTTCGAAGCGGCGGTCGATCTCACGTCCGCAATCGATCGCGGGACCGGGATCTATCTGCTCATCCTGCGCCGCTATCGCTTCGATAATTTGCCGGGAGGCATCCTCAACATCCGCGGCCGGGCGATCGGCGCGCTGCGCGATCAGCTCGTGATCGATTTGCGGCGGCAGCAGCAACGTTGAGAGTCCATCTCCTCGACGGCACCTACGAGCTGTTCCGGCATTTCTACGCGATGCCGAAACAGCAGGACAAGGAGGGCCGCGAGGTCGCCGCCATCATCGGTGTGCTGGGATCGGTGCTCGGGATGCTCGAGGGCGGCACCACGCACCTCGGCGTGGCCACCGATCACGTCATCGAGTCGTTCCGCAACGACCTGTGGGCCGGGTACAAGACCAGCGCGGGAATCGAGCCGGAGCTGCTGGCGCAGTTCCATCCGCTGGAAGACGCGCTGCGCGCCATGGGCGTCGTTGTCTGGGCGATGGAGGAATTCGAGGCCGACGACGCCCTGGCGGCGGCCGCGCGGCTCGCCGCCGAGACCGCGGGCGTCGAGCAGGTCATCATCTGCACGCCCGACAAGGATCTGAGCCAGTGCGTCGTGGGACAGCGCGTCGTGCAATTCGATCGCCGCAAGCGCGAGCTGCGCGACGAGCCCGGTGTCGTGGCGCGATTCGGTGTGGCACCATCATCGATTCCGGATTATCTCGCGCTGGTCGGTGACTCCGCGGACGGATTTCCTGGGATCCCCGGATGGGGCGAGAAAGCATCGGGCGCGGTGCTGGGACGTTACGCGCACCTCGAACGGATCCCCGTCAACGCCAAGCAGTGGGAGGTCCCGGTGCGCGGCGCGGCGCGCCTGGCCGCCGCACTGCAGGAGCATCGCGAGCTGGCGCTGCTGTTCCGTACGCTTGCGACGCTCAGGACCGACGTGCCGGTCGGAACGGTCGCCGACCTCCGCTGGCAAGGACCCACCCCGGCATTCGAGCAGGTCGCACGCCGGCTCTCGGTACCCGGGCTGTGGGACCGGGCGCGCCGCATCGCTCTGACGGACTAAGCGGCTGCGAGCCGCCCCCGCAGCTGCTCGGCGCGCACCGTGCGCCGGTCCGCGATCAGCGCACGCGCCGCATCCACCTGCCCCCACGTATTCCAGAGCAGTACGCCGCGCACCCGCCCGTCCTTGAGGTAATAGACGACCCCCTCGCGGAACGGCTGCTTCCAGTCGCTGAAGGTCTCGAGCCGCGCATCCAGCTCCCCGACCGCCTCGTAGCCGAGTGCAAACAGGTCTGAATAAAAGAACGGCAGGTGCGTATACGGCGTCTTGTCGCCCGCCATGGCGCGGCCCGCGGCGGCCCCCATCGTGTTGGCATTGTCCTCGTGCTCCACGCGCAGCCGCGTATCGAGCGCCGGACTGAAGAAGTTGGCGACATCGCCGGCCGCGAAGACGTCCGGCACGCTGGTCCGCAGCAGCTCATCGACGACGACGCCGTTGTCGACGCGCGCACCCGCCTGGACGGCGAGATCGACGTTCGGCTGAATGCCGATCCCGCCGACGACGGCGTCCACGCGGACTTCCTGCCCGCCCTTCGTCGCAAGCGCCAGCTCATCTTTGCTGCGCGTGAGACCCGTCAGCGATTCGCCCGTCCGGACGTCGACTCCCTGCTCGCGGTAATACTGCACGAGGAATTGCGACAGGTCGGCTGGAAAGACGCGGGCGCCGATCCCCGCTTCGGGAACCACCATCGTCACGTCGCGGCCCACCAGCCGCAACGCCGCAGTCGCGAGCGTGCGGAGCTTTCGATAGTCGTCGTAGGTGCGATAGTAGATGATCTCGTCCGTCTGGAGCGGGAGACGGCGCGGCGTGCCGCCGGTCGCGAGCAGCAGCTTGTCGTAGGAGAGGACGTCGCCTGTGGTCTCGGTGACGGTCTTGGCGCGCGCATCGAGCGTGGCTGCGCTTCGGCCCAGCCGCAGGTCGACGCCGAGCTTCTCCGTCCCGCGCCAGATGCTCGATTCCGGCTCGCCTTTCCACAGCGCCTTGGACAGCGGCGGACGCGCGTAGGGTGGATGTTGCTCCGCCGAGATGAGCCCGATCGTGCCGTCCGGATCCGCGCTGCGGATCCCCTCGACGGCGGCGGCGGCGGTCATGCCGCCGCCCACGATCACATAGCGATAGCCCATTAGATGCGCACCGCGATCGTGCGCCACCTCCCTTGCCGGAATCGCAATACGCTGAGCACGCAGCGCGTTACGTGGCCGGCGAGAATCGCGAGCCAGATGTCGATCGGATCGAGCGTACCGGTCTGGCGAATCACAAAGCAGATGCCCAGCGGGACAAGAATCTGCGAGATCATCGAGATGTACAACGGACTCTTCGTATCACCTGTTCCCTGCAGGCCACCCGTGTACGCCAGGGCCACCGTGATGAACAGCCCCGACACACTCAGCACACGCAGCAGCTGCACGCCGACGTCTACGACGACCGCATCATGCATCCCGAAGACCGCGAGCAGTTGCCGTGGAAAGAACAGGAAGAACAAGCCGACGAAGGCGGCGACTGACAGGCCGTACCTTGCCGCGACATGGACTGCCTGATCGGCGCGGTCCGCATGCCCTGCCCCGAGATTCTGACCCGCCACCGCCGCCGCCGATCCCATGAGGCCCACCGACGTCCAGGTGATCAGCGAGAACAGCTCCGAATACGACACCGCGAAGGCGGCCTGCGCGGCCGCGCTCTGTGCCAGCGATCCGATGAACGACAGCATCAGCACGCCGCCGACGTTCATCGCGATTCCCTGAATGCCGGTCGGCAGGCCAAAACGGAACAACTCGCGGATGATTCCCCAGTCAGGTCCCAGGCCGCGTCCCTTCGGAAACGCGACGACCCAACCCCCCGTCCACATTTTCCAAAGCGCGAAGACGGCGAGCAGCCACGCCGTAATGCACGTGCCCATCGCCGAGCCGCGCGTGCCAAAGGCCGGGATCGGCCCCAGGCCGCGAATCAGCACGATGTTCAGGACGAGATTCAATACGGTCATCGCGATACCGAGCGTCATCGGCGTCCGCGCGTCGCCTGCCGAGCGCAGTGCGCCGCTGAACATGAAGAAGATCAGCATGCCGGTCGAGAAGCCGAACAGGATGCGGAGGTATGGCTGCGCTTCCGCCTTCACCGCATCCGTGGCATTGACGAGGTCGAGGAGCCAGGGCGTCGCGACATACCCGACCGGCGCCATCACCAGCAGCGAGATGCCGATCGCCGTCAAGAACGCCTGATAGACGACGCGGTCGACCTTCTCCGCATCCCCCGCCCCGGCGAAGCGCGCCACCAGCACACTCATGCCCGTGAACAGGGACGAAATGAACACGATGACGACCAGAAAGATCTGCCAACTCACGCCGATCGCGGCATTCGCCTTATAGCCGACGAGATTGCCGACCAGCACGTGATCCACGATCCCCTGCAGTCCGCCGATGGCGTTCGTGAGCATCGTCGGCCACGCGATCTTCCAAACCGCGGCCCGGAGCGGCCCTGCGACGATCGAGCGATCGTAGCGTGAGACGGTCTCCGTCACTCAGCTGACCGGAACAGTGGTGCGGCGCCGCGCGAGCAGCGCGTCGAGGCTCCATGGCCCCGGCCCGGCTGCCGAGAAATAGAGGAACGTGAAGCAGTAGAAGACGGCCGGCGCTCCCTGATTCAGGACCGGCCAGAAGCCATGACCGGCGTGGCCGATGAAGTATGCGAACGCCATTTCGCCGGAGAGAATGAACGCCACGGGGCGGGTGAACAGGCCCAGGAAAAAGAGTGTGCCCCCGACGACCTCGATGACCCCCGCGAACCACACCAGCGATCCCATCGGCGCCGTGCCGCCGCCCGGCATGATCGCGGCCGGGAAGGCGAACCACTTTGCCGAACCCACTTGGAAATACAGGAAAGCCACGACGATTCTGAGAATGCTGAGCAGCTGCGGCGACCATTCCTTCTTCACAGGGCCTCCCTTTTCTTGTGGAGCAGCTCCCGCTCGCGGGAGTTCTGCGTGAGCGATGCGGCCCGCGTAAATTCGGCGCGCGCCTCCTCGAAACGGCCGAGC
>WNGJ01009305.1_pt1 | contig 10460 bp, 9 predicted proteins | sample 5400611 | NCBI WGS metagenome assembly WNGJ01 (sample SAMN13153375, study PRJNA577476) | soil metagenome | isolation source: 40 cm soil or saprolite under Garry oak tree replicate 1 | place: USA:California | collected 2016-06-15
GATCGGCGGTTCGACTACGTGCTGTCAGCCTGGCCGCGGCGAGGCGGTGCGGGACACCCGACTAGGTGCAAATTGCTCGGCGTCCGCCCGCGTCAGGAAGCCCAATTGTCTGACCATTACGGCGTCGCAGCTGACCTTCGCTACTAGCGCCGCTAGCCGCCGGCCAGTACGCCCCGCCTTCGACCCGGTTATGCCTGTCCGCCGCGAGACCTGTTGTTCCATGCGTGGCGATGCAGGTCATGGGCGCCCGCCGGGGGCCGCCTCGTCCAGGGTGAGGTTGCGGTCAATGCCGTGCGGGATCACGGTCTGGCCGGGTTCCAGCCGCAGCCGGGTGCCGTCCAGGTGCACTTCGATCTTGTCCGGCTCGAAGGAGACCAGGCCGGAGACGCGCCTGACGTCGGGCCAGGCGTCCTCATAGGACCACGCCGCCTTGCGGGCGTCCGCGATGTCGTAGTAGCTGCACAGGCCCTTGTAGGGGCAGAACGTCTGGCCCTTTGCCGGGGTCAGCGCGGAGGCGTCGATGTCGGCGCGGGGGACGTACCAGCGGGGCGCGAACCCGGACTCATACAGGGCCAGCGGGCGCCTGCTGTCGGCGATCACCCGGTCCTGGTGCCGAACGACCAAGTGGCGGCTGGTCTGGCGGGTATCGATGCGGTGGTAGCTGTCGGCGGCGTGGCCGACGATGCGCTCGTCTTCTTCATAGAAGGCGTCCATGGCCCGCCACGCGAACGCCACCCGTCCCTTCAGGTCGCTGGCATATTCAGGCAACTCGGTGTGCTGCCAGGCCGCACGCGGCATGATATGCGCCCCGGCCCGGACGGTGTACCAGGACGTCGGCCCGAGGTCACGGTGACCGGTGGTGTGCTCGCTGGGCTCGAGCACGCCGTCGCTGATGGCGCCGAGCGGGAAGTAGGCCACCGGGTAGCGGCCAGGCTCGTGCAGCAGCACGACGTCTTCGCTGTCGGCGATCCAGGCGCCGCCGAACCGCACCCTCATCCGCCGGCGCAGCGGCTCGGCGAACAGCAGTCTCTCCGGGAGCGGATCGGGGACGAGGAAACGGCCGATCGCTCCCGGTGCGAGCGGCCCTTGCTGCCAGGCTAGGCCCATTGTGCTGTTCCTTTCTGGTTTCCGCACGGGCCAGTGACGGCCCGGGCACGGCGGTGTCAGGTGAGCGGCTCGCCGCCGTCGATGTGCAGCGTCTGGCCGGTGAGGAAGGTGCTGGTCATGGCGAACAGGACGCCGTTGGCGATGTCGTCGGCGGTGCCGATGCGCCGGGCCGGGTTGCGGGCGCTCATATCGGCGAAGTAGTCCGCCTTGCGCTGCTCGCCCAGGGCGTCCCAGGCGCCGGTGTCGATGACGCCGGGGGAGATGGCGTTGACCCGGATCGGGGCCAGTTCCAGGGCCAGGGAGCGGGCCAGGATATCGGCGGCGCCGTTGGTGATGGCCACCCCCATCGTGCCGACCGCGATCTTGGCCGCGGCGACGCCGGAGAAGAGGGTGAGCGAGCCGTCCTCATCCATCCGGGGGATCAGGTGCTTGGCCAGCATGAGCGGGCCGATCACCTTGGTGTCGAACGACCGCCGGATCGCGTCCCTGTCCAGGTCGGCCAGGCGCCCCCGGGCTCGCGCCGACGCGGTAGACACCACGTGGTCAACGCGGCCGAGCCGTTCGCCGAGGGCGGCGATCGAGGCCTCGTCGGTCAGGTCGACGGTCTCGGTGCTGATGGCAGGCTCCCCGGCGTAGGCGGCGGCCAGGGCGTCCGTGTCACGGCCGGCCGCGATGACCTTTGCCCCGGCGTCCCTGGCGGCCAGGGTCACCGCGCGGGCGATCCCGCTGCCCCGCCCCACCACCAGCACACACTGGCCCTGCAGGAGCCCGGTCACGGCAGTGTCCGTTCCAGGAAACCGCGGATATGGCCCGCGACGGCATCCAGGTGGCTTTCCAGCAGGAAATGGCCCCCGTCCAGCAGGTGGATCTCCGCGCCGGGCGCGTCCTGCGCGAACGCCAGCGCCCCCTCGGGCCGGAAGATCTCATCGTTGCGGCCCCACACCGCCAGCACCGGCACACGGCTGTCCCGCAGCCAGGCGTGCGGCTTCGGATACAACGGCAGGTTGCTGGCGTAGTCGGCGAACAGCGCCAGCTGCACCAGGTCGTTGCCGGGCCGGGACACCAGGGTGAAGTCGTGATTCCAGGTATCCGGGCTGACCAGACTCCGATCGGGCACCCCGTGCAGGTACTGCCACTGGATCGCCTCCAGCGTCAGCGCCTGCCGCAGGGCGGCCTCGGCCCGCGGGTTCTGGTCGCGCCAGTACTCCCGCACCGGCTTCCAGAACTCCTCAGTGAACCCGGCCTCGTACCCGTTGCCGTTCTGGGTGATGACCGCGGTAACCGCCTCCGGGTTCGCCAGGACGAGCCGTCAGCCCACGGGCGCGCCGTAGTCCTGGACGTACAGGGCGTACCGGCCGGCCCCGAGCTGGTACAGCAGGTCCGCGGTCAGCCCGGCGAGGGCGTCGAAGGTATACCCGAACGCATGGGCAGGGGGCGCATCGGACAACCCGAAGCCGAGGTGGTCGGGGGCGATGACGTGGTACCGATCGGCCAGCAGCGGGATCAGGTGGCGGAACATGAAAGAGCTGGCCGGGAAGCCATGCAGCAGCACCACGGCCGGCGCCCCGGCCGGACCCGCCTCCCGGTAGAACAGCCGCTGGCCGCTCACGGTGGCATAGCGATGGTGGACGATTGTCATTTCTGCTCCGTTCAGGGCTCGCCGCGGCCGTCAGCCGGGGCGCAGTTGAAGCCTGCGGCGGCGGCGCGATGGTCGAATCCCCCAGTGGGTAGCCATGACGGGTAGTCCGCGAACCAGGGGGATAGCGTAGGTCCTGTGCAGGAGGTGCCCGGAGGCTTGCCGGCGTGGCGGCACGCCGCGGGACTGACCGGCCGCCACACCGAGTGCGGAGTGCTTGACCAGCTGGTCGAGGATGTCCGGGCCGGTGAAAGCCGGGCACTGGTAGTGCATGGCGAGGTCGGCGCGGGCAAGACGGCGCTGCTGGAATACCTGGCCGGGCACGCGCCAGGCTGCCGGGTGGCGCGCGCCGCCGGCGTCCAGTCGGAGATGGAGCTGGCGTTCGCCGGGCTGCATCAGTTGTGCGCGCCGATGCTGGACCGGCTGGAGGCGCTGCCGGTGCCGCAGCGCGATGCGCTGCGGACCGCGTTCGGCATGAGTGCCGGGCCGGCACCGGACCGGTTCCTGATCGGCCTGGCCGTGCTGAGCCTGCTGTCCCAGGTCGCCGAGGAGCAGCCGCTGGTGTGCCTGGTCGATGACGAGCAGTGGCTCGACCACGCCTCGGCGCAGGTCCTCGCGTTCGTCGCCCGCCGCCTCGGAGCGGAATCGGTGGGCTTGGTCTTCGCGGCCCGGGTCCCGAGCAGCGACCTGGCGGGGTTGGCGGAGCTGGAGGTCGCGGGCCTGCCTGAAGCCGACGCGCGCGCTGCTGGACTCGGTGCTGCCCGGGCCGATCGACGGGCGGGTCCGGGACCAGATCGTCGCCGAGACGCGGGGTAACCCGCTGGCGCTGCTTGAGCTGCCGCGGGGATTGACCTTGGCGGAGCTGGCGGGCGGGTTCGGGCTCCCCGGCGCGGTACCGCTTGCGGGCAGCATCGAAGAAAGCTTCCGGCGGCGCGTCGGCGCGCTTCCGCGCCAGAGCCGGCGATTGCTGTTGCTTGCGGCGGCCGACCCGACCGGCGACCCGGCGCTGGTGTGGCGAGCAGCGCGTCGGCTCGGGATCGGCGCCGGCGCGGCGGCACCCGCGGCCGACGCCGACCTGGCCGAGTTCGGGACCCGGGTACGGTTCCGCCATCCGCTGGCCCGCTCGGCGGCCTACCGGTCGGCGCCGGCTCAGGACAGACAGGAGGCGCACCGGGCCCTGGCCGAGGTCACCGATCAGCGGCTCGATCCCGACCGGCGTGCCTGGCACCGGGCGCAGGCCGCCCCGGGGCCGGATGAGAAGGTCGCCGCCGAGCTTGAACGTTCGGCCGGGCGGGCCCAGGCGCGCGGCGGCCTGGCCGCGGCAGCCGCGTTCCTGAAGCAGTCAGCGACGCTGACGCTCGACCCGGCGCAACGGGCCGGCCGGGCGCTGGCCGCCGCGCAGGCCAAGATCCAGGCGGGCGCCTTCGACGTGGCGCGGGACCTGCTGGCCATGGCCGAATCCGGGCCGCTCAGCGACTTCCAGCAGGCAAGCGTCGACCTGATGCGGGCCCAGCTCGCGTTCGTCACCAGCCGGGGCGGTGATGCCCCGGCGCTGCTGCTGAAGGCGGCCGGGCGGCTCGAGCCCATCGACCCGGACCTTTCCCGCGCGACCTACCTAGACGCGCTGTCTGCCGCGATCTTCGCCGGCCGCTTGGCCAGTCCCGGCGGTGATGTCCTTGAGGTGGCCCGTGCCGCCAGTGCTGCACCTCCGCCGCGGCACACTTCGCGTGTCCCCGATCTCCTTCTCGATGGCACGGCAGCAGGCCTTCATGTGGGATATGCGGCAGGGGTCCCGGCCCTGCGCAGAGCACTGGCCGACTTCGGTGCCGGCATGTCCGCCGAGGAGGAGCTGCGCTGGATGTGGCTGGGATGCTCCACCGCCATGCGAGTCTGGGATGACGACCGCTGGGAGCTGCTCTCCGCCCGGTACGTCCAGCTTGCCCGCGAGACCGGCGCGCTCAGCGAGCTTCCGCTCGCCCTCACCACACGCGCTTACATGCTTCTGTTCGCCGGCGACCTGACCACCGCGGCGTCGCTGACCGACGAGCTGCACGCGGTCAAGGAAGCGACCGGAAGCGCCCTCGCGCCCTACGGCGCCCTGGGCCTGGCCGCGTTGCGCGGCGACGAGGCCGAGGCGTCTGCCCTGATCGACGCCACCATGGAGGACGTGACCAGGCGCGGAGAGGGAGTCGGCATCACCTTCGCCCAGTGGGCGAACGCCGCATTGAACAACGGCCTCGGCCACTATGACAAGGCCGTGGCCGCGGGCCGGCATGCCACCGCCTACGACAAGGATCTTGCCTCACTCCGCTGGTCTTTGGTCGAGCTGATCGAGGCCGCGGCACGCTCCGGGATGACCGAGACCGCGACGGGAGCCTATCGCCAGCTCACCGAGATGGCCAGTGCCAGTGGCACCGACTGGGTGCTGGGGGCCCAGGCGCGGTCGCACGCGCTGCTGAGCGAGGGCGAGGCAGCCGAGCGCCTGTACCGCGAGTCGATCGCCCTCTTCGGCAAGACCCGGCTCCGCGTCGATCTCGCCCGCACCCATCTCCTCTACGGGGAATGGCTGCGCCGGGAGCGCCGCCGCATCGACGCACGCGAGCAACTGCGCACCGCCCACGGCATGCTAGAGGCGATGGGCATAGCCGCGTTCGCCGAGCGGGCCAGGCACGAACTGCAGGCCACCGGCGAGACCGCCCGCAAACGCACCCTCCCCGCCAGGCATGAGGACCTGACTGCCCAAGAGGCCCAGGTCGCCCGGCTGGCCCGCGACGGGCTATCGAACCCGGAGATCGGCACCCGCCTGTTCATCAGCGCACACACCGTCCAGTACCACCTGCGCAAGGTCTTCACCAAGCTCGGCATCGCCTCGCGCAGCCAACTCGACCGCGTCCTGCCCAGCGACTCGGCCACCGTCCAACACCCCCGCTAACCTGCCGCTACGTTCCTGGGCGCTCAACCTCACCTTCACTCCGCTCGTCGAGGAGGTGGCACGTGCGCAAGCAGGCGGCCTGCCCACCGGACTCATCACGGCGGAGCTATGCGTGGGGCACCGGGCCAGTCGAAGCGCCGCTGCCCAGCAGCAGGCTGCGCCCGTTCCCGCTCAGCACGCCCTGCAGTTCCGCCGCGCCGGCCGACGAAAGGTCATGTCGTCTCGTCCGGGCTGTCGCCTGGGGGCGTCGCGACGAGCGCGCCGGCGCGGGCGGCCGCGGCGGCGATGTCTGCCGCGTGGTCGGCGGTGGCCGGGCTGAGCGGCTCGCCGGCGACGAACAGCCGGTAGTAGAGCTGGGCAGTCACGGTCTGGATCACCTCGGCAGCATCGGTGGCGGCCGGGACCTCACCGCGGCAGACGGCGCGGTTCACGATGATGCTCATCGTGGCAGCGCGGGCGGCGGTGAACCGGAACAGCACCTGCCGGGCTGCCGGGTCTTGCACGGCTGCGGTGACGACGCTGGCGAAGGCGGCCCTGATCGCCGGGTGGCCGAGGGCGGCCACCACGGTGCGGGCGAGCCCGCGCAGGTCGGAGCCTAGATCCCCCTCATCAGGCACTGGTATCTCCTGCGCCGCGTACTCGGTCATGAGATCGGCCAGCAGCCCGTCCAGGCCGCCCCAGCGCCGGTAGATCGTGGTCTTGGCGATGCCCGCGCGGGCAGCGACCCGCTCCACCGTCGCACCCGCGTACCCGTGCTCGGTGAGCTCACCGATGACAGCCTCCAGGACAGCCGCCCGGGTACGGGCGGTCCGGCCGCCCGGCCGGAGGGTGCCCGGCGCCTTCCCGTTCACATGAACTCCAGTTGAGTCAACGATGTCCTCTGCGGTGGCATTCACTCTAATGCAACAAAGATTCACTTTGGGAGGCCGGGAAGGCCCGGCGAGCGCATGGCATGGGCTGAGCGTCTAGCCTCGATGCGCTCGCGGGCCGAACAGGTCGTCGCGCGCGGCGTCCAGCGCCGCGAGCACTGCACCGGCCAGGACGGCGCTGCCGGTCACCTGGCTGGGTCGCACCTCGGTGGGCAGCGGGGATAGTTCGGTCAGGCGTGCCGCCACGCGGTCGGCAAGCCCGCGACCGCCTGCCCGGCCGACCTGGCCGCCCAGCACCAGGCAGCCGGGATCGAGCACGACGCAGATGTTATGTGCCCCCAGCGCGATGTTGGCCGCCAGTTCGTCCAGGAACTCATATCCTGGCTCGCCTTGGGCGAGCGCAGCGCGCACAGCCACCGCTGCAGCGGACGGGTCGTTCCGGGGCGAGTCTCCGATCCCGTGGCGGCGAGCGAGGTCACAGACCGCGCGGCTGCCCGCCAGCGCCTCGAAGCCGTAGTCACAGCCTTGCGCGGACGGAATACCGCCGGTCCCGGGAACAGCGAGGAACCCGATCTCGCCCGTGCCCCCGGAAGCGCCCCGGAGCAGCCGGTCGTCCAGGATCACTCCGGCGCCCACCGCCTGCTCGAGCCGACTGAGAACCCGGAGGATCAGATGCCAGTACCAGACCCCGGCACCGCCTTCTGCCTTGAGCGCGTCGGCAAGAGCGCAGCGGGCTGGGGCACGCTTGTCGTCAGCGGCGCGGCAGATACTGTGCTACCCGCCGAGAACCTGTGGGCAGTGTGGGCCGACCTGGAGCACTGGCCGCTGTGGTCCCCGATGCATCGCTCAGTGACCAGGGCCGGCCCGGGCGCGCTGGCCGCCGGCGTGTCCTTCGACCAGCAGATCAGCCTCGGCTTCCCGGTCGGCACTACCACCCAGCATGTCACCATCGCCGTGCTCGAACCCGCCCGGCGCGCGGCCTGGGCAGGTGATGCAAAACGGCGTGCGGTCATGTCACTTGTGGAGCTTCACCCCACAAGCAGGCGGCGGCACACGCGTCAGCAACACCGAGGCGTTCGCCGGCCTTCCGGTCGGAATGCTGCGCCCGCTGGTCGCCCGCCGGTGGAACCGCGCCTTCCAGGTCGCGGTCGACGGCCTCATCGGCCGCGCAGCGGACGGCAAGGGGCCATCCCGGTGAGCACCACAGGCACTCTCACGGCAACATCGGCGTGATCTGTTCGGCGACCTGAACCGGCGATCGTTCCACGACCACCGCCAGCGAGGCACCGGCGCACCCCCACGACCGCGGCCGGATGCTGCCGAGACGGCTGCCCGGGTGCGGGGCGCTCGGGCGGCCGGGCGCCTGGCCTGAGGGGGACCCGGCGCCTCCCACCCAAAGAGAACTCCGGTTGCGTTAGTATTCGCTCTCCTGTAGCCTTAATTAATGCAACTATCGTTCACTTAAGTTTCGGAGGTCCTGATGAGCCTGCCTGCAACCATGGATGAGTCCTCATCCGGGCTGCTCGCGCACCTGAAGGCACGCGACACCACCTACGTTCGGGTGTCCCGTGCCCCCTACCCCACGCTCGCCGCCGCCAAGGCCGCCCACGGCCGGACCTTCCCCCCCCAGCTTCACCTGACCCCGGAGGCGCACGACATGGTCCCCCACCACGCCTATCAGATACTCGAGGCCGAGCGCCCCAAGACGGACAGCGAGCGCCGGGCAGCCGACAGGCGGCTGGGCGAGATGGCTCAGACGATGGCCCAGGTCCTCGACAACCTCACCCGCTGGGCACGCGGGGCGCGCACGGCTCAACCGGTAAGCAGCCAGGATTATGACGGACAAGGAGAGATCAGCGGCCTGCCGCCGATGCCGGTCGGTAGTGGAGTTCCTGCGGCTGATCGGCCCGCTCACCAGCCCGCATGAGCACGGCGGCAACCGGGAAGACGCGTTCCACCTGGTAATCCCATCGCTGCCCGGGTTCGGTTTCTCCGGGCCCACGCACGATAAGGGCTGGGGTACGTTGCGCACCGGGAAAGCGTGGGCCGCGCTGATGAGGTCGAGATCCTTCGGGCCGAGGACGTCCAGGCCGGCCGGCGCGGGCCGGCCTGGACGTCATGATCAGACGAGGTCGAACCGGTCGAGGTTCATCACCTTGTCCCACGCCGCGACGAAGTCGTTCACGAACTTCTCCTTCGCGTCATCGCTCGCGTAAACCTCCGCGAGCGCGCGCAGCTCGGAGTTCGACCCGAAGACGAGGTCGGCGCGGCTGCCGGTCCACTTGACCTCGCCGGTGGCGGCGTCGTGGCCCGCGAAGGTGTTCGCGTCCCCGGCCGTCGCCTTCCACGTCGTGCCCATGTCGAGCAGGTTGACGAAGAAGTCGTTGGTCAGGGACCCAGGGGTGGTGGTGAAGACACCGAGCTGCGAGCCGTCGTAGTTCGCGCTCAGGACGCGGAGGCCGCCGACGAGGACGGTCATCTCGGGAGCGCTCAGGGTAAGCAGGTTCGCCTTGTCGAGCAGCAGGTACTCGGCGGGCAGCCGGGTGACCTTCCCGAGGTAGTTGCGGAACCCGTCCGCCTTCGGCTCGAGCGCGGCGAACGACTCCGTGTCGGTCTGGTCTTGCGACGCGTCGGTGCGACCCGGCGTGAAGGGGACCTCGACGTTGAAGCCGGCGTCCCTGGCGGCCTGCTCGACGGCCGTACCGCCGGCCAGCACGATCAGGTCGGCCAGCGAGACCTGCTTACCGCCGGTCTGGGCAGTGTTGAAGGCCTGCTGGATCCCCTGCAGGGTGCGGAGCACCGTCACCAGCTGGTCGGGGTTGTTGACCTCCCACCCGCTCTGCGGCTCGAGGCGGATGCGCGCTCCGTTGGCGCCGCCGCGTTTGTCGCTGCCTCGGAAGGACGAAGCCGACGCCCACGCGGCGGACACGAGCTGGGATACGGACAGGCCCGAGGCGAGGATCTGGCCCTTGAGCGTGGCGATGTCATCGGCGTCGACGAGCTCATGGGTCACCGGCGGAACAGGGTCCTGCCAGATCAGCGTCTCGGATGGGACCTCCGGGCCGAGGTAGCGCACGACCGGGCCCATGTCACGGTGGGTCAGCTTGAACCACGCGCGGGCAAAGGCGTCCGCGAACGCATCCTGGTCCGCCATGAAACGCCGCGAGATCGGCTCGTAGATCGGGTCGAACCGGAGCGAGAGGTCGGTCGTCAGCATCGTCGGGGACCGGCGATCCGACGGATCCTGGGGGCCGGGGACGATACCCGCCCCGGCGCCGTCCTTCGGCTGCCACTGGTGCGCCCCGGCCGGGCTCTGGGTCAGCTCCCACTCGTAACCGAACAGGATCCTGAAGAAGCTGTTGTCCCAGCTGGTCGGCGTGTCGGTCCACGTGACCTCGAGACCGCTGGTGATCGCGTCGCCGCCCCTGCCGGTGCCGTACGTGCTCTTCCAGCCCAGGCCCTGCTGCTCGAGCGGAGCCGCCTCGGGATCGGGGCCGACGTTGTCCTCCGGGCCCGCGCCGTGGGTCTTGCCGAAGGTGTGACCGCCCGCGATCAGGGCGACCGTCTCCTCGTCGTTCATCGCCATCCGGCGGAACGTCTCGCGGATATCGCGGGCCGCGGCGAGCGGGTCCGGGTTGCCGTTCGGGCCCTGTGGGTTGACGTAGATGAGACCCATCTGGACCGCGCCGAACGGATCGGCGAGCTCGCGGTCACCGCTGTAGCGCTCGTCGCCAAGCCAGGTGGTCTCGGGACCCCAGTAGACGTCCTCCTCGGGCTCCCAGGTGTCCACGCGGCCGCCGCCGAAGCCGAAGGTCTTGAAGCCCATCGACTCCAGGGCGACGTTGCCGGTGAGGACCATGAGGTCGGCCCACGAGATCTTCCGGCCGTACTTCTTCTTGACCGGCCACAGCAGCCG
>WNGJ01013634.1_pt1 | contig 10460 bp, 7 predicted proteins | sample 5400611 | NCBI WGS metagenome assembly WNGJ01 (sample SAMN13153375, study PRJNA577476) | soil metagenome | isolation source: 40 cm soil or saprolite under Garry oak tree replicate 1 | place: USA:California | collected 2016-06-15
TTCCATCGTAAACCAGTACAGCACAGGTGAGCAGGGCACTGCGCCCGACGCCATGCTCACAGTGAATCAATACACGTCCACCCTGCATCATATGCTTTTGCACCCATTGCGAGCCTTGCATCATTTGCTCAATTGTGAAAGGACGAGTATCACCGGTAGGCAAGTACAGTAGCTCAATATGTTCTCTGGCCAATGCTTCAGCATCATCACAATGTTCTGAGCGTGTGTCCACGACATGGGTTATGCCTGCTTTAGCCACCGCTTTGATATCTTCTGGGCGGATGCGTCCACCAACGGCCAGATGGGTTGTTATCCAGCTCATATTGAGTTTATCGGGCAAGGGAATATGCAAATCAAGCGCGATGCTCTCGGCTTTTGACCCTTCAGGGAAGAGATGCGCAGCGATACGTGTCCATCTACGATAGAGTACGCGCACAATACCGGTAAAAAACCAATGTACACGTGAAAACTGCACATACGGGCGCTCTACAGGCAAAGTGTTGGGGGTACCAGGGGGTGGAGGAGTTTCTGTTGGATCAGACGACATGAGAGCTTTATCCTTTTTTATGTTGATGCGACTAGGGGAGGTAACGCCGTGCCGGCCACTTCTCCAACAGGAGTATACTGTTCATCACGGCGCATGACACGGTTTAAAGCAACAATCGCGCATTCGATCATGCCATCATCTGGCTCGCGGGTGGTTAAACCCTGTAATGCGAGCCCAGGAGCAAGGAGCCAGCGCACGACACGATAACGATAATTTGCTGCTCCCAAACGCATCAATTCATAGGCAATACCAGCTACCACAGGTACCAGGAGCACTCGCGAGACAACTTTAACCAGTAGCGAGGGCGAGCCAACAAAGGCAAACACTATGATGGAGACGACAACCACCATTAACAGAAAACCTGTGCCACAACGCGTATGCACGCGTGAAGCCTGGCGCACATGCGGAATATCCAGAGGGTCGCCATGCTCCATCGCGTTAATGGCTTTATGCTCAGCACCATGATAGCCGAAAAGGCGCTGAATATCTGGAATACGGCCAATCAGGTAAAGATAGCCGACGAGCAGACCCAGGCGTATCAGACCCTCGAATACCAGGTTGAGCCAGCCTTCGCCAATTTGATTATGAAGTAGTCCAGTTATAAACAGAGGTCCCAGGAAGAAGATAGCTATGGCAAAGCCCAATGAGACTAGCAAGGTAAGTACCAGGGCTACTCCGCCAATCTGCGGAGGCGCCTCAAGTTTTTCAGGTAAGGCATCGTTGGAGCTACCTGTGATCGAAGTATTCGCCACCTTCATAGCAGGCGTTTCAGGTTGAGCTATGGGTACATCGGGATCGATTGCGCCTGTTGCTATATTAGCGGAGTAGGTCATGAGGCGAGTCCCTAACACCAGCATTTCCCACAGCAATAACATGCCCCGTAAGAATGGCAGGCGAAAAAGACGATTCTGATACAGGCGAGGGTTCAGGGCTTCCTCGTAAAGATAGATGCTGCCATTTGGTCGCCGGATTCCCACCGCAGCCGATCTACGTCCTCTCATCATCACGCCTTCCATAACCGCCTGACCGCCATAATAGAATTTTGCCATAACAGGCATCCTACCTTTCAGTTGACTCCACAATCTACAAAATGATGGGTCTTTATGTTTCAGTGGATTTATCACGGGAATGATCTAAGTTTTCGCGAGACCGTGAGCGCGAAAGATTACGTACTCGGCGTCGCAAAAATTTTAAGCGCGGCAATCCGCGTCGTAAGGTGCGCCCTGGTGTACGAGAACTCACAACGAGCAGCGTGGGTCGTAAGATACGCACAGGCAGTCGTGTTAGTGGATAACGCGTGAACTCGCGGTGTTGTCTCTTCCCTTGATCATTCTGCCAGATACCGGGTACGCCAGGGAGAGGGAGAAAACCAAGAATGCAGTTGGCGATGTCGAAAGACGCTCGTGGACGACTAATGCGCCTGGCGTTTTCTAGCTGCTGCTGCAGTAATTCGGACCCTGGCTTAATCAGCCGACGCAGAGTATTAATCAATTCAACTGTATCATAAGCTAGCACGCCAACATTGTTTTCCACGACATAAGTAACGTTACCTTCTTCCTGCCCTGGAACATACCCCCTAAGAATGATTGGGAGATTACACGTCAAAGCTTCGCAAATAGTCCCGGGTCCGGCCTTAGTCACAATCACATCCGAGGCGTGCATCATTTCCGGCATATTGTTCACAAAGCCAAAAACCTTCGCTGGAACACGTAAGCTCGATCGCGTGCGCTGAAGCTGCATATACAGCCGTTTATTGCGACCAGTAATAATGAGCAACTGAACAGGTAAATGCGCTTGTGAAATGGCATGTACCGCTGAACGCATCCCCATAGCGCCTTCACCACCACCCACCAATAAAACGACAGGTATGCCAGGTTCTAACCCTAATTTGCGCTGCAATTCCTGTTTGCTATCCACCGGTAGCGTGAATTTGGGGTCGATGGGCATTCCCAGCACATGGACACGTTGAGGGTCTAAACTTCGTTTTAAATAAAGATCTCTAGCGTAACCTGTAGGTACAATATATGCATCGGCACCGGGAGTAAACCAGGTATAATGCACGCTGACAAGGTCAGTAACCACCGTGATAAAAGGTATATGCATGCCTAAATTATGCAAGGTGCGAAGGGTCACATAATTGAGTAAAGGGTGAATGGATACGATTACATCGGGCTGAACGCTAGTTATCAAGCGCTGCAAGCCGTTTATAACGAGGGGTGAGGCGACAGTCTGCACAGCCGAGATGCGCGGCCGATTACTCAGATGAAAAACGCGCCCGTAGAGCTTTGGGTTATAGCGAATTGCCGGCCCGTAGAGCTTCACAGTCTCACGCAGAGGGAAACGACTATACTCCTGGAAGACATCGACAATTTCAATGCGATAGCTTGTAGGAGCTAACGAGTTCACCTGCTCATCGGTGGGAGACTGTTGTTGTGCCAGCCATTCCTCATGCTCTTTTTGGGCAATCAAATTTAGGGCATTGCGAATTGCGTTTGCGGCACTACGATGCCCTGCCCCAGTATCTGCTATCAGGAAAAGTATAGTTCTTTGAGGCCCTTTCAACGGGTTTTTCCCTCTTATGCACATGAAAAGCTGTAAAAGTACAAATAAACAGGGATAAAGGAGTTTAATAAACAGCCTTTATCCCCGTGACCTCATTTCTGATTGGCTTACTCTTCCTGCAAATTGAAGCGTTTGCGGAAACGCTCCACGCGTCCAGCAGCGTCAAGAATGCGCTGCTGCCCAGTGAAGAATGGATGGCACTTTGAACAAACATCAACCTTCAACAAAGGCTTGGTGCTGAGTGTTTGAAAACTATTTCCACAGGCACAGCTTACCGTGGCTTCAACGTAATTTGGATGTATTCCTTTTTTCATGACAACCCCCAAGTACCTTGGTATTCACCACTGTTCTGCAGCTACACTGCGTGTCAGCAGTGGTGCAAGGTAGTAATTCAACAGTTATGGCTGTGAGCATGATTGTACACGGATAGCATTCTTCCGTCAAGAGAGCAGTGACGTGATGTCCTCCCCACTAACCATCCACTCACATTTTCCTTATTCTATCATACTACAACACTTTTTAGTGCATAATTATGCCCGAAAGTGGTTGCTACTCCATTTGTAACGCTTCTACCCAGTCGGATGCAATACCAGTCACCGACCAGTGCGAGCTACTGCCAATGCCCCTGGAGATGGTCGTTTCATAGCCCAGCATTATTACATATTCCTTGCCCCGGTATCTTATGGTGAACGCCTCACACTCCAACTTCCCTATGTAGAAAGAGGCGCGCTGCTTGACGGAGTTCAGGTCTTTGAGGGTCGCATGAAAAAATACGCGCTTCTCGCCGCGATTTTCTGCACACAGCAGTTCATCCTCGAACAGATATAGCCGTCCTCTGGCCACTAATTCGCCCCTTGAGTTAAGCAATGTCATCAGGGTGAAGCGCAGAGGTTGGCGCACCGGCACATATTCAGCTAGCACCTGTTCAACTTGAGTACGTTGTTCCGGGTACATGCCTTCTAAAAACAACCGGACGTAGCGTGTCTCTCCGAAGAGAAACCCCAGACCTTCCTTACCTTTGCTGGCACGCAGGTATTCTTCTCCCTCGTCAACGGCAAAGCGGGCCTCTGACCATGGCATCTCCTGTTCATCCATACCTGGGAACCTCACACGCACTCTATGGGGATCTATCCATACTCCCGAATGCGCATAACTATAGCGCAGGACAAGTACCGGTAATAGAACAGCCAATCCGACGGTGGCAACCAGGTAAGAGGGTACAATCAGTCCTTCCAGGTTGACAGGCTTAACAAGGAAGCTTGAGAACAGCGCCAGTGAGCCAAATATTACCAGCACAAATGAAGAAACAATTGCCAGGGAGGTGAGACGACGAGTATGGAAAGCAAAACGATATCGAATAATATTTTCAGTATGCATATGCACTGTTCCTTATGGATGTGGATGCATGTGGTACACTACTGTCAGATTTTTATCTGTCCGCTGAAGTGTAACACATCGAGGAATGTTTTTATAGGATGATTGAACGATATTCGCTACCAGAAATGGCTGCTCTCTGGTCAGCTACACATAAAACCGATACGTGGTTACGGGTAGAACTGCTAGTTTGCGAAGGATGGGCACGCGAAGGTGTTATCCCACAGGATTCCATCGAGAAGATACGCATTGCTCGCTATAACGCACAGCGCATGCAAGAGATCGAGCAGGAAACACACCACGATTTTATTTCATTTCTGCGCTCGATTCAGGAACAATTGGGACCGGAAGGGCGCTTCATTCATCTCGGATTGACCTCTTCCGATGTACTGGATACGGCCCTGGCCGTGCAACTCAAAGAGGCGGGAGTACTGCTGGGTAAGTCTCTGGCCGATCTTGTTGAGGCGATAGCACAGCTAGCGGTGCGCTATAAATATACGCTGATGGTGGGACGCACACATGGCATTCATGCTGAGCCGATCACCTTTGGCTTAAAACTGGCATTATGGGTAGACGAGCTGCGGCGCGGACAACAACGTTTCGCCACAGCGCTCGAACAGGTAACGGTAGGCAAAATCTCGGGTGCTGTTGGCACTCATGCAACTGTTCCGCCACAAATTGAAGAGTTTGTCTGCGAACAGTTAGGCCTGGGAGTCGCGCCGATTTCCAGCCAAATTGTGCAGCGCGATCGCCATGCATACTTCATCACTACACTTGGGCTGATCGGCAGTTCACTAGAAAAGATGGCCCAGGAGATTCGTCACTTGCAGCGTACGGAAGTCGGCGAAGCATTTGAGCCATTTGGCGCCGGACAACAAGGATCATCAGCGATGCCGCATAAACGCAATCCAGAGCTGTGTGAGCGTATCTGCGGCCTGGCACGCGTCCTGCGGGGGTTCTCTGGAACATCGATGGAAAATGTAGCTCTTTGGCATGAGCGCGATATCAGCCATTCTTCAGCAGAAAGAATCATTATTCCCGATGCGTGTACCCTGCTCCATTATATGCTGCATATCTTCTACCAAGTCATGAGTGGACTGCAGGTTGATAAAGAACGCATGTTAACCAATCTGAACATGACCGGAGGACTCATCTTCTCACAGCGCATTCTGCTTGCTCTGATCGAGAGGGGAGTGGCTAGACAAGAAGCTTATGAGATAGTGCAGCGTAACGCTAAAAAAGTCTGGAATATGTCTAGTAAGGGTGTAATAGAAGGACAGGCATTGATCGAAGCTCTCAGCGGTGATAACGAGGTCACTCAATACCTTACACACAGCGAGTTAGCCGAATTGACGAATATGGATTATTATGTCAAATATGTTGATACAGCTTTTGCAAGGGTGGGGCTATGACGGGGTTGGTGAATTCATTGTTGTTGCGATTCATTTTGATTGGCTGTGTGCTTGAGCTATTTTATATTTTGGTGTTTGCGCTTACTCCTTTATTTACGGTCCAGCTAAAACTTTCGCCTTTAGGTATGGGGTGGTCTTGGACACTTGCACCCTCACAACTGCTTTTTCATAGTGAATGGAACTTGACCAATGGGTTTGCTGATCCCAGCCTCTACTTCCTGTTGCTCGGCCTGACATTCATTGCGATCTCCATTGTCTATTTGTGTGCAGTTGTATTGGCTTACCACGCCAGCAACAAAAATCATATCACCTCTGGCTGGATATTCTTGCCACTGCTTGGGGCAACAATATTTGGTATCACACTGCTATTCCTGCCTGTGCTCTTTTCAAACGAGGTCTACAGCTACATTTTCAGCGGTCGTATGCTCAGTATCTATCATGTCGATCCTATGCAGATAGTGCCCGCACAATTTCAACTAGACCCGTATTTTGCCTGGATACCTCAGCCCAATGTACCAAAAATCTATGGTCCGGTGTGGATGGCCATTGCATCTCTACTGGTGAGCGTAGGGAGTAGTCCAATTGTCACACTGCTGCTGTTCAAAATCCTGGCATTGCTCTCTCACCTCATCAATTGTGTGTTGATCTGGATCATTCTTGGCAAATTGGCGCCTTCACGCCGCCTGGTGGGGACACTCCTGTATGCCTGGAATCCGCTCGCGCTGATTGAGCTGGCGGGCAATGGTCATAATGATGGATTGTTGATCTGTTTACTGCTACTTGCAACGCTACTCTACGTGCAGCAAAAGGGAGGATGGTATGATATCGGGGCAATGGCATTACTTGGGCTTGCAATTAGTTTCAATCTTATCGGCCTATTGTTCGTGCCATTATTCATCTGGTTCAGTGTGCATAACGAACCACGCATAGGTCATGCGATATGGGGATTCTGCTGGAGAGCAATGTTAACGTTAGGCGTAACGTTCATCCTATACCTCCCATTCTGGCATGGCAGTGCAACGTTCGTGGCTATTATATCATCGATAGATTTGCAGCATTTTGCGCATTCTCTGCTGGCTATCCTGGTGGTACCATTGCGCCAGCTTTACAGTCTGATAGCACAGCAAACACATTTTCAATCGTCTCTTATGCAACCCATCAGCGCTGCCGATACAACAGTAGTAGGTTCGGCCATGTTTATCTTTGCATTGATCTACTTTTCCTTGTTGGGTAAAGTGCGAAAGGCTCCTGTTAATGTATCCGTAGCAGGTGATAAGGGGAGGGAGGGTATGGAGGGGGTACGCTCCGCAAAGCCTTCCAAAGCTGGCACCGACTTCGATGTGCTTTTCACAAGTTTGAGTATAGCTATACTGGGATTTATTGTGCTTGTACCGGGAATATTCTGGCCGTGGTATGTCCTATGGGTGTTGTGGATTGTAGCGCTACGTCGCTTCGATGCGCTTACCGTGAGTGTAATACTGCTCTCATGTACGGCCCTTTTCACCTATCCTTTGCTCTACCTGGAAAACTCGCCGATTGCCCTGTTTCAACCATTACTCATCTTCGGGATCCCCCTCGTCTATTTGATTGCAAACGTGTTGAGAAGAAATGAAAGGAAAGGTTCGAATATGACCGACGAAGTGAGACAGCGTAAGATTGAACATGTAAGCGTAGCCCTGGGACAGGACATTTCTGTAGCGCAACGTGCAAACTGGAATGATATACAATTTGTTCACCAGGCATTGCCGGAGGTAGATCTGGATGAGATTGACACCACGGTAAACTTCTTCGGTCATACGTTGCGTTACCCAATCTTCATGTCCTCATTGACGGGAGGCCATCCCGACGTGATATCAATCAACCGCAACCTCGCACGCGCGGCAGAACAGTATGGTTTAGCACTCGGCGTCGGCAGCCAGCGCGCTGCTATCGTCAATCCCGACGTCACCAGTAGCTATGCTATCACCCGCGAGAGTGCACCCAATACATTCCTGATCGCAAATATCGGTGCACCGCAGCTTATTGCGCAGTCACGCCATGCCCCATTTACGATTAAACAGGTAGAGCATGCTATTGACATGATCGGAGCAAACGCCCTGGCAGTGCATATGAACAGTCTTCAAGAAGCGGCACAGCCCGAAGGTGATAGGCGGGCAGCCGGCGAGGCAGCAGCGCTCAAAGAGCTAACCAGCCGGGTCGACATTCCGGTGATTGCTAAGGAAACAGGCGCTGGCGTCTGCCGTGAGCAGGCCCTGTTGTTGCGTTCTTGCGGCGTTGCCGCGATTGATGTAGGCGGAGCAGGTGGGAGCAGTATGTCGGCGATGGAAGCAGCACGGTCTGAGGCGCGGGGCGATGAGAAGACGCGTAATATTGGCCTGCTCTACCGGGATTGGGGGATAGCCACGCCAGTCTCGATTGTCGAGTCAAGCGTAGCGCGCCTGCCATTGATTTCTACAGGTGGAGTGCGTAACGGCCTGGATATGGCACGAGCGCTCGCCCTGGGAGCCACACTCGTCGGTATGGGTTTTCCTTTTCTTAAGGCCGCGAGTAAAAGTTACCAGGCGGTATGTGAACTGCTTGAGACGATTGTGGCTGAGCTGAAAGTAGCAATGCAACTGAGTGGGGCTGCTGCGATCGGGCAATTACAGCAAACGGATATCGTTGTTACTGGAGAGACGCGCAACTGGCTGACGATGCGAGGATTTGAGGAAGAATTACGTGCGATGGCTCAAAGGCGGTGGTCGCAGATGCAGGGTTTGTAAAGTTCTACACAGAAGCGGCCGTCCTTGCCATATTGCATTACCAGTCACCAGGCACAGAATTAATCTGACCTCTACGGCTCCTTCCGCAATTTGCTGTAGTTGCGCCTCTTCGATGTAGCGCACTGGGGCTACTTCCAACAAACTGCGCAGGTCGCGCCGCCCTTGTTGGATCAACTCTTCGATCAATGGCAAAACTGAGCGTGGATAGACTGCAAGCATCACCTGTGGCACATTGTGTACCAGGGGAACAAGCAGAGCGCTCGGTGTATGCGATTGAGAGAGCAGAAATGAGAGCAGAGCGGGCTGGACAAAGGGCATGTCCACCGCTATAACCAGTGCGCGCTGTGTATGTATCGCACTCAGGCCGCTATACAGTCCCATCAATGGCCCAAAGCCAGGTATTTTGTCGAATAAAACTTGCACGCCTGGAAAGGCATAGCCAGACGCGTGCTCCTGGTCACGAGCAACGATCAGCGTCTCCGCGCAACAGGTGGCGAGTAGGGAGACAAGATGCTGAACGAAGGTCACGGATTGATTACCCGGAAGCGGCAGCAGTGCTTTATTTTCGCCCATGCGACTGCTCCTGCCCCCGGCAAGAATAATACCACTGGTAAGGGTTGAGCGATAATTATTCACAAACCTCGTTACCTGGAAGAAGCCGCCTTGCGTCTGGCACTCTTTGACCTGTTGCCCTTTGGTATATACTGCTCTCGTTTCTTGTATGCCTGGTAGTTGGCCTGTTCCTGTGGAAATTTTCGCACTAGATAGACAATCCAGATGATAGCCCAGGCCAGCAAGCCAGCCAGCCAGAGATAGCGCCAGAATCGCCACGCGAAAAAGTATTCGTAGAGGTAAGCGCGTGCAAAAATCAGTGGGAAGCCGATTATGCAGATGATGGCAAGCCAACCAAGAAAGCGATCCAGCATATACTTGATAACGGGCTTATCTTTAACAAAACGCTTACGACCTTCTACAGAATAATAAAAAGGAATCAGCACGCCGAGGCTACAAAAAATAATCCATGGAATGTAAAAATGAAATGTCTCTGGCGGAACTCCTGGACTGCCGGCACTAGCTGCTACGCAGTTCGTTGCAGTGCAGGGGTCCGTGAATAACCATTGAATCAGATTGAAATGCATAGCGTTCCTGCCCCTTCATGATGCTGCTATATACATTGGTGACAATGATAACACGGTTAGGGCTAAGAGTCTATAGTTCTGTTCTTTTGGGCAGGGCTGTTGCAAACTCCCTTGTTGCCGCCTGCGGCGGGAAGGAAGGAAGAAGCGAGGACACCTCGCGCTCCGGCAAAGGGCTATCGCCCTCTGCACTCCCACTAGCACGCATCGTTTTCCCGATCGTGCAACAGCCCTGTCTTTTTGGTTGGCCAGGAACCATGCCAGAGGTAGGGCACAATTAAGGAAACTTCCCAAATATTGACCAGACAGTGAAGCCAGAAGCTCACCAGAATCATGTCAATAATTTGTGCATTCAGAAATTAAGCGGGCATATAAACCAAAACGATGGAGGGGTACCATACATTGCGCCTGCCTGGAGAGACAATCAAGACCAGATCACAATGCATTGCGCCCCTATCAAATATTTGTCCACCTGTATCTTTCGTATGGAGAATGACGTATAGAATAGCAGAGGGATACAATCTGCGAAACTCAATTGTGCGAAGCAGGACTCTAAAGAGTGGAGACTTTCTCCCTTTTTCCAGGGTGGGGCAGGGGAAGAAAATGACTTTAGATAGGTCCTGTGCTTCTAGAAGCAAACCGTAGCATTAGTGAATAACATGCACCT
>WNGJ01009307.1_pt1 | contig 10457 bp, 11 predicted proteins | sample 5400611 | NCBI WGS metagenome assembly WNGJ01 (sample SAMN13153375, study PRJNA577476) | soil metagenome | isolation source: 40 cm soil or saprolite under Garry oak tree replicate 1 | place: USA:California | collected 2016-06-15
AGCCGTCGCTGCTGTCGCCGGACGACGCCCGGACGCTGTTCCATGAATTTGGCCACGGCCTGCACGGGATGCTGTCGGATGTGACCTATCCCTCGCTATCGGGCACCAGCGTATTCACCGATTTCGTCGAGCTGCCCTCGCAGCTCTACGAGCATTGGCAGGAGCAGCCGCAGGTGTTGCGGCAGTTTGCCCGGCATTACCAGACCGGCGAGCCGCTGCCGGACGATCTCCTGCAGCGCTTCCTTGCCGCGCGCAAATTCAACCAGGGCTTTGCCACCGTCGAGTTCGTTTCCTCGGCGCTGATCGATCTCGAATTCCACACCCAGCCGGCCTCGGCGATTGCCGACGTGCGGGCGTTCGAGCGCCAGGAACTGGAAAAGATAGGCATGCCGGCGGAGATTTCGCTGCGGCACCGGCCGCAGCAATTCGGCCATATCTTTTCCGGCGATCACTATGCGGCGGGCTACTACAGCTACATGTGGTCGGAAGTGATGGACGCCGACGCTTTTGGCGCGTTCGAGGAGGCCGGCAACATATTCGACCCCCAGGTCGCAAAACGCCTGCATGACGACATCTATTCGTCGGGCGGCTCGCGCGATCCCGAAGACGCCTATGTCGCGTTCCGCGGCCGCGAGCCGGAACCGGACGCGTTGCTGCGCCGGCGCGGACTGCTCGAAACCTCAGAGGCGGCCTGACGTGAAAATTGCGATGCGCCGCTGGCTCGGTTCGTTGTTGCTCACTTGGGCTCTCGCGCTCGCCGTCAGCGCGGCGCAGGCGCATCCGCATGTCTGGATCACCGCGACCAGCGAACTGGTCTATGCGCCCGACGGCGCGATCACCGGCGTGCGTCACGCCTGGACGTTTGACGACATGTTCTCGACCTATGCCTTGCAGGGCATCGAGACCAAGACCAAAGGCGCCTACAGCCGCGAGGAGCTTAGCTCCCTGGCGCAGACCAACGTCGAATCGCTGAAGGAGTTCGGCTTCTTCACGTTCGCGAGAGCCGACGGCAAGAAGGAGAAATTTCAGGAGCCGGTCGACTATTTCCTCGAGTACAAGGATGCGGCGCTGACGCTGCATTTCACCTTGCCGCTGAAGACGCCGCTGAAATCGAAAGAGCTGGCGCTGGAAGTGTTCGATCCTGCATTCTTCATCGACTTCAAATTCGCCGACAAGGATCCGGTCAAACTAGTTGGAGCGCCCGCGACCTGTCAGATGAAATTCCAGCGCCCGAACGACGGCACCGCCAATGCCCAGAAGCTTGGCGAGCAGAACTTCCTGGGCGGCGACAATTCGAATTACGGCGCGATGTTCGCCAACAAGATCACCGTGGACTGCCCGTGACGACAACATCCGGCTTGAGCCTGGCGCGCGGACTGGCGGTCTGCGCTGTCGCCGTGGTAGTGGTCCTGGCGCTCGACAGCCTCATCCACGTCGTGATGGCGCAGTCGCCGTTCGGCGCCCCGCGACCGGGCGCCGCCGAGCCGCAGATTGGCGGCATTGTCGGATGGCTGCTATCAAAACAATCGGAATTCTATCGCGAGATGTCCTCGACCATTCGCGCCGCGAAATCCGATGGCAGCGCGATCTGGACGCTGCTTGCGATCTCGTTTGCCTATGGCATCTTCCACGCCGCCGGACCCGGCCACGGCAAGGCGGTGATCTCCTCCTATCTGGTCGCCAACCAGGAGACCGCGCGGCGCGGCATTGCGCTGTCGTTCGCATCCGCCTTGATGCAGTCGCTGGTCGCCGTCGCAATCGTCGGGGTTTGCGCCTGGCTGCTCAATGCCACCGCCAAGACCATGTGCGGTGCCGAGAAGGCGATCGAGATTGTCAGCTACGCCCTGATCGCGGCCTTCGGCGCACGGCTGGTCTGGACCAAGGGCGGCGGATTCATCCGTGCGCTGCAGGCGCCGCGGCCGGCGCTGGCGATGGCGGCGGTGGGGCATGATCATCATCATGATCACGGCCACGACCATCACCACCACGACCATCACCACCACGATCATGACGATCACGTTCTTGACGAGCATTGCGGTCACTCCCATGGCCCTGACCCAAGCGAACTCGCCGGCCCCGGCGGCTGGCGGCGTGGCTTTGGCGCGATTTTGGCCGTCGGTATCAGGCCCTGCTCGGGCGCGATCCTGGTGCTGGTGTTCGCGCTGGCGCAGGGCCTGTTCTGGGCCGGCATCGCCGCGACCTTTGTGATGGGGCTCGGCACCGCGATCACCGTCGCGGCCATCGCCGTCATCGCGGTGTTCGCCAAGGATCTGGCGCAGCGCCTGAGCGGTGCCGGCGAAGGCCGCGGCGCGCTTGTCATGCGCGGCGTGGAATTCGGCGCGGCCGGACTGGTGCTGCTGTTCGGGATCGGCCTGTTGTTTGGCTATCTCGCCGCCGAGCGGGTCACCTGCCTGTAGTTAAGCGGGACGGCTCGTCTTCTCCGCCTTCGCCGCCGGCCGCGCGCAACTCGCGCTGGTTTTCGCGAAGGCTGATTTTTGGTTGGCCGGGCTCGCTGCTGGCTCGACCCAGTCGCGATTGACGCTTATGCGACAGGCCAGTTTCGATCGCTTACGGATCACCCGAGGCATACGAATCTGGGGATCAGAAGTTCGAATCTCTTCGGGCGCGCCACTTCGACCCGGATTTTCCGATTTCGTGAAACCTGACTCCTGTTCCACGAACTTGACTCATCTGCCGAGGAACGTGGGTTGAAACCGACGACGCCACGTTTATCATCATTCGGTGTCGACGTCGGCGCGTGCCCGACCGCGCTACAGGCGCGGGATCTCGTGCGCAGGACTCGCACGGAGACGCGTTGAATCTTGCCGGAAGGAGGATAGCGAGATGACAGAACGAATTTCGTTGGAGGGAAAGGTCGCGGTTGTGACTGGCGCAGGTCGCGGGTTGGGGCGGGCATACGTCGAACTTCTTGCCGAACGCGGTGCCCGGGTCGTTGTGAACGACCTGGGGACCGACGTATCGGGGTTCGGGGAGGATTCCACGATAGCGGAACAGGTGGCCGATTTCGTTCGATCACGTGGAGGCGAGGCAATCGCGAATGACAGCGATGTTTCCACCCCCGAAGGTGGCAGTGACCTGATCGCGACGACCATCGAGCGTTTCGGGAGAATAGACCTCCTCGTGAACAACGCTGGTATCTGCGGAAGCCAGCTATTCCAGGACGCCACCCTTGACGATTTCGATCACTATTGGCGCGTGCACCTCGGCGGGCCGGTTAACACGGTGAAGGCTGCCTGGCCGTATATGGTCGCGCAGCGCTACGGCAAGATCATCCTCACGACATCAGTCAGCGGCCTGTTTGGAATACGTGGCCAAGCCACCTACGCGGCGGCCAAGTGCGCAGTAGTAGGATTGATGCGCATTCTTGCAATTGAAGGTGCTGAGCACGGAATTCTTGTGAACACCATTTCGCCAGCCGGGTACACGAGGATGCACCCAGCGGCGGTTGCGGATCCCGCCTGGCTGAAGCAGAGCGAAGCCACAATGCCGGTTGAGGCTGTTGCGCCAGCGATCGTCTGGCTGGCAAGCGATAGTTGTTCGGAGACGAACAGGATCTACAACGTGGAAGCCGGAGCAATCCAACGTGTCGCCATCGTCATGGGACCTGGCTTCTACGATCCACATCTGACACCCGAGAGCATCGCCGAGAACTACGCAAAGGTCGAATCGATCGAGGGCTTCTTCGAGCCGGGTCCGTTCGAGCCCGGTCAGATACCCGCAACGGCGAAGTCTTGAGGAACGAGGTTACATCATGGCGACGTTCGACTGATGGGAGACGGCGTTATCTTCGGCCTGGGGGGCTACTTCTCTATGCTCGTGGCGCAATTCAGCGACGCGCCGACTATTCGAGTTCGGCAAGTCTCGATTTCGCGGTCTCGTCGTCGCCATGCGCGACGTTGGTCGGCTTGTGGAACGCGAAGTCCAGACCGCCGCGTGATCGGGCGGCCTCGCCGGGTCTGTTCTCTCTACCAGGTCCATCCGTTGGTCGCCCGGAGATGACCGGCCAGCGCCTATCGAGGCGTAGTGCAAGATCGGAGGGCGTCGCAGATAAGCCGATTGCGGCGCGCGTTGGATCACTCCATCATAGCGCCACGGCGAAGCAATAGTGCCCATCTTCGTCGGCCGTGGCGCGCTATTCTCCGCGAACGGCGCTCTCGTGTCGACGCGACATTTCATAGTGATATTCGACTAGCGCCCAGCCGAGCACGCGGCCGACCGGCGCATGAAGACCACGAAAGGAGAGAGGGCATGCTAAAGGATGCGAAGGTGGCAACCCGGCTTCCAGCCAAAGACCTAAATCGCGCGCGGGCGTTCTACTCGGAGAAACTCGGGCTCGAGCCGGTCGAACAGCGTGAGGGCGGGCTCCGCTACGTCTGCGCGGCCGGCGAGTTTGCGATCTTCGTCTCGGCCGGAGTGCAATCCGGCACACACACGCAAATGGGCTGGGACGTCGACGACATCGAGGCGACCGTGCGCGAGCTTCGCGCGCGGGGAGTCGAGTTTGAGGAGTACGACCTGCCCGGCTCGAGGACCGTAGATGGAATTGCGGAGATTAGGGGGAATTACTCCAGCAAGGGTATCGGTGAGCGGGGCGCGTGGTTCCGCGACAGCGAAGGAAACCTGCTGGGAATCGGGCAGCCGGTCCGGTCTTGACGGTTCGGCTCGGCCGCTCGTGGCGAGGCTTTACGTCGCATCACGGAATTGATCGACCAGTGGCGGCGCTTGGTCGGCCGCGGCATCATAGCGCCACGGCGAAGCAGTAGTGCCCATCTTCATCGGCCGTGGCGCGCCAGTCTGCGATTTTCCACGACAGCGTTTCCGACTGGCACGCAAGCGCCGCGACGCTGGAAGGGACAAGCAGACTGGTCCCGGTCGAAGCGAATGACCCGGAACGGACGTTCCGAAGTCGTCGGGTGGTTGGCGGCAAACAAGAACGCCCCAAAGCACTGACAACGCTTGCGGTGATCGCCGGTCCTGTCCGACGTTAATTAGCCGGCCCTCGGGTTTGAGTAGCGATCCGAAGAACAGTTCACGCCGATCAACGTGTCGCTGGAATCAGGGCCGTGCCGAGGCGTTTTTTTCAATGGAGTCGGTCACGGCGTCGCGGAAGGCCCGGACTTCGCGATTGAGGTCAATCAAGCGCTTCGGCGACATACGGGCCGCGGCAAACAGGGTCTCACCCAGACAGCGTGCCTTTTCGCGCAGTGCCGTTCCCTTAACCGTGAGGCTCACAACGACTTGTCGCTCGTCTTCAGGATTCCGTTTCCGCACAACGAAGTCAGCCTGTTCAAGCCGTTTCACGAGGGGTGTGATCGTGCTCGATTCCAGCGCCAGTCGATCGCCGATATTCCCGATGCTTTGCGCACCGCGTTCCCACAGTGTGCTCAAAACAAGATACTGCGGGTAGGTGATTTCCAAGGCGTCGAGTAGCGGCTTGTAAGCGCGGCTGATCGCCATGCTGGCGCTATACAGCGCAAAGCAGAGCTGGTGATCCAGTGTGATTTCATCCACGGCCATCCTCGAGATTTATCACAATAACGTATATCACGCTAATTAATTGTGGACTTACTGCTGGGCAAGCTTCATAGACATATTGCGATAATAATTATCGCGATACTCATTGGGGCCGCGGTTGGTCTCACTCGGTGATGGAGCGTGAAATGACAACGACGACAGACGATCTGGCAAAAGCTGGCGTGCAAGCGGAATTAACCGAGAACCTGGCGCGCTATTATCTCGTTCGGGCCATCGTTGCTGCGGTGTGGGTAGTGGCCGCGGTTGTCATCGGTCGTTCAAATGCCACAGCCGCGGCGCTGCTGCTGGTCATCTATCCCGCTTGGGACGCGTTGGCAAATTGGTTTGATGCTCATGGCAGCGGTGGTCTCAGAACGAACCCAACGCAGGCGCTCAATGTCGCAGTCAGCCTCGTCGCCGCGATCGCGGTGGTCGTCGCTTTGCAGTTGAGCATGAATGCAGTGCTCGCGGTCTTTGGGATCTGGGCGATCGCCGCGGGATTGGCCCAACTGATCACCGGCGTTCGCCGCTGGCGCACGTTCGGTGCGCAGTGGGCGATGATCCTGAGCGGAGCCCAGTCGATGCTTGCTGGCGTGTTCTTTGTCACGCAAGCGGGCCGCGCTAAGATTCCGACGATTATGGATGTGGCACCCTACGCGGCCTTCGGTGCGTTTTACTTCCTGGTCTCTGCCGCGTTGTTGATGTTCGCAGATCGCCGGCGAGCCGCCTGATCGCTGCACCCCTCCGCGAATGGTGGCGCGGGATCCATGCCATCATGAAGGCGCCGTCAGCGAACGCATGCAACGACTTCGGCCCTTGCCCGCATGTCGCACCAGCATTGCCTCCCTGATAGCCGACATCTACGGAGACGTTCTCAAATCCCGGTGAGGACTAGCGCTAACCCATGTCCTGCAGGAGTTCGCTACCTTCAAGACGGGAACATCCGCCGTCCCACAGTCGTTTTTGGTGATGGCGCACGTCCTGCGGGATCATTACCTGCGGCCTGGCGCGAAAGGGAAAACACTGCGCGACTTCGATCACTGTCCCAGTAGTTAGAAAACGAACGTGCGGAGGAAGACACGATGAAGAGGTCGTTGAATCATGCCGGTATCGTTGCTCTTTTCGGTTCGATTATCCTGGCGGCGGTTGTTTTGGCGCCGTCGCTCGCTCAGCAGGAAGAACGTTCTGCTTTCGTTGTTGTGGAACGGACCGCGACCACCGGACCTGAGTCGCTCCAGGAGGAGTACGGCAGATTGGCACTTGAGATTCTGCCAAAATATGGCGCGCGTTATCTGGCACGCAGCCAGCGAAATGCTCTGTTTGAAGGCGACGGAGACACCCCTTGCTGCATGGCCATTCTTCAGTTCCCCAGCATGGAGGCGGCACGGCGCTGGTTCGACTCGCCTGAGAATCGAGAAGCAGCAAAGGTGCGGCAGAGTGGCGCCAAGTTCCGCATCGTTGCAATTGAAGGACTCCCAGTTGTGAAATAGGGCCATTGTCCGTCCCCATGGAAATCAAGCATGCCCGAGCAACACAGGTAGCGCAGGGCGTCGACCGGCCGCACCACAGTGATGGGTGAGACAAGGGCGCGTGCCCAAAGATCGGGGCGGCACCTCACCGCGTCTGCTCGAAAGCCGCGAGACTTGCAGATGGTCACCTTGCGGAGATCAGCTCAATAAGTCGGTTGGTCTCTCGACCGCCCTCAATCGCGCAGGCGGCTCCTACTGTTCGACCGAAGGCGCTGGGCCGCGATCCCGAGGCCGACGCCAAGGCCGCGAAAGACTTCTGAGCCTGGTTGGACTTGGGTTAGTTGGACGCCGCCTGGGAGGCGGCCGCCGCCCCGGCGGGGGGATCGGTCAGTGGATCGGCGAGGTATTTGTCGATGATCGGCGCAAGTTCGGCTGCGCGCACGAAGTTGTAGTGGCTGTAGCCCGGAACGACCGCGAGCCGCGCCTTCGAGAGCTGGGTGTTCTGCCAGCCGGGCTCTTTCACGCCGCCTCCGAGCAGGGCGAAGAACTCCGCAATGTGTTTCTGCGAGACCGAGTCGTTGTCGGCGAAGATCAGCATCACGGGCATGGGCAGTTTTTTCACATCGGCGGACCAGTCGTACGACGCGCCCATCATCTTGCCCATCTTGTCGAGGAATTGCGGGAAGCGTTGCGGCTCGGGCCATTGCTTCGAGAATTTTCCAGTGGGCGTCTGCATCATGTTTTCAGCCATGGCGGCGCTGATCCGGCCCATGCCTTCCTGCGCTTCGGGGTACCAGCCGCTCTTGGCGTAGGGGCTTGAGATCACCACGAGCCGACGGACCTTCTCCGGATACTGGATAGCGGTGCGCAGGCCGACAGCCGCGCCGAGCGATAAGCCGACAATGTCGGCCCTGGAAATGTTGAGCTGGTTGAGCAGCGCGGCAATATCCTCGCCCATGGTCTCGAACGAAAGGGGGCGGTCGGTGTCGGCCGTGCGGCCGTGGCCCTGCAGTTCGACCGCGATCACCTTGTGGGTCTTCGCGAAGGCCTCGAGCGGCGTGGACATTTCGCCGATCGTCATCAAGCCGCCGTGCAACAGGACTAGCGGCGCACCCTCTCCGTAGATCTCGTGATATAGCTTGATGCCCCTCACGTCGGCATAGCCGGAGGAGACGGGCGCGAGCAGCGTGCGGGCCGATGTTTCCGTTGTGGCGTGCGGCATGGCTGGCTGTTCCTTCGGAGCGGATGGGGGCGCGGGAGGCGAGCAACGATCCTGTCGGCGCCCCCATCACAGCAGCTTTCAACAGTCTACGGATCTTCGCGTCATGATCAACGGATACACGAGCAGGCGCACCTCGTCCACCACATCGAGCGTAAGCAACGCGTGCACCAGTTGGCTGCTGCCGTCCGTCAAAATATTCGCGCCCGACTCGGCCTTCAGCGCGCGCACCGACTCGATGACGTCGTCTCGAATGATTATCGTGTTTCGCCCGCATGGTTTCTCAGGCATCCGCGAGCCCGCCACAGCGGCCTGAGGCGGACTGAGCGTCAGTCCGGTCTCGCAAGCTTTTTGATTCCGCTGCGTCGTCGCGAGCGGACGAACGCTCGACCGATGGGCCCCCCGTTCGTTCAAGGGCTGCAGGCCACCTCAAATGCACAAAGGCCGCACTGCCGGGAGGCGGCGCGGCCTTCGCCTTCATCTGGATGCCTGAATTTACTTGGTATCTTTCTTCATTCCATCCTTCGCCATGCCGTCGTCGGATTTCGTCATGCCTTTCTTCGTCTTGGACTTCTTTTTCGTTGTCTTGGCATTTGCGTTCATCGGGTCGTTGGCCTTCGTGACCTCCTGTCCAGCCGGGCCGGTGGTCTGGGCAGAGGCAACCGATATGCTTCCGACGAGAGCCGCACAGCATGCTGCAAGAATGAAATTACGCATTTTTATCTCCCGGTTACATTGAAGGAACTGCCAATAACCGGCCACAACCGGAAAGGTTCCATCTTCGGAACGCAACGGAATTCGCGGGCCTTCCCGCGATAGTGCAATGGTTCCCGTGGTTTGCGACGGGGGCAACGCTATTTGCGATTTGGTCGATTGTTTTCGTGCGGTGGCTCATCTTACCCGTGATGGCTGCTGTAAAACAGCAGCGCCATCAGCCCGCAACCGGCTAATAGCGATAGCGCCGCACCAATACCCATCGCGATGTAGCCGTTCTCGGAAATTGGAACGTCGGTGGTCGTCTCCCAGATATCGTAACCAATCAAAATGGTGGCCGAGAGCATCGCCAGCAAAACTGCCAAGACCATCCAACTTCCTAATTTCATGACGAGTACTCTCGCGGGCTACGAGCGGAATTCGCCAACGTGTAACTGGTTCCAGATTGGGTAGCCGCCGCCGCACGATCTCAATCTTGGGCTTTGGCGCCGACGCCACGGTGTCGCCTGGCATACGACGTAAAGCGCATTCGCGAGTAGCTGCTTGTGGTGGCTCTCCCGGTACGGAGGCTTAGGGGAAGCACATGGCAACGAGACAAGAACTTCTCGACTATCTCTGGAAGGAAGTGATCAACGCACATTGGCATGACAAGGCGTTGGACAACATTCTCGCCCACCCTGGCGTTTTGAAATCTACTTCGATCCGCCAAGCAGCCGGAGAGCTTCCACAAGGTGCTGGTTTTCCTCAGGCGTACCGATGCTGATCCGTAGTTTATCTCGTAATCCCTCCTCATTGAACCATCGTACAAAGACGCGTCGGGCCATGAGAGACCGATAGACTTTCTCCGCGCTATGCCATTGCCCGCCGGCGGGAACAGTCGCGAGGAGAAAATTCGCCTGCGACGGCGAGCATAGGAGACCAATCGCGGTCAGGGCCAGATCAAGAGCTCTCCGCTCACGGCGCACCGCCTCCCAGCTTCTGGCCGCGGATGGGACATCTCCGAGCGCGGCTGTCCCAACGGCTTGTGCGATGGCGTCGACGTTGTAGGAATCCTTCGTCTTCGACAGCATAGGAGCGACAAGTTCAGCCGCTCCGAAGCCGTAGGCGAGCCGCAGCCCCGCTAGCGAGTAGCCTTTGCTGAGCGTTCGCAGAAGCAGCACATTGGGATAGGCGGCGACCATCGTGGATGTCTCATGTCCGATCTCGGGATCGACAAAGTCGACATAGGCTTCGTCGACGAGCAGCACGCCACGGAAGGTCAGCGCGAGTTTTTGGAGTTCGGCTGCCGAGGCAAGCGTGCCTGATGGTGCGTGAGGATTTGTCATGATCGCGAGAGGAGCTCCCGCCGCATTCCATCGTTCGGCGGTGTTATCAGGAACCGACCAATCGTTGCCAAGCGGTACGCTGGCGAGAGGACTGCCATTGATGGTCGCCAGAACGGAATAGAGACTATAGCTCGGCGTCAACAGCCCGAGCGGCTTTCCGGGATCGAGGAATGTCGTCAAGGCCAGTCTGAGCAG
>WNGJ01023621.1_pt1 | contig 10457 bp, 11 predicted proteins | sample 5400611 | NCBI WGS metagenome assembly WNGJ01 (sample SAMN13153375, study PRJNA577476) | soil metagenome | isolation source: 40 cm soil or saprolite under Garry oak tree replicate 1 | place: USA:California | collected 2016-06-15
AGTAGTCCTCCTGGCCTGCACGCAGCCTGCTCACTCACGCATCATCGAAATTCAGATGCGCCCAATGGCTGAGCCCCTTACCTGAGCAGTGCCAAAGTAGGAGAGAGCCCATGGCAACAACTGATCGCTTACTAATAATAGCTGTCTTTGCAGACCGTGAATTCGCGCAACGGGCAATAGATCAACTCAAGCTTGCAGGACTTACAGTCGGTCAGATGGCATTAGCGGCACACGACGAGACAACAACGGCAAGAGAACTCGGTAGTGAGGGGAACAAGGACGCAGCCAAAGGTGGAATGGTTGGTGCTCTTATCGGTATGGGTGTGCCTGAAGACGATGCTGGCCACTATCAGTTTGAGTATAACTCCGCTCGCATCATCGTCGTGGTTCAGGCTGGCGATAACCAGCAGAAAGTCCTCCACATCCTGCAGAGCAGCTGGCCTTTAGAAATACATAGCCACGTCGGGCAAGCGGGGGCAGCGAGTCCTGATGTCCTTGTCAGCGCAAAAGCGAGCGATGCTGATATTCGACCCCCAGAGAACGTCCCTCCTCAAGAGAATCTTAACCCCACGTTCACCGATGATAGCTTCTTCGCACAACCATCCGAAACTGAAATCCGAGATGATCCACGACTTGGAGGTCCGCACGCCATCTGAAGACAGATGAAGGGAGCATGCTTTTTTCCACCCATCCGCCTAAAAGAGCTCAGTTCGGGGATGGAAACTCCAGGCTTTCCTGCCCTAAACACCGGCGGATCGGTTTTGCCCCGTACCTCAACGCCGAGTTCTCCGCCTTGAATGCTTCCCATTTGTCCTGCTGAAACGCCCAAAGCGTCTGAGCAATGAGAACAACCAAAGGGAAGACAGCACATCGAAGTGATGCGTTCGGGAAATCTGAAACTGCCACTCCCCTCGTGACACTGATAGACACGACAAGATATAATGGGTGCAATCACTTATTAGATTACAGGGAGCGGCAGGAGTAAGTTAGATGGCTGAAAGACAACGTTTTCTGGTTCGTTTTTGGGGGGCTCGAGGAAGTTACCCTACGCCGGGGCCATCCACGGTGCGTCATGGAGGCAACACATCCTGTATTGAAGTGCAGGCAGGCAGGCATACGCTGATCCTGGACGCGGGCAGTGGCATCATCCGGCTGGGAGAGGATCTTTTGCGGCGCGCAAATGGAAAACCCCTGCACGTGGCACTGTTGATTACTCACGGCCATGGTGACCACCTCGTTGGCTTACCCTTCTTTGCTCTCCTCTTTGATAGCAAGGCCCATATTGATTTCTTCGGTCCTTCTCTGGAGGGTCAAAGTATTGAGCAACTTGTAACCCCGATCATGTCTCCCCCGTATTTTCCAGTGGATATGCGTAAATTACCGTCGCAGCGTACGTTTCACACAGTGACCGGTGAGCAGTATATTACCTGGGATCATGGCCACGGGAGTGAGCCGGAGATTGTCACCGACCGGGAGCAGACTAAAGATGCCGGGCTATGCGTCGCAATAAAATTTACCCATAGCCATCCCCTCAATGGGGCGATACTCTATCGTGTCGAGTATGCCGGTCGGCGTCTCGTCTATGCGACCGATGTCGAGTGGAAGGAGCAGCAGTACGATCCTGATTTCCTGGCCTTTGTGCAAGGTGTAGACCTGCTGGTACATGATGCCCAATATACGACGGAGGATTATCAAAAAACCAAACATGGTTTCGGCCATAGTACGATTGAAATGGCAACCAACGCAGCTTGCGAAGCAGGGGTACGCGAACTGATATTGTTCCATCATGAACCAACCTATGATGATGCGAAGTTGGATGCCATGGAGGCGGAGGCGCAAAGACAGTTTGCCCATACACGCTCGGCATATGAAGGTCTGGAGATTGATCTTTTAGCGTCGAGGACTTAAGAGAGGACTATAATGGAAATAAATGTTGTACTGGCATTGATGGTTATCGGGTCGTTTCTGGTAGCTATACCACTGCACGAAAGTGGTCACGCGTTGATGGCTTCCTTGCTGGGCGATAGAACGCCACGCGAGGAAGGGCGGCTAAGTTTGAGCATGCGTTCGCATATTGATCCAATCGGGCTGCTCATGTGCGTTATCCTGGCTTTTCAACCAGGCCTTGGAGTGGGTTTTGGCTGGGGCAAACCTGTCAAGGCCGATCCGTGGAAGATGCGGGTGGGGATCAATGCCGGTATGCTCCTGGTTGCATGGGCCGGCCTGATTTTTAGCTTGTTGATCGGTGTGCTTGTGTCCTTGCTGGTGCGCTTCCTGCCTATCCAGTTGTTTAATTCACAAGTTGCTATACATGCAATACAGTTGTTAATTGTCTTTGCCAGTGTGAATATATGCCTGGCGATCTTCAATTTAATCCCGCTCTATCCTCTCGACGGGTATCAAATTCTTTATACTCTCTTACCCAGCAGGCAGGCTGTGCAGTTTGCCAAATCTGCGCCCTATGGGCCGCTTATCATCCTGGCCCTCTTCTTTTTACTGCCTTTCCTGGCCCAGATCGCGAGTCCAGGCCTCAACAGTTTCCCTCTTTTTCAACTGCCGTTTTATGTCTGGTTGGGTTCCGTTAACATTATTGCCTTAGTCATGGGGCAAATACCTGATATTATTATTGTTCTTTATACACTCAAATGATTGTGGTACGTAGAGCACGAGATGAAGAAATGGTTATATAGCTATCGTCTTGGACAGGTACGTCAACAACTTGGCTTTGTCGCTCCCCTGTCGATCGGGGAATATGGAGAAGTAGCTCAGTGGTTGCCAGCAGCGGCGCTAGCCCTTTTTAAGACAATGTCTCCCGCTGATCAGCGGCACTCTCTGCGCGTATGTCGAGGTCTCCAGGCTCATGGCTGTACGGATAGGGATATGCTTGCAGCGGCGTTGTTGCATGATGTTGGTAAGGCCCAGGGGCGAGTGCCTTTCTGGAGCCGTCCAGCCATAGTGCTGGGTAAAAAGTTGGCGCCGCGGTTGTTGAAACGGCTGGTTGTCTACCCTGGCACCCAGGATAGCGTGTCTCTTCCACGTTGGCGTCGTTCGATCAGCTGTGCCTGGTATCATGCTGAAGTGGGGGCAGAGCTGGCCGCTGCCGCTGGCCTTTCGCAGCGTGCTGTTCTTTATATTCGTACCCATCATCAGCCTCACGGCCCGGCAGCAGAGTTACATGAAATAGACGAGGTATCGTGAGATATGCTAGACCAGGTAAGTACCAGAGCGGCGACCGGGCATCTCGAGGAAGGGTTACAGATGGGGTTGCCGCAAGAGACACTCCTACAAGAGACGCGCTATGTTGTGCACCTGCCGGTCTTTGAAGGCCCCCTTGACCTGTTGTTGCACCTGATCGAAAAACGGCAGATGGAGATTACAACTATCTCGCTGATGGCCGTGACCGATCAATACCTGGCATACCTGCAACAATGGGAGGAAATGACGGGGCAAGCCGGGCGAGCAGGGCAAGCCGGGCGACCACCAGGGTCGCCCCTACATGTCGATGATGATGCCCCATCCGGGCGACCACCAGGGTCGCCCCTACATGTCGCCCGGATGGGGAATATGGCGGCGTTCGTCTCAATTGCCGCTCGTCTGCTTTTCATAAAATCACAGAGCCTTTTGCCGCAAACCTCTAAAGATGAGGTGACCGGCGAAATGGAGAGCGCTGCTGAGATGGCGGAGGAATTGCAGCGGCACCTGGTGGAATACAAGTTAGCCAGGGAGATTGCCAATCATTTGCGTCATCGCGAGGAGGCGGGCTTACAGACCTATGGGCGTTCGGGCCTGCTGGCAGGTATCGAGGCACAACTGGCGTGGACGCCTCCTACTCTCCTCGGATTGGAGGCACAATCGCTAGCCTTAGCTTTTCAGCGCCTCCTCGACCTGCGTGCAAAAGAAAATGGCAATGGCGCAGAGCTATTGCCCATAGCGCGTGTGAGTGTGAGCGAGCGCATTTCGGAGATTGTGAGTTGGTTGAGCGAAAGGTCAAGCGTTTTGCTTGCCGAAGTGGTTGAAAACGAGCATTCGCGCCTGGTAATTATTGTGACGTTTTTGGCCGTGTTGGAGATGTGGAAGCGGGAGCGGATTACCGTGAAGCAGGAAATGCTGATGGGGCCTATTATTCTGGAGAGAGGGGCACGTTGGGAGCAGATAAAAGAGGATGAGGTGGAGGAAGACGCTTAAGGGTTTCAGACAATTGGAGAGAAGACTTCCCGTGAGCGGACTGGAGAGACGTCCTGCCTGTCATCCTGAGCGCAGCGAAGGATCTGGCGAGCCGGACGCAGAGATCCTTCGCTGCGCTCAGGATGACAGGCCTTCTTTCCAAAGGATCTGCTCGCCGGACGCAGAGATCCTTCGCTGCGCTCAGGATGACAGGCCTTCTCTCCACTTGTCTGATCTCATTTCTAAAAACTTGACAGGTATCGACTCAAAGTTTATACTGTAAGAGCAATCAAAAATCCGATTTATGGACTTGATTTCCGAGGGAGTGTGCAGGGAGAGCAAGTTATTGTTCCCGCAACACTCTAATATAGATCTGAATAAGGAGAGAGATGTTCATGGAAGATGGCCAGGAGTTAACACAAAAGGAAGCAGCGCAACAGGAATCGACAACAACGGAAGGGGCGAGTTCGCCGGAGGCAGCTCGCATTGCTGAGTTAGAAGCGCAACTTGCACAGGCGCGGCAGGAGGCTGCCGAAAATTGGAGCAAGTTCTTGCGCGAACGTGCAGACATGGAGAACTTCCGTAAGCGCCAGGAACGCGTGCTCATAGATCGCGTGCAACACCAGAAGAAGGCGCTGCTGCAAAAATTGCTAGGTGTGATGGACAATGTTGAACGAGCATTGGTCTTCCAGGATACGTTGGATCGCCAGGGGTTGCAGCAGGCACTGCGCATGGTTCAGTGGCAAATGAATGAAGTGATGCGCGGCGAAGGTTTGAACCCCGTTCCTACGGTAGGTGAGCCGTTTAACCCGTATGTTCATGAAGCAATAGAAGCTGTCGAAGATAGTGACAAGCCGGAGGGGACCATCGTCGAAGAAGTGCTTAAAGGCTATACCTTAGGTGATGAGACACTGCGACCGGCCCGCGTCAAAGTCAGCATGGGAAATGGCAATAAGCAGTAACCAGGTCTCAATGGCGTGAAGAAACAAAAGGCTGGGCATTAATGGAGTACAAAGATTATTACAAGATACTCAATGTCGCGCGTGGAGCGAGTGCCGATGAAATCAAAAAGGCATTTCGTAAGCTGGCACGCAAGTATCATCCCGATGTAAATCCCGGCGATAAGAAGTCAGAAGAGAAGTTCAAGGAAATCAATGAAGCCTACGAGGTTCTCTCTGATCCTGACAAACGGCGCAAATACGATACGCTTGGTCCAAACTGGCAAGAACAATTTGGATCTCCATTCGGAGCCGGAAGGCGTTCTTATAGCTATGGGGGTCGTGGTTCATCCTCACCATTCGATTTTGATGCTGGTGGGAGTGGTTTTTCTGACTTCTTTGAGACACTTTTTGGACGTTCTAACCCTATGGGGAGCGGGACGCGTGGGAGTGTGCGCAATGATATACGAAGACGTGCAGGGGATAATATTGAACAGCCTGTTGAGGTGACGCTGCAAGAGGCCTATGCTGGAGGTATGCGCACATTCAATATTCAATCGACAGAGGTCTGTTCTGTCTGTAAGGGGACGGGCGAACTTGCTGGCAAGACCTGTGCAACGTGTGGTGGTCAGGGTGTGCTACCACGCAGCAAGCGCCTTCAGGTGAAAATCCCTGCCGGAGTAGACAACGGTTCCAAGATTCGCGTTGCCGGTGAAGGACAGCCCGGTATTGGCGGTGGGCCACGGGGCGACCTTTACCTCGTTATCAGTGTCAAGCCTGACCCTGTGTTTGAGCGTAAAGGTGATGATCTGTATGTTGATATCGAGGTGGAACTTGTCAAAGCCATGCTCGGTGGCGAGGTACCTGTGCCGGCTCCCGATGGGCGTAAACTGAAATTGACCATTCCGGCAGAAACCCAGAATGGGCGCATGTTCCGCCTCGCGGGCAAAGGGATGCCCCGTTTGCGCGCCGAGGGCAGCGGTAATCTTTATGCACGCGTCAAAGTGCTTCTCCCGATGCAACTTTCCAACGAGGAACGCGCATTATTCGAGAAGCTGGCTCGCAGTCGGGGTGTCGAAATGCACTCTTAGATTGGAGAGAAGCGGGAGTAGAGTTGGGAAAGGAGGGATAGATTGTGCCTGATAAAACTGATGGTGCCTGGTATATCATCAGTGTAGCAGCAGAGAAAGCTGAGGTGCATGAGCAGACGTTGCGTCATTATGAACGTCTGGGGCTGATCTCTCCTGCACGTAAGGGGAATAGTCCCCATAGTCCGCGTTTATACTCTGACCGTGACATTGAGCGCGTCGTTCAGATTCGTAACTTGATGCAAGATCTCGGTGTCAACCTGGCAGGAGTTGAAACTATTCTGCATATGCGCAACCTGATCGAGCAAATGCAGGTAGAGATGAAAGATCGTGTGGAGCAAGTGCAGGCGGAGAGGGATCAGGAGATAAGACGCCTGCAAGATCAGCACGAGACGGAGACACGCAGGCTCAAGGGTATTATCGAACGTTTACAGCGAGAAAGAATTTGATATGATCCGTTTGGTCCGAGGATCATATCGGCACCCGCGTTGAGTGCAAGCACGGCAGCCTCTGGCACGCTCCATTTAGCGGTGATCCCCTGCATATAGAGACCGTCGGTAATGACGACCCCGTCATAGCCCAATTCCTTGCGCAGAATATCGGTCAGAAAGATATGCGAGAGTTCCGCGGGATATACCGGATCAATGGCAGGCATCAAGACATCGGTCGGCATAACCATGCCTGGATTATCGAGCTTATTCTGCGATTGAATAAAGGCTTTATAAGGAGCCAGCTCAACCGAGTAGATTTGATCGCGTGTGCGCTTCACCACGGGTAGATCGTAGTGGGCATCGGTACTTGCGTCGCCTAAGCCGGGGAAGTGCTTGATGCAGGCGATAACGCCGTCGCCTTGTACAGCACGCATATAGGCACCAGCGTAGGTGATGACCGACGCTGGTGTGTAGCCCCAGGTACGCAGGTATTGATCTGGCCCATCCACCAGCTGCACATCCACGTCAGGGGCAAGGTCTTCGTTAATACCAAGTGCCAGCAAATCATGAGCAATTCTATGCCCCGCTTGAACTGCGTTATTTACGTTACCTGTCTCATAAATCTCCAACGCGCCCGGATGGTGTCCATAGATATTTTGTACTCGCTCAACAAAGCCGCCTTCTTCGTCAGTAGAGATGAGTAGGGGCAGGTTGGCATGTCTTTGCATTTGGGCAATATCATTTTTGGTTTGCTCGAAGGTATGCATTTGGAGGGCGTACATCACGACACCGCCAGCATGCAATTTGGTGATCATGTATTCCAGGTCGTCAGAGTAGGTGGGGGTGTAATACTCGGCCATAATGAGCTGGCCCAGCTCCTCGTCAAGGGTCATGTGCTTAACATATAAACGGGCAAGCTGCTTGTACGACATGTGGTCAATAAGGTGTGTAATAGCATCAGCCTGGGTAGTATTGAGTGGTGGCTGCACGAAATATCCTACATGCTCTATGATATTTAGATCTTTCAATTTTGTTGCCAGTACAGATTGTTCAGATGCGGCCTGTGGAGCAACAAGGATGGTGAATAGGGCCAGTATGATAATAAGTGATTTCATTACGCTGCGCCCATGATGCTTTTGTTGTTGCTTTTTTTCGTTATTGTTCCCCCTGTTCTCAGGAAAAACGAGGCTTTGCTCACGAGATGCTGAGGATTTCTGAATGCCGTTGTTAACGATAGTCATGGAAACTCCCGCCGATCTCGCCACCTACAGCGGCGAGCAAAAAGAGAAAAAGAGGTTTTTCGGGGAATACAAGTCTCCCAGGCTTGCCTGCCCCAAATCCCGCAAAGGGGTGGCTACCCCTTTGAACACCGCTTTCGTTTCGTTAAGTTGACACCTATGGGGGCGACCCGCCCGTCTGCTGTCATCCTGAGCGCAGCGAAGGATCTGCGTTCTGCCCAGCGAGAGATCCTTCGCTGCGCTCAGGATGACAGCAGTGCTTAAGTTAACGCCTATGGGGAGGATCCCTGCACCCCTTTTCTCTTACAGGTCCCTTGTTACTATACTAGTAACGCTTTAAAAGGGGTTTTAGTTGCATGTTTAATCATGATTGTGGTGGGATGGCAGGCATGAGATGGTCCTCCATTTTGAGAGCGATGATACGGGTTGCTGCTTCATCAACACGGGCCTTTGAAAGGGTGCCATTCTGTAAGGCCGCTTTTATCGCGTTAAGCATGGCGATCATCTGATCTGCGCCTGTGGGACCAAGAAGCATATCGTTGCCCGCGTTGAGTGCCATGACTGCGGCGGTAGGCACATCCCATTTATCGGTGATTCCTTTCATATACAAGGCGTCGGTGAGTGCAACGCCGTCATAGCCAAACTGTTTGCGCAGGATGTCGGTCATGAAGGTATGAGAGAGCTCGGCAGGATATAGCGGGTCAATGGCCGGCATCAAGACATCGGTGGGCATAATCATGCCGGGATTATCGAGCTTATTCTGCGATTGGATGAAGGCCTTGAAGGGTGCTAGCTCGACATCGTATAGTTGCTGCCTGGTACGATTTACCACCGGCAAGCCGGTATGAGCATCGGTGAGAGCGTCACCTAGCCCAGGATAGTGTTTAATACAGGCAATTACTCCATCACTTTGCATGGCTGCCATGTAGGCCCCGGCAAATTTGATCACGGACGCGGGATCGTTACCAAAGGTGCGAGTGACCATATCATAGCCATTGACGAGATTCACATCGACATCGGGGGCCAGATCTTCGTTGATGCCGAGGGCTAATAAGTCATGGGCGACCTTGTGTCCTTGCTGCGTTGCCACATTGGGGTCACCTGTGTTGTAGATATCTGTAGCGGACATACGCAGCCCATAGATGTTTTTTAACCGGTGGACGTACGGTCCACCTTCCTCATCAGTTGAGACAAGTAGAGGGAATGTAGCGTTCTTTTGCATTTCCGCGATATCGTGTTTGGTCTGGTCGAAGGTCTGCATCTGGAACTCGTACATGATGACACCGCCGGCATGGAGCTTGTTGACCATCGTGTCCAGGTCGGGCGAGTAGTAGGTATCGGTATACTCGACCATGATGAGCTGGCCGAGTTCCACGTCCAGGGGCATGCGGGCCACGTACATACTGGCAAGCTGCTTATACTTCATGTAGCCCGAGAGATGTTGAAGTGAGTCAATTTGCATGGCATTGAGGGGTAATTGTACAAAGGCGCCTGTGTTCGTAGCTTGAGTTGATGAAAATTGTCTGGGTGTACTTGTTGGCAGGAGGTTCCGTCCAAAAAAACCTCCCAGGATGACGAGGATAGCCAGGAGTACCAGTGCGAGGCCAACAGGAATGGCCAGGCGACGACGTTTTGGCCTGTGGACTTGTGCTGGTGAAATAAATGGAGGCGGTGGAGATGCAGGAGGTCTTTGCGGGGGCAGGGGACGTGTTGCCTGTTGGGATAAGACAACAAATTGTTGCTCTTGATACTGTTGGGCGGGCATAGGACGAGAAGATTGTGCCCGCGCAAGCTGCTGTGAAGATGCAGAACGCTTTACTACTGGCAATCTTCCTGGTGTATCATCTTCTTGTTCCTCAAATTGAGACTGGAAATGCGGCAGAGAAGATTTTGGAGTATGCTCATTATTGATAGTCATGTATGCTCCTCATTTTTGCTATATATATTTGATTATAGACGGCAGTACCGAGCTCCCCACCCTGGGCGAGGACAAGCCATCGCCCCTACTATGGACGGCCTTCGCAGGCTGATCCTTCGTTGCATGGTAGGGGCGATGGCTTGTCCTCTCCCAGTCACATTATTAGGCACGTTTAAATATATCATCTTTTACGGGTGATTGACCCCTTTGCGCTTTGAGCGACTACGTTTTGCCGAAGAGGTGGTGATAGTTTTAGACTCATCATTGCCTGCACGTGTGTTTATGGGAGCAGACAATTGATCTCCCGTGTTGGTCTCGTCTGTATTGACGGGAGTGGTAGTCTCGTCTGTATTGACGGGAGTGGTGGTCTCGTCTGTATTGACGAGAGTGGTGGTGGTAGAGGTAGTAGATAGGCCCTCCAGCATATTTTCACCTGTATCTTGTGACTCAATAAATTGCATCCATGCATAGTCATTGCTTGTATCAATGCTGTCAGGAGCAATGAATGGAGCTTCCACATTGTCCCTGTCCTCACCTGTGTTTGTGGGAGGAGTGGGTTCGGGCTCAGTATGTTGTACCTGGTATCCTGGAGGAACTGCGGGAGTTTTGTGCGTATCGTCCTCCTCGTCGCCATACATGATACCAAGGTCCTCCAGGCCCTGGTGGAAGCCTGGTAAGCT
>WNGJ01009313.1_pt1 | contig 10455 bp, 9 predicted proteins | sample 5400611 | NCBI WGS metagenome assembly WNGJ01 (sample SAMN13153375, study PRJNA577476) | soil metagenome | isolation source: 40 cm soil or saprolite under Garry oak tree replicate 1 | place: USA:California | collected 2016-06-15
CCTTGGTCAGCTTGTCGATGAACGCGCTGACTTGGCTTTCCGGGATAGCGCCCATGAAACCGTCGGCAGGCTGGCCGCCGACGAAAGCGATCACGGCCGGGATCGACTGGATTCCCATCTGGCCGGGGATCGAGGGATGCTCGTCGATGTTCATCTTGACGAGTTTCACCCGGCCCTTGGCGGCGCGGACAACCTTTTCCAGCAGCGGCGTGAGCTGGCGACACGGGCCACACCACGGCGCCCAGAAGTCGATCAACACCGGCTGGCGCTTCGACTCTTCAATGACGTCCTTCACGAAGGTCTGAGTGGTGGTTTCCTTGATCAAATCGAGCGCTGCCTGCGGCGCCGCCGCGCTCTCGCTCTGCTCTACGATCGTCACGAGAATCCTCGTCCGTTGTCTGGAACGGTGCCGCCTCTAGCACGGCCCGGAATGGCTTTCACGAAGTCTGGCCCTTAAGTGGCGGTTTGCGCGGAAATTTCAATCGGTTTGAAAGGGGCAATCCCGGCCCGGCCGCCGGGAACTCGGAGATCGGGTGGCAGCCCCCCGCCACCAAGCCCAATGCTGAAACGATCGAATCCTACTAGGAAGCTTGGCGATGGCAATGGCCTATTACAGCACCGTGTTCCGACAGCCGGCCCAGGAGATCTGGGAAATCATTCGCGATTTCAACAACTACCCGGTCTGGGTGGGTGGTGCCGACGAAAGCCGGATCGAGCACGACAAATCCGGCGATGCGGTCGGCGCGGTCAGGAACGTGCTCTATCGGGGCCGGCAGATCCGGCAGCGGCTCCTGGCGTTATCCGACGTGGAACGCGTGCAGACTTACGAGTTCTGCGGCGCGCCCTCGCTGCCGGTCGAGGGTTTTGAGGCCACTCTGCGCGTCACGCCGGTGGTCGATGGCGATCGCTCTTTTGTCGAGTGGTGGGCGAGCTTTGACTGCGAACCCGGCCTGCGCGACGAACTGACGGGGACGCTCCGGGGCTGGTTTGCCCAATGGCTCGAATCGCTGCGCGGGGCGCTGGATGGCCGGGTTCCCCGTGAAACCGCGACTGTTAACGGATAGCGAACGGCTTTTTTCGCCAATCGTCTCGATATCGAACGATTCGGTGATCATTTGACCCGTCGCGACCTGTTGCATTCGCCGGCCGCATTTGGCATAGCTCTCCCGTTGCTGGCGCTTTCATCGCCGCCAACGCTTTCGGATGCGGGTGTAGCTCAGTGGTAGAGCACGACCTTGCCAAGGTCGGGGTCGAGGGTTCGAGCCCCTTCGCCCGCTCCAAAATCTCGTTGGATCCGCGGTCCGCGCAAATCCCACATGCGGATATCTGGCAAACCCGATTGATGCGATCGTGACGTGATCGCTGGCATCTCCTCAAGCAGACTATTTGGGGCCGACCAGAGAGGTCTGCTCCCAGAAGCCGAACGCGGTTTCGAGCGGCTTGTGCCGGGGCGATGCCTGTGCGATGGCGAGAACGGCGTGGCGCTTGGTAGCGTAGAAGATCGGTATGTCGAACCATGTGCTTTCCCTGAGCAACTGAAGATTGCGGGTTCTGTCGACATCCACCTTGGAAAGGCCGATCAGGAAGATCCCGTCCAAGACCTTCGCGGAGGCGGCCGCGAGGGGAACGCCCTTTGTCTTTTCGTTCGATTTCACGAGCATGCCAGGGATACGGACGATGCCGCCACCGGCAAAATCCGCGGGCAGCGTGAACCTGATCTCCACCGTGTGACTGGCCGGCAGTGTTGGATCGGTATTGCGCCGGAAAACCATCGTCATCTTCAGCCGGCGATCGGGAATTTCAACATCGGCGCGCAGGGCGACATCCAGCTTGGTGTCTGTATCGACCGGTTCGGTACGCCACACCACGAAGCCCGGAATTCTCTCGCCTGTCGGATTTCCCGGATCTTCTTCCAGAAGCACCGCGTCCTGACGGTTCGTGTTGGTCCTGCCGTCGTCCTGCGCCGCTGACGATGGTGCGGATGTCGCTTGCGCGAGCTCCAGCTTCGCCGCTCGAATCGTCTCCAGATGCCACGCTGGATTGTTGTATCGGACATCATCCGTCGCTGTCGCGGCTCCCGCTGGCAGCAACAAGGCAGCGCCCAGCAACGATCTCACGCCCCAACGCCCCATCTTCCGCCCCGCTCATCATTCCTGCCGGCTCAATTCTAGCGCTCGCAGGAATATAAACGCAACTTCTACGGCGGTGCGATATCATTCCGTTGTGAAGGAGCGCTAAAGACTACGACAGAATTCCCGGAATGCCCGGATCGAAGCCGAGCGCGGCCTCCATCCACTTTGCGATCCGAAGCACGCGAAGGTCTTCCCGATAACGGCCGACGATTTGAATGCCGAGTGGAAGCCCGTTGGGGCCGAATCCGGCCGGCAGAGTGACCGCGGGCGCGCCGATAAACGTCCAGGGCGCGCAATATTCCGCGTCTCCGGTGGAGTCGAGTCCACGCGGCGCCTCGCCGAAGGCGGGCAAGGTCAACAGCGCGTCGAAACCGGAGATGTCCGTCGGCAGTGCCGCTCGCCACTTCTCCTGCGTGGCCCTGGCGGCGAGGTAACTGGTCGCGGGCACGGCCCTGCCGCGCTCGACCTGCATCTTCAACTGATCGCTGGTGCGGTCTGGATAGCGCGCCACCAGGCTTGCGAAGATCGCCGCGCCTTCGCTGGCCAGAATGGTGTTGATCGCCGGCCAATTCTCGGAATCGAATTCAGCGAGTTCGAGCTCTTCCAGGATGGCGCCTGCGTCGCGCGCGCGTGCGATCGCCGCATCGAAGACTTTCTGCTGCGCAGGTTCGGCGCGCGCGAATTTCTTGAAACGCACGATGCCAAGGCGCGGGTTGTCGAGCGCTGGAATGCCTCGATCAATGTCGACCTGAAAGGCCGGAAGCGGCCGGCCATGCGGATCGGCGTCGCTTGCGCCCGCAAGCAGTGACAACGCCAGCGCCACATCGTCCACACGCCGGGCGAAAAAACCGACATGGTCGAGCGACGGGCTCAACGGATGCACGCCAACGCGCGGGATGGCGCCAAAGCTCGGCTTCAATCCGACAATGCCATTGAACGCCGCCGGCCGGATCACCGAGCCGAGCGTTTGGCTGCCGAGCGCGAGCGGCACAAGCCCGGCCGCGACGGCGGCGGCTGAGCCGGACGACGATCCGCCCGGCGTATGGTCGGTGTTCCAGGGATTGACCGTCGGTCCGGGATGCCGCCAGGCGAACTCCGTCGATACGGTCTTGCCGAAAATCGTAGCACCGAGATTGCGCAGCCGTTCGACAACCCAAGCGTCGGCCGCAGGAATATGATCCTCGTAGATCGGCGAGCCGTTCGTGGTCGGCATGTCCGATGTCGCGATGATGTCCTTGATCGCGACCGGAATGCCGGACAGCGGACCGGGCCGCCGTCGCGTATCGGTCGGAAGATATTCGAAGGCCTTCAGCCGCGGTTCGACGGCCTTGGTCTTCACCAGACATAATGCCGCGTAGCCATCCGCTGCCGCCTCCTCCTGCCGGAACAGGCGCAACAAATCGAGCACGCCTGCGCCGGCCTTTGGCTTGGGAAGCACGGTTGTCTTGATCATGTCGGCCAGCTCCTCAAAAATAATGCGGTGCAGGCCGCGCCGGGCACGACCGCACCGTAACATCGCTTGCGCGTTTTGCCTATTTCAAGGCGAGCGCGGGTCAGATTGATGCCCGAGAATATGTGAACAGCTGGCGCTGTGGTTTTGCGGACCACGGGCGACGCTTCCCTCGGGCTCATTGCATGATCTCGCCGATCGGATCAAGATGCCGCGGCCGCCAGCCGAGGTCGTGTTGCGCCTTCGTGCCGCTGAGGCGCTGATCGAGTGCATATCCCCTCGCCCATTCGCCGAGTTCAGTTGCGATCAGCTCCATCGACACAACTTCCGGTTCGGGGTCTCGCGTTCCGAAGCGTCGGGCGAAGGCACGCGCGATCTGGCCTACGGCCATCCCTTCGATCGCCGCGCCGATATAGCTCGATCCCGCGGGCGCGCGTTCCAGTGCAAGCGCATAGAGATCGGCGAGGTCTTCGCTATGAACGAGTGGCCAGCGCACCTCTTCACCCGCCACGACCCTGACGGCGCGACGTTCAGTGGCGTCTCGGGCGAAGCGGCGGAAGATGCCGGCGGCGGCGGTAAAGACCATCGCCGGATGGATCACGATGCCGTCGATTTCGGTTGCCGCGAGCACGCGCCGCAGGTTCGGCACCATCCACGCGAGAGCCGGCAAGGGACAGAACGAGGTCGCTTCGGTGCCAATCTCGCCGCCCGTGGCGCCGAACAGCCAACAGCCGCCGGTGTAAATGAAGCGTGGTTTGTTCGGCTGGGCGGCAAGCGCCGACAGCAACGTGTCGAGCAGGTGGCGATCAATCGCGCCCATGTCGGTTTCGAAATCGCAGGCGGTGTGGACGACGGCATCGATCTGCGGCAGCCCGTCGGCCCACGGCTCAGGCAAGATGATATCGCCAGCGATCGGTGTCGCGCCCCAATCCGCGAGCCTCGCCGCTGATGCGCCGGATCGCGCGAGGCCGAGCACGCTATGCCCGCGCGCGATCAGTGCCCGCACGACGGCGGAGCCGATCACACCCGTCCCACCCAGAATGAAAACCCGCAACTGTCCTCCTCCCATATGGAAGAGCGCCCGCTGGTAGCCTTTCAATTGAGCAGTCGCTCGCTCCAATTGATGAGTGCAGTGCAGCAGCGCCGCAGATTTGTCCCGGCAAAACAGGCATGAAAATTTTTTGTCTCAATGCGACGGGCGCAGCATGAACTTGCGCGGCGCACGCTTCTCACCGCGCGCGGATGTGATAACATTTTTTGGTCTGATCTCACGTCAGGCTTCAAAATTCGTCTCTCGAAATGTCCAAAATAAAGCGCGGCCAATTGGCTGCATTAGGGAGTGACGCGATGAAATCGCCTTTCCATCGATCCGTTCTTGCGCTCGCGGCCATTGGTCTTGTGGCCGGCGCGAACCTCGCGAGTGCGCAGCAGCAACGGGCGCTCAAGAAATACGAATCCGGCACCAAGGAGTTCTGGACCCATCCGCCGGATGACTGGTTTCTTGGCGACGAGAACGAAGCGCAGAAGGGCCTGGCGCCGCCGTCGGGTCCGCCGACCGGTGCATCGGATGCCGAACTCGCAGCCCTCATCAAGAAGATCAAGCTGCCACAGGGCTTCAAGATCGAAGTCTGGGCCTCGGGCGTTCTGGCTGCCCGGCAGATGGCCTGGGGCGACAAGGGCACGCTGTTCGTCGGCTCCTTCGGTCTCGGCAATGTCTATGCGATCACCGACAAGGACGGCAAGAAGGACGTCAAGACCGTCCTGAAAGGTCTCAACATGCCGACCGGCCTCGCCTTCAAGGACGGCGCGCTCTATGTCATCGCGGTCGACAAGCTGATCAAGTATGAGAACGCCGAAGCCAACCTCGACAAGCTCGGCGACGGCAAGGTGGTGTATGACGACATGCCTTCCTATGCCGCGCATGGTTGGAAATACATCGCGGTCGACAAGGACGGCTGGTTCTACATTCCGTTCGGACCGCCCTTCAACATCGGCGTTCCGCCGACCAGCGTCTCGCAGATCCGCCGCGTCGACCCCAAGACCGGCAACGCGGAAGTCTATGCGCTCGGCGTTCGCAACAGCGTCGGCGGCGACGTCGATCCGCGCACCGGCAAATACTGGTTCACGGAAAACGCGCGCGACTGGATCAGCGATGACCTGCCTTCCGACAAGCTCAACGTCATCAACAAGATCGGCGAGCATTTCGGCTATCCCTATTGCCACCAGGGCGACCTGCCGGACCCGAAGTTCGCAATGGGGCACAAGTGCTCGGAATTCACCCCGCCGGCCTACAATCTCGGTGCCCACGTAGCGCCGCTCGGCATGAAGTTCTATACCGGCGATCAATTCCCGGCCGAGTATAAGAACTCGATCCTGGTCGCCGAGCACGGCTCGTGGAACCGGCACAAGTACCAGGGTGGCCGCATCGTGCGGATCACCGCCGGCCCGGATGGCAAGAACGCCAAGCAGGAGGTGTTCGCGTCCGGCTGGATCGAAGGCGACCAGGGCTATCTCGGCCGGCCCGACGATATCATCCTGGCCAAGGACGGCTCGATCCTCGTCGCCGACGACTGGGCTGGCGCGATCTACCGCATCAGCTACAGCAAGAAGTAATAGCCAGAGCATGATCGGAAAAAGCATGCCCCAAAATACGCCATGGGGCTACGACCCGATGGGTGGTCTCCGGTTTTCCCTCGCGACAAACACGAGCGTTTGCGCGGAGATCATGCTCAACCAATAGGACATCGGAGGGCTGCGGTTGCCTTGGGGCTGCCGCAGCCTTTTGCTTTGTCGGGCGTTAACAACAACAAGTCGTGGCCGTTATTGCCGGGCGTGACGAGCGGAGAGAGACAAAATGCGGAAGGCCCTCACGGGATTTATGGTCGTTGCTGTGCTGTTCGTTAGCGGTTCAAGAGCCCGTGCTGCCGACGTCGCCGCCGGCAAGGCAAAAGCGACGGAAGTTTGCGGTAGCTGTCATAGCGAAAACGGCATTTCGCAAATGGAGAACGTCCCTTCCCTCGCCGGCCAGCTCGATCAGTACATCCAGTGGCAGCTCGTGTATTTTCGCGCCGGCTCGCGCAAGAACGAGCAGATGCAGCCGATCGTCGAGCAGCTCAACAATGAGGATATCCGCAATCTCGGTGCCTATTTCGCCTCGCTGGCGCCGCCGAAGCCCCCTCAATCCGACGACGATCCGGATCTGTCGAAGAAGGGCGCGCAGGCGGCGGTGGGGCGGCGCTGCGCCTCGTGTCACGGGGATAATTTCGCGGGAACGAAAGCGGTCGCGCGTCTCACGGGGCAGCGTGAGGAATATCTGTTGAAAGCGCTGCGCGATTTTAAATCCGGCCTGCGCTCTGGCGGCGGCCAGGCGGCGATGGCCGACGTCGCCTATCCCCTAAGCGACGAGGAAATCACCGCGCTCGCGCATTATCTCGCTCATCTGTAAATCACCGTCGCCCCGGCCTTGAGCCGGGGCCCATAACCACAGGCGGATGTTACGGCAAAAGAAGCCAACTCCGACCACCCGAAATCGAAGGGCTGCGGCGTATGGGTCCCGGATCGGCGCTCGCTGTGCTCGCTTGTCCGGGACGACGATAATTTTAGGATACGTTGCCGCGTGGAGCCCCCTACCCCCGCGCCTTCTCATACGCCTTCAAATGCGTATAGGCGATGCGCAACCGCGGCACCGGCACCTTGGCGGCATCGCCGCGCGCGATCAGGTCGCCGATCACATGATCGGCTTCGACCGGCAACCCCGCCTTGATGTCGCGGAACATCGACGCGGTCATCGGCGAGCCTTCGGCGGTGAGCAGGCCGCGGGCGCGCTGGAAGAACGGGCCGTTCGGAGCATGGCCCTCGGCGGTTGCGACCGCGCTGCATTCGTCGAGCATGCCGAGCAGGAAGTCCGTGCCTCCCGGGGCTGCCAGGACATTGCCGACCGACGTCCGCATCAGGCTCGTGGATGCGGCGAGCGAGGCCAGGAACACCCACTTCTCCCACATGTCCTGGATGACATTTTCGCTTGTCGCCGCGCCGCAATTGCCGTTCGCGAAGGCGTCGCCGATCGCGCGGACTCGATCGGACAGCTTGCCGTCGCGTTCGCCGAAGCCAAGCGACTGCATCGGCTGAAGCTGCACCACCTCGCGCTTTTCATTGAGCGTGGCCGCGATCGCGCAGAGGCCGCCGAGCACGCGCGCGCCGCCAAATCTGTCGTCGAGCACGTCCAGATGTTTCATGCCGTTAAGCAGTGGAATGATCGCGGTGTTATCTCCGACTGCCGGCGCGAACGATTTGATGGCGTCCTCCAGGTCGAACGCCTTGCAGCTCAACAGCAGGACGTCGAATTTCTCACGAAGCGCATCGGCTTGCACCGTCGGCGGATTTTTCAGCGTGACGTCGCCATTCGGGCTCTTGATGACGAGGCCGGCGGATGCCAATTCCGCGGCCCGGCGCGGCCGAACCAGAAAGGTGATGTCGCACCCGGCCTGCAACATCCTGCCGCCGAAATATCCGCCAATGGCCCCGGCCCCGACCACGAGAATGCGCATGCGTGAATTCCTTTTTTTGGGCGAGTAGCGAATGGCGAGTAGCGAATAGGGCATTTCGCCTTGCTATTCGCTACTCCCTATTCGCCATTCGCCAGTAACCATTTGCCCTTCTACCACTTTTCTCCGAACGGGCGGATTTCCATTTCGAAGGTCCAGGCGCTGCGGGGCTGCTGGTAGAGTTGCCAATAGGATGCTGCAACCGATGTGGGTGGCATCAGCAGATCTGGATTGTCCAGCGCCTCCTTGCCCCAGAGTTTCTCGCGGCGCTCGCGCACCCAGGCGGTATCGACACCGGAATCGATGACCAGATGCGCGACATGGATGTTTTTCGACCCGAGCTCGCGCGCCATCGATTGCGCCACGGCGCGCAGGCCAAACTTCGCGCTGGCAAAGGCCGCAAAGCCGCTGCCGCCGCGGAGCGACGCGGTCGCGCCGGTGAAGAAGATATTGCCTTGGCCTCGCGGCAGCATCAGCCGCGCCGATTCGCGGCCCGCGACAAAGCCGGCCCAGCAGGCCATTTCCCATACTTTCCGAAACACACGGTCAGTGGTCTCCAGAATCGGAAAATTGACATTGGCGCCGACATTGAAGATGCAGACCTCCAGCGGCGCGTGCTTGTCGGCGTCATTGAGGAAGGCCGCCGTCTCCTCTTCCTTCCTGGCGTCGAGCGAGCGGCCGAAGATCGTGCCGCCCGCGGCCTCGACTTCCTTGATCAGCGGTTCGAGCTTCTCCCCGTTGCGCCGTCCGGCGAACACGGTGAAGCCCTCCGCGGCGAACTTCTTTACGATCTCGGCGCCGATATAGTCACCAGCACCGATCACGGCGACCGTGGCGTTACGTTTTTCCATGTGTTGTTCTCCGCCCTTCCCGCTCATTGTCATTCCGGGATGGTCCGAAGGACCAGACCCGGAATCTCGAGATTCCGGGTTCGATGCTTCGCATCGCCCCGGAATGACAGAAGCGGTGGTTATTTCCCCGCGACCATCTCCTCGACTTCGCGCAACTGCTCCTTGCCGAAGAACATTTCGCTGCCGACAAAGAAGGTCGGCGAGCCGAACGCGCCGCGCTCGACCGCCGATTGCGTGTTCTCGATCAGCTTCGCCTTGACCTCCGGCTCCTGCGCGCGCGCGAGCAGTTTTGCGCCGTCGAGGCCGGACGAGCTGAGCGCCTTCGCCGCGACTTCCGGATCGTCCATCTTCTTCGGCTCCCGCCACATGTGATGAAACGCCGCCTCGACATAGGCTTCGAACACGCCCTCGAGCTGCGCGGCCACCGCCGCGCGCATCAGATTGAGCGTGTTGACCGGAAAGAACGGATTCCAGACGAAGGGCTGGACCTGAAAGCGCTTGATGAAGCGCTGGGTTTCGATGACGTGAAATTCGCGCTTGTTCTTGACGCCGGCGAGCGATTCGGCCGGCGATTTGTTGTTGGTGGCCTTGAAGATGCCGCCAAGCAGGATCGGCACATATTCGAATTTCAAACCGGTGCGCGTCTCGATCGCCGGAATCGCCTCGTGGCTCAGAAAAGCGTTGGGGCTGCCGAAATCGAACAAGAATTGCGGGCATGATTTCACGGCGGTCTCCCTGATTTTCTTCTATCTTCCATTCTGGCGCAGCCGGCGCGGTACGTCCACCGTATTTATGATGATCATAATACTGCGACGAGGCCCCCGGGCGCCAAGTCAGATGAGCCAAGTCGGATGAGCCAGCTCAAATCAGCCGCCGGATCGTGCGCTTTCGCCAGATTAGCATGTAAAAGCTCATCTGCAGAAGGAACATGGCGCCGAAGGTGATCGGATAGGCGATCCAGACGCCCTCGATGCCGATGAGGCGGCTGAGAATGACCGCAGACGGCACCTCGATCGCAGTGATCGCAAAAATCGAGATCAGGAGCGGCATCCATACCGTGCCGCTGGCCCGCATGGCCCCGGAAAACACCGTCGACATGCCGAACAGCACCGAACTCCACAGCACGATGTGGAGCAGTCCTTGCGCGAGCTCGAGCACCGCGGCGTCGATGATGAAGAAGCTCATGAGCGTGCGCGAGAAAAGGTAGGCGATCGCGACCAACCCTCCGGTCAGAAGCAGATTCATCTCCAGACCGGTGCGGACGATGGTGCCGACCCGCTCGGAATCGCCGCGCCCGATCGCCTGCGCGCCGAAAATCGAGACCGATATCGCGATCGACAATGCGGGAAACTGCACATAGCTCATGACCTGATTGACCGCGCCGTAAGCGGCCGTGGCGTTGGAGCCGAAGCTGTTGACCAAGCCGAGCAGCACGATTTCGGCCAGCGACATCACGACCATGCCGATGGCGGCGGGAA
>WNGJ01009315.1_pt1 | contig 10454 bp, 9 predicted proteins | sample 5400611 | NCBI WGS metagenome assembly WNGJ01 (sample SAMN13153375, study PRJNA577476) | soil metagenome | isolation source: 40 cm soil or saprolite under Garry oak tree replicate 1 | place: USA:California | collected 2016-06-15
GTACGAGCATGTGCGTTCGCGTAATAGTTGCAGCTCTTGATTGCGCGCAACACTCTCTCGCGTGTGACGTCGGTGACGTACTTGGTATTGTTGATAACGTGGGAAACGGTTGCCGTTGAGACGCCCGCTTCACGCGCCACATCTTTGATACGCATAACTCAAGAAAGTTCTATTTCCGTATCTGTTGAATCAACCACCGGCTGAGATCTTTCGCAGCTTTGAAGTTATCAAACTCCAGCGGTAGTTTTCTCCCATCGAGGTATTCGTTATAAAACCATGGATCCCCAACCGCAAACACGGTGCCTTGCCCCAGTTTCGAGACCGCCATTATCACATCGCCCTTATCCTCGATGGTTGCTTCCGCTGGCGGGACAACAGACAGCGTGCAAATCTCTTTCAAGTAGAGTCTCCGTGCGGTCTTGAAGATCGGATGCCCGACCGGAGTTGCGATTAGCCCCATTGCAAAATCATTGCCGGTCACCTTATTTCTGCTGTCCCTATTAAACTGAATACCGAACTCCCTGGCCAGCCGATTAAAGTGATCAAACTCAGCATTGCCAAAATCGTTGGACATCAGAACCAGCACACCGCCCGACTTTACCCAATTGGTTATTGCTTTTATGTCATTCTCTTCCAGGTAGTGCGGATTCTCGTTCTCTTCCCTGGTATCCGGATCGACGATGATGTAGATGTCCGTTCTCTTTAGATTTCCTGCCGTGGGGGCAACGGCTAAGGCCTCTGTGCGGGCGCCGAGAATATGAAAAACGTGCCCCCAAAGAGAAAAGCCGCTGTTGGGCATTTCCTCCCACTTGTAATGGAAAGGCGCTAATCGTCCAGTTGCATCCTTCTTAGTCTCGCTGTTGAAATAATAATCGAGCGTAACTGTCCTGACTGGTCCCGCAATTTTGCCGGCGGCCGTTTCCATTTCACTGCTGGCTAACAGGAACGCGCCCAAGCCTTTTGGATCGTTATTCACAACTTTCTCGCTCAAGTAGTAGCGGTAGCTGCCATCGCGATACGGATCTCCGCCCAATCCGCCGACGCTAACCGTTCCTTTGAGAACGACCTGACCATTTGGTTCAGTTTCAAGGAACTGTTTGAGGATCCCCTGATAACCTTTTTGAGCCACATTAAGATAAGAAGCCGGCAGGTAACCCTCGCGAACACCTTTCGCTAAAGCATAGACAAACATACTGGAGACCGACGCCTCCGCGTAGTTTCCGGCAGTGCCACTCTGGTCCAGCACCTCAAACCACAAGCCTGATTGCCGATCCTGGTATCTCTCTACCGCGACTGCCAGTCGTTTCAGAATCGCGATAAGTGAATTCCTTTGGGGATGGTCCTTCGGAAAATAATCCAAAGTGTCAACCAGCGCCATCGCATACCAGCCTACAGCCCGGCCCCAAAAGTTAGCTGAAGTGCCTGTCTGTCGGTTCGCCCAACGTTGCTTCCTCGACTCATCCCAACCGTGATAAAGCAAGCCTGTCTTGACATCTCTCGCGTGCAGCTCCATTAATACAAACTGCTTTGCAATATCATCAAAATCGGCATCCTCATGAAACGTCGCGCCATACTCAGCATAGAAAGGTTCAGCCATGTAAAGCCCGTCGAGCCACATTTGTGAAGGATAAACCTTCTTGTGCCAGAAGCCGCCTTCTGATGTACGTGGCTGGGTCTTCAACTGCTCACGAAGCAAATCGGCGGCTCTCCGGTACTTGTCTTGTCCGGTAACTTTGTACAGCAGAAGCAGGACTCTGCCATTAAGAACATTATCAAGGTTGTAGTCGTCGAGCTTGTAAGTTTTGATCGTGCCGTCTTCATTTACAAAACGATCGATCGAGTGCTGAATATATTTGAAATAGCGGCCGTCGGCAGTGTTGTACCAAACACTTTCAATTCCTTTTAGTACGACTCCCTGCTCGTAACTCCACTTTTCAGGTTTGCCCGGTTCCGTCTCCCACGAATCCTTCCAGCGTGTCATCACGTTTGTAGCCACACGCTCGGAGAGTGGCGCGGTCTGGCCGGCGCTCGCGATCATTCCTGCAGTCAAGGCCAGGTAAAGGAAAACTATTTTGCAGAAGCCCTGCATAGTTGGTTAGAAAATATTCCCCGCTTTGAGTCGTAACGCCTTTGAACGATTTCCCCTCCTAATGTCAATACAATCGCACCTGAACATGGTGGGTCAGTTTAATGTCCGATAAGCTTTAAGTTTATCGGAAACTCTTCAACGAAATTGACCCACTACCGCACCTGTAATGGTGATTCCTGCGGACGGCAGCCCTCCAACTTTGGCCGGTCGCCAGGGGCAAGCTGCGGTTGAATCGCTTCTTCGATTGCGTTGGGATAGTGGAATTGCTTGAGAAGCCAAAACAATTTTCTCCTGTCTTTGTTTGCGGCGTTGTATGGTACGAGAATTCTTGCAATAATCCCAGGAGTTAAGCGCTTTTCTGAGAATCTTGCGATTCAGATCCGCAGGATAATTTGGAGTAACATTTGCTCGTTTGTCTAGTGCTTTTTTGTGTTCAGCGAATTTGTTCGCATCGCTACAATCGGATCCCATTTGTAAATCCTTCATTAATCACTTTCGATGTGGGGAGCAAAAATAAGTGTCTAAGCCGAAGCCGGATAGAATCAAACGTCGCGTCGCCGGCAACAATGTTTGGCTCAGCCAGCAGCACACTGAGACGCAGGTTAGCCAAAATGGTTTTACGATCCGACAAATAAATCCCTGCGTGTTGGAGAACGAAGCGGCTGTTGGTCGGGCCATGTGGCAGGAGATTGAAGATGCTGCCGCCGCGAAGCCCGATGAGTTGGTAATTATTCTGCTCGGAGGCCGCGGTGCTCAGGCTTTGCACCGTCTCCTGGGCGAAATGGCCCAAACGAGCGATGCGGATCCACTTCTGCGTCGTCTCCATGTTTTTACTCAGGACGCACTCGCACCGATGAGCATGAACAACGGCTTAAGTTTCGTGCGCGATTTCGAGCGGTTGCTGGGCGAAGATTTTTTCAAGAAGGTGAAGAGTTTCAATTCTATTCAAACCGACGCCGCTGATCTGGAAAACGAACTCGCGCGCTACGCCGCAAAGCTGGATTCGCTGCGAGGGATTGACATCTTTTTTCTCGGACTCGGGCCCGAGCCAAACGCGGCCTCGCATCTCGCCTATATCAGACCTGGATCTGGTGCAACTGCCGGCGACCTGGCGGGGATGATTCCGATTTCTTCAAGTATTCTCGAGCACCACATCAACAAATTCAAAGCCGGCGGCAGTGCTGTAACGGAGGCGGATGAGGCCGAGTGTCGAGCCGTCACTCACATACTCACGCTCGGACCAGCTGCTATTCTCAAGGCCAGAAGGATTGTCCAGTCGATTGTGGATGCGGGCACATCTCCCGCAAAACGTGATAGCTACCGGCGCGTGCTGAATACAGAAATTGCCGTAGATCCTGCCGCGCGAGCTGCACAACTCGATGACAATCCGGGACTTTGGACACGTTTACATCCAAATGTCAGGTCGTTGGTTCTGCCGGATGTTTTAGATGCCTAGACTTTTCAGGAAGTTTCCAGATGATGTATTTTAACCGGCCCGAGGCCACCAGCCATGAGGCGAAGCGTTGCTGGTTCTCCTGAACCCATTCCTCACACAAACATTCCCGGTTTCCGAGCGTAGAACTTAGATCTCCTTGAGCTTGCGTTTGACCAGCACGAACCGAGTTACCCTCCTCTTGCCGCCACGGTTGGTTGCGTCGTTCGTTCCATCTTTAAGAACCTTGAAAAATATCACTCTGTTTCTGATCGATTGGAGCTCGACGGCTCGATATGACTTACCACCAACTTCAGTCTCCGTCACGTGATGGAGTCGGCCTTTAACTCGGATGAAAACGGCCAGGTACTGGAGATAGTTGTTGGTGCCGTCCTGACCCTCGATTGTGTAGAGTACTGCCAGATCGGAAACACCATCGCGATTGAGATCCCCCTTTACGACTTTTCTCGCTTCCTCATACTCCTCTCCTCGTTCCTCAGCCGCCTGTCTTGATATGAACTGGTTGATTTTGTCAGTATCACTGCTTTGCGCGATCAATGCGGATGACAACAAGAAAAGTAGGACGGAGGATAAGCTAAGCTTAAACGCATTTTTCATGACTTAATTTTTTGCCTTCACAAGCTACCACGGAAAGTGGTCCCAACATACTAAACCACAGATAGACGCGATTACTGATCTAAACTTATCAGTTACCTCTATTGGACTCTATTCGATTCAATTGGTGGCCTTTTATTTAGCCTGGCATCAGATGAGCATCGATTTGCGGATTGAGTTTGCATAATATACGCGCCTCGAAGGAGTCTATTTTTCCGAGGGGGCATCCCCAAGCCGACTGTGGTTAGTACGCTGCCCTTCCGTGGCGACTAACATTATCTCCATCCTGCACGCGCCATAGTATCAGCCCTGAAAAGGAGGCCTGCCCTTTACAGACTAATTGGGCTGGTACTTATGAAGACAAACATAATCCAAAGCAACTTGAAGAATGTCTGCTTTGTTCTCGTCACAATAGTAATCGCCTGCGCTTCCGTCTCTGCGCAGACTCAGGCCGATAAAACTCTCGCGCCATATTTCGTTGTGCAGGGAGACGCCGACGTAGACCACTTACCTCTTAAGGACACACGCGTCGAAATAGCTGTCTCGGGTGTGATCGCAGATGTGAAGGTAGTGCAGACATATCGCAATGAGGGTTCGCGTCCAATTAATGCGTCTTATGTTTTTCCCGCCTCGACGCGTGCCGCCGTCTACGCGATGCGTATGCAAATCGGCGATCAGGTTATCGTTGCTAAAATCAAAGAACGAGAACAGGCAAAGCACGACTTCGATGCAGCCAAGCAGCAGGGCAAAAGCGCATCTCTGCTCGAGCAAGACAGGCCTAATGTGTTTTCGATGAGCCTCGCTAACATCATGCCCGGCGATCAAATTGAGATCGAACTCCGCTATACAGAGCTCCTGGTGCCGACCGATGGTGTCTATGAAGTGGTTTTTCCTACAGTTGTCGGGCCTCGGTATTCTTCCCAACCGGAGTCCTCGGCATCAAAAGAGGATCGCTGGGTAAGGAGTCCGTACCTCCATCAGGAAACTAAACCCAACAGCACGCTCCACATTTCAGCAAGGATCTCGGCCGGCGTCCCTATCCAGGACCTGAGCTGTACCTCGCACCAGGTTCTTCCGCAATGGCAGAGTCCGAGTGTCGCTCAGGTGGTCATGGACGATGCGGATCCATTTCAGGGAAATCGTGATTTTGTTCTGCACTATCGCCTGGCAGGCGACAAGATCGCATCCGGCCTTCTTCTCTACCAGGGTGAAGACGAGAACTTCTTTCTCTACATGGCTCAACCGCCCGAGCGAGTAACGAATGAAGACATACCCGCTCGCGAATATATTTTTGTGGTAGACGTTTCCGGCTCGATGGACGGCTTTCCGCTGAACACTTCCAAACGTCTGCTGACGGATCTGATTAGCAAGTTGCGGCCATCAGACCTGTTCAATGTCGTCTTATTTGCCGGAGACTCGAATGTGCTTTCTGAAAAATCGCTTCAAGCAAACCAGCAAAACATCGCCAGTGCGATTCGCTTACTCGAACAACAACGCGGTAGTGGGGCAACCGAGTTGCTCCCGGCAATCAAACAAGCCATGAACCTTCCTCGCGATGAAGATGTATCGCGAAGCATCGTGCTGGTAACGGATGGTTATGTTTCAGGAGAGAAAGGCGTCTTCGATTACATACGCGGTAATCTGGATCGATGCAACGTGTTTTCATTCGGTATCGGCTCTGCTGTGAATCGTTACCTAATTGAAGGTGTGGCAAAGGCCGGAATGGGCGAGCCTTTTATCGTAACTCAGGAGTCAGAAGCTCCGGCGATCGCGGCTAAATTCCGCGAGTACATTCAGACACCACTCCTGACCGACATTCAAGTTCGATCCATCGGCTTTGATACATACGACGTACAACCGGCCCACCTGCCTGATCTGTTAGCCCATCGTCCGGTGATTCTCTTTGGCAAATGGCGCGGTTCGTTAAGCGGAGCTTTTGAGCTGCATGGGAAAAGCGGGCGCGGAGACTACGTAACTCGCCTCGATGTTGCCGGTGTCAACCCGGACGATGCCAATCGAGCGTTGCGATATCTTTGGGCCCGCTCTCGCATCGCAGAGCTCTCCGATTACGGCTCCAGAGATTTAGATACAGATCGCATCGGCAACATCACTTCTTTAGGTTTGAAGTATAGCTTGTTGACTCAGTACACCTCTTTCATCGCGGTCCGCGAGCAGGTGAGTAACACTCAGGGACCGGCTAAGGATGTAGATCAGCCGTTGCCCCTTCCCCTGGGCGTATCGGATCTGGCAGTTGGTGGAGACACCGAAAGCGGTACCGAACCAGAGCTGGTTTGGTTGCTGACCGCATCACTACTCATCGGACTAATCATCATCCGGCGCGGGCGACGACGTCTCGTGAGTATCAACCTACGATAGCGGGTGGGTGAAATGAATCAAAGATTCCTTTCGCGCCGCAACGCACAGTTGATTGTGGTGCTGCTTTGCGCTTTAACGCTCAAGCTGTACTACTCATCCGCAAGTGCCGACCAGCTGCGGTGGATTCTTGCGCCAACAACTGTCCTGGTGGAATTGCTGACCGCTACGCCATTTGAATTTGAAACTCATGCCGGCTACCTCAGCAGCGACCGCACGTTCCTAATAGCCGCTGCCTGTGCCGGGGTCAATTTCCTGATAACTTCATTCTTAATGCTTTCGCTAGGAAAGCTATGGAGAGAGCGCTCGCAAAACATTTCCTGGAGGTACATTCCGGCTGCGGCTCTAACTGCGTACCTTGTGACGCTCGTCGCAAACACGGTCCGTATTTCGGTTGCGCTATGGCAGCAGCGGATGTCTACGGGAATTAGCTGGTTGAATCCTAATCAACTTCACCGCCTCGAAGGGATCCTCGTCTACTTCGGATTTCTGCTGCTGTTATTTGTTGTCAGTGAAAAATTGAATTCGGAAAATCCGTCGAGTCTGTTGCGGCGATTCTTCTTCCCGCTGTTGGTTTACTATGCAATAACGTTAGGAATTCCGCTGTCAAACGGCGCCTTCCGCCAGGGAGCTGCGTTCTGGGAGCATTCACTCTTCGTTTTTCTAATCCCTCTGCTTCTGATTCTTCCGCTCGCCGCCTTTCATTTTTCCCGGCCCACCGCTCTTGCGCGATCCTCGAACACGGAGATGTTGACTGGCTCTGGACCTGGGCGTATCGTATCTAGTGTAAACAGTAATAAAAGGACAGACTGGCCGCCGGTACCCTTCCCGATAAAGGTAACACCCGACTTCCGCCCCCCTGACCAGACTGAAACGTCAACGCACTGACGGCGTCATGCAAAGAGCAGAGACTTCGCACCTGTGACCTAAAGGGTGCAGGCCGGCTGCGACAGTTTGTACGCCGATGGCTTGCTGGAACGATTGCCGTTCACAGCGAGGGATGGATTGCGTGACTGCTTTCTTAGTCAAGTTTTCGCAAGGGGGTCCACTATCATCGTTACAAGGAAATTCACAACCACAGTTGTTCTTACGATATGGCTACTTTTTCTGACTGCAAGCCAGTCAACCGCGATCGGCACCAAGAACAGAAAGCGTGATGCTGGTCTCAACCGGATTGAAACGAATGAGGTAGAGCGCCGTCTGTCCGAGATGGGTTATTGGACTGGTCCGGTTGACGGCGTGATCGACGGCATAACACGGACAGCGCTCGTGGCTTTCCAGAAATGGGAAGGCCGCAACGTTACCAGTCGCTTTACACGTGACGATCTCGAGGCGGTCCGAAATGCAACTTCACCGCAGGCCAGGGATACTGGATACAAACACGTCGAAGTGGACATCGATCGCCAGGTGCTCTTGTTAATTGACAGCGAGGGAGCGGTGTCCAGGGTCCTTCCCGTCTCTACAGGCAGCGGCCAACATTACAACGAGAAGGGCAACCGAGGCTTAGCCTACACACCAAGAGGCCGGTTCAGAATCTATAGCAAAGCATTTGGGTGGAAAAAGTCGGCACTGGGACTGCTTTATTACCCCAACTACTTTAGCGATGGACTGGCGATTCACGGAAATCCTTCAGTTCCTCCCCAGCCGAAGAGCCATGGTTGTATTCGGATTCCGATGTTCGCCGCGCGTGAGGTAAGCAAGCTTCTGCCCGTGGGAACGATCGTACTGATCTATGACAAAGACTCGTTTGTTTCCGCGAAGGATTGGGCCGAAGCCGACAAACAAAAGCAAGCGGCCAACATGCATTAGTCTTCTTAGGTGCTTCGCGCCTGTTGTTGCTGAGATGGACTGACGATCTTAGTAAATCCCTCCGGGCTGATACAAAAACCATCTGCGGCAGCGCGGCGCCAGTCAATATGGACGATGCGTTCAAGTTTGAGCCATGCCCCCTCGCCGGGTGCGGGCGTTCGCGGCATGTAGTGATCGCATTTCCATCGCATAAAATGCAAATAAAGGAATTCCCGGTCACCGTCCCGTTCGTTAGTCAAATGCCCGTGGCGCCAAAACCATTTCTGCGGGTAATTCATCGTGCCGTCGTGCCAGCGACGCTTACTCAAAACTGTACTATAACGCTCGACGAACAGTGCGCGACGGCGGAGAGGATCAAGAGCATCGAGCAGGCGATGCCAGCCACCACGCCGCTTGAACCGTAACGAGAAGGGAACTTCATCCATAGACGCGTACTGTGGCTGTTCAAGGAGCGATTTATAGTTATGAATTCGTTGAAAGGCGCGCCTGAGCCTGGGTGTGTTGCGTAGGACTGCGAAGTGTCCCGATAGCCGATCCGTATGCGTTGATAAGATGTCAAAACACTTAAGCAACTTCTCCGTATAGAAGCTGCGGATGTCCCCATAGACGACGTCGATGTCGCCGAATCCAAAAAAGCGGAAATCGGTAATCTCTCGCTCGTGAATGTAAGCCAGGCATGGCTTTATGTCGCAAAGTTTGTACGCGGTGGCCGGATCGAAGCTTATGCCGAGGCGTTCACGGACCAAAGCCTTATAATCTTCGAAGCTTACATGGACAATTTCAACATTATCGGCGCGGTTCTCAGGCTCGCCGCAATCCGTATAGAGTCGCCAATGCACCGTCGGATTCCACTTGCAACTTTCAATGAAGAGATCGATCCATTCCGGCCAGCGGCCGAAATAGGGAATGAGCATTATTAACCAGGGTTCGTCGCTGCTGCTCATTTTGCAAACTACGTGAATTGGCGCGTTCCGGAAAGCATTGCAGAAAGTGTTTCTGTTTGCGATTCCTTAATCTCGATTGCCAGCCTGTTTGACGTGTTATAGCATCGGCCGAGTGATGTTCAAAGTTTTACTGAATCTTCGGCGTAGACCTCCGCTCAATGCCTGCTTCTGCACACTCGCCGTTCATGCGCCGTATCGTCGGAGGGCACGACTACTCTGTGCCGATGCCCCAACCGTTCCCTGGATCGTCCTGACCGATGAGCCTGATGACTTTGCTGATTTGCCGGTGCGCACTATCCGACATGTCCCGACTGGTCCGATGGCGATAGACTTTTCGACAAAGCTGCCGCCAACCGGAAATGGGGGCGGGCGTCCGGCCTACCACGACAAGCGTTTTGTGTTACTCGCCGCCCTCGAGGATTTTGATACCGCTATCTTCGTAGATGCAGACTCGCGTATTGCTTCCCTTCGTCGACCTCGCTTCTTCCCTCCAGGTGTGGCCGTTGTTCCCGACCTGCAAAAGAGCATCGCAGAACATTTGGAGATGTATGGTTCGTCGCGATTACCAGTTTTCAAGGAGTTGGCTCACCATCTTTCTGGTGGTATAGACCTGCAGGCCGCACGCTGGTGTGGTGAAGCCTTGTTCGCTGTTACCAGGGACGGGCGCGAATGCAGGTTCTTCGAGGGTTGGGCCATGGGCGCGGCCTTCCTGGAAGCCCGAGGAATTTTCACAGGGGAAGGTGGCGTGATCGGCCTCGCGGCCGCGTATGCCGGCTGGAACGTGGACTACAAGAGCCTCGCCGGCATGTCGGCTTCAATTCAGCATGAGGGACTGGGACCAAAGCCGGCATAGGGCTTCGCCTGATTTCACTCGACAATCCAGCGCCACTGGTTATTCGACCACACCCGCGCTCCCGGCAACAGCTCTGCGATCGCTTTTACAACTTCAGGCCACTTGAGCTCATCGTAATCGTCACCAGACAGCCAACCGCCTGGCTTAACTTTCGGTAACCAAGCCTCAATGTCGGCCTTCACATTGGCGTAATTGTGACTTGCGTCCAAATGAACCCATTCGATTGACTGGTCAGCAAACAGGCGGGAGGCGTTTACTGAGTCGTTGATAATCAGGCAGGTTTTGTCGCCGAATCCGCATTCCAAGACATTCCTGTGCAACTCGCCGGCAAAAGTACCA
>WNGJ01009317.1_pt1 | contig 10454 bp, 11 predicted proteins | sample 5400611 | NCBI WGS metagenome assembly WNGJ01 (sample SAMN13153375, study PRJNA577476) | soil metagenome | isolation source: 40 cm soil or saprolite under Garry oak tree replicate 1 | place: USA:California | collected 2016-06-15
GTCACAAACCTAAGTTTGTCTGTCCACAACCATGCTTTGCGATCAACGAAGTCCGTTACGACAAAGACAGTCGCGGGCAGTTGGTATCGGACCAGAATCGGAAATGCAATCTCGTAAGCATCGCGGTAGCCATCATCTATGGTGATCGCCGCGGTGCCAGGCGGGAGCTGTAAACCCTGGGAGCACCGCGTAACGATCTGACCTAATGACATCACATTGTGGTGCTCTGTGAGGTATTCCAACTGCTGCCTAAAGGCGCGGGCAGATGTCCACACCCCATCCTCGCTTTCACTGAAACGATGGTAGGTCAGGATGAGGATCTTCCCTCGATTCGCTACGCGAAAAGGCGTTAACGCGCCGGAGGCCCACATAAAGTACAGCAGTGTTTGCTTTAGCATTTTCATCTTAGCTGGAAATTTGTGGAGTATGCGCCCGTAACCAAATCGTGAAGCTCCAGGCGGCCAATCAGGCCACAGATTTTCTCCGGCGGCACCGACAGGCCAATTGCGAGCTTCAACACGGTTTCAAGACTGAGATTGGTGGCTGCTGAGTTCTGTATTTTCGACAGCATTCCCTGATCAAATTGATTTAGGCGGCAGAAATCTGACTGCCTCATTTTCATCTCTCTCAGCCGCTCCGTTACGAACCGGGCAAGAGGCGTCGGTTCGTAAAGTCGCGCCTTTGTTTTTTGCGTTCTTTTCACGAACCTTCCCTCGTAATGCTCCATATGTCAGCGTCCAGCAAGCGTGATAAACGCAAGGAACTGCGTGAATCCCCCGAGACCAGCAATGTTTGAGATTTTCTTCCTGACATTGCTGCTCACGATCAAAGTGTCACCGGCCCTGAGTGTCAGGTTCTCATCAGGATCCGCCTTGCCTGCAAGAATACGTTTAAGGTTGATGGTCACGGTGCGCAAGCGGCCATCATTGGTCTGGCGCAGCAAAGTTACTTCAGTTTTATTACCGGAATCCGCTACACCACCAGAGGCTGTAACGGCGCCGAGTACCGTCATGGGCTCAGTCATTACAACGATTCCTGGATGTACAACTTCACCAAGCACCCCGATCTTGGCGCTCTGAGCCGCCACAAGTTCCACGCTGACCCTGGGGTTGAGGAGATATTCACCAAAATCTGCTGCGAGTCTTCTGGTAAGTTGTTCGACAGTCAGTCCGGCGACTTCAATGTCGCCTACAAGCGGGTGGTAGACGCGTCCTAGCGGAGAGATTTTCATTCTATCGAGCGAGTAATCGGGCTGGCCAACTACACGAACTGCGATTTCATCCGCTGGCCCCAGTCGATAGTTGTTGTAGAAATCACGGTAGATTTCTTCAAAATACTCCGACGGCTCAGCCTGCGTGAGTGGCTGAGGTTGTTTCGATCGCGACAGGTCTGCCGAGGGCGATGGCGCCTGCGGCGCGGCCAAGCACACTTTGCCGGGTATTGCTGGTGTAACGATAATCAGGCACAACCATAACCGCGAGATCTTTAAACTTAACAGGCTGCCTACCATACTCCTTCCTTTGCATGCTGATCAGCGTGCTAATCTGCCGAACAAAACGATACGGGCCGTTTCGAACAAAATAATCGTGTCAAGTACGAGCGACTGGTTCTTGATGTAGTAAAGATCGTACTGGAGCTTTTCGATCGCTGCTTTGATTGAAGCCCCGTACGGGTAACGCACCTGAGCCCAGCCTGTAATGCCCGGCTTTACCCAGTGTCGCTGCGAGTAGTAGGGAATCCGGCGACTCAACTCCTCAACAAACATAGGTCGCTCGGGCCTCGGACCGATGAAGCTCATCTCACCACGGATAACATTGATAAGCTGGGGCAGTTCGTCAATGCGGAGCTTGCGAATCAAACGGCCAACGCGAGTGACACGCAAATCGTGTACGTCTGCCCACCTCGGACCGTCGGCTTCGGCATTAATGTTCATTGAGCGAAACTTGATGATCCGGAACACGCGATTACGAAACCCTACGCGTTCCTGTGCATAGAAGACCGGCCCCTGCGAGTCGAGTTTGATCGCGATGGCCGTCAACAGCATCAGGGGTAATGTCAGGATTAGTCCGAAGAGCGCAAAAAAAACGTCCGCAACTCGACGCCAGCGGCGGTAGAAACGTATCCATCGAGAGCTATTCGCGAAAATCAATTGACTCGGTCGTAATTGCTCGGTACTGATCTTTCCAGCAAGCCGCTCGTAAAATAACGGTGCTTCCTCGATGGCCACGTCGTCCCGCAGCTTCAAGTCCAAGAGGGATTTGAGCGGTAAAAGGCCCCGTTCGTCGGAAATCGCAATTACAATCCGGTCGACGTGGGAACGATGTACGACTTCCTCTATTTCGGACACCGTCCCAATCACGCGAGGGTTGATCAGGCTCTTGCCGACCAGGCCCGGGTCACTTCCTACAAAACCGACAACCTCGAAACCGTCTTCGCGGTGCGCCAATATCTCGCGCGCAAGTTCGATCGCATTGTTGCCGGTCCCAACAATGAGTACCTGCTCGGCTAACCGCGGATTACCGAGAAACCACATGATAACGACACGCAAGCACAACACTACAGTCAGCACTAACACGAACTGTAGGAAGAAGACATTTCGGCCGACCAACAACTGTGGCGCAAAATAGAAAATGATGGCAAGTGTCATAGCCGACAGACCACATGCCTGAAAGATCCGTATGGCCAGTAGAGAACGTGGACGAATCAAGGAAAAATCGTAGAGGTCGAAGAGATAGAATGACCCATGGGCAACCACCGTCGAAAGAAGAAGCTTCAGCCAGCCACTCTTGTCAATGAGCACCTGCGACGCTTCACCAGCAAACCGGATATAGACCACTGCCAGACCACACACGTAAATCAACACACCTTCAAAGATCAACAGACAGAGTTTTCTGGACATCTTTGTACTGTTCCTTCCTACTTCACTACTCATCGATGAATAGCGACGCAATACGGTTCAGCACTACACCGAGTACATCCTCTTTAGTGAACGTGGCCAGAGCTTTTGCCATTTCGCCTGGCTTCGTCACGCCGGGGCGGACCACCAATAAGGCGCCGTCGGCAAGAGTCAGAAGTATTCGTGCATCTGACCTTGCCAGCAGTGGTGGTGAGTCGAACAATATGAAGTCATAATTAGGTTCGAGAGACTCCAAGTTCGCACGCAACGTCGCCGAATTCAGTACTTCCACGGCGTGTTCTTCGCAAGATCGAGTCGCCAGCAAGCTGAAGCCGAAAGGCAGAACCTTTACTGCCATCTCAGCAAGCGGCAGACCGCGTGAGAGCCCTTCCGGGAGTCCGGTTTCCACATCTGTTCCGAGGAACCGAAGCACCGACGGCCGAAACAAATCAGTGTCTACGACTAGAACCCTCAACTGTGCGCGGGCCAGAGCCCCGGCAAGATTGAGCAGCACAGAGGTCCGGCCTTCACTGTGTTTAGCAGAGGTGACGAGCACCCGCTTCGAAGCCCGCTTCGCTGCAAGTGAGATCAATTCCACAGCGAGCTTGCCGTACTGCTGCGCCGCTTGTGGATGGGAGTCACATAAGCTCACCAGATGTGGATTCAACCGCATCGGATCAAGCGTGATGGAACGAACCGGGCCAGGCGTGGGGTGGCGATGGGTCGACGTAGCTAAAGCTTCCCTCTTACGGTAGTCCAGGTCTGCAGTTGGAAGCCCTTCCACTGAATAGCGCTCCAGACTCAATTGCTCCAAAGCCTCCTGCCCTGGTTCCCCCGGTTTTTTGCGAAACTGTTTCATCCTTGTGACCTTAATGCCCTAGCAACGACGATTCGAAGGAGCCCAAAATGCTTCAGAACCAGCACTCCGGCAGGCAAAGCCGCCGCCAGCAATACGATGCCGCACCTGCACGCAAGCGCGCGCGGCCACCTCCGGCGCCGTTCCACCGGTGTGACCGTCTCTGGGATCAGACCAAGGACAGGGACACCTAAGAAATATTCCACGTCGCGATGATCTTGAATCATCAGCAGCCGTCTTCCTTCAACAACGGGTACCACCAGCAGACCCACTCCGAGTGCCAGAGCCATGGCGAGCCCTCTCAACATCAGGCGATTCGGTCCAACAGGATTTTGCGGAAAGTTCGGGGGGTCGATGACTTCAAAAAGTGGCTGACCGCGCCCTTCCATCGCCCCAGCCTTCTGGAACGCGTCACGCTGCTCGGTCAAGGAGTTGTACCGCTTGAGAAGACGATCGTAGCGAGCTCGGGCCTCGGCCTTCGGTAAATTGGAGCCGAGCGCTTGCGGCTTAGAGATGGCAACGTCGGCTTGAGGAAGGTTTTCCAAAGCTGCTTTCTTCCGCCCGGTTTCGCGCCGAGTGATTTCTAGCTCAGTCTGCAGCCGGATGAGATCGCGTTCCAGAGTAAGAAGTTCCTGCAAGGCTGGTGTGGCAGCGATGCCCCCAGATTGGTTCTTCGCCTCACGCGCCGAGAGTTGGCGGTCGATTTCGAGAAGCTGTGTCCTTGCTTGGACCACTTTGGCATTCTTGTCCGTATACTGCGATGCATACTCCACAAGCTGTGCATTCAGCTCTGCTTTGCGCACGAGCAAAGCACCATACGCACTGTCCTGGGGAGTGGCCATTGACCGTATCGTGTCGACAAGCTTCCGTTGTTCGGCAATCTGTCGCTTTTGCTCCGCAATTTGCTGCTCAAGCGCATATTCTTTATCGCCAAGGGCTCCGATCGCTGAATCAAGAGCTAGTCGCCCAATGGTGGGATCGTTCGCTACACTGATTGGATCAAGGCCGGGGACAGCAGCAATCATGCTGGGCTCCGCCAGTTGGCCTTCCAATTCTGCGATTTGTGAATCCAGCCAGCTTGCTTCTGTTTCGGCCTGTCTCCTCAGGACCTCGTTGGTTTGGTCGAAGATCGAAACGAGATCTGTTAAGAATTGTTGCGCCACTTTTGGATCCTGATGACGGTAACTGATCGTGACCGTTTCAGGAAATTGAGGGTAAGAGTCGGTCAGCTTCGTCTCGATCTTGATCTCTTTGCGTAAACTTTGAACCGCGCTGTCCATACTCTCGGTTGCACCCCTCAGGTGATAACGTTCGATTAGAGGCTTCAGATTCAAAGCGCTGATCGCTTGCTGTTTGGCCGCCGAGATGCGAGCGTTCGTTGTTTCTGCGTCTTTAGCGGCGCGCACTGAGATCACAAGTGTCACCTGGGATTGATAGATACCCGGAATCTCGTCGACCACAACCAATGTCCCGAGTGACATCGTTGCAGTAAACAGAAGAATCAACAGTTTTTTTCGCCAAAAGATCGTGCAATACTCTGCGGGGCTTCGCGGTCTCCAGTTTCCCATGTGTCACCTCGCCCGGAAAAAACGACTTCTTCCGCATCTGATGGCTCTAGATCGTAGGACTCGAGTTGTGGTTTTCTCCGCAACCGAAGCTTCAAGGCTGCAGCGATGGTAAGAATTCCAAATCCAGAAACGAACAGTTTCAGAGGCTCATCCATTCCCGTCAAAGCCGGGATCTCCCCGACTCTGTTATCGGGCTCCGGCGAGGGCCATGATGTATTGCTGGGCGCCTCCGCCCGATTGCCGGACACAAACACAAGCAGAACGAGCAACCACATGATCAATCTTGTAACAAAGGTCCCAAGTTTCCACATGCCTTAGCCCGCAAATCACAGAACGCGTCGCCTTGTGAACTCGACAGCCACACCCCAAGTACCGTCCTGCCTCGGTTCTGTGCGTCGCACCGTCCCGCGAGCAGCCAGCTGCAACGCTGGGGACTTCTCGGGTGTAACGGAAAGACGAACAGCAACCGAAACATTTGACCCTTCCAGGATACTCCGCGTCAGCCTCAGACGCACCCCCGCCACACTCAGGTCCTCAATGCGGGTGTCCTCCATGAACGCTTTCCCCTCAGTGTCCACACCCTTTAACCTAGCGTGGAAGGGCAGACTCACACGCGCACTAAACCGGCGATCCCGCAAGGAAGGTCACCTGGAATAGCAGTACATGCATAGGTGCGCAACAGTTCTACAAGAACGCCTTGACGTTGTCGGTCATTTCAGCTTTGCAGCACATTAACGAGCCCGAATGATAACTGCGTTTTATACGGTGCGCATCGGCCAATCCGACCTTTTTTAATACGGACAGATGTCGGCTTCTTCGTAGCAAGCGGTGCACAATTCTTGAGGGCTCTTTCTCCAAGCAGTTGAGGGCTCTTTCTCCGTCACGGATAGGACAATTGTCCCTTGCCCTCTGCGATGGTCGTCTGACTGACTCTGGTTAACACTGCCCAACCTCTCTCAAGTTGCGCGGGCAAGAAACGTGATCACCCGACACCCAACACATTTTTGAATTGATTTCGTCACCAATTTGCGGTCTTTATTCAGAAGTTAATGACTGTTAAGATTTCCCCAGGTTGGGGGCGACATTTACTTGAACTGTTTAGGAACCTTCGATCTCGTCACACTCAACATAGTGGTGCGGATGATCGAGGAACTGAGCCTGACCGGGATGGAGCTTGAATTGAAGATGCTCGTGACCATGCCATATCCAGCCCGCCCTCTCCGCCGTCGAGCTTCTCTGGATCAGGCTGCTGACACAGCCTTTCAAAAGCCGCTGAGGGCGAACGTGATCGCCATGATGCCGGAACCAGCGGGAAACGGGTTCGCCGGAAGTGGAATGACCGAGCAGGCCGAGAGGAACGAACAACCGTGAGCTTCACTATTTCAGGAATCGGCCGCAGGCGGCGTGTCCTCAGTTTGGCCGCCCTCGCGCTTGCGGCGTGGCCGCTGCTGGCGTGGGCAGCGGCGGAGGCGCTCGTCGAGCGTCGCGATCTGGCTCACGCCGCTGTGCTCGTCGTCCTTAGCGGGTCGGCTGTTTATAAGGAGCGCACGCGCTGGGCAGCGCAGCTTTTTCATGAAGGCCGTGCGCCGCGCATCGTCTTGACCAGAGACATGCAACCCGGCGGCTGGTCGAAGGAGCGTCAGCGCACGATGCTTTTCTACGAGCGCGAAATCGAAGAGTTAGAACGGGCGGGTGTGCCGCCGGAGCGGATCGAGGTGTTGCCGCAGCCCGTGGAGAACACCTACGAAGAGGCCGTGGCGTTACGCGACTACGCGGCCGGGCGAGCGGTGCGGAGCCTTCTCGTCGTTACTTCCCCCTACCACTCGCGACGCGCAAGTTGGACGCTCGGTCGCGTACTTCGGGACAGTCAGATCGAGATCGGCGTGGCCGCGCCTCCGCCCGGGGGGCAGTCGCCTTCGTCTTTGACGTGGTGGCTGCGCCCGCAAGGCTGGAGCGCGGTGGCGCTGGAATACCCGAAGCTGATTTATTACCGTGTGAGTTACCGTTGAAGGCAACGGAAAGGTTCAAAAGGTCCTACTGTTTTCTAAGTATCGCGATAATGTTAGTACGAAGTGGCTTGAAAGGCCTCGTCATAAGAAGTCTGATCCAAATTAACTCGGCCACTGCAACTGGCAGCACGAGTGCAAATGCAGCACTCGTGACTAGCATTTTAATCTTGACCGCTTCAAATCCCGTCAGCCTTGCCAATGCGTTGATTCTTCTTGGCGTGTTGGCCTTGTAGTGGGTTTCGAAAACGTCCTCCTCTTTCCTTCCGTCCAGAACGTATATGAGTTTCTTTTTAAGCGTCTCAGGTACTAGTCGATTAACTATAGTTACGTAGCTCACCGCATTCGGCGTGTGAAAAATGAACAAGCCTCCACGCTTCAGTATCCTGAGTACGTCCTTAAACTGGATCTCGGGAAAATCCAGATGCTCGACCACCATGTTGGCCGTTACCAAATCAAAACAGCCGTCTCCGAACGGAAGTTCGCAAACACTACCTCTCACCTTCAAACTGATGTTCTGATGATCTTTCAATGAAGGCAGGTCATAATCGAGACCGACAATCGTTTTACAACTTCCTACAAGCAACTTCTCCTGCTCCAACCTCCACTCCGGCAGGAGACGCCTTCCGCAACCCAAATCGAGCCACACTGTTTCGGCTCTGACGTTCATCTTGAGCACGTCTTCGTACAAGTATTGAGAGTATCGTAAGTTTGGGACAATCACTCGTTGGACTGCCCAGTAGAGCTTGAAAAGGTCCTTTCTCAGTCCCATGACGGTAACCTTCCTCGAAAACTTTTCAAGAACAAGCTGCCCAGCCCAGCGGTGCTGGTTCTTATGAAGGAATCCATCCGCCAAAATCTTTTCCAAAATCTAAAGTGTTTAAGTCAGTTTCCAAGATACAAAAGACCTCATAGCTTCTTTCCAACCATTTGATAACTCTCACAAACATATATACTTCAACGAGAAATAAAATAGCACGTTAGGTTATTACTCGAAAGATACCTGTCTTTTACCAGCCAGTTGGCTGCGGGAACTCCTGTAAAAGCTCCATGAGTTTTCGCGCGAGCGCGATTAGGCTAAGACTCTTCTGAATCTCATCCTGCGGTGCAACACTGGAGAACTGCGTCCACTTCACAGCATACCCACGTTTTGCAAGACTCTTGCGAAAGCGCACTCCGAGTCCTGTTGGTGGGAGCACTTTCGTACTGGATTACCGAACATCGTATTTGGATTATCATCGCCAGCAATCAAAGCTGCACCTCGCGGAAAGCGGGGAATTCTGAAAGGAGTTCCTCTGATGAGATATCGGGAATGGTCTCTGGCCGGACTCCTGGTTGTGGGCGTATTAGCTGCGACGACATCTTCGGCCCATGCGCGGTCCTTCCGCACGCTCGATGTGCCTGGAGCCGAGCTAACCGTCGCACATGGGATTAATGCCAGCGGGGCAATCGTGGGTTTCTATAGCCGTGGTGGGTTTTTCCACGGGTTCGTCCTGGACAATGGCACCTTTAGCACGATCGATGTCCCCGGTGCGAGCGTCACGGTTGCCTATGGGATCAATGGTAGAAGGCAAATCGTCGGCTACTACATCGATTTTCGTTCGTTCGTGCACGGCTTCGTCCTGAAAAACGGCACCTTCACCACGATCGATTTCCCCGGCACAAGCTTCACCGTTGCCTATGGGATCAATGATCTCGGGCAGATCGCAGGCTACTATAGCCGTGGCGGGTCGTTGCACGGCTTCGTCCTGAAGAAGGGCGCCTTCACCACGATCGATGTCGCCGGCGTTGCCTATGGAATCAATAATTTTGGGAAGATCGTGGGCTTCGATTTCTTCGATAGCGAAGCTTTCGTCCTTGAGAGCGGCGTGTCCGAGACGATCAATGTCCCCAGCGCAATCCTAACCCATGCCTACGGGATCAATGGGTTCGGGCAGATCGTCGGTGACTATAATAGCGGCGGGCTCTCCCACGGCTTTGTCCTGGACGAGGGCATCTTCACCACGATGGATGTTCCTGGCTCAAGCTTCACCGTGGCCTATGCGATCAATACTCTCCGGCAGATCGTCGGCTTCTATGTCGCTGGCGGGATCACCCATGGCTTCATTTGGTATTAGAGCGTTTTGTGGTTTGCAAAGAAGCGAGCGAAAGTCCCGACAAAATAGGCGCTGGTCTATCAACGGTCAGCCCTCCCAAAATGTGTGCAAATGCCATCAGGCCGGGGCCTCTTTACCGTTTATGAGCTTTCTTAGAAATTTCTCCGTCGACGAATTTCTTCCCATCGTAGGCATCGCGCAATAACGGGGAACCTTGTCGGGTTTGCGAAAGAACAAACATCATTTCTGGAGCCAAAATTGTGTCGCTCCGGTTTGAGTCTACCGATAAACTCCGTCACTTCTTGTTCGAGTAAACGCTGGATGAAGTCCTGAAGGTTGGCGCTGGCCCCCTTTCCAGAGCATCATAGGAACTGATTGATGAATCTTCTGCTCGCCTGTTCTGCACTCTCATGGCGGTTTATCCTTTCTCGCTAACGAGACTTTTTTCAGGTTTTCAAAAATTCACGGAAAAGATACACTCCCTTTTTTGATGACGGCCAAGGCGGTCTCTTACGTATGAAACCAACAGTGTCCGACGTCGGTGCCCACATCGCGCAGCTCCTGCCGCACAATCAGCGGCGTGGCCGCGAGATTTTCTTTCTGACTTCAAAAAATCTCATTCTCGAGTTGTCACCCGAAGAGGTGCTCCTTTATGACAGCGTAGACGGGCGCAGGACCGTGGACGATTTGGAGAAGATGCATCCTGGCACAGGCGACCGACTGTTGAAGTGGCACAACGGCAGGATTCTAGAGTTGATCCCTCCGATCACGCCACCTGCCACCCCCCACCTAGTGGTCATCGAGCCGCACATGGACGACGCGGCCCTCGGTGTCGGAGGTCTTCTGCTCCATCGGCGGGGGCGATGCCTAATCACAATTTTATCGGTGGTCACGTGGTCCAACTTCACTGCGTACTTGAAGCTGGACCTTGCGAATGTTCGGGACATCACGAAGCTGAGGCAACAGGAGTCGGCTCTTGTGGCCAAGCTTTTAGGAGCAGAGCAGCGTTGCTTGGATTGGACCGACGCTCCG
>WNGJ01026797.1_pt1 | contig 10454 bp, 5 predicted proteins | sample 5400611 | NCBI WGS metagenome assembly WNGJ01 (sample SAMN13153375, study PRJNA577476) | soil metagenome | isolation source: 40 cm soil or saprolite under Garry oak tree replicate 1 | place: USA:California | collected 2016-06-15
CCTCATCGGCTCGCTCGCGCTGATCTCCGAGGCCCTGCACTCTTCGGTCGACGTGGTCGCGACCGTCGTCACCTGGATGGTGGTGAGGGTTTCCGACCTCCCAGCGGACGCGGAACATCACTACGGCCACGGCAAGCTCGAGAGCATCTCCGCGCTCGGCGTCATTGCGATGCTTTATGTGCTTGCGGGCGGCATTCTGGTCGAGGCTTATAGCCGCATCCGCGAAGGCGCGCCGCCGCCGACCATTTCGGCCATTCCATTCGTTGTTCTCCTGGTCGACATCGCCGTCAATCTGTGGCGCGCCCGTGCCCTGCAGAGCGCCGCGCGCGAGACCAAAAGCCAGGCGCTGGCGGCCGACGCGCTGCATTTTGCCTCCGATGTGATGGGTTCGCTTGCGGTCATCGCAGGCCTCACGCTCGCCGCATTCGGCTTCTGGTGGGGCGACGCCGCCGCCGCCATCGCGGTCGCCGTGATGATCGCGCTGCTCGGGCTGCGCATGGCGCGCTCCACGGTCGAAACGCTGGTCGACCGCGCACCGGAAGGCGTGGCCGAGCGAGCCACCGCTGCGATCCGGATGGTGCCGGGCGTGGTCGACGTCGACCGCTTGCGCGTCCGCATGGTCGGGCCGACGCATTTCATCGATGCCATCGCAAAAGTGCCGCGTACCTATCCGATCGACCGCGTCGAGGAGATCAAGCGCAGGGCGCAGGAGGCGGTCAGCAAGGCACTGGGCGACGCCGACCTCACCTTCACCGCGGTTCCAGTCGCGCGCGACAATGAGGGCGTGCGTGAGCGCATCATGGTCATCGCCCGCAATTCCGGTCTCGCCATCCACCACGTCACCGTGCACGATCTCGGCGAGAAGCTGATCGTCGGCATCGATCTCGAGGTCGATGCCGACATGGAGCTGACTGCTGCTCATGAGGTGACCCTCGTGCTCGAGCGCAACATCCGCGACGAATTCGGCGAAGACGTCGAGGTCGACACCCATATCGAGCCGCTGGACCCGGAATTGCCCTTCGGAACCGATGCCGCGCCGGAACGCATCGAAACCATCAAGACGGCGCTGTCGCGCTTTGCCGCCGACACCGAGATCCATGACATCCACAATGTGCGGGTGCGCAACACCGACGCCGGCGAGATCGTGAACTTCCATTGTCGTGCCGCACCGTCGATGAGCGTCATCAAGGTGCATGAGAATGTCGACGAGATCGAGCGCGCACTGCGCCGCGCCTTTCCCACCGTGAAGCGCGTCATCAGTCACGCCGAGCCGCCTCATGCATAGAGCATGATCCGGAAAAGTGGGTACCGGTTTTCCGAAAAAGATCATGCTCAAAAATCATCGCACTCTCCCGCAAAATAGATTCACACTACGTTCCCGTTTCGGACTCGGCTCCGCTGTAATTTGACGGACGCTTTTCTCCGTTGGACAAGATTTATTTGCCGCGAGGAATCGTTGACTCTCGACAGCCCGCGAAAACTGGATTCAAATCAGGATGATTCGGAAGCTGCGGCGTGGGGGTTCTTCCGAAGCGGGTTTTGAAGAATCTCCGTGGGGGTTTAAGGCATGGCGCGTGCGCATGCGGCGAATGCGTGCGCTCAATCCGATTCGATCAAGGGATTGGCGCAGTCGATCGCGAAGCCAGCCTATCATAGGCTATTGGTGGCGGAGCCTGCGCTCCGCCGCGCCGTACCCACGTTGATCATCGCTTTCCTGATCACCATCTGCCTCGGCGCTTTCGTGCAGGTGCTCGACCAGAGCCGGCAGAAGCGCGCGGCCGCCAAGCGCGATCTCGCCGCCCTCGCCGACGTGCTCGCCGAGCGCGTCGACCGCCTCGCCTCCTCCCGGCAGGAGCGCCTCACCCAGATCGAACGCCTGCCGTTCATGCTGCCCGACCTCATTCCGTTGTGGGGCATGGCCGGCGGACGGCACGTGATTGTGGTTGGCGCCGATCGCCGCATTCTTGCCCGGATTCCCATCGAGGCGAGTCTTGGCGAAGCCGATCGTGTTCTCGATGCGATCACCTCGGCACAGCTGCTGTCCGCGCCGAGCCTGCAGGGCACCGTCATCGACATGACGCTGCCGAACGGCGACACGGCGTTGGCGACCGCCCAGCTCATCAAATCGCTGCCGGGCCAGGTGATCGTCATCCAGGAGAGGGTCGAGCCGCTCTGGGGTTCGGATTCGGCGCTGTCGGTGACGCTTTCGGCGACCACCGGCTTTGTGGTGCTGATCCTGGGCTTCGCATTCCACTGGCAGTCGACCCGCGCCCGAGAAGGCGACCTCATCAACGATGCCGTACGCGGCCGGATCGACACCGCGCTCAATCGCGGACGTTGCGGATTGTGGGATTGGGACCTGTCGCGCGGCCGGATCTTCTGGTCGCAATCGATGTTCACCATGCTCGGCCTCGACAGCCGCAGCGATCTCCTCACCTTCGGCGAGGTCAACGCGCTGGTGAAATCCGACGACATCGACCTGTTCGCGATCGCCGACCAGCTCATCTCCGGGGAGCTCGATCACATCGATCGGACCTTCCGCATGCAGCACACCGACGGGCATTGGATCTGGCTCAGGGTTCGCTGCGAGCTCAGCCAGGGCTCGAGCGACACTGGCCTGCACCTGATCGGAATCGCCGTCGACATCACCGAACAGAAGAGCCTCGCCGAAAAGACCGTCGAGGCCGATCTGAGGCTGCGCGATGCGATCGAGACCATCCCCGAGGCCTTCGTGCTGTGGGACGCCAGCAACCGCCTGGTGCTCTGCAATTCGCATTTCCAGAGACTGCACAAGCTGCCGGACTCAGCCGTCGACCCCGGCACCTCCTATGAGACCGTGATCGAAGTCGGCAGCATGCCGCAGATCCGCAGCCGGCAGCACGAAACCGGCGTCCAGACGCCGGGCGCGCGCACCTTCGAGGCGCAGCTCGACGATGGCAGCTGGCTGCACATCAGCGAGCGCCGCACCAAGGACGGCGGCTATGTTTCGGTCGGAACCGACATCACCCGCATCAAGGAGCACGAACAGAAACTCGTCGATAACGACCATCGACTGCGTGCCACGGTGGAAGACCTGCGGCGCTCGCAGGCAGCGCTCGAACGGCAAGCGATCGAGCTCGTCGACCTTGCCGAGAAATATTCCCAGGAGAAAACCCGCGCCGAGGAAGCCAACCAGACCAAGTCCAAATTCCTCGCCAATATGAGCCACGAACTGCGCACGCCGCTCAACGCCATCATCGGCTTTTCCGAAATCATGGAAAGCGGCATGTTCGGCTCGCTCGGCTCGGAAAAGTATCAGGAATATTGCCACGACATCCTCACCAGCGGGCACTATCTCCTGGAGGTGATCAACGACATCCTGGACATGTCGAAGATCGAGGCCGGCCGCATGAAGCTCGACATGGAGCCGCTCGACCTCTCCAAGACGCTCGCGGAATCGCTGCGCGTGGTGTCCGGGCGCGCCGAGGACAAGAACCTGGTGCTGGATGCGGATATCGAGAGCACCATCTCCGTCGTCGCCGACCGCCGCGCCACCAAGCAGATCATCGTCAATCTGCTGTCGAACGCCGTAAAGTTCACCCCCGAGGGCGGCAAGGTCGTCGTCCGCACCCGCCTGCTCAGCGACAGGATCATGCTGATGATCGCCGATACCGGCATCGGCATAGCGCCGCAATCGCTGGCGCGGCTCGGCCGGCCGTTCGAGCAGGTCGAGAGCCAGCTCACCAAGACCTATCACGGGTCAGGGCTGGGCCTTGCCATCGCGCGATCGCTGACCCAGTTGCACGGCGGATCGATGAGGCTGCGCTCAAAGCTCGGCGCCGGCACCGTCGTATGCGTGACGCTGCCACGCGTTCATCGCGCGCCGGCCAAGATGCCGGCAGCGGCTTAGGATGCGATAACGATTCATCCTGAGAGCCTGACTGAAAAAACAGTCAAAAAGAGCTTTTAGGACCGTCATTGCGAGGAGCGAGGCGACGAAGCAATCCAGAGTCTCACGCGCCGCCCTGGATTGCTTCGCGGAGCCTGTCATCGGGCGCGCATTCGCGCGACCCGTTGGCTCGCAATGACGCCCTAATTCTGCAGGCTGCATTTTCGGTTAGACTCTGAAGTCATCGCTCTAGGACTGCAGCGTCGGCGCGACCTCGCGTGCGACATGCACGAGTGCTGCGATCAGGGGCGTCATGGGATCGCGCTGCGGGATCACCAGGCCGATGCTGTAGTCGACGACGGGGTCGACGATCGGGATGCTGCGCACGGCATCCGCCAGCCCCAGCGTTTCCGCGAGCTTGGCCGGCATCACGCTGGCCCAGCGCCCGGTCTTCACATGCGTATAGAGAACGAGCAGCGAGTTCGACGTCAACGTCGGGGTCGCTTCCGCGCCGACCGAACGCAGCGCGCGGTCGATGATGCGGCGGTTCTGCATGGAGCACGTCGGCCGAGGTGCAGGACACGATGCGAAAGCGCACGTCCGGATGGCGCGCCCGGAACGGCGTGGTCAGCGACGCCACCATGCCGAGCACGGTGGGGACAGCCGCGATCCTGATTTCGCCGGACAGCTTGTCCTTGAGCCCGTTGATCTCCTGGCGCATCGCGCGGGTGTCGCCGACGATGCGCCGCGCCCAGTCCAGCACCCGCTCGCCTTCGGGCGTAAAACCCTGAAACCGCGAGCCGCGCTGCACCAGCATCACGCCGAGGATCTCCTCGAGCTGCTTGATGCTGGTCGACATGGTCGGCTGGGTGACGCCGCAGGCTTCCGCGGCCCGCCCGAAATGCCGCTCCTTTGCAAGCGCCAGCAGAAGTTCAAGCTTGTCGATCAAGAAGGCCTCGCCGGAAACTGGACAGACATCCGTCTCATATCACGGTTGCGGCCTGTAAACATGCCAAATGGCACGCCTAACGTGCATCACATGGCTTCATTTCATTTCCTAATCGATTGATTTTACTTCTCTATTAATCGCGTTTTCCTATCGCAGCATGAGACTGCTTTATTGATGTTTATAGGAATTCCAGTTCTCATCGAGGGCGCCATACCCCTCTGATCGAGAACGCTGATGATGTCGGGACATGAACCATGGGACACGGCGCGCGGCGCCGAAATCATCGCCGAACACGTCCATCTCGAAGGCGCGACATTGGTGATCCTGCACGCATTGCAGGACGCGTTCGGCTACGTGCCGGAGGCCGCCATTCCCATGGTCGCCTCCGCGCTCAATCTGTCGCGCGCGGAAGTCCATGGCGTGTTCACGTTCTACCATGATTTCCGCAAGAAGCCCGCCGGGCGCCACGTGCTGAAACTGTGCCGCGCGGAGGCCTGCCAGGCCGCCGGTGGCGACGGGCTCGCGGCACGCGCCGAAGCAAAACTCGGCATTGCCTTGGGCGACACCACGGCCGATGAACGCGTCACGCTGGAGCCGATCTACTGCCTCGGCCTCTGCGCCACCGCCCCCTCTGCGATGCTGGATGGCCGCCTCGTCGGACGGCTCGACGAAGCCCGCGTCGATGCCCTGGTCGCGGAGGCGCAGCGATGACGATGCGTGTTTACGTTCCCTGTGATGCCGGCGCCATCGCCGTCGGCGCCGACGATGTCGCGGTGGCGTTGGAGCGGGCGGCCACGGCGCGCGACATCGACATCGACATCATCAGGACCGGCTCGCGCGGCCTGTATTGGCTGGAGCCGATGGTTGAGGTGGGCACCTCGCAGGGCCGGATCGCATTCGGTCCGGTCGGCACGGCCGACGTCCCCTTGCTGATCGACGCCCTCGTCTCCGACGGTCCACATCCCCTGCGGCTTGGTCTGGCTGAAGACATCCCCTGGCTGAAGCGGCAGACGCGTCTGACGTTCGCACGCTGCGGTGTGGTCGATCCGCGCTCGCTGGAGGATTATCGCATCCATGGCGGCTACAAGGGGCTCGAGCGCGCGCTGACGCTGACGTCGGACGCTATTCTCGCCGACGTCACGGCCTCCGGCTTGCGCGGCCGCGGTGGCGCGGGCTTTCCGACCGGCATCAAGTGGAAGACGGTGGCGCAGGCAACCGCCGACCGCAAGTTCATCGTCTGCAACGCCGACGAGGGCGACAGCGGCACCTTCGCAGACCGCATGATCATGGAAGGCGATCCCTTCGTGGTGATCGAAGGCATGACGATCGCAGGCATCGCCGTCGGCGCCAGCAAGGGCTACATCTATATCCGCTCGGAGTATCCGCACGCGGTCGCGGCCATGAACGCGGCGATTGCCGCCGCCAGGCGCGGCGGCTACCTGGGTGCAGGTGTCGGAGGCTCCAACCACAATTTCGATCTTGAAGTGCGGGTCGGCGCCGGCGCCTATGTCTGCGGCGAGGAGACCTCGCTGTTGGAGAGCCTCGAGGGCCGCCGTGGCATCGTTCGCGCCAAGCCGCCATTGCCCGCGCATCGGGGCCTGTTCGGCAAGCCGACCGTCATCAACAACGTGCTGTCGTTCGCGGCTATTCCCTTCATCCTCGATCACGGCGCCAAGGCCTATGCGGATTGCGGCATGGGCCGCTCGCGCGGCACGATGCCGATCCAGCTTGCCGGCAATATCCGCTATGGCGGCCTGTTCGAGACCACCTTCGGCATCACGCTTGGCGAACTGGTCGATGACATCGGCGGCGGCACCTTTACCGGCCGCCCGGTGCGCGCCGTACAGGTCGGCGGCCCGCTCGGCGCCTATTTCCCCCGCGAGCTGTTCGACACCCCGTTCGACTACGAGGCCTTCGCGGCGCGCGACGGCCTGATCGGTCATGGCGGCATCGTCGTGTTCGACGACAGCGTCGACATGGCCAGGCAGGCGCGCTTTGCGATGGCGTTCTGCGCCGTCGAATCCTGCGGCAAGTGCACGCCGTGCCGGATCGGTTCGACCCGCGGCGTCGAGACCATCGACAAGATCCGCCGCGGCGAGCGCGTCGGCGAGAACCTCGCCGTCGTCGAAGACCTCTGCAACACCATGAAGTTCGGCTCGCTCTGCGCGCTCGGCGGCTTCACTCCCTACCCCGTCTTGAGCGCGCTCAAACACTTTCGCGAAGATTTTGAGCCCGCGCCTACGCGTCTTGAGGCCGCGGAATAACTGGCAGAACAACAAGAAAGACGATCGCCATGTCTCTCGTTGAGGAAATCGACTTCGGTACGCCCCGCTCGAAATCGGAAACGATGGTCACGCTGACCATCGACGGCCAGCACGTCACGGTGCCCGAGGGCACCTCGATCATGCGCGCGGCGATGGAAGCCGGCACGCAGATCCCAAAGCTCTGCGCCACCGACATGGTCGACGCGTTCGGCTCCTGCCGGCTCTGTTTGATCGAGATCGAGGGCCGCGCCGGCACGCCTGCGTCCTGCACCACGCCCGTGATGCCGGGCCTCGTGGTCCACACCCAGACCGAGCGGCTGAAGAAGCTGCGCAAGGGCGTGATGGAGCTTTACATCTCCGACCATCCGCTGGATTGCTTGACCTGCGCCGCGAACGGCGATTGCGAATTGCAGGACATGGCCGGCGCGGTCGGTCTGCGCGACGTGCGTTACGGCTATGAAGGCGAAAACCACGTGTTCGCCAAAAGCGACGGCGCGGCCAACGCCGCCTGGATGCCGAAGGACGAATCGAATCCCTATTTCAGCTACGATCCCTCCAAATGCATCGTCTGCTCGCGCTGCGTCCGCGCCTGCGAAGAGGTGCAAGGCACGTTCGCGCTGACCATCTCGGGACGCGGCTTCGACAGCCGGGTCTCGCCCGGCATGAGCGAGAGTTTTCTCGGCTCCGAATGCGTCTCCTGCGGCGCCTGCGTGCAGGCCTGCCCGACCGCGACGCTGACCGAAAAATCCGTCATCGAGATCGGCCAGCCCGAGCACTCGGTGGTGACGACCTGCGCCTATTGCGGCGTCGGCTGCGCCTTCAAGGCGGAGATGCGCGGCGAGGAAGTCGTGCGCATGGTGCCCTACAAGGACGGCAAGGCCAATCGCGGACATTCCTGCGTCAAGGGCCGCTTCGCCTGGGGCTATACCAACCACAAGGAACGTATCCTCAATCCGATGATCCGCGAGAAGATCACCGATCCCTGGCGCGAAGTGTCGTGGGACGAGGCGTTCAATTTTGCCGCGGCGAAATTCAAGGGCATCCAGGCGCAATACGGCCGCGACGCCATCGGCGGCATCACCTCCTCGCGCTGCACCAATGAAGAAGTGTTCGTGGTGCAGAAACTCATCCGTGCCGGCTTCGGCAACAACAACGTCGATACCTGCGCGCGCGTCTGCCATTCGCCGACCGGCTACGGCCTCTCCACGACGTTCGGCACCTCCGCCGGAACGCAGGACTTCGACTCCGTCGAGCATACCGACGTCGTCATGATCATCGGCGCCAATCCGACCGACGGCCATCCGGTGTTCGCCTCGCGGCTGAAGAAGCGCCTGCGTGCGGGCGCCAAGCTGATCGTGGTCGATCCGCGCCGCACCGACATCGTCCGCTCCGCCCATGTCGAGGCGCAGCACCATCTGCCGCTGCTGCCCGGCACCAACGTCGCGGTGCTGACCGCGATCGCCCATGTGATCGTCACCGAGGGCTTGGTCGACGAAGCCTTCGTCCGCGAACGCTGCGACTGGTGCGAGTTCGAGGATTGGGCCGCCTTCGTCGCCCTGCCGAACAACAGCCCGGAAGCCACCGCGATCATGACCGGCGTCGACCCGAAGGAATTGCGCGCGGCGGCGCGGCTGTTCGCCACCGGCGGCAACGGCGCGATCTACTACGGGCTCGGCGTCACCGAGCACAGCCAGGGTTCGACCACCGTGATCGCGATCGCCAATCTGGCGATGGCGACCGGCAATATCGGCCGGCCCGGCGTCGGCGTGAATCCGCTGCGCGGCCAGAACAACGTCCAGGGCTCTTGCGACATGGGCTCGTTCCCGCACGAACTGCCGGGCTATCGTCACATCTCCGGCGATGCCGTGCGCGAGACGTTCGAATCGATGTGGAACGTCAAGCTGAACAAGGAACCGGGCTTGCGCATCCCCAACATGTTCGATGCCGCCGTCGACGGCACCTTCATGGGCATCTACGTGCAGGGCGAGGATATCCTGCAGTCCGATCCCAACACCAAACACGTCGTCGCCGCGCTGTCGGCGATGGAATGCGTGATCGTCCACGACCTCTTCCTGAACGAGACCGCGAACTACGCGCATGTGTTCTTCCCGGGATCGACCTTCCTGGAAAAGAACGGCACCTTCACCAACGCCGAGCGCCGCATCCAGCGTGTCCGCAAGGTGACGACGCCGCGCAACGGGCTTGAAGACTGGGAAGTTACCCTCGGTTTCGCCAAGGCGCTGGGATATGAGATGCACTATGCGCACCCCTCCGAGATCATGGACGAGATCGCGGCACTCACGCCGACCTTTGCCGGCGTTTCCTTTGCCAAGCTCGACGAACTCGGCTCGGTGCAGTGGCCCTGCAACGAGAAGGCGCCGCTGGGCACGCCTGTGATGCACATCGACGGCTTCGTCCGCGGCAAGGGCAAATTCATGGTCACCGAATATATCGCGACCGACGAGCGCACCGGGCCGCGTTTCCCGCTGCTGTTGACGACAGGCCGTATCCTCAGCCAGTACAATGTCGGCGCGCAGACCCGCCGCACCGACAACGTCGTGTGGCATCAGGAAGACCGGCTCGAGATGCATCCGCACGACGCCGAACAGCGCGGTATCCGCGACGGCGACTGGTGCCGGCTGCAGAGCCGCGCCGGCGAGACGACGTTGCGCGTGTTGCTCACCGAACGCGTGGCGCCGGGCGTGGTTTACACCACCTTCCACCATCCGACCACGCAGGCCAACGTCATCACGACGGAGTTCTCCGACTGGGCGACCAACTGCCCGGAATACAAGGTCACCGCCGTGCAGATCTCGCCGTCGAACGGTCCGTCGGACTGGCAGAAGGACTATGACGCGCAGGCCCGCCACTCGCGCCGGATATCGCCGGTCGTGCAAGCCGCGGAGTAAGCGGATGCACGATCCGGTCCGCTCCGTTCCTCGCCAGGTCTGGCGCAATAACGGCCTGAGTGAAGGCCCGCGCCTCATCCCCGAGGAAACCGCGATCGCCCTGACCTACAATGGCGGCACTTACGCCGTCATGATGGGCACGCCGAAGGACTTGCGGGATTTTGCGATCGGCTTCAGCCTCAGCGAGGGCATCGTGCAATCGCCCGACGATATCTCCTCGCTAGATATCGTCCATCTCGACGACGGCATCGAATTGCGGATGTGGCTCGCGCCCGCCAAGGCCGAACGCATCAACGAGCGGCGGCGCCATATCGCAGGTCCCACCGGCTGCGGCATTTGCGGCATCGATTCGATCGCCGAGGCCGTGCGTCCGGCCGCGGTTGTGGCTCAGGGGCGAAGCTTTGCACCGCATGAGATCATGACGGCGGTGGCGAGCCTCGCCCCCTTGCAGACGATCAACATCG
>WNGJ01034535.1_pt1 | contig 10454 bp, 9 predicted proteins | sample 5400611 | NCBI WGS metagenome assembly WNGJ01 (sample SAMN13153375, study PRJNA577476) | soil metagenome | isolation source: 40 cm soil or saprolite under Garry oak tree replicate 1 | place: USA:California | collected 2016-06-15
GCCGCGCGAACGCGCCGTACCTGGGCGTCGAGATCGGGCGGGACATCGACCCGGGCCCCGGTGACGCCGAGGCGCGAAATCAGGTAAACGAATCCGGTGGCACCCTGCAGCGTGGTTGTGAGTCGTCGGTCGTCGGTCGTCGGTGCCACCAACCGGATCAGGGAGAGTGCGCTGTTCGTGACCGCCGCTTCGATGGCGGGATCGGCTCCCGCGGGAAGATCGGTGAGCAACACGCCCGCGGCGCCCGCGTCGTGCGCTGCTTTGGCAAAGCGCTCCACGCCGTACGCCAGCACCGGGTTGAGGTACGTCATAATGATGACGGGGACGGCGAGCGCGGCCTCGCGGATCAGCTCGAGCACGCGCGGCACCGTCATACCCTGCTCCAGCGCCGTCTGGGTGGTCCGCTGAATCGTCGGACCGTCGGCGAGCGGATCGGAGAACGGCACGCCGACCTCCACGAAGTCCGCTCCCGCGTCAGCGACGCGGCGCAGCCCGTCGAGGGAGACGGCGCACGTGGGAAAACCGGCGGTGAGGTATGGAATCAGCGCCCGCGATTTGCCGAGCGCCCGCCACCGCGAGGCGATGGCATTCTCAGACAAAGTAGTCGCTGACGTTGATACCGTATTTGACAGGGTCGGTGACCTTGACGATGGTGCGCGGGAAGCTGCCGTTCGCGTCTTTCTCGGAGAGATCGACCACGGTCCCCGGATTCAAGAGCCCGCCGTCGGGCGTCGTGACCAGACGCACCACGGGCCGATGGACGTGGGCCACGTCGGGGTTCGCACCGTGCACCAGCGCGACCTCGTAGGTGTCGAGAATGACGCAGGTGCCGACCGGGTAGATCCCGATCAGGTTGATGAACGCCTTCACGACGACCGGGTCGTAGCCGCGCCGCGGATTCTCCCACATCTCCTTGAGCACCTGGTCCGGCTGAATCGGCACCGTCTGGTAGACGCGCCGGCTGGTCGCCGCGTCGAAGCCGTCGGCGACCGCGATGACCTTGGAGTAGATGGACAGCGCTCGGCCGCGGATCGACTTGGGGTACCCGGTCAGGTCGATCTTCATGTGGTGCTCGTAGGCGACGACCATGCCGCGATAGGGGATTTCGCCGTAGCCACGCAGCCCGAAGAGCGTCAGCACGCCGAGCCAGGGGTGGGCCTGCATGATGCGCCACTCCTCTTCGGTGAGTCCCCCTTCCTTATTCAGTACCTCGAGCGGCACACGCGACTTGCCCACATCGTGGAACAGCGCCGCCATGCCGAGATCGTACAGCTGCAGCTTGGTCAGGCCCAGCTTGCGCCCCAGCGCGACCGAGAAGATGCAGACGTTGACCGAGTGCGTGAACGTGTATTCGTCGTAGTCCCGCAGCGTCGTCAACCCGACGAGCGACGACTCGTTATTGAGCACCTGGTCGACGATCGCCTGCACCGCGCGCTTCACCTTCTTCACGTTCGCGGTGCGGCCCATGCGAATGCTGTTGATCACCTCTTTGGTCACCGCCACCGAGCGCGCGTAGGTGCGCTTGGCCGCTTCCTTCTGCCGCTCTTCCTCTTCGACGTCCTCTTCCGCCTCGAGCGGCGGCTCGACGCTGACGTGCGAGACGCCGCCGTCGCTCAGCTTCTGCGACAGCTCGAACAGCTTGTTGGGATTGGCTTCCTTCGCCGCATAGGCAAGCAGCAGCGAGACGAACACCTGGAGCTGCCGGCGGTCCACGCCTTCGTCCAGGCGGACGGCGCCGATGCCGCATTGCTGGAGGACGTTCAGGATGTGGGAGAACGAGGCGTAGTTGTCGAGGTCCAGGCGCAGCCGCGTCGAGTTCACGAAGATGAATTCGCCCTGCAGCCGGATCTCGAGCTCGCGTTCGACGTCCAGGAGCTGCTTCGTCGTCGCGGCGAGATCGTCGAGCGCCTTCTGGACCTGCGTGTTCTCGATCGGATAGAGCTTGAGCGAGCGGAACGCCGTGTAGAGGACGATGAGAAAGTCCCGCCCGGCATGCCGCAGGAAACCGTCCGTCGTCTGGACGGTCTCCATCATCGAGGGCCGCTTGCCGCCGGCGCCGGGTGCGGTCATGTCGTGGCTCCCCCCACTTCGCGCAGCGCCCGGCTGACGGCGTTGCGCACCAGCGGCTCTTTGTCCTGCGCGACTTTCTGGAGGATATCGCGCGCCGCCGGCGTGCGAATTTTGCCGAGCGCCATTGCCGCGCAGGCGCGTGTCTCGGGATCCTCCTTGCGCGCGAGCAGGCCGCCCTTCCCCACGAGCAGCTTCTCGAGCGTGCCGATCCCCGCTTCCCCGGCCAACGCGCCGTAGGCTTCGAAGAACGTCATTTTCTCGGTCAGGTCTGCATCTTTCAGCTTATTCCCGACGACGGCGGCTTCGATCCGCGAGAATGCGTTCCGATGGCCGCGCTGGCCGAGGAACTTGACCGCCGTGATGCGTACGTCCCGCTCCACATCATCGATGGCCTTCTCGAGCAGACGGGTCGCGCCTGGGCTGCCGATCGTCGTCAGCGCTTCCACCACCGCGAGCTTCAGGTCGCGCTCGCCCCGCTCGAGCAGCGGTCCCATCCCCTCCGGCGCGCCCGGCAGCTTGAGGCGCCCCGCGAGCCGGACCATCTCGAGCTGCACGGCGGGGTCGGCACTGGCGAGCGCCTTCAGCACTTCTCCCGCGTGCGCCTGGGCGAGGCGCTCGGCCGAGTTTTGCACCAGGGCCTTCACGCGCTCATTGGTCAGCTTGGGAAGCCAGCCCATGAGCGTGCCGAGGGCGTCGGCCCCGAGCTCCCCAAACAACTCGCTCAACTCCTCTTCGGTCGGGTGGCTCGTTGCTTCATCGAGCGACTGCAGCAGCTGCGACAGCGCGTCGGCCTGGGAGAGCCGACCCGGAAGCCCCTCGAGGATCTGCTTGTGCTCGGGAATGAGCTCGCGGGCGCGCTGCAGAATGACCTTGCATTCCCGCAGGATGAACGCCACCGAGCGGAAATCCCCTGCCCCCAGCAGGTAGGGGATGAAGTTCTCGACGATCGAGAGCAGCTCGGCGCGGACCGTGCCGTAGGTCTGCAGCTCGAGCAGATCGAACAACATCGCGAGCACGTTGCCGCGCAGGTCCTGGGCGTACTCGCGCTCGACCTCTTTGTGGAGATACTCGATCTCCTTGTCGTCGAGGAAGTAGAGCGTCGTGTCGAAGTCGTCGATCGACACGAGCCCTTCGCGCTTGGGGGGCGCCTCCTCCTCCACCTGGCGCCGCACCGTCGTCGGGTCCGCCGAGCCGGCGTCGCCGCCGGGTGTCCCGCCGCCGCCGCTGATCGTCGGCGCGCCCTTCTCCGCCCGCTCGATCGGTACCGCGTTTTCACTGGCGAGCTCGCGGAAGGTGTACGTGACCATCTGGAAGTCTTCCGCCCAGAGCAGCGTCAGCAGATCGTCGGCCGCGTCCGCCTGCAGGTTCTTCGCCTGCTGCAGCACCGCGAGGAAGCGCACGATCTCCAATTCCTCGACGCCCGGCTTGAACGTGAGCGAGCGGACACCGTCCTTGAAGAGCGTCCACGCGATGCTTTCGTTGCGCTGGGCCTGGCTATAGATGACGTGATCTTCCCAGCGGATCTCCGTTTCGCCGATGTCGAACACCAGATCGTCGGTGGCTTGCCAGATCTGGCGGAACGCGTTGCGAATGTTGTCGACGGCACGCTGATAGACGGGATTGTTCGGGAGGTACAACTGCGTCGCCCGCATCCCCTTGCTGACGACCTGCATCAGCTCCTCGACCTGCGACGGCGGGAGGGCTAGCTCGGGGATCTCGGCCTGCGGATTCGTCAGATCGCTGCTCCCGTCAGCTCCGCGACCATGGCGACGTCCTTGTCGCCACGCCCACTCAGGTTGACCAGGATGAGTTCGTCAGAGGCTCGGCGGCTTTTCATCACCCACGCAATGGCATGGGCGCTCTCGAGAGCCGGCAGAATGCCTTCTAAGCGCGAGAGGGCCGCAAATGCTTCCAGAGCCTCCCGGTCCGTCACGGCTTCATACAATACGCGCCCCGTGTCTTTCAGGTAAGCGTGCTCCGGGCCCACCCCCGGATAATCGAGACCCGCCGAAACGCTGTGCGCCGGTTGGACTTGTCCGTCGGCGTCCTGGAGCAGGTAGCTCTTGCTGCCGTGGAAGACGCCGGGACGGCCCGCGCCCAGCGTGGCCGCATGTTTCTGCGTTGCCACACCCTCACCGGCCGCCTCGACGCCTACCAGTTGGACCGCTTTATCGTCCAGAAACGCCGTGAAAATGCCTATCGCGTTCGACCCGCCGCCGACGCACGCGACCACCGTGGCCGGGAGACGCCCCACCTGCTCCAACATTTGGGCGCGGGCCTCGCGCCCGATCACCGATTGGAAATCCCGCACCAGTCTGGGAAACGGATCGGGTCCGACCACCGAACCGATGATGTAATGTGTCGTGGTGACGTTGGTGACCCAGTCGCGCAGCGCTTCATTCGTTGCGTCCTTGAGGGTGCGCGTGCCTGACGTGACCGGCACGACTTTCGCGCCCATCAGCTCCATGCGGTACACGTTGAGCCGCTGCCGGCGCATGTCCTCTTCGCCCATGTACACGACGCACTCGAGCCCAAACCGCGCGCACACCGTGGCGGTCGCCACGCCGTGTTGGCCCGCGCCCGTCTCCGCGATGATGCGCGGCTTGCTCATGCGCTGGGCCAGCAGCACCTGTCCGAGGGTGTTGTTGATCTTGTGTGCCCCGGTGTGGTTCAGGTCCTCGCGCTTGAGCAGAACCTGGGCGCCAACCTGCGCGGACAAGCGCGGCACGGCGGTGATGGGCGTTGGGCGACCGACATAGTTCTTCAGGAGCGCCTCGAGCTCGGCCCAGAACCGCGGGTCCTGGCGCGCCGCGTCGTAGACATGCGCCAGCTCCCCGAGCGCATGCATGAGCGTCTCGGGGACGTAGCGGCCGCCATAGGGGCCGAATCGACCGGTGGTCATGTGTGTCATTGTGATCTGCATGTCTCACGTCGGCACGTCGGCACGATACTGCGCCTCAATCGTGCCGACGTGCAGTCGTGCCGACGTGTATTTATCATGGACGCACCCCACTCTTCCGTTTCACGCCAACCAATGCTCGCACCGCCTCTTCGGGATCGCCGTGTCGCGCGACGCTGGTGCCGACCAGTACGAAATCTGCGCCGGCGGCGGCGACCCGTTCGATATCGTTCCGGCTCTCGACGCCGCTCTCGGCGACGACGGCAATATTGCCGGGCACGTCCCGAATCACCGCTTCTGCCGCTCGCAAGTCGACCGCAAAGGTCGAGAGGTCCCGCGCGTTCACGCCGATCGCGCCCGGCGCGGCGGCGAGTGCCGGCTCGAGCTCCGCCGCCGAGTGAACCTCGATCAGCGTCGGCAACCGCCAGGCGGCCGCCGCCCCAATGAGCAAGACCGCACTCGCCCCAGCCGCTCTCGCCTCCATTATCTGCAGCTCGTCGAGGATAAAGTCCTTGCGCAGCACCGGCACCGGCACCGCCGCGGCGACGCGCTCCAAATCCTCGATCGAACCTCCAAAGTGCGCTTCGTCCGTGAGCACCGAAACGGCCACGGCGCCCCCGCGGACGTATGCGCGTGCGTGCTGCACGGGATCCAGATCAGGCCGGATATCTCCCTGTGAGGGCGAGCGGCGCTTCACCTCGGCGATCAGTCCCACGGTGTCGGCAGGCTCCATGAACGGTCGCACCGGTGGGGCGGCCGCGGCCTGCCGTTCCAGGTCGCCAGCCCTCCTCTTAAGAGCCCGGACCCGTGTCCGGGTTACGGCCAGAATAGCGTCCAGCGAGAGCGTGAGCGGGTTATCTGACATGCTTGCGTTCGGTCGTTATTCGGGTAGATTGTGGTTCGGTAAATCTTCGGAGCCATAATGCCGGTCACGCGGCGCCAGCGCGAGATTCTCGATTTCATCGGGAAACACATCGAAGAGAAGGGGTACGCCCCCAGCTTCGAGGAGATAGCACGCCAGTTTGGGTTCCAGTCGCTGGCGACGGTCCACGAGCACCTCACGAATCTCGAGCGCAAAGGGTACATCCGCCGGACGCACAACGAGAGCCGGGCGATCGAGGTCGTTCCGCCCAAGGGTCAGACCGGGGCGACGGAGCTGCCGTTGCTGGGTCTGGTCGCTGCCGGCGCGCCGATCGAGGCCGTGACGGAGGGTGAAACCATCGCCGTACCCGATGAGCTGCTGCCCCGCCGTGGCCGCAGCTACGTCTTGAAGGTGCGCGGCGACTCCATGATCGACGAGCATATCAAGGACGGCGACTATGTCGTCGTTCAGGAACGCAACCAGGCCGATGCCGGCCAGACCGTCATCGCGCTCGTCCATGGAGAGGGCGCCACGGTGAAGCGCTTCTACCGCGAGCCCGGCGGGTGGATCAGGCTGCAGCCGGCCAACGATTCGCTCCAGCCGCTGCGGCTCAACGAGCGCGATGTCATCGTGCAGGGAGTGGTGGTCGGCGTCATCAGGAAATACTAGCCGTCGCTTTGCGCAGCCGATCGAGTGCGGCGCGTGCCGCGCCGGATGCCACCACTTCGCGTGCGCGACCGATGCCTTCGGCCAGCGACGCCGCGATTCCCGCCACGTAGATCGCCGCACCGGCGTTCAGCAGCACCGCAGCAAGCCCCGACGGATCGGCAGAGCCATTCCCCAGAATCCGCTCCAGGCGCTCGGCGTTGGCGGCCGGTTCCCCACCCTGCAATTCTCCGACGTCCTTGATGCCGAGGCGGAAGCGCTCAGGATCGATTTCCCAGCTCCGCACCGTGCCGTCCTTCACCTCCCACACATCCGTCACGCCGTGCGGAGAGATCTCGTCCATCCCGATACGTCCATGCACGACGAGCGCATGTTCGGCGCCAAGCCGGGCGAGCGCCGCGGCCACGATTGCGGCACGATCAGGGTCGGCGACGCCCACCACCTGCCGCCGCACGCCCGCCGGGTTCGCGAGCGGGCCGACCAGGTTCATGAGCGTCGGAGTCCCCAACTCTCGTCGCACCGCACCAACGTGCTTCATCGCCGGATGGAAGTTGGGAGCGAACAGGAAGACGACACGAGCTTCGTTCAACACGCGACTCGCGCTCGGCGCATCGAGCACGATCCGGACGCCAAGCGCCTCGAGCACATCCGCGGAACCGCAGCGTGACGTAAACGATCGATTGCCGTGTTTGGGGACCACCGCTCCGGCGCCGGCGGTCACGAGGGCGGCGACGGTCGAGATGTTGAACGTGGGCACGCTGCCGCCGCCGGTGCCGCAGGTGTCGACGAGGTGGTTTTGCGTCGCGGTGACGCGCACCATCGCGTCGCGCAGCGCACGCGCGGCGCCGGCCAGCTCGTCGGCGGTTTCGCCTTTGGCGCGCAGCCCCATGAGCAGCGCGCCGATCTGCGCGGGTGTGGCCTCGCCGCGCATGACTACGCCGAAGACCTCAGCCGTCTGGTCTTCGGACAGCGCTTGACGATTGGCGAGCGCGCTCAGCGCGCGGCGCAACGGCGAGTCCATGAGGAGTTAAGGCTATCACCCTTGTCAAATAGTGACAACGAGTTGCATCTTTCCCGCGTGACAAGCCGCCCCTTCTTAGCGGTGATTCAATACGACGGGGGGGGCTTCGCAGGATGGCAGCGCCAGCCTGCGGACCGCACGGTCCAAGCCGAATTTGAAGCGGTCCTCGAGCAGCTGATGGGCCGGAAGACTGCAGCGACCGGAGCCGGTCGGACCGACGCAGGCGTGCATGCGCTCGGCCAGGGCGTCAGCTTCCTCGGCACCCAGCGCTGGGCCGGAGATGCAGCGGGTTTGCGCCGCGCGCTGAATGCCTTGTTGCCGCAGGGGATCTGGGTTCAGCAGGTGCACTCGATGCGGCCGGGTTTCGATGCGCGGCGCAACGCGACGGCGCGCCGCTACCGGTACCTGATCGGCACAGACGAAGCAGCCGCGTCGCCGTTTCGCAAGCCGTACGAATGGGCCCTCGCTCGCGCGCTCGATCTCGCTGCACTGGAGAGCGCCGCAACGGCTCTGCTGGGAGAGCACGACTTTCGCGGCCTGGCTGCGGCCGGCGCGAACACCGCTCACTACCGATGCCGCGTGGCGCTAGCGCGATGGGCGCCGCGAGCGGACGGAGTGGGGATGGCGTTCACGGTCGAGGCCGATCGATTCCTGCATCACATGGTGCGCTTCATCGTGGGCACCATGGTCGATATCGCCCTCGGCCGGCGCCCGCCGGCGGATTTCCCCAGTCTGCTCGCAGCGACCGACAACCTGGCGGCCAGCCCGCCTGCCCCGCCCCAGGGCTTGTACCTGGACGCGGTGCAGTATCCTCCGGAACTCTACGCCGAGGAGTCCGCGACATGAAGTTTTTCCTCGACACCGCAAGTCTGAAGGACATCAGCTGGGCCGCCCAGGCCGGTCTGATCGATGGCATCACGACCAATCCGTCGCTCTTGTCCAAGCAAGCTGGCGATCTCGATCCGCGCGACGTCCTCAAAGAGATCTGCTCGCTCGTAGATGGACCGGTCTCGGCAGAGGTTGTCGCGATCGATGCCGAGGGCATGGTCAAGGAAGGGGCCGAGCTCGCGAAGATCGCGGACAACATCATCGTGAAGATCCCGATGCTCGAGGACGGGATGATCGCGGTGCGCCGTCTTGCCGCGTCCGGTATCCGCACCAACGTGACGCTCTGCTTTTCGAGCGTGCAGTGCCTGATCGCGGCGAAAGCCGGAGCCTCGTACGTGAGCCCGTTCATCGGTCGGCTGGACGATGTGGGACAGGAAGGCATGGATGTGATTCGTGAGGCCCGGGTGATCTTCGACAACTACAACATCGAGACCGAGATTCTCGCGGCCTCGATCCGCCATCCGCGTCACGTCGTGGAGGCCGCGATGATCGGCGCCGACGTCGCGACGTTGCCGCCCGAGGTTCTGAAGAAGCTGCTGCTCCACCCGCTCACCGACCGCGGCCTCGATCAGTTCCTCGCCGACTGGAGCAAGCTGGTCGCGCGGGCGAAGGCCGCGGTTTGAGCTGGGTCTCGCCGCTCTCCGCACGCTACGCCTCTCCCGCGATGCAGGCGCTCTGGGGCGAGCGCCGCCGTATCGGCCTGTGGCGCCGGTTGTGGCTGGCGCTCATGCAGGGGCAAAAGGATCTGGGAGTCGGGATCCCGGATGCAGCAGTGAATCAGCTTCGCTCGCACCTGGACGACGCCGACCTCGAGAAGGCGGCCGAGTACGAGCGCCGGCTGCGCCATGACGTGATGGCGCACATCCATCATCTCGGCGATCAGGCGCCGGCCGCCCGCCCCTTCATTCATCTAGGCGCCACGAGCGCCTACGTCACCGACAACGCCGACCTGGTGTTGATGCGCGAGGCGATGCAATTGCTCCTCGGGCGGATCGGCGCCGTCCTCGTCGCGATGGGCAAGGTGGCGCGACGCTATCGGGCCCTGCCCTGCCTCGCCTACACGCATTTCCAGCCGGCGCAGCTCACGACTGTGGGCAAGCGGACCACGCTGTGGATGCAGGATTTCGCGCTCGATGCCGAAGAGCTGCTCCATCGCATCGCGACGTTGCAGTTCCGCGGTGTGAAAGGGACCACCGGCACGCAGGCGAGCTTCCTCGATCTGTTCGACGGCGATCACGCCAAGGTCGCCGAGCTCGACATTCGGGTGTCGCGCGCGATGCGGTTCGATCACGTCCTGCCGATCACCGGCCAGACCTACACCCGCAAGCTCGACGGTCAGGTGCTGGCGGTGCTGTCAGGCATCGCGCAGTCGGCGGCGAAGTTCGCGACCGACCTGCGGCTGTTGCAGCACGAAGCCGAGCTGCTCGAGCCGTTCGAGAGCGAGCAGGTCGGATCGTCCGCCATGCCCTACAAGCGCAATCCGATGCGGGCGGAGCGCATGACGAGCCTTGCGCGGTTCGTGATCGAGCTGGAAGGCAACGCCTGGCATACCGCGGCGGCGCAATGGCTCGAGCGCACCCTCGACGACAGCGCCAACCGCCGGCTCGTCATTCCCGAGGCGTTTCTGGCTACCGACGCGATTCTGGTGCTCGCGACCAACGTGGCGGCGGGCCTCGAGGTGCGCGAGGACACGATCGGGCAGCACATCGCCAAGGCGATGCCCTATCTCGCCACGGAGCGGCTGTTGATGCGCGGCGTGAAAGCCGGCGGCGACCGCCAGCAACTGCACGAAGTCATTCGCGCGCAGAGTCTCCAGGGCGCTGACGATCTGCTCGACCGCCTGGCCCGCACCGCCGAGTTCAAGCAGCTCGGCGTACGGGCTACAGCGGAGGAACTGGATCCCGCGTCTTACGTGGGGCGTGCGCCAGAGCAGGTCGATGAGTTCCTCGATCGAGTGCTTCCCGATCTGATGCGTTCCATTCAGGCGGCCGCACCTGCGGCGGCGGTCGCGGAGGTTCAGGTATGACCGGAGCAGTACTGGTGCAAAG
>WNGJ01025360.1_pt1 | contig 10453 bp, 10 predicted proteins | sample 5400611 | NCBI WGS metagenome assembly WNGJ01 (sample SAMN13153375, study PRJNA577476) | soil metagenome | isolation source: 40 cm soil or saprolite under Garry oak tree replicate 1 | place: USA:California | collected 2016-06-15
CGTCCTCGAGGACGCGCTGCGCCGCGCGAGCATCCCCTACGTCATCGTGGGCGGCGTGCGTTTCTACGAGCGGCGCGAGATCAAGGACGTGCTCGCCTACCTGCGCCTCGCCGTCAACCCGGCCGACGACGTCGCCTTCCGCCGCGCCATCGCGGCGCCCAGCCGCGGCATCGGCAAGGCCACCCTCGACCGCGTGGCTGGGGCCGCCCGGGCGCGGGGGATTTCCCTCCTGGCGGCGTGCGCGGCGTTGCCCGCCGAGATGACGCCCAAGTCGCGCCGCACCCTCGAGGACTTCGCGCGGCTCGTCGCCCGCCTCGCCGAGCGGCGGACGACCGCGGCGGTGCCGGCGCTCATCGACGAGGTGGCGGGTAGCTCCGGCCTTCGCGATGCCCTCAAGGCGGAGCGCACGGCCGAGGCCGATGCGCGGCTCGAGAACATCGAGGAGCTGGTGGCGGCCTCCGAGGAGTTCGTGGCCGCCCAGGAATTGGCGGGCGCCCCGGGGGCTCCCCTCGAAGCTTTCCTCGATTCGATCGCCCTCGTGGCGGACGTGGACGCCCTCGACGACGACGCGGAGGGCGTCACCCTCATGACCCTCCACTCGGCCAAGGGACTCGAGTTCCCCGCGGTCTTTCTCACCGGAATGGAGGAAGGCGTCTGCCCGCACTCCCGGTCCATGGACGACCCAGAGGAGCTCGAGGAGGAGCGACGGCTCTTCTATGTCGGCGTCACGCGGGCGGAACAGCGGCTGTGGCTCTCCTACGCGCTGCACCGGCGCATCCAGGGCTACGGGGTGGGAGAGCCCTCGCGCTTTCTCCTGGAAATCCCCGAGGACCAGATCGTGCTGCTCAACGCGCCCCGCCCCGATCCTGCCGGACGGGCGATGGCCGTCCCCGCGCCGTCCGAGGCCGCCGTGGACGACGACCTGCCTTTCCGCGTGGGCGCGAAGCTCCGTCACGCGCGCTGGGGCGAGGGGCTCCTCGTCGGCATCCAGAGAGAAGGCAGCGACATCATCGCCACCGTGCACTTCGCCAGCGTGGGCCGCAAGCGCCTGTCGCTCGAATACGCGCACCTCGAGGAGCTCTAAGAGAGAGACATGCCTGAGCCCAAGATCACGATGCGGGAGGTGGAGCAGGTCGCGCGCCTCGCGCGGCTGGCGCTCTCCGACGCCGAGAAAGAGCGCATGCGCCGCGAGCTGGACGGCATCCTGTCCTATATCGACAAGCTCCGCGCGCTGGACACCGAGGGCGTGCCGCCGACGTCCCACGCGGTGCCCATGACCAACGTGATGCGCGAGGACGAGCCGGTGCCGTCGCTGCCGCAGGCCGACATGCTGGCGAACGCGCCCGACCGGAGCGGCGACTTCTTCCGCGTGCCCAAGATCATCGAAGAGTAGGGCGATGCTGACCGACCTCAGCATCCACGAATTGGGCGCGCGCTTTCGTCAAAACGACGCGACGCCCACCGAGGCCGCTCGCGAGTACCTCGACCGCATCGCGGCGCTCGATCCCAAGGTGAAGGCGTACCTGACGGTCACGGCGGAGGCCGCGCTCGCGAGGGCGGCGGAGGCGGACGCGCGCTTCAAGACGGCAGCGCCCCTGGGCCCGCTGGACGGTGTTCCGCTCGGCCTCAAGGACGTGCTGTGCACGCGGGGCGTGCGCACCACCGCCGGCTCGAAGATCCTCGAGGGGTTCGTGCCGCCCTATGATGCGACCGTCGTCGCGCGGCTTGCCCGGGCCGGCGCGGTCATCCTGGGCAAGCTCAACATGGACGAGTTCGCCATGGGCTCGTCCACCGAGAATTCCGGCTACTTCGCGACGCGGAACCCGTGGGATCTCTCGCGCGTGCCCGGCGGCTCATCGGGCGGCTCGGCGGCCGCGGTGGCCGCCGATCTCGCGGCGGCAACGCTCGGCACCGATACGGGCGGCTCCATTCGCCAGCCCGCGGCCTTCTGCGGCACTGTCGGTCTCAAGCCGACGTATGGACGGGTGTCGCGCTACGGCCTCATCGCATTCGCCTCGTCGCTCGATCAGATCGGGCCCTTCGCGAAAGACGTCGAGGACGCCGCGCTCATGCTCCAGGCCATCGCGGGGCACGACCCGATGGATTCCACGTCGGCGGCCGTGCCGGTGCCCGACTACGCGGCCGGTCTGGGGCAGGGCGTCGAGGGCCTGAAGGTGGGCATCCCGGCCGAGTACTTCATCGAGGGGCTCGACCCCGAGGTCGAGACGGCGGTGCGGGCGGCCATCGAGATCCTGAAGGGCCTGGGGGCGAAGACCGAGAGCGTCTCGCTGCCCCACACGGAGTACGGCCTCGCGGCGTACTACGTGATCGGGCCCGCCGAAGCTTCGTCCAACCTCGCGCGCTACGACGGGGTCAAGTACGGCCTGCGCGTCCCCGGCGCGCGCGACCTCATCGACATGTACAGCAGGACGCGGGGCGCGGGGTTCGGCGCCGAGGTCAAGCGGCGCGTCATGCTCGGCACGTACGCGCTCTCCGCGGGCTACTACGACGCCTACTACGGCAAGGCGCAGAAGGTGCGCACGCTCGTCCAGCGCGACTTCCAGAAGGCTTTCGAGCGCGTGGACGTGATCGTGGCCCCGACCACGCCGAGCGCCGCCTTCAGGACGGGCGAGAAGGAAGATCCGCTCTCGATGTACCTCAACGACGTCTTCACCATTCCCGTCAACCTGGCGGGGCTGCCCGGAGTATCCGTGCCGGCGGGCTTCACGAAAGGTGGGCTGCCGGTGGGCCTCCAGGTCATCGGCAAGGCCTTCGACGAGGCGGCCGTGCTCAGGACGGCCGAGGCCTACGAGGGCGCGACCGAGTGGCACAAGAGAAAACCGGAGCTCGTGGCATGAGCGGCGAGTACGAGATCGTCATCGGGCTCGAGGTCCACGCCCAGCTCCTCACGCGGACCAAGATGTTCTGCGGCTGCTCGACGGCCTTCGGCGCGCCGCCCAATACCCAGACCTGCCCCGTCTGCCAGGGCATGCCGGGGTCGCTGCCGGTCATCAACCGGCGGGCGGTGGAGTTCGGGATCAAGACGGCGCTGGCCATCGGCTGCACGGTCAACGCGGACAATCGCTTCGCGCGCAAGCACTACTACTACCCGGACATGCCGAAGAACTACCAGATCAGCCAGTACGAGGAGCCGCTGGCCGTGCACGGCCATCTCGACATCGAGGTGGGCGGCGCCGCGCGGCGGATCGGCATCGAGCGCCTCCACCTCGAGGAGGACGTGGGCAAGCTCATCCACGAAGGCAATCTCGAGACGGCGCAGTCGAGCCAGGTGGACTTCAACCGGGCGGGAGTGCCGCTCATGGAGATCGTCTCCAAGCCGGACATGCGCGCGACCGAAGAGGCGGGCGCCTACCTGCGCGCGCTCCGGGCCATCGTCGTCTATCTCGGCGTCTGCGACGGCAACATGGAAGAGGGCTCCCTGCGCTGCGACGCCAACATCTCGCTGAGGAAGCGCGGGGCGGCGGAGCTCGGCACCAAGGTCGAGATCAAGAACATGAATTCCTTCCGGAACGTCCAGCACGCCCTCGAGCACGAGATCAAGCGGCAGGGGCGCGCCCTCGACGCGGGCGAGCGGATCGTCCAGGAGACCCGCCTCTGGGATCCCGACAAGGGGCACACGGTCTCCATGCGCTCGAAGGAGTTCGCCCACGACTACCGCTACTTCCCCGAGCCCGACCTGCCGCCGCTCGACGTCGAGGCGCGCTGGATCGAGGCCGTGCGCGCGACGCTGCCCGAGCTGCCGGCCGCGAAGCGGCAGCGATTCGCGAAGGTCTACCTGCTGAATGCGCACGATGCGGATGTGGTGACGCAGAGTCAGGGGGTAGCCAACTACTTCGAGGAGGCCGCGAAGGAATCCTCCAACCCGAAGGCGATCGTCAACTGGGTCGTCAACGAGGTTTTGCGGATCGTGCCACTCGACGATGAGAAGGCCATTAAACTGTTCCCGATCAAGGCGACTGACCTAACTGGGCTTGTCACGCTCATCGAGGACGGCACCATCAGCGGCAGAATCGCCAAGGACGTCTTCGAGAAGATGTACCAGTCCGGCGAGGATGCGCGGACCATCGTCAGCCGCGAAGGCCTCACCCAGGTCGCCGACGAGGGCACGCTCGGTTCTGTCGTCGACCAGGTGCTGGCCGAGCACGCCAAGGTCGCCCAGGACTACAAGGCCGGCAAGAAGGCCGCGCTCGGGTTCCTGGTAGGGCAGGTGATGAAGCTGACCGCGGGCAAAGCGAGCCCGGGTGTGGTGAACTCGCTTCTGGTCGAAAAACTATCGAAACTCTGAAGGGTTAGATAGAATAGTGGGGCCCCATGATACGGCTCCACCGGGTCTGCAAGGTCTTCGAAGGCGGGCCGATGAAGCTGCCGGCCCTCAACGACATCTCGTTCGAAGTCGACAAGGGCGATTTCGTCGTTCTCTCGGGCGCCAGCGGGGCCGGCAAGACGACGCTCCTGCGTCTCCTCTATGCCGACGAGCGGGCCTCGGACGGCGAGATCGAGGTGGCGGGCTTCGACGTCACCACGCTGCGCCGCCGGGACGTGCCGCTCCTCCGGCGCTCTCTCGGGATCGTCTTCCAGGACGCCAAGCTCCTCTCGGGCCGCACGGTCTTCGAGAACATCGCCTTCGTCCTGCGCGTGCTGGGCACTCCGCGCCGTGACATCACGCCCCGGGCCTTCCAGGCGCTCAAGGCCGTCGGTCTCTCCTCGCGCGCCCAGGCCTACCCGGCCCAGCTCTCCCAGGGCGAGGCCCAGCGGGCCGCCCTCGCGCGGGCCATCGTGAAGTCTCCGGCGCTCCTGCTGGCCGACGAGCCCACGGGTAACCTCGACGAGGAGATGGCGGGCGAGATTCTCGACCTGATCAAGGACATCTGGAGCCGCGGCACCACGGTACTCCTCGCGACCCACCAGGCGCGCTTGGCCGCCCAGCTCAGGCGGCGCACGGTCAGGCTCGAGGGCGGAGTCCTGACTAAGGACGAGGGATGAGCCTCCGATGCTGAGCTTTGTTGTCAGCGAGGCCCTCGTGGACCTCCGGCGCGCGGGCAGGGTCGGCGTCAGCGCCATCCTGCTCATCACGCTCTCGCTGACGGCGCTGGGCGGCTTCTGGCTGATGTCGTTGAACCTCGGGCGGGCCGTCGGGCAGTGGCGCGACCGCGTCCGGGTGGTGGTCTTTCTCCGGGAAGAGCCGTCCACCGCCGCCCTCGCCGAGATCACACGCCGTGTCGAAGCGCTCGACGGCGTGCAGCGCGTTCGCTACGTCGGGAAGGCCGAAGCGCTCCGCTCGCTGCGTCAGTCGCTGGGCGCGCAGGGAAGCGTGGTCGACCATCTGCCGCGCAATCCGCTGCCCGCCTCGCTGGAGGTGACGCCGGCCGAAGGCTACACCACGCCCGAGGAGACCCGCGCGCTGGCCGGGCGGCTCGCCGCGTTTCCGGAAGCCGAGGAAGTCCAGGGCGGCGCTGAATGGGTCGAGGGCCTCGCGCGCTGGCAGCACCTCTTCCAGGTCGTGGGCCTGGCCGTGGGCGCCGTCCTCGCCCTCGCGGCCATCCTGACCGTGACGACCGCGACCACGCTCGTCCTGCACGCTCGCCGCGCGGAGACGGAGATCATGAGGCTCGTCGGCGCGAGCGAAGCGGTCATCCGGCTTCCCCAGCTCCTGCAGGGCATGGTGCAGGGCCTGCTGGGCGCCGTGGTTGCGCTGGCGCTGCTCGAGGCGGCCTTTGCCGTCGGTGCGCCCAGGCTCGAGCCTCTGCTCCAGCTGACCCTGGGCCTCGCCCGCGCGGTGTTCCTCTCGCTGCCGCAGATCCTGCTCCTGATCGCCGGCGGCGCCTTCCTGGGCGCGCTTGGTGGCCTCCTGGCCCGCGGGCGCGTGACGGCCTGATGGTGCCCGGGGCACGGTCCGCCCTGCCGCTCCTGTTACTGGTATTCGTCCTGGCCGTCCCCGCCGCCGGACAGCAGAAGAAGGACAGCGGCGATCTCAACGACAAGGAGCGCGCGCTCCAGCAGACACAGAAGCGACTCAAGGAGGAGCGCGCCAAGGCTGCCGAGGCGCGCAAGCGCGAGGCCGGCATCCTCTCCGACCTCGAAGCGATAGACCGTCGGTTGAACGACAAGCGCAAACAGGTGGCGTTGCTGGACGGCCGGATCAGGCGTACCCAGGCCGAGATGAGCGATCTCCAGCAGGACATCGCGCGTCTCGAGAGCCGGCGCGCGGGGCAGGAAGACGCCATGGCCCAGCGCCTGCGCGCGATGTACCGCCTTCAGGTCCAGGGCGGGGCGCTGCCGGTCCTTCTCTCCGGCGACGACCCCGTCGCTCAGGCCGTGCGCCTCCGCCACCTGACGACGCTGGCGACGGTGGACGCCCGGCTGATTCAACGCCGACCGCGAGGCGGCCAAGCGGCGGGTGATCCTGGCGCGGGTGAGGGATGAGCGGGCCTACCACGACCGGATGGTCGGGGAGCTCGGAGAGGCCACGCGGCGCCTGGAAGCCTTCATCAGGGATCTCCAGGAGAAGCGGCGGGTCGCGAAGGTGCCGCCGCCTTCCTCGAAGCCTCCGAAAGCGGCGCCCGGGGAGAGTACGCCGGGGGTGGGGCTGGGGACGATGCGCGGGCGGCTCGAGTGGCCCGCGGCGGGACGGGTGGTCGAGGAGTACGGCACGCGCGTCAACCCGCGCTTCGGAACGAAGACGTTCCGGAACGGCATCGACATCGACGCCGTTGAGGGGTCGAATGTCCACGCCGTCTACCCGGGCCACGTGCTCTACACGGGCTGGTTCCGGGGATACGGGAACTTGATCATCGTGGATCACGGCAGCGAGTACTACACGCTCTACGCCCATGTCGCGGACATGAAGGTGGCCGAGGGCGACGACGTCCGGCAGGGACAGGTGATCGGCACGGTCGGGGATACCGGCTCGCTGCAGGGGCCGCGCCTCTATTTCGAGGTGCGGTACCAGGGCAGGCCGCAGGACCCGGCTCAATGGCTCAGGCCCCGAGGCTAGGGCGAGCGAGAAGGACTCAAGGAGACCACGATGGGCTCGTTTCGGCACGTGAAGAAGGCGGTGATGGTCGCGGCGGTCCTGCTTCTCCTCACCCTGTCGCTGGGCGGCGGGGTGGCCAGCAAGAGCAACGAGCAGGCGGCGACATACGAGAATCTGCGCCTCTTCACCGAGGTGCTGTCGATCATTCAAAGCCAGTATGTGGACGAGCTGCCACCGAAGGACATCATCTACAGCGCCATCAAGGGCACCCTCCGGGGTCTCGACCCGCATTCCTCCTTCCTCGACCCCGAGATGTACCGCGAGATGCAGGTGGAGACCTCGGGCAGCTTCGGAGGCCTGGGGATCGAGATCACGCTGCGCGACGACGTCCTGACTGTCGTCGCCCCCATCGAGGGCACGCCGGCCTACCGCGCGGGCATCCTGTCCGGCGACCGCATCGTCAAGATCGAGGGCCTCTCGACCAAGGACATGCAGCTGACCGACGCCGTCAAGCGCATGCGCGGCAAGCCGGGCAGCAAGATCGTCATCGGCATCGTCAGAGAGGGATGGACGGAGCCGAAGGACTTCACGATCACCCGCGAGCAGATTCGCGTCCAGTCCGTGAAGAACGCCGAGCTCGAGCCCGGCATCGAGTACATCAGGCTGCGTCAGTTCCAGGAGCAGACGGGCAACGACATCGAGACGGCGCTGGAGAAGTACTCCAAGGGCAAGAAGATCACGGGGCTGGTGCTCGACCTGCGCAACAATCCCGGCGGGCTCCTGACGGCGTCCGTCGAGGTGGCCGAGAAGTTCCTCGACCCGGGCAAGCTGATCGTCTACACCGAGGGGCGCGTGCGGAACCAGAACATGCGCTTCCAGGCGAGCGGCAAGCACGTGTACTCGGACTTCCCCATGGTCGTCCTCGTCAACCAGGGCAGCGCCTCGGCCTCCGAGATCGTGGCGGGGGCGCTCCAGGATTGGGGACGCGCGGTGGTGCTGGGGACGCAGAGCTTCGGCAAGGGATCCGTGCAGACCATCATTCCGCTCTCCGACGGCTCGGGGTTGAGACTGACGACCGCGAAGTACTACACGCCCAACGGGCGCTCCATCCATGGCAAGGGCATCACGCCGGACATCGTCGTCGAGGCGCCCAAGCCGGTCGCGGGGCAGACTCCCGAAGCGGTGGCCCCGCCGGTGGGTGATGAGCAGGCGCGCCTCATGGACCAGCTCAAGAAAGACCCGCAGATGCAGCGCGCCCTCGACCTGCTCAAGGCGATGAAGATCATGGACAAGACGACCCGTCCGGCGGGCGCGCCGGCGCAGACCTCGGCGCGCTGATCGGGCGGCATGCCGGCGCGAGTCTGGACGGCTCTCGCCGGTCTCATCGCGGTCCTGCTCATCGCCGTGGTGGGGCTCGACCAGTGGCAGTCTCGCCGCGGCGAGCCGAGCCTCTTCGGCCTTCCGTGGGGGTCGTCGCCGGCTCCGGCGGTCTCCGCCCCGGCCCGTGCCGTGCCCAGGCCGCGGGACCCGCTGCCGCCTGCCCCGCTCGCCGCCCAGGCTCCGCAGGGTCCCCAGCTGTCGCAGGCTTCAATCTCCGCGCGGCGCGTGGCCATCATCGTCGATGACCTGGGCGCCCGGCGCGACGTCTTCGACCCGCTCCGCGACATACGGCGGCCGCTGACCATTGCGGTCCTTCCCGGCCTGCCGCTGTCGGCGTGGACGGCGCGCGAAGCCGCGCAGGCGGGAATGGAGGTCATTCTCGACCTGCCCATGGAGCCGTACCGCTTTCCCGAGGTCGATCCCGGCCCGGGCGCGCTTCTGATGACCATGAGCCCGCAGGAGCTGCAGGCGCAGGTGGGAGCGCACCTGGCGAGCGTGCCCGGCGCCGTGGGCGTCACCAATCACATGGGCTCCCGAATGACCGAGGATCGGGCACGCATGCGCACGGTGCTGGAAGTGCTTGCCGGCCGCCGCCTCTTCCTGGTCGACGGACTCGCGAGCAATCTCTCCCTCGCGTACGACGAGGCCAAGGCGCTGGGGCTGCGCGCGGGGCGGCGGCAAATCGTCGTCGACCACAAGGGCGGCGAGGCCGGCGACCGCGTGCAGTGGGACGAGGTCGCCTGGTGGGCGGAGCGCCGCGGGGAGGTCATCGTCATCGCGCACGGGCATCCGCTGACGGCGCGGCTGCTGCGCGAGTACGTCCCTCGCTGGGAAGCCCGCGGCATCCGCCTCGTGCCCGTGTCCCAGCTGGCGCGGTAGACCGTGACGGCCCAGGGGATCCGGACATGATCGTGCTCGGCATCGAGACGTCGTGCGACGAGACCGCCGCCGCCGTGCTCGACGGCGGGCGCAAGGTGCTCTCGAGCGTCGTCGCCTCCCAGGACGATGTCCACGCCCCCTACGGCGGCGTCGTGCCCGAGCTCGCCTCTCGCCGCCACCTCGAGATGATCGTGCCCGTCATTCGCCGGGCGCTCGCGGAGGCCGGGGTGGGGCTGCGCGATCTCGACGGCATCGCGGTGACCCAGGGGCCCGGGCTCGTCGGCTCGCTCCTCGTCGGCTGCTCGGCGGCCAAGGCGCTGGCCTGGGTGCACGGCACGCCGATCGTGGGCGTCAACCACCTCGAAGGCCACATCTACGCGGCCTTTCTCGAAGAGCGCGCCCCCGACCATCCCTTCCTCGCCCTCGTTGTCTCGGGCGGTCACACCGCGCTGTATGTCACGGCGGCGCCCCGGCGCTACGCCCGCGTGGGGCAGACGCGCGACGATGCGGCGGGCGAGGCCTTCGACAAGGTCGCCAAGCTCCTGGGCCTGGGTTACCCGGGAGGCCCCGCCATCGAGCGCGCGGCCCGGGGCGGGGACGCCACCGCCATCCGGTTTCCCACGGCCACCATGAGCGACCGGGCGCTGGACTTTTCCTTCAGCGGGATCAAGACGGCGGTGTCGCTGCACGTCCGCCGCGCCGGAAGCCTCTCTCCTGCCGAGGTGGCAGACATCGCCGCGTCCTTCCAGGCGACGGTGGTCAAGATGCTCGTGAGACAGACCGTCCTGGCCGGCAGGCGGCTCGGCACCCGCCGTGTGGTCCTGACGGGCGGTGTCGCCGCGAACACCCCCCTGCGTCAGGCGTTCGAGCGAGTGTGCGCCGAGCGCGGCTGGGAGCTTTTGGTGCCCTCTCCGCGTCTCTGCACCGACAATGCGGCGATGATCGCCGCCGCGGGGAACGACCGGCTGGAGGCGGGCGAGCGCGCGCCACTGACCATGAATGCCATCCCCGACCTGGCGCTCGGCTAGTGGACTCGCCCCGGCTCGACTACGAGGCGCTGGTGAGCGGCCTGCCGGACGCGCTCGTCGGCGTGGATGCCGACCTCCGGATCATCCTGTGGAACCCGGCCGCCGAGGACCTCCTCGGCCGTTCCGCCCGGCGCGTGACAGGACGCGCTCTCAAGGAAGTCTTTCCACCGGA
>WNGJ01009323.1_pt1 | contig 10449 bp, 7 predicted proteins | sample 5400611 | NCBI WGS metagenome assembly WNGJ01 (sample SAMN13153375, study PRJNA577476) | soil metagenome | isolation source: 40 cm soil or saprolite under Garry oak tree replicate 1 | place: USA:California | collected 2016-06-15
AAAGACGTGGATGCCCGGGACAAGCCCGGGCATGACGAAATTCCCCCAATGCGCGCTCGCTCTGGGGCGGCTACGAACTTCACCCCAGCTGCTTTGTCATATCTCCGCCGCACGCGCCGCGTGCTATGCTTTCGCTTGCGCGCGGCAGACGCGTTCGAAAAACAAAAGCGAGAGAGGAACCCCATGGAAATCGGATATTTCGCGATGCCCTCGCATCCGCCGGAGTGCGGGCTGAAAGAGGGCCACGACTGGGACCTTCAGGTGCTGCGATGGCTCGATGAACTCGGCTATCAGGAAGCCTGGATCGGCGAGCATCACACCGCGCCCTGGGAGCCGCACCCGTCGCCCGACCTGCTGCTGGCGCAGGCGTTTCTGCAAACCGAGAACATCCGCCTCGGCCCCGGCGGCTTCCTTTTGCCCTATCATCATCCGGCCGAACTCGCCAACCGCGTCGCGATGCTCGATCATCTCTCAGGTGGCCGGCTCAATTTCGGCGTCGCCGCTTCCGGCCTGCCTAGCGACTGGGCGATGTTCAACGTCGACGGCATGTCGGGCCAGAACCGCGACATGACCCGCGAGGCGCTCGAGATCATCCTGAAGATGTGGACCGAGGATGCGCCGTGGACCTACCAGGGCAAATTCTGGACGGTGACCAAGCCCGATACCATGTTCGATTTCCTGAAACCCCACCTCAAGCCGAGGCAGGCACCACATCCGCCGATCGGCGTCGCGGGTTTAAGCAAGAACTCGGACACCCTGAAACTCGCCGGCGAACGCGGCTTCATTCCGATGAGCCTCAACCTCAATCCGGCCTATGTCGGAAGTCACTGGGATTCCGTGTTGGCCGGCGCCGCCAAAACCGGACGCAAGCCGAGCCGGCAGGACTGGCGGCTGGTGCGTGAGGTGTTCATCGCCGACACCGATGCGGAAGCCTGGAAGCTGTCGGCCGGCGACATGATGGGCCGGATGATGGGCGAGTATTTCCTGCCCTTGCTCGGTCACTTCGGCTTCAAGGACTACCTCAAAGCTTCGCCCGACGTGGCGGACAGCGATGTCACCGTCGAGTACTGCGCCCGCCACAACTGGGTCGTGGGCTCGCCCGCGACGGTGGCGGAGAAGATCGAGAAAATCTTTTCCGAGGTCGGCGGCTTCGGCACGCTGCTGGTGTTCGGTTTCGATTACAAGCACAAACCCGAAGCCTGGCACAACTCTCTTCGCCTGTTGAAGCAGGAGGTGATGCCGCGGCTGAAGCACCTTGACGTGGACATCGTCCGCGCCGCGTGATGCGGAAAGCGATGGCGCGGGACGGCGGCGGACGCCGTCCCGCGGTTCGCGACGATACGAGCTGGAGTGAAACAACTAAAACGCTTTCGCCTGTACCAAAAAAGAGACATCGGGCATGACATGATACCCGTAAGACTACGGAGAAATTCTCGGGCAGGTAATCTGGTAGTGCATCCGAGTTAAGCTTGCTGCCTCGGCCGATACCGCTTATAACCACACTCGAAATGCAAGTTATGCCTGCGGCACAGTGGTTTCTTACAACGAATGGTTGACACTGTTAGTGCTGGCATTTGAAGGTTGACCATCGATTTTACTTCAATCGTTTCCATAGTTGGCGGTTCTGGTTTTATGTCCGCTCTACTCCAAACGACCGACCTTCGCGAAATGAGCGGGCACGTCCGTTATGTGCCACTGGCTGCCGTTCTGCGCGCAACGGACACGGCTCAGCTCTCTTCTCAGCAGCAGTTCTTGCAGCCGCGCGGGCTTGCCGCAGCCCGGCACAACGTCACGACCGGACTTTCGCTCGCGCCAAACGAAGATTTTCATTGAATAGGAATTGCCATGACATTTGTAACAAGAGTTTTCGGAACAAGACTTTTCAGAACCAGACTTTTCAAAACCAGACTTTTCAAAGCCAGACTTGCGGCCGTGTTGATGGTTACGCTTGCACTCTGCGGTTCGACCTTCGCGCAATCGCGCCGTGCGCATAATGACTCCTCGTCATCGGGCACTCCAAGCGAGGCGCAGATCAGGGAGCGGCTCAATGCCTGGACGGTCAGCCTGGCGGGCGGCCTTCTGGAGGGCGCGCCGATTCGGTTCGCGACCGAGATCGCACGCGTCGTCAATGACGGCGGCGCGATGCAGGTGCTTCCCCTCGTCACCCGCGGGCCCACCGAAAACGTAAACGATCTTCTGTATCTCAAGGGAGTCGATGCGGCGATCATCAACAGCGATTCGCTTGAAGAGTACAAATCGCAGGTCCCGCAAATCCAGCAGCGCATTGTCTACGTGCTGAATCTGTTTCCGTCCGAACTGCACATATTCGTCCGGCCGGAAATCCGATCGTTGTCGGATTTGAAAGGCAAGAAAGTCAACTTCAATACCCAAGGCACCGCCGCCGCCTATTCCGGTCCCCTGATTTTCAGCCGCCTTGGTCTCGAGGTCGAGAAGACCTTCATCCCGCACCCGGTGGCGCTGGAGCAAATGAAGCGCGGAGAGATTGCCGCGGTCGTGTTCGTGACGTCGAAGCCGGTCGACGCGTTCGTGAAGGGGAAATGGGAGGAAGGCTTCAAATTTCTGGCCGTCGAATACGGCTCGAAATTCGAAGACTACTATCAACCCTCCTATCTCGAGCCGGCGGATTATCCTAACCTCATCAAAGGCGAGCGGATCGCCACGATTGCGGTTCCGACGCTTCTCGCAACGTTCAACTGGCGTCCGGAATCGCGGCGCTATCGCCGCGTCGCGCGGTTTGTCGATGAGTTGTTCGGCCGGGTCGACAAACTGCAGTCGCCCGGCTTCGACCCAAAATGGAAGGACGTCAATCTGAAGACGCGAGCGCCCGGCCTGGAACGTTTTCAGGCCGCCCAGGAGTGGCTTGATCGCGCAAACCCCACCAAGCAAAGCGGACATCCATGATGCGCGCCCCGCTCATCGCTATCGTGCTCTCCGGCGTAAGCGCTGCCGTTTGCGCCCAATCTGCAAACGAGACTGTCGCAGGCCTGGAATCCTGCTTCAAGCTGGCTCGCCAGGCCGATTCGATCTGCGCCAACCCGGCAAATGATGCGACTCAGCGCGTCGATTGCCTTCAGAAGGCACGCCGGGCACAGCTCGAATGCCTGGAGCACGTTCCAGCGGAAACGACAGCCGGATCCGGTCCGTCGCAAATGTCGACGGGAACCGTTCGCGCGGATTTACCCACCGCTACCGTCGCGCCGGGAGTGACCGCTCGATCGGCCGCGCCGGAAATGCCCGCTCGGTCGGCTGCGCCGGAGGCGCCTGCCAAGGCCGTCGATGTCCCATCGAGAGCGCGCGATGCCAACTGGGTCGTGAGCGAAACAACCTCGCCTGTGGATTATACCCCGCTGATTTCGGCGGCGGTCCGCTTGCCGTTCAGCGTGAAACATGCGCCGAACATGCTCGCTATTCGATGCCGCGGACAGCGTACCGAATTGCTGGTTCGCACTGAAGGGACATGGCGCGCGTCGCGCAGCGGCGAAGTTCATGTCGACCATCAGATCAACGACCAGCCGGTCGTCAGACTGGCCTGGACGGCGTCCGCGGATGGAAGGACCGCGATTTACAAGGACGATGCCGTCGGATTCTTGCAATCGCTGCCGGAAGACGGGCGGCTGAAAATCGATGTGATCGATGGGCCGGGCCCCAGCCACGAAGCAACATTCCAGCTCGCCGGACTGGATTCGGTCCGGCAAAAAATCGCGGCGGCATGCCAGTGGCCGCCGGTGGCAAACAAACAAACCTCGGAGCGACGCTAAAGCATGATCCGGAAAAGTGGGAACCGGTTTTCCGAAAAAGATCATGCTCGAACAAAAAGATTTCCGACGAGCATGATTCAACTCAGTTGAAACATGCTCCAGGCTGCGACCGTCGAAATCGAAAATCCTCGACGAGCATGATTCAACCAGGTTGAATCATGCTCGTCGGCGGGTAAGTCCGTTCACGGCCGGAGATAGCTCCAGCCCTTCTCCTGCAGCTCCATCAGCCGAATGACGCCCGACGGCACCACGACGGCCTCGGACAGCATGTTGACCGGGTGGCCCTCTTTTTTCTCCATGCCTTCCTTGGTGTTGCCGCACGCGGAAAACTGAATCTTGCTGGGGAAGGCAATATCCTTCAGATGCTTGATGCGGTCCTGTACCGGTGAAGTATCGGCACGCAGCATGTGCAGGCCGGGACCATAGGTGACGACATCCAGGTCCACGTCCTGACCCTTGGCGCGATAATATTCGATGACGTTAGTGGCGTTATTGAGCGCGAGATTCATCACCGCCGGATCGTTCTGATCGACCTGGATGACCAGGCGATGCAGCTTGGTTGAACCTGCTACTTTCTTGTTATCGGCCACAGCCGCCGAGAGCAGAGATACCGAGGCAATGGCGGCAATTGTCGCCTGACGAAGCAATCTACCCATATCAAACTCCCTATATACTCGTGCAATGCGCTCGAAGCGAACCAGAGTAACGTCACCCAAGTCAACAAGATTTGCATCCCGCGCTAACATAGTACCGGCCGTCATCGACACACTTGACCCGTCGATTTGCTGGGAGTTCGGAAGTGGGCGGTCGTCCGCCAACACTTGCAGCCGCGGTCAGTCGTGGTCCGAATTTGCAGAGCGCGTTATGTGGGCAAGCCCGTCGCTTGGGCCGCCACCTCTCATTAGCCACAATCGAAATTCAAGTTATGCCTGCTACACAGTAGTTTTTATCAACGATCAGTTGATTGTATTTTAGTATTGCATTTGGAGGTTGTTATGAGCTCCGCCACGAACGTTTCCTTGCGCGCGCTTCCCGATACCCGGACTGGAGCTCATCCTCTCAATATCGTCGTACTGTTTTTTGGCGTGGTGTTAGGTGCAGCGCTTTGCTTCGCATCCTTTGGTCTGGATTTGAGCGCCGGGTTTTTCTGAAACGCTGTTACGGGGATCTCCGTATCTCTGCGATGGATGTCGCGCAGTCCGTGCGATGAGCGGGCGACACCAACCGCAAGATTTCCATCGTGCGCGCCATCGAACGATCGGCGCCGCGAAGGTCTCGCGTATGTTGGGGTAATTGTATTGGAGTAGAGTCATGCAGAAGAGTTGGGTGATGCTGACCGGCATGTTGTTGCTCGGTTCCGTGGAATCTCCGCAAGCCAATCCACTGGATTCGCCTGACATCGTCTATATCGACGGCGTTCCCTGCAACAGCGCTTGCCAGTCCTATATGGCCTGGTCCCGCAAGGTGATGCCGATGTCCGCGCCACCCGCAGCGCAGCCCGCGTTCCGTTCGTCACACGCAGCAATTCACGGCGGGACAGCAAGCCGCAGAGAAACATCGAAACCCGCGGCGCACGCGGGTATCGCAAAGCCGGCGGCAGCTTCGCCACCCAAGGCGAATGCCGCCAATTCCAAAGCGGTCGAGCAGCAGGCCCCGACGGCGGTCGCGGCGCGGGTGACAACCGGCGCAGCGCCGAAGGCAGAGAATGCGGAGCGTTCCGATCGCCCGGAAAACATGCCGCGTGGCGATGCTGCAAAGACCGCACCGGTGCCGGCAAACAATGCCGACCATCTGGTTGCCCTTGTGGTGGCGCGCCCGGAAATCAAGTCGATTTCCGATCTGGCCGGCAAGGACATTGCGATCGATGACAAGCACTCGTCATCCAGCGCCGACGTCCGAACCGCGATCGCCGCCGCGGGCGCGGCTGAAATCCAGCTGAAAAAGGGGCAGGCCAAGGCGCTCAATCGCGTGATCCGTGGAGAGGTGCCGGCTGCGGTCCTGACTTTGGTGTATCCGGAAGCGGCGGAGTGGTTTCCCGAAATCGCAGGCTTCAAGATTTTCCGTATCCCGCTCGCGCCTCGGTACCTGCAGGCACGGCTGGCGCCTGCAGCTAGTGCCGATGCCAAGTCCGATGCCAAATCCGATGCTAAATCCGATTCAAGATCCGATGCGCTGCCGGCGAAGATCGATGCCTCGCCCGCCAAAGCCGGCGCCGCCAATTCCAGTACCAGGACGATCCAGGAGCAGGTCACGGCCGCGATGGCGCTCGCGGAGAACGTGACGGCCGCCTCAGCGCGGGAACAGCAATCGAATAACGCTGACGGGGCCTCGTCAGACAACACCGACCGTTTGGTCGCCCTTCTCGTGGCTCGCGCCGAAATCCAGTCGGTGTCGGCGCTGACCGATAAGCATATTGCGATCGACGACCGGCTATCCGCATCTAACGGCACCATCCGCACCGCGATTGCGGCGGCCGGGGCGACCGAAGTCCAACTGAGCGACGGCCCAACCAAGGCGATCGATCGGCTGATCGGCGGAGAAGTTCCGGCGGCGGTTCTGACGCTGGTGTCCGCGGAAGCGGCGGAGTGGTTCCCCGACATCAAAGGCTTCAGGGTTTTCCGTGTTGCGCTCTCGTCTCGTTCATTGGAGGCACGGCTGCAGCCCGCAGACAACGCTGCTGCCAAGTCGGATGCCAAGTCGGACGCCAAGTCCGACGCCAAGTCTTATGCCAAGGCGGATGCGCCGTCGGCGAAGATCGATGCCTCGCCGGCCAAGGCTGGCGCCGCCGCCAACTCCAGCACCAGAACGATCCAGGAGCAGGTCGAGGCCGCGATGACGCTCGCGGACAACGTGACGGCCGCCTCGCTGCGGGAACAGAAATCCCATAACACAGGCGGTGCCTCGCCAGACAACACCGACCAACTCGTTGCCCTTCTCGTGGCGCGCGCGGAAATCACGTCGGTGTCCGCGCTGACCGGCCAGGATATTGCGATCGATGACCGGCTATCCGCATCTAACGGCACCATCCGCACCGCGATCGCGGCGGCCGGCGCGACTGAAATCCAATTGAGCGACGGCCCAACCAAGGCGATCAATCGGCTGATCGGCGGAGAAGTGCAGGCCGCGGTCCTGACGTTGGTGTCCGCGGAAGCGGCGGAGTGGTTTCCCGACATCAAAGGCTTCAAGGTTTTTCACATTCCGCTGGCGCCTCGTTCACTGCAGGCGCGACTGCAGCCTGCGGATAACGCCGCGTCCAGGTCCGATGCAAAATCCGATGCGGCGCCGGCGAAGCTCGCCGACGTGCCCGCCAAGGCCGGTGCCGCCGCCAACTCCAGTACCAGAACGATACGGGAGCAGGTCGCGGCGGCGACGGCGCTCGCTGAGCACGCGACTGCCGCCACCGCGGTGCAGCCGCTGGAACAGAAGGCAAATAATACTGACGTTTCCGGTCACGCGGAGAACGCCGCGCTCGGGGAAACCCAAAAGACCGCGGCCGCCTCGCCAAATGCGGATGATCTGGTAGCCCTGGTCATGACTCGCCCGGACATCAAGTCGGTATCCGATCTCGCCAACAAGGACGTTGCGATCGAGGACAAGCAATCCGCATCCAGCGGAACTGTACGGATCGCGATCGCGGCGGCCGGCGCGGCCGCAGTCCGGCTCAGTTTGGGGCAAACCGGAGCAATTGACCGGCTGATCAATGGAGAAGTGCCGGCGGCGGTTTTGACCCTGGTGTCGCCGGAAGCAGCGGAGTGGTTTCCCGAAATCAAAGGCTTCAGGATTTTCAGCGTCCCACTCTCGCCACGTTCGGTGAAGGCACATCTCTAGAGCATGTTTCAACTCAGTTGAATCATGTTCTAGTCGACGCCGCCTCGAGAAATTCGAAATCAGGCGCTGATTTTCAGCGCCTTATTCCCGACCAAATCCATTCGCCAATCAACAAAGCCGGCGTCGGACTCGTTCAAAACCCCGCGTTGCCGCGCCGTGCTGTGCTTGAAGCACTCTGTCATCAAAAAATTTTGGAACTGTGGTGGAAAAAAATCCACCGACGAAACCGTTGCCGCTGAATTGCCACGTAGAGTTTCGACATTCTCCATGCATTTGTCGGCATGTGGTGTGGCTGGGGCGATATATTTCATCGACAGCCGCCGCGCCCTTTGCCGCGCCAAAGATTAGCAGGGGAGCGTGATGCGTAGGCGAAGACTGGAAATATATCGACGGGCTGTTTATCTCGCGAATACCGGCAAATATGACAGCTGGAAAGAGATACAAAGGGAATTGGCCAAGGAAGGTTGCGAGCGGACGTTCGGGCTGCTCGCCAGCAATCGCATCCGCTCCGCGCTCGATGTCCAGTGCTCGAAGAGCCGGCAAACAAGCGCGCCCGGCTTAAGCGTCGGCGGATCGGTCTGAGCATTTCCGCCTTTGGATCGGATGTGGTTCGTCGCAGCCTCGATGCGCCACGGTGCCGGGCTTCGACCGCTGCAGGCTGACGGGCGCAAGCAAAGCTGCTATGATCCCTGAAGTTCGTTGCAGGGAGCCTCGCCATAGACGCCGCCGTGACGCCGCAGGGGTCGCAGACCGCCGACACCCATTCGCACCTGGTTCGCCCCGAGAGTATGGCGTGGCAGAAGACCCGCTTCCCCGGCTGCGAGGCCAAGACGCTGCTGTTCGATCGCACCACCGGCCTGATGACAGCGCTGATGCGGTTCGCACCGGGCGCGGTGCTGCCCGATCACGAGCATGTCAACATCGAGCAGACCTACGTGCTTGAGGGCCATTTGGTCGACAAGGAGGGCCCGGCCACGGGCATCGAAGCCAAGGCTGGCGAATTCGTCTGGCGCGAGCCGGGCAGCCGCCACGTCGCCTGGTGTCCCGAGGGCGGGCTGATGCTCGCGATCTTCCAGGTTCCCAACAAGTTTTTCGAAGCCGACGGCCGCGTCGTCGACGCCGCGGGCGAGGACTGGGACGCGACCTGGGGTCACACTGCCAAGCGCTGAGACCCGTTCGCCTGCGGCGTTGCACTGTGGGGCCAGGCGAGCCCGCTTACCAGCCGTCAATTGCGGCTCGAACGGGTTGCCCGGCGCGGCCAAATGCTGTGCCGGGCTCGCTCGACTGCACACAATCTGGAGCTGCCCTTCCGTCCCGATTCCGATAGGCTTTGGCTCACACACCTTTGCATTCCCCGATGAGCGCCAAAACCGCCTTTGACCTGATCTTTCGCCACGCGGTGACGCAGTCATCGGCAGTTCCCGCCGATATCGGCGTATCCGATGGCCGGATCGCCGCGATCGCGCCGCATTTGGAATCGGAGGCCCCCGAGATCGATCTCGTCGGCAAGCTGGTGCTATCAGGCTTTGTCGATACCCATCTGCACCTCGACAAGGCCTGCCTGCTCGGCCGCTGCGGGCATGAGCACGGCAGCCTCGGTGACGCCATTGCCGCGGTTGCGGCGATGAAGCGCGATTTCGCGATCGAAGATATCTATGCCCGCGGCGCCCGCGTGCTGGAGCGCGCCATCGTTGCCGGCACCACGCGGATACGGACCCATGTCGAGATCGACCCGCGCATCGGCTTGCGCGGTTTTGAGGCGATCAAGGCGCTCAAGCGCGACTATGCCTGGGCCATCGATCTGTCAACGTGCGCCTTTCCGCAGGAAGGCCTGACCAACGATCCCGGCACCGAGGAACTGCTGGTCGCGGCGTTATGCGATGGCGCCGATCTGATCGGCGGCTGCCCCTATACGGACACCGACCCCCACGCCCAGATCGAAAAACTGTTCGATCTCGCGCAAGCCTTCGATGTCGATGTCGACCTGCATCTGGATTTCGATCTCGATCCGTCCTGGTGGCATCTCAATGAAGTCTGCCGGCAGACCGAGCGCCGCAATTATCAGGGCCGCGTCGCCATCGGCCACGCCACCAAGCTATCCGCGCTGCCGCCCAGGCAATTCGACGCCGCCGCGACAAAACTTGCGCGCGCGGGCGTCGCCGTCACCGTGCTGCCCGCCACCGACCTTTATCTGATGGGGCGCGACGCCACGCATAATTCGCCGCGCGGCCTCACGGTGGCGCACCGGCTGGTCGAAAAAGGCGTCGTGTGTTCGGTCGCGACCAACAATGTGCTCAATCCCTTTACGCCGTTCGGCGACGCCTCCCTGCTGCGGATGGCCAATTTCTACGCCAACGTGGCGCAGGCAAGCGTCGGCGAGTTCGACGCCTGTCTCGATCTCGTGACCGCGCTGCCCGCGCGGCTGATGAACCTTGGGGATTACGGCATCGCCGTCGGCAACCCGGCCGACATCATCGTGCTCGACACCACAAGCGGCCGGGACGCAATCGCCGAACTGCCGGATGTGTTGATGGGATTCAAGCAGGGGCGGAAAGTGTTTGAACGGCAGAAGGCGGTGCTGTTTCGGCCCTAGCGAGGGATGTGTTTGAGTTGAACCGGTGAGCGCGTGAGGTCGGGTCACCTCGCCCCGCTTGCGGTGCCTCTGCCGAAGAAAATGCACAATGGGGCATTTCCTTGCCACCCGCCCGATAGAGAGCGGCAATCATTCGACGTCGGGGTTTGTTCGAGGCATCAGGCTTGGGCCTGTTCCCGGGTGACTTGCATCACGCTGACATTCGCCTTACCTGTTTCTTCATGATGATATTTCGCGAAATCGCCATTT
>WNGJ01016196.1_pt1 | contig 10448 bp, 10 predicted proteins | sample 5400611 | NCBI WGS metagenome assembly WNGJ01 (sample SAMN13153375, study PRJNA577476) | soil metagenome | isolation source: 40 cm soil or saprolite under Garry oak tree replicate 1 | place: USA:California | collected 2016-06-15
CGAGCGCCTGGCCCACCGCCGCAGCGTCGAGCAGCCGGATGACGCCCGACTGTGCGAGGTCGACCCGTAAGGCCTCCGTCAGCGAGGGCCCGAGCGTCGAGTCCGCCGTGCGGTTCTCGAAGTCCGCCAGCACCAGGCCGTCGCGCTCGGCGAGCACGCCGCTCGCGACCAGCGTGCCGACCGGCCCGATGCCGAGCAGCCGCATCGCCATGTAGACCGCGGTGCCGAGCCCGAGGAGCCCGAACGCCGCCGCGCCGGAGACCAGCGCCCGGCGCCACGTGAACCAGCGGTGCACGCCCGTGGCTGCCGCCGACCGGCCGGTGGTGCGCGCCAGCGCCCGGCGTCGCTCGATCACCCCGGTCCACAGCATGACGGGGAGGCCGGCGGCCGCGAGTCCCACGGCGCCCGCGAACGCCCAGTCCGGCAGGCCGAGCAGCCGCACCAGCAGGTGCGCGAGGGCCAGCACGCCCACGGCGGCGAGACCGAACAGCGTGGCGACGCGCACGGGGTGCGACCGGCGCAGGGCGGCTGCCGTGCCGGAGGAGATCGCCGTCTGCTCGGGCAGCGTGCCTCCCGTCGGCGTGGCCATCGCTTCGAGCTGGCCGAGCAGCTCCTCGGCGCTCTGGGGCCGGTCCGCCGGGTGCTTCGCGAGGCAGCGCATGATCAGGGCCGCGAGCGCGGGCGGTACGCTGTCGCGGTGCAGGGTGACGGGGTCCGGAGTGGCCGTCACCTGGGCCGCGAGCATGCCCTGGGGCGACAGCCCGCCGAACGGCGTCCGGCCGGCGAGCAGCTCGTAGCCGAGCGCCCCGACGGCGTACAAGTCGGCGCGGTGATCGACGGTGGGGTCGCCCGCCGCCTGCTCGGGGGCCATGTAGGCCGGCGTGCCGAGCGCCATGCCGAGGGAGGTGAGCGTGCCGGCGCCGCTCGAGCTCGCGACCGCTTTGGCGACGCCGAAGTCCGTCACCAGCGCGTGCTTGCCCGAGAGCAGCACGTTGTCGGGCTTCACGTCGCGATGCACGACGCCATGCCCGTGGGCGTAGGCGAGCGCATCGCATACGTCGCGCAGGATGCGCACCGTCTCACCCACCGGCAGCGCGCGCTCGTGGGCGATGCGGGCGCGCAGCGACTCGCCCGCGATGTGGGGCATGACGTAGTAGAGCAGGTCGCCCCGGGCTCCGGCGGTGAGCAGCGGGACGATGTGGGGATGCTGCAGCTTAGCCGCGAGCTGGATCTCGCGCTCGAACCGCTCGGCGCTCACGCCCGCCGCCATTTCGGGCGGCAGCACCTTCACCACCACCCGCCGTCCCAGCCGCACTTCTTCGGCCAGGAACACACGACTCATCCCGCCGCCGCCCAGCTCCTGCTCGATGCGGTAGGCGGACCCCAGAGCGGCCTGCAGCCGGTTCTCGAGTTCGGTCACGCTTTATGATACGGGCTGCAGAGAGCAGTGGCCAGAACAGGCAACTACTAGACGCACAGACGCGCAGCGGAAAACAGTGTGAGTCAACAGGACTTCCTGCTCACTCCAACTGTTTACCGCTGTGCGTCTGTGCGTCTAGCTTTTGCATTTCCGCGCTTGCCGTTGCCCGTTCTGCAAACCGGTCTTCCTGGACACTGGTCACCCTCAGCGCAGTAACCCTCCCCATTCCACCACAGTGAACCCACGTCGCTCGGGAGGCGTGGGAAGCTCCGGCGCTATGACCGGTTCTCTTGTCCACAAGGGCCGGAAATCCATGAGCACTCGAATAACGGCGTCCGGTTGGGGGGTCACGACCAATGGCGCGAGTCGATCGATCGTCGCTCGAGGCAGGAACGTTATGAAGTAGTAGGGCGCCTCGTGGAATCGGCGCAGCCACGCCTCGCGAAAGTCTCTACTCTCCCGCTGATTGAGTCCCAGCCGCGGCAGCATCCACTCGAAGAAGCGCGGCACCTCCTCTTGCGGTATCACGAATCCTTCCTGCCTCATAGGAGAGATGGACGAGAGCCCCTCCCAGAAGAGGTATGAGTATTTCTTCCGATCTGAAACGCCGGCCAACTCTCCGGACGGCAGCGCCACCACGTCCCAACCGCCGCGGTAGGGCGGAATGGAAGCCTTGATAGAGTGCAGCGGTTTGGCTTCGACGTGCACCCGCTGCGCTGTGGTCGGGTAGACGTAGATCACGGGCTCGGCCAGGTAGACGGGCAGGAAATCATTGTTGGTAAAGCGCATGAGACGGCCGAACGGGTCACGCCACAAGAAGATCGGTCTGGCAGCCAGGAATTGCTCATACGAGCGTGCCGGCGGTCGGACGCCGGGTGCATTCTCATCGCGCTTCTCTGCCTTTGCGACGTCGGCCTCGTAATCCTGGTAGAACTCCTTGAGTAGTGGGTGATTGGGATCCTTCAGCTCGTAAACCGGCTCCCCGCGTTTGGTATGGCCGGCGACTGTCGCATCCCGATCGATCTGGACGACAGCGGCGGCAACGAAGGGATCGTAGCGCAGTTCAAGATGCCCGAACTGGGCGTCCTGCTTCCATGAATACCCGCCTTTGTTCGGTTCCTTGGGCGGGCTGTCCCACACGATCTCTTTCTCGGAGAAGTAGGGCACGTACTCGAATGTCAGGCAACTTCCGTCCGGGCGGGTCACATAGAACAGCTGCCCGTCGAAGCGGACCTCCTGAAACACCGGGTGACGAAACGCGACCTTGAGCGAATCGCTCTTGCAGCGGCGAGAAACCAGCCGGAAGGTCTCAGAACCGCGCGAGATCGTGTCGGCAGGCAGGAACGCTCGCACTGCGAACTGTGAATCTGAGCCGAGGGTGAGACCCGCTGCCGAAAATGCGCCTGTCCAAAGCTGCAACTTCTGTTTCTGTTGCCCGACATACCAACCGCCATCTGAGTTGTGAGGGAGGAAAACGAGGTCGTCCTTGACTCTTACGAATCTGAGATACACGGGGTCGTCACATCCCTCGCCCTTGCAGGGCTCGTCGGTTCGCCACCGAGCCGACACCAGATCACCCCCGCGATATCGGCCATCGACAAACGTCCCGATCTTATAACCCGGTCCGATGCTGTCGAAAAATTCAGGTGACGTGACGCCGAGGACGCCGAACAGCCGAGTCGGAGCAGTATACTGCACGCCCGACAACCGAACGGCTTCCGGGGAGTCCCACCCTGAAGCGCCGCTGTCGGCGTTCGGTGGCGTGGGGGTGACTGCTTGAGCGGGCGGGGCGGGAGCCGGAGCCTTCTCATCGTGGGCCTCTTGCCGCTTGCAGGCAGGGCCGATGATGGCGACCAACAGTCCCAGCGAAAGCCAGCGTGTTTGCATCAAGGATCCCTTCCTGCCCTACAATCCGGTCTCACTGGACACTGCTCGCACTTTGGTTTCCGCGCCACGCAAATCAAGGCTCCCAGCTCCATTATCGCCTGATTGAACTTCCAGGCGCGCTTGCCGTTTCGGGGCACGAGGGCGGCGGCGAGGCGCCACACCTGCGTAACACGTTGCACCTTGCCCGTCGCACGTCCGAAAAACACCCGACGGATCACTCGGGCGACGTTTGTATCCACGGCGGGCACGGGTTTCTCGTAGGCGAAGCTCGCGACCGCGCCCGCTGTATAGGGCCCGACTCCCGGCAACTTGAGAAGGGCTTGAGGGTCCTCGGGCAACGTGCCGTCCAAGTCCTGACTGACGACGCGCGCGAGCGCGTGGAGATTCGCAGCGCGGGCGTAATATCCCAGCCCGTCCCATGCCTCTCGCACGGCTCGCGGCCGCGCGCTGGCGAGCGCCTCCAGATCCGGAAACCGCTCGAGGAAGCGCGGATAGTACTCGCGCACTCGGCTCACCTGCGTCTGTTGCAGCATGAACTCGGAGACGAGCACGCGATACGGATCGCGGGTGCGGCGCCACGGCAGGTCGCGCGCCGTGTGGGCGTACCAGGCGAGCAGCTTCCTTGTAAACGCTTGCGCGTTCGGAGGTTTAGCGGCGCGGGGGGTGGACGAACGAGTCATGCCTCCCCAAGATACAGCCCATGGACGGGCCATGGCGGCCGTAGGCGCGCTGGACCTCGTGCGGTATTTCGGGCGGTGGGGACGCCGCCCGGCCCAGCACGTCCTCGGCAACGCGGGGCGGTTCACCTACCTCCTGATCGACATGCTCCGCGGGCTGGCGGAGTGGCGCGTCTACATCCCCCGCACTCTCGAGCAGGCGACCCATATCGGCTACGGCAGCCTGTTCATTGTGCTGCTGGTGGCCGGGTTCGCGGGTGCGGTGACGAGCTTGCAGACGGGCTACCAGTTCACCGGCACGCTGCCGCTCTACTATGCCGGCGCCGTGATCTCGGAGTCGATGATCCTGGAGCTCGGGCCGGTGCTCACGGCGCTGATTCTGGCGGGCCGGATCGGCGCCCGCTATGCCGCCGAGCTCGGCACGATGCGCGTTACCGAGCAGATCGACGCGCTCGAGAGCCTGGGGCGCTCGCCCATTACTCACCTGCTGTTGCCGCGCGTCATCGCGGGGATCCTGGTGATCCCGGCGCTCACCATGTTCGCGAACGCGACCGGGATCGTGGTCGGCTACCTGACGGCCAAAGGCTCGCTCGGCCTGACCTACGCCGACTTCGAGTACGGCGCGCGCTACTTCTTCCGGCCCCTGGACCTGTGGTACTCGCTCATCAAGAGCTACTGCTTCGCGGGCGCGGTCACGCTCATCCCCTGCTACATCGGCTATAACGCCCAGCAGGGCGCCGAGGGGGTGGGGCGGGCGACCACGACGGCGGTCGTGTCGGCGTCGGTGAGCATCCTGCTGCTCGACGCGGTGATCACGAAGCTGTTGCTCGGCGTGAAATGATCCAACTCCTCAACATCTCCAAGCGCTTCCTCGACAACGTAGTCCTGGACGGCGTGAGCCTCGACGTGCAGGACGGCGAGACGGTGGCGCTGCTGGGGCCGTCGGGCGTGGGCAAGAGCGTCACCCTGAAGACGATCAACGGGCTGCTCAAGCCCGACTCGGGCGACGTGATCGTGGACGGGCTGCACGTCCCGAAGCTCAAGCGCGCCGAGCTGCAGCAGCTGCGCAGCCGCATCGGCTACGTGTTCCAGTACGGCGCGCTGTTCGACTCCGACACCGTGGCGGAGAACATCCGCCTCGGCATCACCGACGACCAGCAGCACCGCGACGAGGCGTACTGCCGGGAGCGGGTGAAGGAGTGCCTGCGGCTCGTGAACCTGGCGCCCGACGTGGCCGACAAGTACCCGGCCGAGCTGTCGGGCGGGATGAAGAAGCGCGTCGGCATCGCGCGCGCGATCGCGGGGAAGCCCAAGTATCTCCTGTACGACGAGCCGACCTCGGGGCTCGACCCGGTGAACGCCGACGTGATCGACGGGCTGGTCGAGCGGCTGCGCGACGAGCTGGGGGTGACGAGCGTGGTGGTGTCGCACGACGTGCGCGGGTCGTTCCGCGTGGCGGACCGGGTGGCGCTGTTGTGGCAGGCCAAGATCCGCGCCGTGGGCACCGCCGAGCAGATCCTCGCCTCGCGCGACTCGGCGGTGCAGCAGTTCCTCGAGCGCGATCTCGAAATGAGCCTGATCCAGGCTGAGGGGAGCCAGGGAAAGCATGGAGCTTAGCTACAAGGAGGAAGTGGGCGTCGGGGCGCTGGTCGTCTTCGGGCTCATCGCGTTCACTGTCTTCATGTTCTGGCTCACCGGCCGCTCGATCACCTCGAAGGGGGTGCCGGTCGCGGTGGAGTTCAAGAACGTGAGCGGGCTCAAGGAAGGCGACCCGGTGCGGGTGTCGGGCGTGAAGAAGGGGCGAGGGGCGCACGTGCGGCTCGATCGGGTGGGGCGGGTGACGGTGACGCTGCAGCTCGACCCCGAGGTGCGGCCGCACCAGGACGCCACCGCGGCGGTCGCCTCGGCCGACTTCCTGGGCGCCAAGTTCGTCGATTACAACCCCGGCATCAACGACACGCTGCTTGTGTCCGGCGCCCACATCAAAGGCGTGACCGAGGAGCAGTTCGCCGACGTCGCGTCGCGCGCCGCCACCAGCGCCAACGAGCTGATCGCGAACGTGAACAAGGGCCTGAACGCGAGCGAGCTGGCGAGCGACATCCACAATACGTTGATGGCGACGCAGCGCGGCATGGAGGCGCTCACCAGCGCCGCCAACGGCCCGGTGATAAAGCAGACGCAGCAGACCCTCGCCGCGCTGGAGCGGGTGATGCAGCGGCTCGACACGCTGCTGGGCGCGTCCAAGGTCGAGAAGTCGGGCGCGCGGCTCGACACGCTGAGCGCCAATCTCACCCAACTCACCACCCGCCTCGCCGACGCCACCGGGTCGCTCAAGCGCGTGCTCGACAGGATGGACCGTGGGGAGGGGACGCTCGGGAAGATGGCGAGCGACACGATGCTGTACCGCAACCTCAACGAGACGCTCACGTCCCTGACTGCCCTGCTGAAAGATCTCCGCGAGCGGCCTGGGAGGTATATCAACGTGAAGGTCTTCTAAGGCGTGGTGCGTGGTGAGGGGTTCGCGCTTACCAAGGGCGTGGTGAGTGGTGAGTGGTCCGCTCTTACCAAGGGCGTGGTGCGTGGTGAGTGGTTCGCGCTTACCAAGGGCGTGGGGCGTGGTGAGTGGTTCGATCAGGTGAAACTATTGGCGTCGGATCACGGGGGGAGAGGCCATCAAGCCGTAGATCGCGCGCATCGCTCCGCCGAGCGTCTCCTCGATCTCTCCTGCAACCGACTCGGGTAGATAGCGGAGCTCTCGGGCGATGCGCACCTGGCACTCTGCTTCAGCGGCGGATCCGAATGCGATCCGTAAGTGTCTTCGGCACAAGGCAACGGTGCCGAGAGCGTACCCTTCGACGATGTTGGCCTCGACCGAGAGCGTCGCCCGCTTGAGCTGATCAAACAGGCCAAACGCACGCGGATGCCGCGCTCGATCCGTCTCTTGGAACACGAGCAAGATAGCAGCGTGCGCTCGTTTCCAAGCTTCTAAGCTCTTGTAGCTGTGCATCGGGGTACGGTAGCCGAATACGTTCCGGCCCTCGGCATCTGTTTCTTGCCGCAGGGGTCGGAAAACTGCGTGGTGGCTGACGGTGCGGCGCTCGCTTTCGCCTCGGAGCAAACCACTCACCACTCACCACGCCTTCTCCCTCTTATATTCGGCCCCATGCTTTCCGTGACCTTTCTCGGTACGTCTGCAGCCAGACCGACGGTGGAGCGCAACGTCTCTGCCCTCGCCCTCGTGCGTGAAGGGGAGACGTTGCTGTTCGAGTGCGGCGAGGGCACCCAGCGCCAGATGATGCGCTACGGCGTGAGCTTCGCGCTGTCGGAGATCTTCTTCACCCATTTCCACGCGGACCACTTCCTCGGCGTGATCGGGCTGGTGCGCACGCTGGGGCTGCAGGCGCGCGCCGAGCCGTTGCGGCTGTACGGCCCGAAGGGAGCGAAGAAGCTGCTGGCGCAGGCGCTGCAGCTGGGGGTCGAGCGGGTGCCGTTTGAAGTCGAGGTGAGCGAAGTAAAGCCTGGAGACACGGTAGAAGGCCGGGGAAGGGGGAAGGGGGAAGAGTACGACATTCTGGTGTTTGCGACGGAGCATGGGGGCGGGTCCGTCGGCTACGCGCTCAAGGAGCACGAGCGGCGCGGGCGGTTCGACGTGGAGAAAGCGCGAGCCGCGGGCATTCCCGAAGGCCCTTTGTGGGGCAAGCTGGCGAATGGTGAGGCGGTTGAGTTAGCTGACGGCCGACGTCTGACGTCTGACGTCTTCGTGGGCCCCAAGCGTCCGGGCCGGGCCATCGTGTTCACCGGCGACACGCGCCCGTGCGGGTCGGTGGTGGATGCGGCGCAGGGCGCCGACTTACTGATCCACGAGGCGACGTTCGGGGAGGAGGAGAAGGACCGGGCGAAGGAGACGGGGCATTCGACCGCGCGCGAGGCGGCGCAGGTCGCGTTGGCGGCGCACGCCAAGCGGCTGGTGCTGAGCCACGTGTCGGCACGCTACTCGATCAGCGCGGAGGAACTGGTGAGCGAAGCCCGAACGGTGTTTCCCGAGGTGTTTCCTCAAACGGCGGTGGCGAAAGACGGGATGACGGTGGAGGTGCCACTCACCGACTAGTGCGTGGTGCGTAGTGCGTGGTTGCCCCAGGTGGTCCGCCAGCCTCCGCCGACATGCGTCGTGCATCGGAGAAAACCACGCACCACGTACCACGCATCTTGGTCCTTCACCTCGTCAACACTTTTCTGAGGTTCTGCAGCAGACTATCAAACGTCTGGTACGAGTTGCGTCGGCGATAGAACTGTCCCAGCAGCCACGCCTTCAGGCCCACCGGCTCCCAGATGTGTTTCATAGTGATCTTGGTGGCGCCGCCTTGGAACTGGAGGGCGAAGTAGGTGCGGGCGCCGGCGCGGCGGCGGATCTCGACCCAGCCGTAGGTATAGGGGGGGGTGTAGTCGATGATTTCGATCTCGGCGTCCACGCGGCGGCCGTCGCGCTCGAAGATGATGCGGTGGCGGTCGCCCTTGCCCGAGAGCTTGGGGGCGGGCTTTACCGAGCGGCAGCCCGGGAGCCATTCGGGCATGCGGGCGGGGTCGGTGATGAGCGCGAACACCCGATCGATCGGCGCGCCGACGGTGCCGGAGTAGGTGAAGGAGACGGGCCGCATGGAAGCCTCAGAGTAAGATACTAGATGCGTGGTGAGTGGTGTGTGGTGCGTGACGGTCCTCACCGGGCTTCCGGTCTGAGCCGTCGGGCACCACTCACCACGCACCACGCCTTTTGGCGGGACAGAGAGGGCGCTAGGTTTCAGGGGTTGCTCGCTGGGGGCTGCGTTTCTAAGTTCAGCACCCCACGGGGCTGTAGCTCAGCTGGGAGAGCGCCTGGATCGCACCCAGGAGGTCAGGGGTTCGAGCCCCCTCAGCTCCACTGAAACTGGCTTCGTCGCTTGGCACCTTAGCCGCTAGTCGTGACGCCCCACCGCGGCACGGGCGAGACGCAGGACCTCACCGGCGACCTCCGGCAGCTTGCGCCCAGGGCCCGCGAGGGTGTCGAACGTCTCGAAGCTCGTGAGTGTGTAGAGCAGTTCCGCAGCCTGGGCTTGCTCGTCCGGAGCGGGCCGCCCGTACCGCGTCCCCAAGCGCTGCACCAGGACCCGCACGACCTCTCGACGGCGGGCGTTGCGCGCGTCCACCGCCTTTCCCAGCTCCGGATCGAGGACCCCCAAGGCTCTCACCCGGCGGATCCACGGGCGGCCGGCGTCCCAGAACCGAGCGAACGCCGCGACGACGTCTGCCAAGCTGTCGAGCGGCTCGGGCCGCTGGAACGCGGCGGCGAGGCGGGCCGGGAGCTCGCCGCCGGCGGCGAAGGAGTCGAACAGCGCCTCGAGCAATCCCCGCCGCGAGCCGAACTGGTGGTACACGGTCATGCGGGCGACGCCGGCCCGGCGCGCCACCGCGTCGACGCTGAAGGGTTCGGCGCCGGCCCGGGCGGTGAGCAGCTGGCGGGCGGCGCGCAGGACTCGGGCACGGGTGCGCTGAGCCGCGGCCGTGCGCCGGCCGAGCCGGTAGGCACGGGGGCTCATGAAACTCTGGACACGGGTCACGCGTTAACTGTACATACTGTCTACCTAAATATAGCGGGTCCCAGGATCCGCGCTCATCGCCTCATCAGGGGGAGGACCAGATGTCCGTGTACGCGATTGTGGTGTTCCTGCACATCGTCGGAGCGCTTGGGCTGTTCGCCGCGCTCGGCCTCGAGTGGGCCAGCCTCTACAATCTCCGCCGAGTGGCGACCGCCGGCCAGGCGCGCGAGTGGGCCAAGTTGTTGAGCGCGCTGCGGCTCGTCGGAGGCCCCTCGGCCCTCACAATCCTCGTGACCGGCATTTACCTGATGGCGACCCGCTGGGGCGGCCAGGGATGGATCGGCGTCGGCCTCGGCGGGCTGGTGCTCATCGCCGCACTGGGCGGTGCGCTCACCGGCCGCCGGTCTGCCGCCATCGTGCATGCCGCTGCCACCGAGGACGGCGCGATCTCGGCGACCCTCGGCCAACGACTGCACGATCCCGTGCTGTTGCTCTCTGCATGGCTCAGGACGGCGCTCGGCCTGGGCATCGTTTTCGTCATGTCGATCAAGCCCAGCGCTGCGTGGGCGCTGACCGCCATGGGCGTGGCGCTGGTGGTGGGGCTCGCGGCGGGCTTGCCGAGTTGGAGCCGCGGCCGGCGTGCGGTGCCGGTGCCATGACCACAGTGAATTTCGTGCTCTGGGGCGCCCAGGGTTTCCTTGCCGTCTTTTTCCTCGCGGCCGGCGCCCCGAAGCTCATCGGCCGCGGGCTAGAGCGATGGACCGGGTTCTCCGACCTGCCCCGCCCGCTGGTGATCTTTATCGGGGTCACGGAGGTGCTCGGCGCTGCCGGCCTGGTGCTGCCGATGGCCACCGGCATTGTGCCGTGGCTGACACCGCTCGCTGCCGTGGGCCT
>WNGJ01009330.1_pt1 | contig 10447 bp, 10 predicted proteins | sample 5400611 | NCBI WGS metagenome assembly WNGJ01 (sample SAMN13153375, study PRJNA577476) | soil metagenome | isolation source: 40 cm soil or saprolite under Garry oak tree replicate 1 | place: USA:California | collected 2016-06-15
AGGCACTAACGCCGCGTCCCTGTAGTCGCTGCTCGCTGGGCAGCCCTAGCCATTTAGCAGTGGCACCAGTCGCGATGATGATCGTGCGTGCCAGATATTCGCCGGAGTCGGTTGTGAGCCGGAAAGGGCGTTTGCTGAAATCGATGGCCGTGACGTCTTCAGGAATCACTTCGGTGCCAAAGCGACGGGCTTGAATTTCAAATTTTTCCATCATCTCAGGGCCAAGAATACCCTCTTCAAAGCCAGGATAGTTCTCAACGTCGCTGGTTGACATTAACTGGCCGCCGGTCTGGTAGCCCTGAAACATGAGTACAGAGAGGTTGGAGCGTGCAGCGTAGATAGCGGCGGTATAACCTGCCGGTCCTGAGCCAATAATAATTACATCGTATTTTTTTGCCATATGAAAGAGTCCCTCGCTTTATCCACCTGATTTTATACTTATGATAACACGGACAGGGGGGAATTTATTTCCATGAGAGAAGGAGGCCAATATTGAGTAAAGGGTGTTGATTGGATTACGGACGTTTTATGCGATTGGCTATTTTGTGGTAAGCGACAAGTAGCGGGGGGAGAAGAATGAGACCGAGAACTACATAGCTCAGAACAGCGATAATAAGTGGTAGAATAAAGACACTATATGAAAAGTAAAAATTGTATTTATAATGTACATTGGGTACTATGACAATACCTGTGAAAGCAAAAACTGTTCCCACCACTGCTCCAAGCGCACTGAAGCCAAGAGTACGGCCAATATTATAACTTGCCTTCATTTTGAACATCGCAAATCCGCTTATGAAGCCAACTAAGGCTAGACCTAATGGTATGGGCCAGTACTCATAAGATGGATGAATATATTCAAGCTTAGGTCCAAAGACGCAAAAAGAGCTTAGCCAGCCGCTATATATACAGGAAGAAAATGGATATATATATTGAGATGCAGGTGCAAGAGTTCCTCTCCTGGAGAGACTATCGAGATTCATAGCAGTAATGTAGCTCGTTAACGATCCAAGACCTCCTATACATAGGCCAACCCACGGTCCAAAAACTGCCCCAAAAAATTCTGGTGTAACAAGAGCAGCTCCGAGCAAAACATATGCACTAATATATCTTGATATTATATAAGATGATGAATAGGATGAATAAGAAGTGGGGATTAGTGTAAAAGAAATCAGGATTATACAGATGAGTATACCAGTTAAAGCAGCTATTAATTGACGTTTGCCGAACTTCCATGGTTCTATCTTTTGCGTATGAGATGCGCTTGCTACAGATGATGAGCTAGTGATGTTGCTACTTGTTCTGCTTGGATAACTTCCATAGGATGATAGGTTTACTACCGGCGTAGTTGGTACATACTGCCGTATAGGGGTTGCCGGTACAGGTTTAGGCTTCTGGTGCGGATTGGGGGCCAGTGGCTCCAAGGTAGGAGGCCATGTAGAATCCGGTGATGCAGGTTTAGGCTCTAGGTCAGGCTGCGATTTAATATAAGTTGGTTGTTCTGACTGGGCAGCCTGTTCTAGGGCGTTGGCAAAGGCTTGCACACTCATAAAACGCTGTTTGGGGTCTTTAGCTAGTGCTGTGGTCACTACCTGTTCAACATCGCGAGGTATCGTTGGAACCTTTTCACGTAAAGGTGGTGGAGTTGCAAACATGTGCTGGGTGCATAACTCGGTAAAAGAGCCGTGGAAAGGGCGAGTTCCGCTAAGCCATTCGTAGAGGACAATGGCTAAGGAGTATTGATCGCTGGCTGGGCGTGGCTTGCCTTGAATCTGTTCAGGTGACATGTAGGCGACGGTGCCGACAACGTCCTGGGTGCTTTGGTAGCGGGAGCTTTGGGCAACGAGGGCGATACCGAAATCGCTGAGTAGGACGTCGTTGCGGCGTCCCAGGAGCATGTTTTCGGGTTTGATATCGCGATGAATGAGTTTTTCGTCGTGAGCGTGTTGGAGGGCATCAGCGATCTGTTTGACATAGGGCAGAATGGTTGTGACTGGGAGGATGGAGCCTTTGGGGTGACGCTGGCGCAGCGTGCCGTTGGGAGCGTAGTCCATGACCAGGAAGGGTGTTTCGTTATCTACGCCAAAGTCGGTGACGCGCACGATGTGAGGATGCATGAGGCGGGCGATGGTGCGTGCTTCATTGAGGAAGCCTTCCATGTCGTCGTTAGTGAGTTGGGTATGCAGGATTTTGAGGGCTACTGGTGTGTTGAGGTAGATGTGTTCGCCGAGATAGACATCGGCAAAGCCACCTTTCCCGATAAGGCGCAGAATGCGATAGTTGCCTAGCTGTTGTCCTGTACGGTCCGCCATGTGTCCACCTCTCCAGAGAAATATGTTACTTTTGTGAGGTTATTTCACTATGCTAAGTGTAGAGAAATAGAATAGAAAAGTCAAGCTTATTGCTGAAAAATACGGATGTGAACCGTTGCAGAGGGATGCTCCCGCGTGCTATAGTATACACAACGATCTATTGTCTGCTAGGGGAGCTCGGGGCAGCCGGGCTGAGAGCACCACCGGAGTGTGTGGTGGACCCTCAACCTGATCTCTGGATAAGGTTCCTGCAATGTTATTCGGCAGCAGCGTCAGCGAGCGCATGAGCTGAGGCGGCGCCAGACGGATGACATACCTGCCCTGGGGAGAGCCATCTTTATAGATGTAGACCGTCACGCCCAGAAAGCGCAGCGCATCGCGCTTTTGCCGATAGGTGGCGTTCTCCTGTCCGTTTCTTTTGAACTCCTGACACCATTCTACAAAGGAGCGGTATTCCCGCATGACCTTTTCATAGCTTACCTTACCGGATTGAATAGCGGCCAGCTCCTTTTCCAGTTCTTCCAGCAATGCCGCCTGCTTGCTCAAATCCTCTAAAAGCACGGCGCGGGCTGCCTTGCTCAATCCGGTGGTTTTCAAGTCCTCGCGGTATTGTTCAACGAGCGTCCTGCACTCATCTATGGTCTTAAGCGCGGCCTTTTCAGAAGAGGAAAACATATCCATTTCCAGAATTGCGTTAACAGCGGTTTCGATAATTTCCAAATCCCTCAACACTCCGCACATGTAGTCCCAGACGATTTTATCTATTTTAGATGCGGAAATTTCTATATGTTCACACGTCTTAGCGGCGCGGGCTATTCCGTTACAACGGTAGGTAAGCCGGATAATGGAGTCTCTGGATTTATGATGCCGCATAGACATGGAATTACCGCAACTACCACATCGGATATACCCGGAGCGTAAAAGAGTATTTTCGCGATCAGGGTTATTACGGGCACTTTCCTGCGTGTTGATTTCCGCCGCGGCCAATGCAAGCCGCGCGGTTTCGTCATCAATAATGCGGGGAACAGTGCCTTCAGGAAGTAAAACGCGCTCTTCCGGTGGTCTGACCCGTTTCACCGTGAGGCGCTTGCCGTCCCGATATTCCTGGGTAAACTCGTACTTATAAGCGTAAGCGATGCCGCGGTACATATCGGCAGCACGTTCGATAATTATTCTGACCGTGCGCTCATTCCATCTGCCACCGCTTGGGCTGGGGATGTTATTGTCGAGAAGGTATTTTGTAATGGCATAGATCGTTTGTTTCTGCGCCCGCATATGAAGGATGTCGCGCACTACTTTCGCCTCGTCTTCATTCACCAGCAGCTTGCCTTTGACTTTCTCATCATCAAATTTGAGTCCATAAGGCGGTTTCTTCCCGGCCAGATATTGTTTTTTATTGACAACCCTTGATCGTTTTCCGTCTATGGTGCGCTGCCGCGTGGTTTCGCGCTCCTGCTCGTTAAAGCCCATCTGAATGGCTTGCAGCATATGGCCGAGGGGAGTGTCATCATACTGCTCCTTGACGCAGAGAAGCCGGACATTATACTCGCGCATTTCCTGCGTTAGCACAAAGTAATCCGCCACCATACGCGTGAACCGGCTGTAGGTGCGCACGATCACGGCCTGCGCCTCGCCCGCGAGATACCGCGCCCGCATATTCATGAAATTCTTGCGATCTCTCCATACCGAGCCGGTATATACGTCCCTGAAGATGCCAGCGACGTGATGGCCGTTAGCTTCGCAATATTCGCAGCAGTCTATTTCCTGCTGTTCCAGGCTTGTGTTATCTTCCTGATCGTCCGTTGAAACGCGAAGGTAAATGAAAATTCTCAATTCCTCACCTTATTTTCCCGCGCGCCGGTCTGCTTTTTTGCGCGCCGCTATGGTTTTTGTATCATCCTTTGCTAAGAGTTTGATTTAGATATAACTATACCATACATTCTCATACTTTTCAATATAGCCGTTTACAATAAACGATTCTTGAATACTTCTTAGCATAGCCATTGACATTGCACGAGATTGAATGGCATACTAAGAGAGCAATAAATCTGTTTTTATGGAGTGCTTAAATCCATGATGAGCTTAGAAGATTACCGAGTTAAGCTTGGATGGTCGAAAGCGAAACTTGCCCGTGAAGCTAAAATCAGCGTAGGCACGGTGATTGACGCGGAGAAAGGCAAGAACATTTACAAGGCGACCGCCGGAAAGATTGCGAACGCCTTATCGCAAGGGTTAGGGTACGAAATTACCTACAAGGATATTGACGGACTTGGCCTTGCAGACTGACTTCAGGCTTGACTGGAAAGGGTGATGCCGAAAGACGCCTGAGGAAACCCCCAGGCGTCCCCGCAGGCTTTTATACTATGGTTTTTGTGCTGTGTGTCCGGGATGCGCGGCGAGATTGTCAAAGCTAGTTTATGTCATCCTGGCGCCGGGCTATGCGCCTTCGCCTCAACTCGCAATTTTGGGCAAAATCCGCCGCGTCGAGTTGCGCGAAATCTCTTGTCCGGCTAGGAATTAAAAATTCTGAAGGCAGTAGGAAAAAAAGCCCGTTTTTCGACAGGCGGTTACAGGGAAAAAAGATGTACAGCAAAGAGCAGACAAAGCGGATTAAGCGGGATACCAACCTGGCGGAACTGGCGGCCAGCTACGGTTATGCAATAGATGGTAGAACCTGCCGGACGAGCATAAGAATGAAGCATCACAGCAAGATAATTATTGTTGCGACCGATAAGGAGGACGACCACGGCATATTTTTTGACGTGCATGGCAGCGCGAGCGGCAGCGTGATCGACTTTGTGATGTGGCAGGAAGGCGTAAATTTTGGCGGAGCGTGTAAAATTCAGCGAAAGGCTAACCTCTCCCTGCTTTGCTTTTCCTACTGTTTCCAGAAATTTCCCCAAACCCGCTCCTATTACCCGCGACCGCGCCGGGGTAGTGGCGGCATGGGAAAGGATGCAGCCTTATAGACCGGGATACCTCGAAGGACGCGGCCTGAACCCGCGCACCATTGCCAGGTTCGCCGGGTGCATCCGCACCGACGGGCGCAGCAATGCCTGCTTTCTTCACCAGGATGACAACGGCATATCCGGCTATGAGGTAAAGAATAAAGGCTTTACCGGCTTTGTCGGCGGCGGAACTAAGGGAAGCAAAAATATTAAACTATCCAGGGAAGTGTGATATACTCCAAACAGTTGTGATTTGGAGGAAAAGCATGGAACTGACAGAGGAACTGAAAGGGTTGTTTAGAGAGACGGCCAAGCAGCTCAGTGCAGTGAATGCAGCAGCCGATGCAGACCAAACCGTCTTGCGGAATTTCCAGATGCCATACCGAATTTTGTGTAATGGTACAAAACATAAAAGCCCAGAAGCTAGGTCTAGCCTGGCTTTAACGTCTTCCCGCTGCACACCATTACACAAAATTCGGTATGGCATCCCTGTGGCGGTAGGAATTTCTCCCTTCCGTATGCTAAAATGTATATCAGGTAATTGTCTCCTAAGTTTGAAAGGCGCAATTCATGACGGAATGGGAGGAAATGAAACGGGCAGGCCAAACAGCGTTTTTAAGCGCGGAAAATGTCAGGGATTTCTACCAGCAGATCATAGCGATGGGCGTTATCGGAGAAATCACCCAACAAATCACCCAGGAAATCTTCCCTGACAAAGAGCCGGAAATACAGCGTGAAATTGGCTTAGAGCCGGAAAGGTAACGGTGTAGGAATTGAGCGATCCGCTGGCGTAATTCCGTCAGGGACAGCCAAAAACTCAACCAAGAACAGGAAAAAAGTCTTACGAGGCGTATGACAAAAAAGGCAGGCCATGCCCTTACACCCAGATTCTTTGCGTTTCTCAGCCTTCACAGTCGCCGCAATCACGGTTCTTTCTCGCTGCGGTTTTCAGCGCGGACTTCGATGATTCGTTTACGCTGCTCTACAGTTTCATGGCTGTTGAGATAAAGGGAAAGAACCTGAAGGAAGTCCGGCAGGCCGTGCAGAATGGCCGGTGCGAGTTTATACAGGAATATGACGCAAACGAGTTTCTGCCCCCGGCCAAGAACGAGCCGGTGATTGAATCCATACGGTTTATCGCCGGGGACAAAATGAGCGACATTCTTGCCACTTACAAAAAGTAGGTGAATGCCATGTTTGATAGCCTATTCAACTTCATAGACCCGATAGTGGATCAGGAAACCTTTATCTCCCAACTAGAGGAAATCCTTGAACACCCTGAAACACAAGGCATTCAAGGAAACCCCTATGAGCTTCATCTATTGCTACAAAGCCTGAAAACAGGCGGTATTAACTTTGAACAGTTCCTATCGCAAGCAAAGGTATGGGCTGGTCACGCGCAATAGCGTATTCCGCCTCCCTCGCTGTACTCAAAGAGGTACTCGATATTGCGGGAACCTGATCTGGATAATGCCAGCGAAGGGAATGCGGTGATGACTGCTACTCTGCAACAACGCTCGATGCGTCATCCTCCTTCCTTCGCGTGCATGTCTGACCTCCTCTGCTTGCCTATCCTGGAGGTTCGTATGTCACTAGAAACCCGTTCGACTACAGCGGAGACGGCAAAACAGAGATTGAGTGAACGACTACGTGAGCGTGTACTGCCGCTCTGGCAGCGGCAACTTCAGCATCCCTTCGTGGTTGCCTTGGGCAATGGTTCTCTCCCACAAACCAACTTCGAGTTCTACATTCGCCAAGATGCACTTTTCCTCGATGAGCTTACGAAAACCTTTGCCTATGCGATAACCAAGACTACTGACCATGAGGAAATGGAGCAGTTTGGCAAGTTTCTTTTGAGCACGCTCCTGGTTGAGGCTGATATCCATCGTCGCTATGGCGAGCACTTCGGCCTCACGCCAGGCGAGATGGCAGCGACCCAGATGGCTCCTACCAACTATGCCTACACCCGTCATCTCCTCTCCATTGCCGCAACAGGAACGCTTCCAGAGCTCCTTACCGCTATGCTCCCCTGCGCCTGGATCTACGCCGAGGTTGGTCGTCACCTGGTAGGAAACACTCCTCCTCCTTCCAGCCATCCCTACGCAAACTGGCTGGTGACCTATGCCTCGCCGGACTTCGATGCCGTTGGCCTCTGGATACGTGAGCGACTCGATATGCGTGCGACCTCTCTCAGCCCTGAAGAGGAAGCACGCCTCCACGAAATCTTCCTCATCAGCACACGCTACGAGTGGCTCTTCTGGGAGATGGCCTGGCACCTGGAGGAGTGGCCTGTATGATGAGTACACATCAAAAGACGCCGCAAGAACGGACCAGCGTTCCCCGTGCATTGACGATTGCAGGCTCTGATTCTGGGGGAGGTGCTGGTATTCAGGCCGACTTGAAAACCTTTGCGGCCTTGCAGGTCTATGGGCTCTCCGCATTGACGGCCATTACTGCTCAGAATACGCTGGGGGTACGTGCCGTCCAGGAGCTTCCCACAGAGATGGTTGAGGCCCAAATAGAGGCTGTCCTGGAAGATATCGGGGCCGATGTCGCCAAGACCGGCATGCTCTCCAGTTCATCCATCATCCAAACGGTGGCCAGGTGTATCGCTCGGTGGAACCTGCGTGTCGTGGTGGACCCGGTCATGGTCGCCAAAGGGGGACATCTGTTGCTACAGCCCGAGGCGATTACTACCCTTTCGACGGTTCTCTTGCCACTGGCTGAGGTGATCACGCCCAATCTGCCTGAGGCTGAGGTGCTGACCGGTCAGCGCATTGAGACGCTGGATGAGATGCGATCAGCGGCCCAAGCCATTGCGGCACTGGGTCCGCGTCACGTTGTGGTGAAGGGAGGGCATCGCGCCGCCGATGCGGTTGATGTGTATTTCGATGGGCAACGCTTCGTTGAACTGCATGCGGAGCGTATCCAGACACGTCATACGCATGGAACAGGATGCACCTTTTCCGCGGCCATTACAGCGTTGCTGGCGCGTGGTGAACCCGTGGATGCGGCTATTGCCGGTGCCAAGCACTATCTGACCGAAGCGATCCGGCATGCTCCTGGTATCGGCAATGGACACGGCCCGGTTGCCCATTTCTGGCAATGGGAAGAAGCATCAGAAGACGCTAACCGTTCACTTCCCCTGTAAGCCTCGTCCACGTCCGCCTCTATCCTGACAAGCTATGTGGTTTTCAAAAGAAAGAGAGAGTATCATGAGCGAGAGCGAGCAATCTACTATTATCTCATCCTTGCCAGTGCTTCTTGGGCGTATTCGTGCGCAACGACCGCTCGTGCATCACATTACGAATATGGTAGTTATGAACGATACAGCCAATATCACCCTTGGCATTGGAGCCTCACCTGTCATGGCACACGCCCTCGAAGAGGTTGAGGAGATGGTGAGGCTGGCCGGGGCACTCGTTCTCAACATCGGCACGTTGACGCCTGAGCAGATCGAGGCCATGCTACGCGCCGGGAAACGAGCAAATGAACTGGGCATTCCGATTGTGCTCGACCCGGTGGGAGCAGGAGCCACGCATCTGCGCACCCAGAGTGCCCTGCGTCTGCTTGGTGAACTGAACATCACCGTTGTCCGTGGCAATGCGTCCGAGGTGGGGACGCTGGTGGGAGTGGCTGCGGAGACCAGGGGGGTTGACTCCATTTCGCTGGCGGAAGATCGCGAGGTGGTGGCGGGCCGTGCAGCCAGTATGTTTGGATGCACCATTGCCATTACTGGGGCACGTGATGTGATTGCCGATGGTCAACGCCTGGCGTGGGTCGACAATGGTCACCCCCTCCTGGCTGCTATCACGGGCAGTGGGTGTATGGCGACGAGCCTGATCGGAGCGTTCCTCGCAGTTGAGCCAGATGCCTGGCTTGCAACCACGGCAGGCCTCGTGGCGATGGGAGTGGCGGGCGAAATGGCTGCTCCTAAGGCGAGTGGACCTGGTACCTTCCGTTCGCTTCTGCTCGATGCGGTTGCAGCGTTAAACGAAGAGGCTATAGAACAGGGCCAGAAAGTGAGCATAGCCTGATGTCGTCAATGCCTGAGTATGAAGGTCAGGAGCGCAGGGTAGTTCATCCCAGGGCGCGTCTATCGCATCTGCTCCTGCATGTGTTAACTGATCGTGAGTGGTCGCGCGGGCGTGACTTCCTCACAGTGGCGACGGCGGCACTCGATGGAGGAGCAACGGTCATCCAATTGCGTGACAAGACCGCCAGCACCCGCGTGCTCATCGAGGAAGGGCTGGCACTGCGCACGCTGACTCGAGAACGCGGAGCACTCCTGATCGTGAACGATCGTCTCGATGTGGCGCTGGCAGTAGAGGCCGATGGAGCACATGTTGGTCAGGACGACATGCCAGCGACCCTCGCCAGACGACTGCTCGGTCCAGAGCGCATCCTGGGAGTTTCGGCGGCTACATGGCAAGAGGCAGAGGAGGCGGTGGCTGCTGGCGCGGACTACCTGGGCGTTGGCCCCATCTACCCTTCACGAGGCAAGGCCGATGCAGGACCTGCGACAGGAGTCCAACTGCTCACTGAGCTAGCGGAGCGATACGCGATACCACTCGTTGCCATCGGAGGCATCTCAGCAGCAAATGCGCCAGAGGTCATGCAGGCCGGTGCTTGCGGTGTTGCAGTGATTACGGCGGTCGTTAACGCTCCAGATATCGTTGCCGCCACCCGCCATTTGCGTATGGCTATGGAGACGGCTCATGGAGAAAGTGCAGGGCAGATAAAGTGACCTCAATGGCAGAGTTGGGTGAGTTTGGTCTGATCGCCCGTCTCACTGCTGACCTCCCTCACACGTCAGCAGTCATTACCGGAGTTGGGGATGATGCGGCCATTCTCGATATAGGAGGGAACGAACTCCTCGTAGCTACCTGTGATGCCCAGGTAGAAGATATTCACTTCCGGTTGCGTAACATCCATCCCCACGATCTCGGACGACGCGTTCTCGCCGTGAATCTGAGCGATATTGCGGCAATGGGTGCCAGACCCCGTTTCGCCTTGATTTCCTTGCTGCTACCGCCGACACTCGATGTTAGCATCCTTGACGCTATCTATGCAGGGTTGCGCGAAGAAGCCTCCCGCTTTGGTGTGGCGATTGTAGGTGGTAATATTGCACGGAACGCGGAGCGGCTGATCATCGATATTACTCTGCTGGGAACAGGCACCCGAGGGCGA
>WNGJ01019117.1_pt1 | contig 10447 bp, 8 predicted proteins | sample 5400611 | NCBI WGS metagenome assembly WNGJ01 (sample SAMN13153375, study PRJNA577476) | soil metagenome | isolation source: 40 cm soil or saprolite under Garry oak tree replicate 1 | place: USA:California | collected 2016-06-15
AGCCCCGGCAGGTCTGGACGTCGGTAATGCGGCGCGGATTCGCGATGTCGGTGATGTCGAAGATCCGAATCCCGCGCAGCCGATCGTGGCTCACGGTGTCGCTGACGCCCTGCGTGCCGCAATCGGTGCGCCCGTTCAGTGCCTCGCCGGACACGAACAGCAGCTTGCGGTACACCGAGACGTCGCTCTGCGACCCGGGGCAGACGAAGGCCTTCTGCAACCGCGGCGCCTTGGGGTTGGTGATGTCCCATACCTGGACACCGGAGAAGTTGCCCTGAATCACGTAGGGTCCGGTGAACGACAGATCGGAGTTGATGAACTGGAAGTCGCCCGGGTTGGCCCGGTTAATGAAGCCCGGGGAGGGCGGCGTAGTAGACACCAGGCGGACGTTCCAGGCGGCCTGGGCGGCGTCCATCCAGCCGGCGCGGAGTCCGACGCGCGGGTCGGGGCTCGGAGCCGTCGTGGACATGTTGACCTTCGTCGTGGCGCAGGCAACGACGGACAGCAGCGCGAGGGCGAACACGGATTGGGATTTCACTGAGCACTCCGTTTGAGGTCGTCGAGCATCCGGGTCATACGGTCGATTTCGGTGGTTTGGTCGGCGTTCACGTCGGCGGCGAACCGGAAGATCGGGCCGTCCTGCGCGGCGCCCGGGGCGGCGAGCAGCTGGGCGACCATCGTGATCGCGCCCTGGTGGTGCTGAATCATGAACGTGAGGAACAGGCGGTCGAATTCCCGGCCGCGCGCGGCGTCCAGCTGGGCCATCTGGTCGGGGGTCAGCATGCCGGGCATGAGCATCGGGTGATCCATACCCGGCATGACGTGACCGCGAGGGTCGGCCGGTGGCACGACCTCGTTGTGCTCGCGCAACCAGCGCTGCGCGAACGCGATCTCGTCGTTTTGGGCGACCACGATGCGCTCGCACAAGACGCGCATCGCGGCACTCGCGCCGTGCGAGGGCGCCCACCCGGCCATCTGGACGGCCTGGGCGTGGTGGCCGATCATCCCCGCCACGAAGTGCACGTCCGCCGCCGTGTACGCCGGCCGACCGCTGTCGGCCTTCGCCGCGGGTGAGGGAGTCTCCTGACGGGCCGTGGCGGTCGCGCACGCTGCTGTGGCGATGACCACCAGCCATGGTGTCTTCATGTGCTCCATCCCCCGTGACGCCGGCGTAGCGGACCGGGCGTAAGCTGCGGTGGCCGTGGCTGCGAGCGCAAGACGGCCGATGCACGATGAATCACCGGCGGCGACCGGCCGTGCCGACATGCCGTCTGCAAGGCGCGGCTCCCGCGATGCCTGACAATTCCCAAACATTTTGCGACCCTCGCACGCTCGACGAGGGCGTCCAGGGCTATTTGAAGATGAGGTGAGCCACCGCGGATTCGAGATTCCAGTAGATAATGGCGAGGGCAGTCAGGTCGAACGCAGCGTGCGCGAACATGGGAATCCAGATCCGGCCCGTGGCGGCGAAGATCGCTCCGAACACGAGCCCGGTGATCGTGGCCTGCTCGACGCCGGGGAGCCCTTGTTCAGGGTAGTGGGCCACTGCGAACAACCCGGCGGTGAGCAGAACGATCCCTGTCTTGGCGCGCACACCGGATCCGAACAGCTTGCCGAACCTTTCGAACAGGAATCCCCGGAACACAGTCTCTTCTCCGAACCCGCCGCCGGCAATCATGAGATACCCGGCTCCCGGGAGCGCAGCTGGGTTGCCGGTCAGGTAGTGGTACGCCTGATTGATCGGAGGGGCACCGAGCAACGGCATCACGATTGCCTTCATCAGGAATTTGAATGCGATTCCCAGAGCGATGCCCGCGGCCAGGTCTCGCATCCAACTCTTGGGCCGGACGTAGCCGATCTCGCGCCACGCGGTGCGCGACCACCCTACCCAGACCAGCACCAGAATTCCGCTGAGGGGCGCAACGGGATAGTTGCCGACGAGCAGGATGACGAGCATCGCGGCGATACCGACGGGCCCGAATCTGCGCAGGCGCGCGGGGACCCGATCGCCGAATGGCGATGCGGTCGGGGCCTGGACCGATGCGTCAGGACGCGGTTCCGGCAATCACTCGCCCCCCCTCTAACGGCTCGCACGAATCTCGGTTGGATCGATGACGACGGGAGTCCGATCCGGCCCGAGCGCCCATTCCGCCAGCGTGCCCGTCACGACGACGCGGCGGCCCGTTAGGAGGCGAACATCACGCCACGTGGATTCCGTCCGGCGCACTTGAATCGTGTCCTGGCCCTGAAACGCATCGGTGTTCGGGCTGTCCTTATAGTCGGCGATCGTGCAAATCGGATGGTCGAGAATCAGCAGGTCCGCCACCTGCGGCCGATCGCCCCGCGCGATACTCTGGTAGTTGGGTGGACCTGGGAGCGTGCGCTGAATCAAGCGTCCGGTGAGAGAGACCGAAGCAGGCCGATAGTGGTAGCACGAATCGGCGAAACCCTGTCGGGCGACGGGTTGCGCGCCGGCCGCGACGAGGATGACGAATGTCGAAAGCACGAGCATGATCCGAAAGGCACCCTTTCAATCAAGCAGCTGATGGAGCTCACGTCATGGCTTGGCGACGTGGTGCTGGGGATCGTCTGCGGGATTTACGTACGTCATCGCGAAGGGACCCATTGCGGTCACTGTGATGACGGTCGCCCCCTTCACCGCGGCGAAGTGGTGCGCGTTCGCCGGCACCGAGCCCTTATCGCCCGCGTTCATCGGCTTCGCCTGCGACGCGTCGAACGTGTCGCCCATGCCGACGAGGAGTGTGCCCTTCTTGACTTCGACGGTTTCATCGGTGGGATGGAAGTGCGGCGGGATCTTATAACCGCTCGGCATGGCCAACTCGACAGTAAAGGGGGCGGCCTTGCCGGGATCACCACTCACGACTGCCATTCTCGCACCACTCACGACTGCCATTCTCGCGCCCTTGGGGAAAACTGCCGGGGCCGGGCCCCACTGCAGTCCGCCGCGTCCCGCGGCGGGGGCGGCAGGGGCGGCAGGGGCGGCAGGGGCGGCTTGTGCGTGAATGACGAGGGCGAGTGAGAACATGAGGCCCGTGAAAAGACCGATGGCGCGCATGAAACCTCCGAGGGGGGTGGTGAAGTGAGCACCCATGATGTCGCACCTCACCCGGGTTTGTACACCCCCCAGACCCGCCGCAGCACGTCCGAGATCTCCCCCACGGTGGCCCGCGCCCGCACCGCGTCGAGCATGGGCTCCATCAGCGGCGCCGCAGGGTCCCGGGCGGCGCGCTCGAGTGCACCCAGCACCTGCCCCGGCCAATGCCGAATAGTCCGGCGCCGGCGGCGACAGCACCTCCTGATCGTCCGCGTAGTCGTTCACTCCCACCACGACGCGCTCTCCCGACTCGATCGCGCGCTGCTGCGCGTACGCGCTGCGTGCGATCGCCTCCTGAAACAGGCCCCTCTCGACCGCCCGCGCCGCCCCGCCCGCCTGCTCGATCTCTTCGAGCAACTCCCGCGCTTCCCGCTCGACTCGATCCGTCAACGCCTCCACATACCAGCTCCCACCCGCCGGATCGACGGTTTCGGGAATCCCGGTCTCGTGCGCCAGAATCTGCTGCGTCCGGAGCGCCAGTGTGGCGCTCTGCTCCGTCGGCAACCCCAGCGCCTCGTCGTAGGCATTCGTGTGCAAGGACTGCGTTCCCCCCAGCACGGCCGCCAACGCCTGGATAGCCACCCGCACCACGTTGTTCTTGGGCTGTTGCGCCGTGAGCGTCGACCCCCCCGTCTGCGTGTGGAACCGCAGCCGACACGCAACGTCGTTCGCCTGAAAATTCTCCTTCATGAGACGAGCCCACAGCCGCCGCGCCGCGCGGAACTTGGCGACCTCCTCGAACAAGTCGGTGAAGGCCGCGAAGAAAAACGACAGCCGCGGCGCGAACCGGTTGACGTCCAGCCCGGCCGCCACGGCGCGACGTACATACTCCAGTCCGTTCGCAAACGTGAACGCCAACTCCTGTGCCGCCGTCGCCCCCGCCTCCCGCATGTGATAGCCGGACACCGAGATGGGATTGAAGGTCATGCGCTCCAGCGTGACGAAGCGGCACACGTCAGTCGCGAGCCGGAGCGACGGCTCGATCGGATAGATGTACGTGCCGCGCGCGATGAACTCCTTCAGGATGTCGTTCTGGACGGTGCCCTGGAGCGTGCCCCGGGACACGCCGCGCTCCTCCCCCACCACCACGTACATGGCGAGCAGCACGGGCGCGGTCGCGTTGATGGTCATGGACGTGGACACGCGATCGAGTGGAATGGCGTCGAACAGGAGCGCCAGGTCGTCCACCGTGTCGATCGCCACCCCCGCGCGGCCCACCTCCCCCTCCGCCATGGGATGGTCCGAGTCGTACCCCATCTGGGTCGGCAGGTCGAACGCGACCGACAAGCCCGTCTGTCCCGCGGCCAGGAGATGCCGGAACCGTGCATTGGTCTCCTCCGCCGTCCCGAACCCGGCGTATTGCCGCATCGTCCAGAGCTTGCCGCGATACATCGTCGGATGGACGCCGCGCGTGTAGGGGTACGCGCCCGGAGCGCCGAGCTCGCGCCCGGGTTCCACCTGCCAGTCGTCGGGACCGTACACGGCCTTGCGGTCGCTCACTTGGCTCCCACGGCGGCCTCGGCCGAGAGAATCCGCGCGGCGAACCCGACGTCGTCCTTGCTCCCGATCACGAGCGGCGTCTTCTGATGTAGGCTCTGCGGTACGATATCGAGGATGGGCCGGCAGCCGTCGGTCGCCCGTCCCCCCGCCTGCTCGACCACGAGCGCGAGCGGCGCCGCCTCGTACAGCAGACGGAGCTTGCCCTGGGGGTAGTTGGTCGCCGCCGGGTAGAGGAAGATGCCGCCGGAGATGAGATTGCGATGGAAGTCGGCCACGAGGGACCCGATGTAGCGCGCGTTTTTCGGCTGGACCGCGCCCTCGCCGTTCTTGAACGCCGCGACCACGCGTTGCACCGGCGGCGTCCAGCGATTCCAGTTGCTCTCGTTCACGCTGTAGTAGCGACCCACCGGCGACGTCCGGATGTCGGGGTGCGACAGCAGAAACTCGCCGATCGTGGGATCGAGCGTGAAGCCGTGCACCCCCTGCCCCGTGGTGTAGACTAGCATGGTGCTCGAGCCGTACAGGATGTAGCCCGCCGCGATCTGCTTCCTCCCCACCTGCAGGCAGTCCACCAGCCCCGCCGTCCCGTTTTTCTTGGTGACCCGCTTGTGAATGGAGAAGATGGTGCCGATCGAGACGTTGACGTCGATGTTCATGGAGCCGTCGAGCGGGTCGTACAGCACGACGTACTTGCCTGCCGCCTTCCCCGGCGGCACGGGCACGGGCTCCGGATCTTCTTCCGATGCGGTCACGCACACGCGCCCCGTGTGCTGCACGCTGTTTCGCACCGTCTCGTTCGCGAATAGGTCGAGCTTTTGCTGGAGGTCGCCCGAGACGTTCACCGCGCCGGCGGCGCCGAGGATGTCCGAGAGCCCGGCCCGGCGCACGTGGCGCGAGATGATCTTGGCGGCGAGACACAGGTCGTACAGCAAATTCGACAGCTCCCCCGTCGCCTCCGGGTAGAGCCGCTCCTGCTCCATGATGAACCGCTCAATCGTGATGACTTCGGATCCGTTCACCATGCCCATCCGTCGAGAAGGTGATCGTGCCGCTCTGGTCGGTCCGGAATACCGTGACGCCGTGTCGCGCGAGCCGGGCGAGCACGTCGGGCGCCGGATGACCGTAATTGTTGTGCCGGCCCACGCTGATCACCGCGGTGCGCGGCTCGAGCTCGTCCAGCCACTCGTCCGACGTTGCGCTCCTCGAGCCGTGATGGCCGACCTTCAAGAGGTCCACCCGACCCACCGTCCCCACCAGCCGGCTCTCGACCGGAAGCCCCGCGTCGGCCTGGAAGAGGAGCCGCACCGTGCCGTACCTCACCCGCAGCACGACGCCATGCTCATTCACGTCGAGCGGCAGCCGGAGCCACAACGAGTCGGGGCTCAGCACTTCGAGCACCACGCCGTCTACTTCGACCCGGTCCCCCGCACGCGCGGGATGCCACCGCGCCCCCGAGGCCTCGACACCGGCGAGAAACTCGAGATACAACGGCCGGCCCAGGGGCTCCCCCGGCTCGAGCACGAGCTCCGGATCGAAGGCCTCGACGACGGCCGGCAGTCCCCCCAGGTGATCGGCGTCGCCGTGGGTCGCAACGAGCACCGCGACCCGCCCCACGCCCTGGCCACGCAAGAAAGGGACCACGACCCGCCGCCCCGCATCCCGCTCCGGGGTCCGGGGACCCCCATCGATCACGATCCAGCGACCGTTGGGCGTCCGGAGGGCCGCCGCGTCGCCTTGGCCGACGTCCAGAAAATGTACCGTCAAGCAACGGCAATCGTCGAGGGAGATGACGTCACGAAACGTCGTCGTGACGAACACCGTGCTCACGAACGCTACGCGCGCGGCGATCAGCCACGGGCGGCGCGGGGAATTCCACAGCCACCACGCGGCGACCGCCACGGCGGCCCACACGAGCGCCGCCCGCCACCCCGCGACCATCACGACGTGACCGCCCGGTACCAGCGCGGCGCCCCGCGCCACAAGATCGAGCAGCGCCAGGCCCAGTCCCGCGCCGGCGGCGATCAGGTGTGCGGGCCCCGATGCGAGCCACGACAGCACCAGCGCCATCACCAGACCCGGCACCGCGACGCCGGCAAGGGGAATCGCGATGAGGTTCGCGAGCACGCCGATCGGCGCCACGGTGCCGAACGCGAGCGCGCTGATCGGCGCGGTAACAAGCGTGGCGGCGAGTGCGGGCGCGGCGAGGCGCGCGAGGCGCGGCGCCCGAGCGAACGCGCGGCCCGCCCAGACCACCGCGCCCACACCCGCCACCGACAGCCACGCACCCACGGACTCGAGCGCCCACGCGTCCTGTACCAGCACAGCCAGAGCCGCGAGCGCCACGACGCCGCGCGGCGCGACCACGCGCTCGCGCAGGCGCGCCACCTCCACCAGCACCAGCATCGCTCCCGCCCGCACCGCCGGCGCCGGGAAGCCGAGCAGCCAGAGATAGCCGAGCAGCAGGACGGCCGTCGCGCCGAACCGGGCAGGTGGCGCGAGGGGAAACTTGCGCAGGATGAGCGCGAGCCAGGCGGCAATAAATCCGACGTGCAGCCCGGAGATGGACAGGAGGTGCGCGAGGCCCGAGCGCACATAGCGCTCGCGAATGTCGGAATCGAGTCTCGCGTTGGGAGCGAACACGAGCGCGTTCACGATCGGCGCGCGTGCGCCGAAGAGCTCAGTGCTCTTCGCGGCGAGTGCATCGCGCAGCGCGCCCCGCCCGCGCGGCACGGGATCCAGCACGCGCATCCGCCGCACCACGAGCAGAACCCCGCTCCACTTCCCTGCCACCACCCACGTCGTCCCGCCGCGGGCGGCATGGTCTTCGGGCCAACGCAGGCGGACCGAGCCGCCGCACGTCCCGGGAAGCACCTCGGCATCCACGATCCCGCCTTGTGCCGGCGCGGGATCCCCGAGCCGCGCGATCACCGCGCGCGTGTGCCCTTCCCCGGCCCTTCCCCCGGCCGCCCACCGGCCTGTGCATGTGGCGTCCCGCTCCCGGACCGCCGCCGTGCCCCAGAGCATTCCCGCCACGCCCATGATCCCCACCGCCCCGCCGAGCGGCGCGCGCGCGGCGAGCCAGCCCGAGGTCGCGACCAGCGACACGGCCACACCCCACAACGCCGCACCCGGAAACACAAAGGGGTCGAGCCCCGCCCACAGGCCGACCCCGAACGCTACGGCAAGAAAGAGAATCGGCGGCCGCATCGCGCGCCGCCTAGCGGATCACATCAGCTGCACCGGCTTCGCCCCGCAGCGCGGCGCCAGCCCCACCTTGCGGAACCCCTCGAGCAACGCCACGTCCAGCTTGGCTTTCTCCTGATCGCTGTCCAGTCGCAGCTCCACCAGCACTTCGCCCTGGGGCGTGGACACGTAGTTCGGCGCGAGGCGATTGAGCGCGAACACGAGGACATCTCCGCGGCACGTCTCGCAGCCGCAGAACCGGGGCAACTGGGGACGCAGCTTCGCATATTCCCGCTGCACGACCTCGAACGTCACGTTCGTCACCCCACGACGGCGAGCTCCTCCCCCCTCCCCCTCCCCCTCCCCTGCACCCGCCCGAGCGGGACGGCCGTGAAGGTCGAGCCCGTGGTGCCCGTGAAGCGCACGTCGTGGTATCCGCCGATCCAGGTGTCGGGGCCCGGAATGAGCGCCACTTTGTTGGTGCGAGTGCGGCCCTGCAGCAGGTCACCTCGCTTGGCCCATCCCTCGACCAGCACTTCGTGCGTGCTGCCGACCAGGGCGACGTTCCTCCGGCGCGCAATGCCCCGCACGGCAGCGACCAGACGCTCGAGGCGGTCTCCCGCCACGGCGTCGGGCACGGGATCCTTGAGCCGGGTTGCGGGCGTCGCTTCGCGCGGCGAGTACTTGAAGGTGTACGCGTCGTCGAACCCCACCAGCTCGACCAGCGATAGCGTCTCCTGGAAATCGTCTTCAGTCTCACCGGGGAATCCGACAATGATGTCGCTCGTGAGGGCGATGCCGGGGACGGCGCTGCGGAGGGCTGCAACCAGCTCGAGATAACGGTCCCGATCGTAGCGTCGCAGCATCCGCTTGAGGACGCGCGACGAGCCGCTCTGCACCGGGAGGTGCACGTGCTCGCACACCGCGGGTGTCTCGGCCATGGCCAGGATGGCGCGCTCGCTGAAGTCCGTGGGATAGGGCGACGTGAACCGCAACCGCCGCAGGCCCGGGATGCTTCCCACCGCGCGCAACAGGTCGGCGAAGTCGTGCGTGCCGTCGTCGTAGCTGTTGACCGTCTGGCCAAGGAGCGTCACCTCAGTGGTGCCGGCGCGACCGAGATCGGTCACCTCGCGCACCACGTCCTCCAACTTGCGGCTCCGCTCGGGCCCCCGCGTCATCGGAACGATGCAGAACGTGCACCGATAATCGCAGCCACGCTGCACGGTCACGAACGCCGACGCCGCGGCCTCCCGCACCGGGGGGATATCCTCGTAGTGCTCCCAGCGCTTGAACACCACTTCAGCGCTCCGTTCCCCGGCACGCGCCCGCGCGATCAGCTCGGGCAGCCCGCGATAGCCGTCCGGCCCGACCACCAGGCCCACCTGCGGCACCCGTTCGAGCAGCCGGGGCCCAAGGCGCTGCGCCATGCAGCCGACCACCCCAAGCACACCATCCGGTCGCTTGAGACGCTTCAGCTCGCCTATGCGTGACAGCACCTTTTGCTCGGCATGGTCGCGTACGGCACACGTGTTGACCAGCACGACGTCCGCTTGTGCCGGATCGTCGGTACGCACGTACCCGTCGCGCACCAGCACGCCGAGCATCAGCTCGGAGTCCGACACGTTCATCTGGCAACCGTAGGTCTCGATGTAGATGCGCGGCATGGTCAGCGAACCGTCACCTCGAAGCGGGGACGACCGTTCCATTCGTCCGTCGGAAGATAGACCGAAAGGTAGTCCTCCGTCAGCACCTCGATCTTCCCCTCGCCCCGGCCACACATCACGCCGTCGGCTCGTTGCCCGCGTCGGCGCGCGCGATGGACTCGTGCCTTGGCCTCCCCGCGCTCGCGCAGCTCGCGCGCGCGGTCGCGGATCGCGCCGGGGGGCACGCGCTCCCCCAATCGCCCCGCCGCCGCGCCGGGACGCTCGCTGTAGGGAAACACGTGCAGATAGGTGAACGGCAACGCGTCCACCAGCGCGACCGTCTGGCGGTGATCGGCGTCGCCTTCGCCGGGGAACCCCGCGATGATGTCCGCCCCGAGTCCGAACACGGGCAGTCGCTCCGCAAGCCACTCCAGCCGGGACCGGTACGACTCGACGGTGTACCAGTGGCGGCCCATTCGCCTGAGAATCCGATTCGCCCCGGATTGCAGCGGCGCGTGGAGGTGGGCCGCGAGGTGCGCGGGGGCCTCGATCAGGAGCCGGGCGATCGTGTCGTCGACTTCGGTCGCTTCGATGGACGAGAGCCGGAACCGGACCGAGGGGATGGCGGAGATTAGGGCTACGAGGAGATCACCCAGGGAGCGGAGGGTACCGCTCCCCGCTCCCCGCTCCCGGTCTTGCCCATACGTACCGATATGAATTCCGGTCAGCACTATCTCCGCATGATGCTCGGCGAGGGCGGTCGCCTCGGCCACGAGCTCGGCAATCCCCCGCGACCGATTCGCCCCCCGCGCGATGGTCGTCGCGCAGAAGGTGCAATGCTCGTCGCAGCCGTCCTGGATCTTTAATAGGCCGCGGAATCGGCCCGTCGTCCCCCCTCTCCCGGCGGGAGAGGGGGACAGGGGGTGAGGACCAGGCGCGGAGAGCGGGGACGCAAACCCCGCGGCTTGTAGCACCCGCGCCGGCTCGGCACCGCCCACCACCGCAC
>WNGJ01009331.1_pt1 | contig 10446 bp, 11 predicted proteins | sample 5400611 | NCBI WGS metagenome assembly WNGJ01 (sample SAMN13153375, study PRJNA577476) | soil metagenome | isolation source: 40 cm soil or saprolite under Garry oak tree replicate 1 | place: USA:California | collected 2016-06-15
GGGCTTCCCAACCGCCGCCGCACGCCCGCCCGCGTCGGCCCCGCCGAGCGTGCAGGCGACGCCCAACGCCGCAAGTAGAGCCAGACCCCGCTTCAAGCCGAGAGCGTAGCGGTGGGTGAGCGCGGGTGAACCCATGGTTCCCCCGCGAGCCCAGTCCTTGCTCTGCCAATTCGAACCGTCGCGGATCGACCCGGGCAAAGCCCGGCTCGATCGCCAAGGGGCACGGCTAAACTCTCTCATCGCGCGGATGTGGCGGAATTGGTAGACGCGCACGGTTCAGGTCCGTGTGGGGGAAACTCCGTGGAGGTTCAAGTCCTCTCATCCGCATATCTGGGACGTGCAGGAGTTTCTTTCGGTTAGCCGCCTTTACCGTCCACAAACAGTCCACGAACGTCGTGACCTGAGCGTCAACTCGCCTTCTCGACGAGCTTCGTTAAAGGTGACGAGTCAGACGGTTGCGATGTACCTCCGCCCTTAGTAACGTCTGGCGAGGCAACGCGGGGGGACTTCGAAAAGGGAGAGAACTCATGCTGCGGAAGAAGTCGATGTTTGCGGCCGCGTTCTGCGCGGTCGCCATCGCAGGTGCAAGCGCAAGCGCCGCGTTTGCTGGCGAGATCACCGGTAACGGCACGCTGAAGGCGGTGAACGGCAATTCCCCCTGCGCGTTTTCGGGGCAGGAGGATCTGCAGTGGTACACCGACGACAGTGACGCCACGCTAAAGCAGGATCCGACGAAGGGCGATCCAGCGCACTCGCAGAACTGGGGGCACGTCAAGCAAGCTACCGGGGCCCTCGGAGGCGCGAACTCTACTGATGCCTTCGGGTTCCCGTGGGGCTGCAACGCCCATATCTACGGGCTCAAGTCGGGTAACACCGGCCCGTAGCCGGCAACAAAACCTCGGGCATTGCGGAAGCACTCAGGGTGGGCCTTCCGGGGGAGGCCAACCCGTTCCGCCTGGAGGTTCAAGTCTTCTCATCCGCATAAGAGAGGCCGGGGGGACCGGCCTCTCTTATGGGTGAGTTCCGACTCGCGGCTATGACGGGGTGTGCGGTTCGTGGTCTCCGACGTGAGTGGCCGGGACCAGCTCGGCTTGCTGGAGCGAGTCCACGCGCGGCGCTCGGATTCGGATCGAGATCCGGTCGCCGACCTTCAGCTGGCTCGGCGAGATGAGGGTGGGGACGCCGCTCCGCCAGAGGATGAAGATCGTGCGGTTCCCGTAGCTGAACGACTCGTCGAGCGGCTGGCCGAGCATCTTTCGCAGGGCCAGCCAGTTGCCGCTCTGAACGTGGATCGCGACCTTGCCGCCTGCGGCGGGGCTGTTGAGCGTGCCGATGAACAGCCACAGCGGCTTGCCTGCGTGGCCAGGCGTGGGGCCGCGATCGGCCACGCGGAACGCGGCCGCCGCCTCGATCTGGGCGAGCGAGGCGTCGCGCGCCGCGCGAACCTGGACGCTGACCACGTCGCCCGCGACGAGGTTCGATTCGGCGACCACGGTCGGGACACCATGGGCCCAGCGCAGGTACTGAGTGCCGGCGCCGACTGCGAAGTTCTGATTGTCGCTCTGGCCGACGAGCTTCTTGAGTGCCGGCCTGTTGCCGCCGTTGATGTCGACGTAGAGAGAGCTTGAACTGCCCGCATCCGCGAGTAGGCGGCCGTTGAAGACGTACGTTTGCTCGCCGCCCGCGGCGAGAGTGCTCGAGGCGCCGGCGGCTAGTAGCACCAGAGCAGCGAGGACGACGTAGGTGAAGCGCCTTCTCATCACGAGACCTCCTGGCTTGGGTGAAGAAGGACGAGGGTCTGATCGTCCGCGAGCCGGGTCAGACGAGGATTCGGGGCCGGTAAGCCGGGCGTAAAACCGTTAGCCCAGCGTGGCGAGCACGTCCGCCGGGTGCGTGTCCGGCTTCACCCGGCGCATCACCTTTGCGACGTTGCCGTCGGCGTCGATCACGAAGGTCGAGCGCTCGATGCCCATCGACTTCTTGCCGTACGTATTTCGCTCCTTCCAGACGCCGTACTGCTCGGCGACCTTGTGCTCCGGATCGGCGAGCAAAGTGAACGGGAGCGAGTACTTCTCCTTGAACTTGACGTGAGAGGCTTCGTCGTCTGGGCTGACTCCCAGGACGACGGCACCGCGCGCGCGGAAGTCCGCGTAAGCGTCGCGGATCCCACAGGCCTGAGTCGTGCAGCCTGGCGTGTCGTCCTTGGGATAGAAGTAGAGGACGACCGGCTTGCCGCGCAGCGAGGAGAGCTTGACTTGGGCACCGCTGTCGGTCGACAGCTCGAAATCAGGTGCCGGCTTGCCCTCCTCGACCATCGCAGCGATCCTACCGGGAGGCAATGGGACGTTGGTGGAGCGAACTGAACGGGACCGTTCGAGGTTTCATCGTGATCCTCGCGATCGCTGCCGTGATCTTCGTGCTCAACCTCGAAGGCACGTTGATCTCGCTCGGGCTGATCCTGCAGATCGTCTTCTTCCTCGCGATCGCCGTCGTCCTCTACATGTTCTGGCGCGACCGGATGCGACACGAGATCGAGACGTGGTCGGAACGTTCGAGCAGGGTCTTCTACGGCAGCGCGCTGCTGATCATCGTCGATTTCGCGGCCTACTTCTGGCCCGGGCGAAGGACGGTCGGCCTCGACGCCTTCGCGTTCATCATCGTTCTGATCCTGGCGGCCTACGCGATGTGGCGCGTCTGGCATGCCGAGCGGACGCTCGGCTACTAGTGGACTGACCACTAGAATTCAAACCCGTGGCTGGACTCTGGACCTGGCTCCGCGGCAAAGGCGGGAATCCCGACGAGGAAGAGGACCTGCGCGAGGAAGGGGTCGGGGGCGAAGACCCGGGCGAGGCCGAGGAGAGGTACCTAGCCGAGACCGGCTACGGCGCCGGCTCCGGAGTCACCGGCGGCCTGGCGATTGGAGACGCCGCCGACGTAGCGGCGGCGGACCTCGACGAGACTAAGCCTCCGCGAGACCCCGCGCCCTAGCCTCGGCGCCGTCCAGCGCGTCGAGGGCCGTCCGGATCGGCGTGTATTTCCCAACGAAGATCGGGGTGTCTCGCTCCGTGTAGCGGGAGGCCTCGCTGTCGCGGAGCCGCAGCATCAGGTGCATGAAGTCCGCGGGCTCGTCGCATTCGAACGCGGTCATGAACTCCTGGTCGTCGATCCCGAACGAGTAGGTCGTGTGGTTGTGAATCGTCGGAAACTCTTCGCGGCCGATGCGCATGTGCTCGTCCATCGCCCGCGCGCGGTCCTCAGCGGAGAGCGCGTACCAGGGTCGTACCTTGACGAATGGGTAGACGACGAGGTAGGGCGAGTCCTTGGGGACGATCCTGCGCGCCTTCCGGGCTGACGTGTACTCGGAGGCCTTCGTCGTCGCGAGGTAGGAATACGGCGTCTCCAGCCACCCTGCGAGCGGGGTGCCGTTCAGTGCCGCGCCGAGCTCGCCGAGGTCCTCGTAGCGGTCGGTGATCTTCCAGAGGAAGAAGTCGCAGTCCGGCCGGACGCCCGTGACGGAGTAGGGGCGAAGCGCGTCCATCCGGCCGGCCCAGTCCTCGACGACCTCGGCGAACGCGTCTTTTCCGGCCGCGCGCTCGTCGATCGGCAAGCGCCGCCAGGCCGGATCGGCCCGGTAGAAGCTGTACGCGACGTACTGGCCGCTCACGCCGCAAATGCTAGCGGCGTCGTTGGTTTCTCCGGCACTACTGAGGCTTCGTCATGGTTCCTACTCGCGGAAGCTGGTTTAGCGGCCGCGCCGCCATGTCGGCGCGGCCTCTTAGCTGCGGCGTCGCAAGCGACGCCTGCGGAGTTTGGGCTTGGGCCTGGGACTCGGCTTCGGGCACGTGAGCGCTTCGGCCTGGGCGGCCTGGGCGGTGGTCTTGACCAGCTCGAGGTCCGACTTCGGAGTGTCGTCGGCGTAGAAGAGGCCGGACTGCCAGCGGTCGAGGTCGGGCTCGTCGCTGACGTGGAAGAAGAGCAGGCCCTTGACCGTGGGCTGGCAGTAGGCGAGCTTGATCGCCCGTGCGTAGTACGCACCCTGGATCGTTTCAGGTACGGCATCCAAGGAACTCGGGACCCCGAGGTTCGTGTAGGAGCCGAGCTTGTCGAGGGGGATCTGGGTCTGCACGCCGTACTCGCCGTAGAGGATCGGCAACGAGGCTCCGCGCTGCGCCGTACCCTGGAAAGCCTCTCGGAGCAGCTTGACGAGCTTCGGATAGTCGGCGATCGAGATGCTGGTCGACTTCGGGTGGAGCGCCGTCGGCGGCGTCCTCGAGGTCTCGCCGTAGGGGTGGATCACAAGCGTGTCCATGATCGGCGTGCTTCGATGGCTCTTGCGGTAGGCGGAGCCGAGGTCGCGGATGAACGTCGTCGGCGAATGGGTCTGACGGCTCGAGTTGGCGCGGTCAGCGCCGCGCGGAGAAACGGCGCCTCCGATCACGTTGATCTCCGGCGAGACAGCCTTCAGCGCATCGTAAGTCTGGGCGAGCACCGCCTCGTAGGCCGGCGCGGCGAGGTCGCGTCCGCGCTTGTCGAACTGGGGCCACCAGAAACGGTTCAGGTTCGGCTCGTTGCCGACAATGAAGTCACGCACGTACGGCAGCGACTGCGCGAGCGAGGCCGTGTACTGCGCGAATTGCTTCCGGTCGAGGGGGCTGAGCGGCGTTTCGCGGCCGCCGGCGGTGTTGACCGCGATCACGAGGCGGACCGCGTCGAGCTGGGCGGCGAGGGCGCTGGCCTGGAGGGGCGCGAGCTCCTCGGGGGTCGGCGCGGTCTGTCCCCGCGTCCAGTCGGCCCGCACTTCGATCTCGTTGAAGCCGGCGAGGAGGGCGAGATCCATGCGCGTCTTGGCGAGCACCGGGTCGGGAACGAGGCTCGCGGATTCGGAGGCGCCGACGGCGAGGGTTCGCGCGGTGGCCTGGGAGGGGGCGGCTGTGGCGAGCGCGGCGAGCGCGACGCCGAGGGCGGCGATTCTGCGGATGGGCGGCATCAGCAAGGGCATCGGCTGCTCCGCTCCGCTTCTCGATACCCGAAGGGCTAGTCCTTTTGGACGAAGACCTTGCTGCCGGTGCAGCGCGTCAGGCGCGCTGCCCGCGCCGACGCCGCGGCGAGCCGGAAACCCGGCAGGCTCGCCTTCGGCTTCTGGTCGGCGTAGTACAGGCCGGACTGCCAGCCGGCAAGATCGGCCTCGTCGAAGGTGTGGAAGACGAAGAAGCCTTTCACCGTCGGCTGGCACGCCGCCAACTCGAGCGCCTCGCGGTAGTAGCGCGCCTGCGTCTGTGGGTCGACCGCATCGGCGGCCGACGGCGAGCTCAGGTCGGTATAGGCGTGCCGGTGCTCCGCGGGGATGCGCGTCTGGACACCGAACTCGGTGTAGTAGATCGGCAACCCGCGGCCGCGCTGCCTCGTGCCCGCGAAGGCATGGGTCAACAACGCTGCCAGCTTGGGGTAGTCGGCGATCGTGATCGTCGTCGACGCCGAATGAGTGTCCATCGGCGAGAGCTCCGAGGTCCGCATGTACGGGTGCATCGAGAACGCGTCCATGATCGGCCTCGACCGGCCGCTCTTCTTGTAGGCGGCGCCGAGGTCCTCGATGAACCGGGTGGGGGAGTGCGTGGCTCGTTTCAGCCCCGGCCGGTCCGAGCCGCGGGGGGCGAGCGCACCGCCGATCACCTGGATCTGGGGCGAGACGGCCTTCAGTGCGTCGTAGGTCCTTGCCAGGAGGTCGAGATAGGCCGTGGCCGCGATGTCGCTGCCACCGCGCCCGAACTGTGGCAGCCAGAACGTGTTCAGGTTCGGCTCGTTTCCGACGACGATGTCTCGGATCTGCGGAAACGCCCGGGCCAGGGCCGCCGTGTAGGCCGCGAACCGCCGGCGCGCCGCAACGGTCCTGGGGGTGTTGCCGCTGAGCCCGTGCCAGACGAAGACGAACACCCGCATTCCCTCGGCCTCGGCGCCCTTGACGACGTTGCCGAGCGCAAGCCGCTCCTCGGCCGAGGGCGCTTTTGCGCCTGCCTCCCACGTGCTCGAAACCATCACCCCTTCGAACCCTGCATCGTGGGAGACCTTGATCAGCGAGGCAGCAGCGGCTGGGTCGGCCTGCTTGAGCGCGTCGTCGGCGGTCGCGACCAGCAGCGGGTGACCCAAGTGCGTCGGCACCGATCTCGGGATCGTCGTCGGCTCTCCGGTCGTCGTCGCGGCGGTGCTCGTCACGGAGGTGTCAGCGGAAGTCGACGGCGCGTTGGTCGCGATCGTCGTCGGTGCGGTGGTGCCGATCGTCGTGCTCGTGCCGCCCCGGAGCGAGAACCAGATCACAATCACCGCGGCCGCCGCCCCGAGCACTGCGAGGACAGGGCCCTTCCATCTCACGGGCGCGCACCTTAGTGGTCTGGTTGGGCCACCGGCTGCATCTACGCTTGCAACCCATGGCGAAACGGCTCGAAGACCAGGTCAAACAGCTGCCGGCGAAGCCCGGTGTCTACATCTTTCGTGACAGCCGCAGCCAGGTTCTCTACGTCGGGAAAGCCAAGTCGCTGAGGCCGCGCGTACGCAGCTACTTCCAGGCTTCCGCCGACGCCAGGCACGCGATCGCGCAGCTGCCCGAGCGCGTCGCCGACATCGAAGTGATCGTCACCGGCAGCGAGGTGGAGGCCCTACATCTCGAGCAGAACCTGGTGAAGCGGCACCGGCCGCCGTTCAACGTCCGGCTCCGCGACGACAAGTCGTTCCCATACATCGCTGTCACGGTCGGCGACGACTTCCCGCGGGTCATGTTCACGCGCGAGCGGCATCGCCGCGGCGTCACCTACTTCGGGCCGTACGCGAACGCGAAGAAGGTGCGCGAGACGCTCGATGTCCTCAATCGCGTCTTCCAGTACCGGCCCTGCGAGGGTCCGAAGCCGGGCAGGCACTCGGGAATCCCGTGCCTCGATTACCACATCGAGCGCTGTCACGCACCCTGCGTCGACTACATCTCGAAGGAGGCCTACGCCGAGATCATCGACGGGGTGATCAACTTCCTCTCCGGCGACACGCGCACCATCGAGCGCGAGCTCGAGCAGAAGATGCACGACGCAGCGGAGGGCGAGCGCTTCGAAGAGGCGGCGAGGTACCGCAACCGGCTGTTCGCGATCCGCCGCCTGAGCGAGCGGCAGGCGGTCGAGAAGCGCAGCGTCGGCGACGTCGACGTAATCGGGCTCGCGGTCGACGGCGACAAGGCCGCGGTACAGATCTTTCCGCTGCGCGGCGGCAAGATGATCGACCGCTACGGCTTCCATCTCGAGAACGTCGAGGGCCAGGACACCTCGGCGCTGTTGGAAGCCTTTTCTCTCGAGTACTACAGTTCGGCGCCGTCCGTGCCGCCGCAGATCGTGGTGCCTCGGGACGCGGGCGACGTCTCTGCGCTCGAGGAGTTCTTGAGCGAGCGCCGCGGCTCGCGCGTCGAGGTTCGGGCGGCCGAGCGCGGCGAGAAGCGGCGGCTCCAGGAGCTGGCGACGCAGAACGCGCGGCTCGCCCTCGACTCGGAGAGCTACCAGACCGAGCAGAAGCGGCTGCGGCGAGTCGAGGCGCTGGAAGAGCTGCGCGAGGCGCTGAACCTCGAAAGCCTGCCGCTGCGGATCGAGTGCTTTGACATCTCGAACATCCAGGCCTCGGAGCCGGTCGGCTCGATGGTCGTCTTTCAGGATGCGACGCCCAAGAAGGCGCACTACCGCAAGTTCGCGGTACGCGGGCTCGACGGTCAGGACGACTTTGCGGCGATGGCGCAGGTGATCGAGCGCCGTTTCGCGCGGATGACCGCCCCCGACGACGAGGAATACGACGAGGGCTTCGCGTCGGTGCCGAACCTGGTGGTGATCGACGGCGGGAAGGGTCAGCTCTCGGCCGCCCTGGCCGCGATGCAGCGCTTCGACCTGCCCCGGGTGGCAGTGATCTCGCTGGCGAAGCGGGTCGAGGAGATCTTTCTGCCGGGCCGGCCCGATCCCGTCAGGCTCGATCCGCACTCGCCCGGGCTCCAGCTCCTGCAGCGGATCCGCGACGAAGCGCACCGCTTCGCGATCGGCTTCCACCGTCAGCGCCGCGACGCTCGTGCGCGCGAGTCGATCTTCGACACGCTCGAGGGCGTCGGCCCGGCGCGTCGGAGGGCGCTGCTCCGTCATTTCGGGTCGGCCGAGCGAGTGCTGGCGGCCTCGCAGGAGGAGCTCGAGGGCGTGCCCGGCGTACCCGCGAAGACGGCCCGCTCGATCTATGCCCAGCTGCACAAGGCGGGTCGCGCTTGAGCGAATCCGCTCGGGCCACATTGCGGGTAGGTTGCGAGCAACCGCTACGAGGGAGGGCACAATGGCTGAGCCCGTGGTCGTATCGATCATGGAGTTCTCCGGCAGTCCGGAGGAGATCGGGCAGAAGATGTCAGGCGTCGAAGAGGTCGCAGGCCGCAAAGCGGCCGAGTACGGCGGCATCTCGTCGACGATCGTCAAGACCGACGACGGTGTGATGATCATCAACCTCTGGGACAGCGCGGAGGGCCGCCACCGGATGGCCGAGGATCCGGAGGTCCGCCAGGCGATCCAGGACGCGGGGATGCCCGCTCCGAACGCCAAGGGCTACGAGGTGATCAAGCACAGCACGCCTCAGCACGTCACCGTCTAGGTTCGCGTCGCCTCGGCCGGCGTGGGCATCGCTCGTCGCGCCGGCCGGGCGGCCGCTATTGCTCGGCGACGGCGTCCCGGTCCGAGGCGACCTGCCGCCGCCAGTGCAGGGTTCGCAGGATCACCAGGATCGCACCGAAGCCGAGCAGGGCGTTGAAGACGATCAGCGTCACGCGCATGCCGACGCTGAAGCTGAGGAGCGTCGTCTTGGCGGCCTTGCCCGCGAACGTGTAGAGCAGAAGTGCCTGCTCGGTTCCGATCCCGGAAGGGCTGATCGGAAACAGCACGGCGAGGCTCTGCGTCGCCTGCACGAGGATCGCGTTGTGCAGCGTTGCGGGCACATGAAAGGCCCGCAGGAAGAAAAAGATCGCGGTCAGCCGCAGGCACCAGTCGGCCGTCTGCCAGACCGCGACGTGGCGAAGGTAGCTCGCCTTGTCGGCGAAGACTCTGAAACCGAGCCCGACGCGCTGCCAGAAGCCGACGAGCTGCTCCGCGAACCACAGGAGCAGCAGCAACGAGACAAGCAGGATCGCGCCGAGCGCGATCAGGGTCACCCGGATGTGTGCGAAGAACCAGTGGAAGTCGAACGCCTTCAGGTGCGCGAGCACCGAGCTGCCGGGCAGCTCGCCGGTCGAGAGTGCGTAGACGATGAAGCACAAGGCGACGACCGAGTCGAACAGCGTCAGCGCGATCAGCGTCGCGCCGAGGGTCGGGTAGGTTGAGCCTTCGACGCGTCGCTTGACGATGAACAGCCCGACTGCGTCACCCCCGCGAGCTGGGACGACCGCGTTGACGCCGACGCGCGCGAGCATCGCGCCCCAGATCGAGCGCCAGCGCACGACCGAGCCCGGGTACGAGGCGGCGATGATGTTCCTCCACGCGCGGCTGACACACCCGACCTTGACGAACTGGCAGACGAGCGCGATCCCGAGCGCGGTCCAGCCGACGTCGGCCAGATGCTCGGAGAAGACGCGGATGTCGTGAAGGACCGCGCCCACAGACTGGGCTCAGGCCGTTAGTGGCGGTCGGGCGGGCCGGAGCCGTCGCTGCCCACGCCGTCCTCCGCCATGTACGGGTAGCGGTAATCCTTGGGCGGCACGAAGGTCTCTTTGATCGTGCGAGGCGAGACCCAGCGGATCAGGTTCCACATCGAGCCGGCCTTGTCGTTGGTGCCCGAGGCGCGCGAGCCTCCGAACGGCTGCTGGCCGACGACCGCTCCCGTGGGCTTGTCGTTGACGTAGAAGTTGCCGGCGGCGTACTCGAGCTTCTCGTTTGCGTCCTCGATCGCGGAACGGTCGCGCGCGAAGACGGCGCCCGTGAGCCCGTATGGCGCTGTGCGGTCGACCAACTCGAGCGTGTCGTCCCACTGCTTCTCCGGATAGACATACGCCGTGACAACGGGGCCGAAGAGCTCCTCGCGCATCGTGCGGAACTCCGGGTCCTCCGTCTCGATCACCGTCGGCTCGACGAAGAAACCCTCCTCGTCCTCGATGCCGCCGCCGACGACGACTTTGGCCTTGGACGCCGCCTTCGCCTCCTCGATCGCTTCGCGCTGGGTCTTCAAAGCGCTCGCGTCGATGACGGCGCCCATGAAGTTGGAGAAGTCGCTGACGTCGCCCATCTTCAGCTCCTTGACCTCGTCGGCGAGCCGCTCGCGCAGCGCCGGCCAGAGGTTCGAGGGTGCGTAGACGCGCGAAGCGGCCGAGCACTTCTGTCCCTGGTATTCGAAGGAGCCGCGGACGATCGCGGTCGCAACCGCGTCCACGTCGGCCGAGGGGTGGGCGACGATGAAGTCCTTGCCGCC
>WNGJ01022929.1_pt1 | contig 10446 bp, 8 predicted proteins | sample 5400611 | NCBI WGS metagenome assembly WNGJ01 (sample SAMN13153375, study PRJNA577476) | soil metagenome | isolation source: 40 cm soil or saprolite under Garry oak tree replicate 1 | place: USA:California | collected 2016-06-15
GAGCCACGAGCTGAAGCTGGCGCTGATGCTCGGCACCCCCGGGCACCCCGCCACCGACCTCCCCAAGGCCCAGGCCCTGCTGCGCGAGCTGATGGCGGACCCGGAAATGCTGTTGCCCGGGGAGCGCGCGCTCACCTTCGTGGAGCTTTCGCAAATCGACGACCATTTGACGCTCGATGCAGAAAATCGCAGGCTGCAGAGTGAGGCGGTGCGGGCCGACCAGCAGCGTGTGGCCAACGCCAACCACCGGCTGCAGGCCGAGATGGACGAAAACACCCGCCTGCGCAGGGAGCTCGAGGAGGCACGCGCCAAACTCGATGCCATTGCCAACATCGAGCGCTCCCTGAACGAGCGCAAACCCGGGAGCACGGGACGATGATCACAGCGAGCAAGGACACGATCCTGAACCAGACCGGCAAACGCAAGGCCCGCATTCTCCTGGTCGACGATGACCCGGGACTGCTGCGCCTGCTGACCATCCGCCTGCGCGCGGAGAGTTACGACGTCGAAGCGGTGGAGAGCGCCGCGCAGGCGCTGTCGGCATCCAGCCGCTTCCGGCCGGATCTGGTGATCACGGACCTGCGCATGGACCAGATGGACGGCATCGGGCTGCTCAAGGAGCTGCAGAACCGCTGGCCGGGACTGAAGGTCATCATTCTCACCGCCCACGGCACCATTCCGGATGCGGTGCAGGCGACGCAAATGGGCGCGTTCGGCTTTCTCACCAAGCCGGTCGACAAGCAGGAGCTCCTCGACCAGGTGCAGAAGGCGCTGCGGATCTCCGGCTTCAGCGCCTCCGACGAGGACTGGCGCGCGGAGATCATCACGCGCAGCGCCAGCATGGAGGAGAAGCTCGCGCAGGCGCACATGGTCGCGGGAACGGATGCGCGCGTGCTGATCACCGGCGAGAGCGGTACCGGCAAGGAGCTGCTGGCGCGCGCCATCCATCGCGGCAGCCCGCGCCGCAACAAGGCGTTCGTTGCCATCAACTGCAGCGCCATGGCGGAGGACCTGCTGGAGTCGGAGCTGTTCGGCCACGAGAAGGGCTCGTTCACCGGCGCGACGCGTGCGCACCGCGGGCTGTTCATGGCCGCCGACGGCGGCACGCTGATGCTCGATGAGATCGGCGACATGCCGATGCGGCTGCAGGTGAAGCTGCTGCGCGTGCTGCAGGAGAACGTCATCCGCCCGGTGGGCAGCACCGATGCCGTCCCGGTGAACGTGCGCGTGATCTCCTCCACCCACCGCGACCTGCAGCAGCTGATGAGTGTGGGACAGTTCCGCGAGGATCTGTATTACCGTCTGAACGTGGTGCACATCGAGATGCCCTCGCTCAACCGCCGTCGCGAGGACATCCCGCTGCTGGTGGCGCACTTCCTGGCGCAGATCGCCAAGGAAAGCGGCGTGCGCAAGATCTACGCGCCCGAGGCGGTGGAGCTGCTCGCCACGGCGGACTGGCCGGGCAACATCCGCCAGCTGCAGAACGTGGTGCGCCAGAACGTGGCGCTGTCGCAGACCCCCATCATTCCGGTGGAGCTGGTGCAGCAGTCACTCGGCGGCACCCCGGGGCGCCTGCCCTCTTTCGACGAGGCGCGCGATGAGTTCACGAGGAGCTACCTGTCGCAGATCCTGCAGATCACCGGCGGCAACGTGAGCCAGGCGGCGCGGCTGGCGCGGCGCAACCGCACCGATTTCTACAAGCTCCTCGCGCGGCACCAGCTGACGCCGGAGGAATTCAAGCAGCGCTAATCGGCGCTGCCGGCGTCCTTCTCCGGCAGCTCGGGCGTGCCGGCCGCGGGCAGCGCATGGCGCCCGAACTGCGCGGCATCGATACTGTGCTTGCCGAGGAGGTCATAGAGCGTCGGGCGGGTGACGCCGAGCAGCTCCGCCGCCCGTGAGAGGTTGCCCCGGGCGACGGCGAGGGACTGCCTGACGGCCTGCGCCTCCGCCCGCTGCCGCGCCACGCGCAGATTCAGGTACTCGGGCTCATCGCCGGGGTCTTCGAGGCCCAGGTCGCCCGCCGTGACCACCGCGCCCTCGGCCATGATGACCGCGCCCTTGATGCGGTTTTCCAGCTCGCGCACATTCCCCGGCCAGCGGTGCGCCTGGATCGCGCGGATCGCATCGGGCGCGAGTCCGCGCGTGGGCTTGCCGAAGCGCTCGGAGAGCTGCTGCAGGATGAATTGCGCGAGCAGGAGGCTGTCGCCCTGCCGATCGCGCAGCGGCGGCACGCGGATGGTCACCTCGCTGATGCGGTAGAACAGGTCGTCGCGGAAGCCGCCGGTGCCGATCAGCGCTTCGAGTTTGCGGTTGGTGGCGCAAACGATGCGCAGGTCCAGCACCAGCGGCACGCGGCTGCCGATGCGCTCGACGGTGCGCTCCTGCACCACGCGCAGGAGCTTGGCCTGGAGCGAGGCGGGCATCTCCCCGATCTCATCGAGAAACACCGTACCACCATCGCCCGACTCCAGCTTGCCGGCGGTGCGCTTGGCGGCGCCGGTGAAGGCGCCCTTCTCATATCCGAACAGCTCGCTCTCGAGCAGCGTGTCGGGGATCGCCGCGCAGTTGATGGCGACGAAGGGCTTGTGCGCGCGGCCCGACAGGCGGTGCAGATTGCGCGCCAGCACCTCCTTGCCGGTGCCGCTGTCTCCGAGCAGCAGCACCGTGGCGTTGGTCGGCGCGACCTTCTCGATCGCGCGGCATACACTCCTCATGGCGTCGCTGACACCGATGACGCCTTCGAGCGCCATCGCGCCGGTGCGCTCGCGCAGCCGCCAGTTCTCCTCCTCGAGTTCGCGGATCCGCAGTGCGCGGCGCACGACGATCGAGAGCACGCCGGCATCGAGCGGCTTGTGATAGAAATCGGTCGCGCCGAGGCCGACCGCGGCCACCGACAGCTCGCGCGCGTCGTGCTCGGTCATGGCGATGATCTTGGTGTCGGGACTGATATTGAGGATCTGGCGCAGCAGCTCCAGGCTCTGCGCGGCCACGGCCGGCTCGCTCGCCGTGCCCAGATCGAACAGCACCGCATCCGGTTCGGTGCGACGCACGATGGCGAGCGTCTGATCGGAGGTCTCGCACGCGGTCACGTCCAGATCGGCGAACACCGCTTCCAGCTCGCGCCGCAAGGCGCGATCGTTCTCGAGGATCAGCAGTTTCCGGCGCTGCATCGCGGCGGCCATCAGCGCGCTCCCTTGCCGAGCAGAACGACCTCGGCAGTCTGGACCAGGATGGCCAGATCGAACAGTAAGCTGTTGTTCTTGATGTAGAACAGGTCGTACTGCAGCTTCTCGAGCGCATCCTGTTCGGATGAGCCGTACGGATAGCACAGCTGCGCCCAGCCGGTGATGCCGGGTTTCACGCAGTGGCGCTGCACGTAGTACGGGATCTTCTCCGCCAGGTGCTCCACGAACTCCGGGCGTTCGGGGCGCGGGCCGACGAAGCTCATGTGCCCGCGCAGCACGTTGATCAGCTGCGGCAGCTCATCGACCCGCAGTTTCCTGATGACCGCGCCCACGCGCGTGACGCGCGGATCCTGGCGCTGCGCCCACTGCGCGCCGTCGAGCTCCGCGTCCAGACGCATGCTGCGGAACTTCAGCACCCTGAAGGTGCGCCCGCCGCGGCCCACCCGGCTCTGGGAATAGAGTGCGGGCGCACGCCAGCCGTCCTCGATCTTGATCGCGACCAGGGTGAGCAGCATGACCGGCAGCGACAGCGCGAGCACTGCGAGGCTCGCGAGCAGATCCACGGTGCGCGAGGAGAACAGCCGTAGCGGGTCGCGCCGGAATCCGCGGCCGAAGATGATCCAGCTCGGATTCAACACGTCGATGCGCACGCGCCCCGTCTCGCGGGAGCAGCTCGCGGAGCGGGAAGCCGCGGCGCCGATCATCCATGGCCACCACCACCTCGCCGACATTGAGCCGCTCGCACAGCTCGCGCAGGCCGCCGCTCGCATCGAGCAGCCGCTCGGCGGGAACCGCCGGGTCCTCGTCCTGCGGGCACACGAAGCCGGCCAGCAAAAAGCCGCGGCGGTCCGCCGAACGCCGCAGGTTGGCGACCGCGGCGGCGGAGGCGCCGGCACCGTAGACGAGCACGCGCCGCTTGAAGATCTCCTGGTCTACGACGCGCGCGAACACCAGGCGCGAGAGCAGCACCGCGCCACCGGTCCCGATCACGGCCAGCGCTGCCACGCCGCGCCACAGGTGCAGGCTCGGGATCAGGTAGAAGACCGCGGCGATGGCACCGGAGGCCACCACCAGCGCCACCACCAGGCGCAGAAAAATGCCCCCGAGCGGCGCGCGCTGGCGCGAGCTGTACAGGCCGAAGGCGAGCAGGCAGGTGGCCACGATCAGGCTGAACACCAGCCCCCGCGGCCACAGCGGGCCCAGTACCCGCTCCAGGTTGGACAAGTGGCTGATGCGGGTCTCAAAGCGGATGAGGACGGCCGCGTAGAGGGCCAGGAACGCCAGGCCGACCTCGATGAGTGCGAGCACGGCAAGGGAAACGGGCACGTATTGTCCGAGAACGCGGATGCGCATAGCGGCCTGAGTCAGAACCGGCCCGGCGGGGGCGCCGGACTTTACACGATAGTGTAAAGGCAGTTCCCCGCGACTATGTGAGAATCATCACAGTTGCGGAGGCCGACCGGGAAATCGTCCCGGGTTCGTTTCAGCCATTGGCGGCCGGGCTCACCTCGATCGCGGCACCGCTGCCGATGCCGTCGAGGCGCCAGCGTTGTGGGAAGAACACCAGTCCAAACCGGCTGTCGATGCGCCGGCTCAACCCGTAAATGGGCGCCTCCTCGACATCGAGCTGAACGGCATGCTCCAGGGCGTCGTACAGGCGCGTTTCAAGGCAGGAGTCCAGCTTCAGCGAGAAGTAGTAGCGTCCCGGCATCAGGTTGAGAGAATCGATCTCGAGGTCGAGGTAGCCGTCCCCCGCCGGGACCAGCGGAATGTCCAGACCGTGAAGCCAGGTGCCGGTGTCGGTCACCAGCGTGCCGAGTTCCGTATACATTCTGAGCGCGAAGGCCGGGCGCTCGATCGGCTCGTTCGCCCGGTAATGCAGACGGATCACCAGACTCTTGCCGCAGCGCGTGACGGTCTGCAGATCTCCATCGGTCGAGCGGAATTCGACCCGGGTGAAGCGGATCTCGCCGCTCCCACGCCGGCCGTCTGCCGCCATGAGTGCCTTGGAGGCGCTGTCGGCTGAAGCAAACGATCCCATGTAGGCCTCGATGACTTCACGCATCGGTCCGTCGAGCTTGACTCTGCCCTCTGCGATCCACATGCCGCGCGAGCAGAGATTCTCGACCGCCGCCATGTTGTGGGATACGAACAGCACCGTCCGGCCCCCACCACGCAGATCGTGCATGGCGCTGACGCATTTCTTCTGGAATACCGCGTCACCAACCGCCAGCACCTCATCGACGATGAGCACGTCCGGGTCGAGGTGAGCGGCCACAGCGAAGCCGAGCCGCGAGCGCATGCCGGTCGAGTAGCGCTTGATGGGTGTGTCGATGAAACGCTGCATGCCGGAGAACTCGACGATCGCCTCGAGCTTGGCATCGACCTCCTTTTTCTTCATCCCCATGATGGAACCGTTCAGGAAGATGTTCTCGCGTCCGGTGAGTTCCTCGTGGAACCCGGCGCCGACCTCCAGCAGCGCGGCGACGCGCCCGCGCGCGCGCACCCTGCCGGAGGTGGGATAAGTGATTTTCGAGAGTATCTTCAGGAGCGTGCTCTTGCCGGCACCGTTACGGCCGATGATGCCGACGACCTCCCCCTGTTGCACGGTGAAGGAGACATCGCGCAAGGCCCAAATGACTTCCTTCGGCGCGCGCTTGCCGAACGGCGTTCGCAGCAGGCGCACGAGCTGATCGCGCAGCTGGGTTTCCTGATGCGAGGCTCCGAGCTCGTAACGCTTGCAGAGGTTTTCGACAGTGATGGACTCAGTCATGACTCGAGGGTCTCGGCGTCAGACAACATCGGCGAAGACGCGCTCAGTGCTTCTGAAGTGCCAGCTGCCAATGAGCAGCAGCAACAACGTCACGATCCACGAACAACCCAATACATCCCAATCGACCGGGCCGCCGCCGAACAAGCAGGCGCGGAACCCCTGAATCACGCCGGTCATGGGATTCAAAGCGAGCCACCCCTGGTAACGATGTGGCAGGAAGCTCACTGGATAGATGATGGGTGTCACGAACAGGCCGAGCTGGGTCAGAAACGGGATGGTGTACTTGACGTCACGGTAGCGCACGTTCAGGGCGGCAAGCAGCATGCCGAGCCCCATGACCAACAGCACCGTCTGTCCGACAAAAATCGGCGTCAGCAGCACCGTCCAGCGCGGAGTGACGTGGTAGTACAGCAGCATCCCGATCAGGAACACGGAACTGACGATGAGGTCGAGCAGACCTCCAAAGGCAGCGGCCGCCGGCAGCAGCACACGCGGAAAGTAGATCTTGGTGATCAGACTGGAGTTGGCGACCAGACTGTTACCGACCTGCGAAAGCGTAACGGAGAAGTACGTCCACAGCAGCAAGGCCGAGTACGAGAACAGCGGGTACGGCACCCCATCGCTCGGAATGCCGGCCAACTTCCCGAAGAAGAAGGCAAAGGTAATCATGGTGAAAAGAGGTTGCAGCAGCGCCCAGGCGACACCGAGCGCCGCCTGCTTGTAGCGCACCTTCACGTCGCGCCACGCCAGGAAGTAAAGAATTTCCCGGCAGTGCCAGATTTCAGAAACCCATTGGCCCACCGCGCAGCTACCTGACTACATGCTCCGCCAAAAATCCCTATCCGGCCGAGGCGCCGGGCCACCGGCAGCAGACATCCAGGGGGCACGGCCCGGTCTATGACCTTATATTATCTTGTGTTCGCTATGAGCGGCGAGATCGCGCCCAAGGCCCGGTAGGCTCTGTCCTACGCTGCGGGTTGACTATTACTGACTGGCACTGCGAGCTGAGGTGCGAGCGCTTCGCCGGACCCTGCTGCCTTTGGTAGTCTCCACTGCCACGCGTGGTCGCGATGGTGAGGACTTGGCCGGGTTGACGGGGACCGCGGATGACCAGCGCCCTGGTGGTGTCACGCTACTTTCCGAACGACTCCCAGACGGTGGGCGTCCATCAACGTCTGGGGACGCAGGTACAGGCCTTGGCCAAGGTCGTGGATCGCGTCGACTGCCTGTTTCTCCAGCCGGTGGACCAGCACTACCCACCCGATGTGATCCAGGAGCACGAGCAGCGCTTGCGCCGGCTCTGGTCACCCGCGGTTTCGATTCGGCTCGCGCCGACGCTGGTGGACGATGAGCCGCCGACGTTGTGGCAGCGCCGCGGGCGAGGCGTGTTTGACTTCCACGCGCAACGCATTGCCCGTCCTGCCAACACCGAAGCGGCCTTCGATGCGGTCTGTGCCGCAGTGGACGCCCGCCCCGACATTATTCTGGCGCACCGGCTGTCGTCGATGTGCGCACTGATGGCGCTGGCACGCAAGTCACCGGAGAAGACGCGCCGCGCGCCGCTTTTCTTCGATCTGGACGACATCGAGCACGTGACCTGGTTTCGCCGCCTGCTGCACGACCCCGGGTGGCCGGCCGAGCGTCTGCAGCTGTTGCAGGTACCCAGGCTGATGCTCGCCGAGATTCAGGCCATACGCCTCGCGGCCGCGACATTCGTATGCTCGGAGGCGGACCGCCGCTATCTGGCGCGCTTTCCCGGCACCGGCCGCGTGCAAACGGTTCCCAACAGCGTCAACTTCCCGCCCCTGGATGACGGCGACGCGTCCGAACCGCTGGTGCTGTTCGTGGGAAGCATGGGCTACCGTCCGAACATTCAGGCAGTTGACTGGCTGGTGCAAGAAATCTGGCCCGCGGTGCGCGCGCGGGTTGCGGCAGCCCGGCTGGCCGTTATCGGACCCTGCCGGGAGCAGACGGCCTCGTATCGCTCGGCGGATCGGAGCGTTACTTTTACCGGTTTTGTCGATGACCTTCAGTCATGGTACGCCCGAGCGCGCGTGGTGTGCTGCCCGATTCGCCACGGCGGGGGCACGCGGGTGAAAATCATCGAGGCCGCGGCGCACGCCAAGGCGATCGTGTCGACGCGCCTGGGCGCGGAGGGACTGAACTTTGAAGAGGGGCGCGAAATCATCCTGCGCGACACCCCGGCGCAGCTCGCCGAGGCGTGCGTCGGCCTGCTGGGCGATCGGCAGCGCGCCGCGCGGCTCGGAAGGGCAGCGCTGCTGAGGGCGCACGGCGTGTATGAGCGCGGCGCAGTCATCAACCAGCTGGCAGACATCTTCCGCGCGCGCCACGCCGTCAGCCTCCGCCACCCTGTCCATGGCTGAGATCATTCTGGTCGCGCGCGTCCTTGCGAGCCCTCCCAGGCGTGGGCTGCTCGCGCGCAATGTCAGGTTCGATCCCGTCCTAGCGCGCATGGTCACGCCATCGATAGAGTGCGGGCAGGACGCGACCGCGGAGCATCTGCACGCAGCTCAGGGCGCGGCGTGACTGACTCAAGTGGCGCTTGTAGTCGCTCGTCCGCCCCGGTCCGGCGAGAAAATCATAGATCGCGACGCCGCGATCCGCCGCATCCTCCATGGCATACCCGAGGTGAATCAGGCCGAGCGACACACGGCTGCTGAATGCAGGGTCGAAACCCATCTTGATGTTGTATTGGCGCGCTCCCTTGCGGATGTCATAGAGCACCGACACCACGTTAGCCCCGACGCGCAGTCGCGAGAGGGCCAGCTCGGCGTGGGTCGCCAACCGGCTCGCGAGACTCCTATGAAACGCCAGCCGCTTCCCGGTGAACGCCGGCCTCTTCCACCGCAACTGGTGCAGGCGGTTGAGATCGGTGAATCCGCTGTCGATTTCCTCTGCCGCGACATACTCGAGACTCACCTCGCCGTGCTCCGTGAGGCGCCTGCGCAGGTTCCACAGGCTGCGGCGCGTCGACTGCGCGAGATTCCCGAGGTACGCGCCGAAGCCCTGGGCCAGATCCGCCTGGTAGCTGACCGAGCGGTCGAGCTCTCGAACGTAGTGCCCCCTGGCAGGTGCCAGCCGTCCAAACGCGTCGCGCCACTGCTCCCCGGCGGCACTGGACCCGATCACCAGCTCTGTCCAGGCGGGTTCGTCCAGGAGGACACGCAGGCAGGCGTGCCGTACCGCGCCGAGATCCTCGGGCGCGGCGATGACGTCAAGGTACTGCGAGATCAGCGGCTCCGAATCACGCCATGACAGCCCGATCACCTGCACCGAGCGTGCGAGCAGCAGGCCGCCGCGCATGACGAAGCGGTGATAGAGCGGCGCGAGTCCCACCAGATCGTCGCCGCGATAGAGAGCCAGGATATCGGGAGAGCGCCCCAGGCTGCCGCCGTAGCTTCGCCACCAGTCGGTGAGCCACTCCCAGGACAGGAACAGGGGATCGGCGCCTGAGCGTGCCAGCAGCCGGCTCCACGCGAGCTCGCTGCCGAGCCATTCTTCAACGGCCCACCTGCGTAGCGTCAGTGCGCTCAATGCTGCCTCGTGGTCAGTGTTGCGGCTCCATCAAGTGTCCTTGTCCCCCTGCGTCACGCACCACGCGAGGCGTTCGGCCATGCCGCTGTGCGAGTGGACCTGGAACACCGTGTCAGGACGGCGGGCAATGAACCCGAGCGCGCGCAGCTGAGCCCTGCACGGGTGCCGCTCGTCCAAAGTCACGCGCAACGTGACCAGGTCAGGCGCCGATCGAGCGCGCTGCACGAACAGCGTCAGCATCGCGCCCAGGTCAGCCGGGGTCTTGGCGGCGAGGTCGTAGATCGACCAGGTTTGTTCCAGAGTGCTGTCTTCGAACACCAGCAATCCGCGCGTCTCGCCTGAACGGGTGAACCGTGCGAAGGTGAATCGCGTGTGGGGATGCTGCGCATACCTCCAGTTGAGTGACTCCGGCCCCAGGTCGCGCACGGCGCCGCCGGACGGCGGCAGCCTGCGAGCGAACTCAAGCAGCGACTCGTCCAGTGTGTCCTTCAGATGCAGAGCACCGACCCGCTTAGTGCGCAGTCGCGTCACAATTCGCTCCAGGGCTCGCATCCGCCGCGCAATGCGCGTGGCGAGCCAGCCACTGCGCACCAGCGCACGTACGTAGCGCGTGGCGTCGAGCACATAAACGTGTGGGACTAAAGCGCCCGACGTCACCCAACCCACATTCGCAAGCGCGCGCCGGGCGGCTTCCGTCGGGATTACGAACGCCGGTTGCTGCGGGAAATGCGCGTCGAGATATTCCGTCATGAACCGCAGCAGTGTCTGACCCAGGCCGCGACCGCGCCAACGCGTATCGAGCGAGATGTCGCCGACCACGGCGGTCTGCACGCGCATGTTATTGCTCCAGTACGGACGAAAGACCACGGACGCCATCCCGATGCGCTGACGGTCGGGCGTCAGCAGCCAGAATACCTGCGGCTCCGGGGAATC